>ERZ779866.2749-NODE-2749-length-15252-cov-3.772916_pt1 | contig 15252 bp, 18 predicted proteins | sample MGYA00511248_ERZ779866 | MGnify/ENA primary metagenome ERZ779866 (study PRJEB29588, sample SAMEA2155758) | human gut metagenome | biome: human gut; feature: human-associated habitat; material: faeces | place: Denmark | collected 2008/2010 ... | reverse complement strand
GGACGTTGGTGTACAACCAGCTCGACCGTGCCGGAGAGGCTGTATTGACTCTTGACAAAGAGTTGGCTCAGCAGGTGATGGTTCGCGAACGTAGGGTGAATGCCTTTGAGCTGAAGATAGACAGTGATGTGGAAGATATTATCGCGTTATATAATCCGGTGGCGATCGACCTGCGTTTTGTGCTGGCTATGCTGAAAATCAATACGAATCTGGAACGCTTGGGAGACTTTGCGGAAGGGATTGCCCGCTTTGTGATTCGTAGTAAAGAACCGGTGTTGGATGCAGAACTGTTGAACCGTCTTCGGTTGGCGGAGATGCAGGCCGAGGTGTTGTCCATGCTGGAACTGGCGAAACGTGCCTTGAATGAGGAGAGTATTGAACTGGCGGCAGGTGTCTTTGCCAAAGATAATTTGCTGGATGAGATCAATGCCGGGGCAACAGGTATCATTGCGGACTATATTACCGAACATCCGGAAGCGGTACATACGGGGGTGGACTTGGTCAGCGTGTTCCGCAAATTGGAACGTGCAGGAGACCATATCACCAACATTGCTGAGGAAATCGTATTTTTCATTGATGCCAAAGTGTTAAAACATCGTGGAAAAACGGACGAAAATTATCCGGAGAAGTAATTTTGGGCGAATTTTTAAACAGAAATTAGGTCTCCTTAAAAAATATCTTATATTTGACTCCTGTAACGGGCTAGTTACAGGAGTTTTTGCGTCAAATGATAATAAATCCAAAGATTTTTCAAAAAGATGTTATATGACATGTTTTATAATTTGGATAGTATCGGTAAAAGCCCCTATATTTGCACCGTTATCCTGAAAACAATCTTTTTACCTTAAAAAAAAACTAATACCTATTGAAAACTGAAAAATGGAGCTTTGTGAAAAGCCCCATTTTTTTATGTCCTTATTTAATGTCTACCAATCTACATTTTGGACAGTATAAGAACCGGACAGTTTGTCTACTTTGCCAATCTGTTTATTAGGAAGTGTGCAATTTCCCATGTTGTGTTCCTCGCACTTGCATCTCAATTATTATTACAACAACCAGTGGCATCAAAACGATATTGAGAAATTTACTTTAGATGGCAACAATCTGATTCCTGTGGATGGAGGAGGTACAGAATTTACTTCTGTCAAATTACTTGTTGTTAATTCCAGTCAATTGGTAGTTGGACAAAAAGAAACTGACGAAGATGGAGACTTTTACCGTAAAATGACATATAAACGTATGTAAATTTCCACCCTTTCGGATTATAAGGCAGTATTTGAGACATTCATCTGCTGCCTTTTTTACCATCTCTCTTGTCACAGGTCTGTGTGTAATGTGAATTTTTTATGCTCTTATTTTCTATCCTCCTTGCTTATTCGTATCTTTGACCCTTGCATTAAAGGAGTGCTTTTAAACGTAGAATAGTAAATCATGAAATAATAAGTAGAATTATGTTTTCCGGAATTGTAGAAGAATATGCTACTTTGGTGGCGCTGGTGAAAGACCAGGAGAATATACACTTTACATTGAAGTGTTCGTTTGTGAATGAGTTGAAGGTTGATCAGAGTATTTCTCACAATGGTGTATGTCTGACAGTCGTAAGTATGACGGATGACACCTATACGGTGACTGCTATGAAAGAAACGCTGGAACGGTCCAATCTCGGTCTGCTGAAAGTGGGAGACAAAGTGAATGTGGAGCGCAGCATGGTGATGAACGGCCGGTTGGACGGTCATATTGTGCAGGGACATGTGGATCAGACCGCCACTTGTGTTGACATAAAGGATGCGGAAGGAAGCTGGTATTTTACATTCCGTTATGCGTTTGATAAGGAAATGGCGAAACGTGGATATATTACTGTGGATAAAGGTTCGGTGACGGTAAACGGTGTCAGTCTGACAGTATGCAATCCCACGGATGATACGTTCCAGGTGGCCATTATTCCTTATACTTACGAGCATACAAATTTCCATACGTTTGCCATTGGTAGTGTGGTGAATATAGAGTTTGACATTATCGGTAAGTATATCAGCCGGATGATTCAATATAAATAAGATGGAATACAGTGATTTTCTGCAATTAGTACTTTCCCGTCAGAGTGACCGGGCGTATGATAAAGAACGTCCGGTGGAGACGGAAAAGTTAGAGCGGATTTTGGAGGCAGGTCGTCTGGCTCCTTCCGCTTGCAATGCCCAACCCTGGAAGTTTGTGGTGATAACCGACCGTGAACTGGCTGTGAAGATTGGCAAGGCTGCAGCAGGACTGGGAATGAATAAGTTTGCCAAAGATGCGCCTGTGCATATTTTAGTTGTGGAAGAGTCGGCCAATATTACTTCGATGCTCGGGGGAAAAGTGAAAGATAAACATTTTCCTTTGATTGATATTGGGATTGCCGCCGCTCATATCACCCTTGCTGCTGAAAGTGAAGGACTGGGCTCGTGTATGATAGGCTGGTTTGACGAGAAGGAAATGAAGCGGCTGACAGGCATCCCTTCGTCCAAACGTGTATTGCTGGATATCACGATAGGCTATCCGGTGAAGGAGAAAAGAAAGAAGATGAGAAAACCGAAAGAAAAAGTGATTTCCTACAACAGCTATAAATAGGCTACAAATCCTTGAGTAACACTTTGCTTGCCTTCTTATAGTATTCTTCTTTGGATTCGGTCAGCACTTTCCATTCGTCGCTGAATTCTTCATCTTTGTCTATCTTGAAATTCTCCGAGCCGTATGTATCCAAGCGGTCGAGCAGGATGGCTACGTTTAGTTGATTGATGTCCATAGACGGCTGATAACCGATTTCCTCACTTTTTGCATCTGTGACTACCTCATGAATCAAGTCTATTTCCTGTAATTGATAAAGTACTTGATTAGTGAGTCTGATCGGTATTTGATGTTCTTCCGAAATTTGCGCGGCTGTATAAGGCGGCTCGTTTTTCTCAAACCGTTTGGCGATGAGGGACATGATGAGGATGGATATAAAGTCCCGGTAGCGCCTGCTGATATTGCGGGTATCCTGGTCGAAACTGAAACTCTGGATATTCTGACCTGCATAGGCCAGCTCCGCACCGAACAGACAGATAGTCCAGGATATTTGCAACCAAAGCAGGAATAAAGGTAAAGCGGCAAAACTACCATAGATGGCATTGTATTTTGATACTCCCAACTGACTGCTGATATATAGATACTGGAAAGCTTGGTAGGCGGTTCCTGCCAAAACACCTGCGATAAGCGCGTGCTTGAATTTCACTTTCGTATTCGGCATGAAGATATAAAGTCCGGTGAATATCAGCCAAGTCAGTACAAAGGGTATAAGACGTATCATGAACTTCATGATAGGGGCCAGCAGCACAAAATCATCCATCTGCTTGAGCATGGTGCTCATAAAAATGGAAAGACCGCCGGAGACCACAATCAAGATCGGCATTAACAGGAACATGGAGAAGTAGTCCGTTATTTTACGGTACATAGACCGGGCTTTCTTTACTTCCCAGATACGGTTGAACGTGATTTCGATATTGCTGACCAGATTGATGACCGTCCATAGCAACATCACCAGACCGATTCCGATGAATACTCCCCCTTTGGTCTGCGAAAGGTATGAATCGACAAATGAGAGGATAGCTTCTGTTGTTTCTGTGTTTCCTCCGAATCCGTTGCGGAATTGGTGCTCCATCAAATTGTTAAATCCAAAACCGCGTGCCACTGCAAACAGGATGGCAAGTATCGGAACAATGGCAAGCAGGGTGCTGTAAGTCAGCGCGGAGGCTTTGTTGGCCATCCGGTCTTTGGTGAACCGGTTGATACAAAGATAGATGGTCTTTATAATATTGTAAAGTGAGAACTTGGTTCGGGTCACTTCATCTTCCGTAATACGCCAGATGTCATACGTGAGGAATTTCCATATATCGGTGAATTTCTTCTTCATGGCTTAGAATTTAAAAAAAGAAAAAGCAGTCAGCCTATAAGCCGAGTTCTGTACCTTCTATAATTTTACTTATAAAAAGTGCCTGTCATTTATCTGAGTGACGTGTCACCACGACACTTTAGCGGTCTACCCTCCGACATGGAGCGAGCAACTCTCATAACGCCGGTTTACATGACCTTACAACTCCTAAGACGTACAGCCCGATATGTCACCATATGGCTGGTGGGCTCTTACCCCACCTTCTCACCCTTACCTCTCCCCGAAAGGAGTGGCGGTTATTTTCTTCTACGTTACTCTACCCTCGCGGACAGCTTTCTGTTAGGAAGTAGGATGCTCTGTGTTGCCCGGACTTTCCTCCTGCACGCTGACGTGCACGCGACAGACCGGCCAACTGCTTTAGACTGCAAAAATACGTCATTTATTTTGTTTTAGCTAAAGAAAGTATCACAAATAGAAATATTTTCTAACTTTGCTATCATTAAAACATGATTCAATGAAAAAAAACATTCTCTTTTTCTTTTATTTTCTGGCAATGGCGACACTCAGTCTGAAAGCTCAGGAGATACGCCCCATGCCTGCTGATTCTGCGTATGGGGTAGTGCATATTTCTGTTTGTAATATGCGCGAAGAAGGCAAGTTTACCTCCGGTATGAGCACGCAAGCATTATTGGGTATGCCGGTCAAAGTTCTGCAATACACCGGCTGGTACGAGATTCAGACTCCGGATGACTATACCGGCTGGGTACACCGGATGGTGATTACTCCTATGTCAAAAGAGAAATATGATGAATGGAACCGTGCGGAAAAGATTGTTGTAACTTCACATTACGGATTTACTTATGAGAAACCGGATGCAACTTCCCAAACCGTGTCTGATGTAGTGGCTGGTAATCGTCTGAAGTGGGAAGGTAGCAAAGGACATTTTTATAAAGTGTCTTATCCGGACGGCAGACAGGCTTATATTCCGAAATCTATTTCACAGCCTGAAAACCGATGGAGAGCTTCGTTGAAACAAGATGTTGAAAGCATTATCGAGACGGCTTATACAATGATAGGAGTTCCTTATTTGTGGGCGGGCACTTCTTCAAAAGGAGTGGATTGCAGCGGTCTGGTCCGGACAGTGCTTTTTATGCATGATATCATCATTCCGAGAGATGCGTCGCAACAGGCGTATGTGGGCGAACGTATCGAAATAGCTTCCGATTTTGCCAATGTGCAGCGGGGAGACTTGGTTTTCTTCGGTCGGAAGGCAACGGGCGAACAAAAAGAGGGAATCTCACACGTGGGGATCTATCTCGGCAACAAGCGTTTTATCCATGCTTTGGGGGATGTGCATATAAGCAGTTTTGAACCTTCGGATAAGAATTATGATGCATTCAATACGGGACGTTTGCTTTTTGCAGTCCGTTTCTTACCTTATATTAATAAGGAGAAAGGCATGAATACTACGGATCGTAATCCCTATTACGGCAATTAAAATGAAGAATTCTTCATTAATTTATTTATTTTATGCAAAACAGAAGAGATTTCTTGAAGACGGCGGCTTTGGCTGCTCTGGGTTCCGGGTTGGTTGTACGTCAGACGTTGGCTGGAGAATCATTACCTTATAATATAAATAAGCTTGGTTTGGGAGGAAAGATGAAAATGAAATTCTTTCCTTATGAGTTGAAGTTAAGACATGTATTTACGGTAGCTACTTATTCGCGTACAACGACTCCCGACGTGCAGGTGGAAATAGAATATGAAGGGATAACAGGATACGGGGAAGCTTCCATGCCGCCTTACTTGGGAGAAACGGTGGAGTCCGTTATGAATTTCCTTAAGAAAGTGAATCTGGAACAATTTAATGATCCGTTTCAGTTAGATGACATTTTGTCATACGTCGACAGTCTTTCACCGAAAGATACGGCAGCTAAAGCGGCGGTTGATATTGCCCTTCATGATCTGGTAGGAAAACTGTTGGGTGCTCCCTGGTATAAAATATGGGGGTTGAATAAGGAAAAGACGCCTTCCACTACCTTTACGATAGGGATTGATACGCTCGATGTGGTGCGTGAGAAAACAAAAGAGTGCGCAGATCGGTTTAATATATTAAAGGTAAAATTGGGACGGGACAATGATAAGGAAATGATTGAAACCATTCGTTCGGTAACGGACCTTCCTATAGCTGTTGACGCGAATCAAGGGTGGAAGGACCGTCTGTATGCGTTGGATATGATTCATTGGCTGAAAGAAAAAGGAATAGTGATGATAGAGCAACCTATGCCGAAAGAGCAGTTGGATGATATTGCTTGGATCACGCAACAGAGCCCGTTGCCGATATTTGCCGATGAATCTTTGCAGCGCCTAACGGATGTGGCGACTTTGAAAGGGGCTTTCACGGGAATCAACATCAAACTGATGAAGTGCGCCGGTATGCGTGAAGCGTGGAAAATGGTGGCTTTGGCCCATGCACTGGGAATGCGTGTTATGGTAGGATGTATGACAGAGACTTCCTGCGCTATATCGGCAGCGTCTGCCGTTTTGATATGCTCCGCAATGCCGGGGAACTGCGCCACTACGTCATATTCGTGCTTTGTAAAGAACTCCGCAGACTTCTTGCCGACAGCTATTATCTTAGGCATATATTCATCGCCGTGAGTCTGCTGTACCAGCTTCAGTATATTGGAGTTGTAACCGCCTGCAAGACCTCTGTCGCCCGCAATTACAATGAACAGACGGTTCTTTACCTCTCTGTGTCTTGTATATACGGTGCTTAAGTTCTCCGTTTCGCCTGCAATGCGGCACATTAGGGAATACTGTGCATCAAAGAACGGACGTGCGTCTTCGGCACGGAGCTTTGCCTTTCTGAGTTTGGAAGAAGCAACAAGCTCCATAGCCTTCGTTATCTGCATAGTGGACTCAACGCTTTTTACTCTGCGCTTGATGTCCTTCATATTTCCCGAAGCCATGCAAAGCCTCCTTTATCGGATATTATCACTGTCGATATAAGTCGTCTTTTTATAGAACAGCTCTAAAACCGTGAGCGCAAGGGTGAGTGCGGATATGCTTAAAGCAACGATGCTCAGTACAAGTGATGCCTTTTTCATAACTATTCTTCCTTTCGCTTGATTCTTATATCTTAGTCTTAAACGTACTTCTCCGAGAAATCCTTAAGAGCCGCCTTCAGCTTTTCTTCATTATCGGGAGTGAGTACTTTTTCTTCTCTTATGCTTGCTGTAATATCGGGGTGAGCTTCTTCCATATGCTTGTACAGGTCACGCTCAAAGTCGCCGACCTTTTCAAGCGGAATGTCCTTAAGATAGTTGTTGATTACGGCATAGATGATTATGACCTGATTTTCAACAGCTACAGGAGAGTTCTGTCCCTGCTTTAATATCTCAACGATACGCTCGCCCTTTGCAAGACGTTCCTTTGTATCCTTATCAAGATCCGAGCCGAACTGCGAGAAGCTCTGCAGCTCTCTGAACTGCGAATATTCGAGCTTCAGAGTACCTGATACCTTCTTCATAGCCTTTATCTGAGCGTTACCGCCGACACGGGATACCGAGATACCGGGGTTAACCGCAGGTCTTACACCTGAGTGGAACAGCTCTGTTTCAAGGAATATCTGACCGTCGGTTATCGAAATAACGTTGGTCGGGATATATGCAGAAACGTCGCCTGCCTGTGTTTCGATGATAGGCAGTGCTGTGAGCGAACCGCCGCCGTAGTCCTCGTTTAAGTTAGCGGCTCTTTCGAGCAGTCTTGAATGAAGATAGAATACGTCGCCGGGGTAAGCCTCACGTCCGGGCGGACGCTTGAGGAGCAGAGAAAGTGCTCTGTAAGCCACAGCGTGCTTGGACAGGTCATCATAGATTATGAGTGCGTCCTTGCCCTTTTCCATGAAGTATTCACCCATGGTGCATCCCGAATAGGGAGCGATGTACTGTAAGGGCGCAAGCTCACTTGCGGTAGCTGAAACTACTATTGTGTAGTCCATAGCGCCTGCGGCGGTGAGCTGTTCAACTACGCTTGCAACCGTAGAAGCCTTCTGACCTATAGCAACGTATATACAAATTACGTCTGTTTTCTTCTGATTTATGATCGTATCAATCGCAATGGCAGTCTTACCTGTCTGTCTGTCGCCGATAATCAGCTCACGCTGACCTCTGCCTATCGGTATCATGGAGTCGATAGCCTTGATACCTGTCTGAAGCGGAACGTTAACAGATTTTCTCGTAATGATACCTGGTGCGATCTTCTCGATCGGGCGTGTTTCCTTTGCGAGTATAGCGCCCTTGCCGTCGATAGGCTGTCCCAGTGCGTTTACTACTCGTCCGAGCAGTTCCTCGCCTACGGGTACAGATACGACAGAGCCTGTACGCTTTACTGTATCGCCCTCTTTGATCTCGGCATCTGAGCCCAGCATAACCGCACCGACAAAGTCCTGCTCTAAGTTGAGCGCCATGCAGCGAACGCCGTTCTCAAATTCCAGCAGCTCGTTCATCATACACTTTTCAAGTCCGTGTATACGAACAATACCGTCACCTACAGTTACAACAGTACCTGTATCTTCAAGACGGATTTTTGAGCCGTAGTCCTTGATCCGGGATTTAATTATGCCTGTTATTTCATCCGGGCGTAAATCCATTGGAGGTTCTTCCTTTCGTATTTTTTTACCGTCTGACGATTTTTATGTCAGTCGATAGTTCCGGCAATATCAGCCTTAAGCTGTTCGAGCCTTGCCTTGACGCTTCCGTCGATAGTCGTATTGCCGTAGCTGATAACAACGCCGCCGATGAGCTTATTATCGGTTTTCAGCGTCATATTAACGGTCTTACCCGTAATCTCAGCCATTTTTGCTCTGATCTTTTCAGCCGCCGTATCCGAAAGAGGCATCGCAGAGGTTACAGTAACATCCGCTATACCGAGCTTTTCGTTATACAGCCCTGTGAAGTATGCCAGTATCCGCTCAAAGTCGGGCAGCCTGTCGTTTTCGGTAAGAATGCACAGAAAGTTCACTACAAACTTATGCACCTTTCCGTCAAAGACCTCTTTTACAAGTGCCGTCTTTTCTTCGATCGGGATTGTAGGAGTACGCAGCAGCTTTATAAAGTCCGGCTCGGCGGCAAATACCTCCGAAACGCCCTTAAGCTGTCCGAGAATGTCGGGCAGAGCCTTTTCATCCTCTTCGGTAACAAGAGAGAACAATGCGTCGCCGTATGTCTTGTCAACAGCAGCCATTTCAGTTCTCCTTTCCTATCTGCGACAGAACCGAGTCGATTATCTTCTCGTTGTCCTGTGCGTTTATCTCCTTCTCGGCAACCTTTGAAGCCGCCATAACTACCATATCGGAAATTTCTTCCTTTATCTCGTTTACCGCACGCTTCTTTTCACGCTCGATAGATTCTTCCGCACGCTGTTTCATAGAAGCGGCTTCTTCATTAGCGGCAGAGATGATTTCGTCCTCTCTTGCCTGTGCCTTCTTTGTAGCGTCGGCTACAATGCGGGCTGCCTCTTCCTTTGAGGTTTCAAGGCGATGCTCGTAGTCCGCCTTTACTGCGGCAGCTTCTTCCTTCGCCTTCTGTGCGTCGTCCATATCCTTGTTTACTGTCTTTGCACGTTCGTCAAGAATCTTGCAGACGGGCTTGTGCAGAAAGAAAAAATAAAGCAGAACGATGATGAGCGTGTTGATCAGAGTGAAGACTATAGTGTTAAGATCTATGCTGACCAGAGAAAACTTTGCCTGCTCGGCGGCTTCCTCGGCTATTCTCAGCATATCCGTCATTTCACTTCAATCCTTTCGTGTTGTAGTCTGCCAGAGATTAAAGCTGGCTGATGAAGGGGTTTGCGAACATCAGCAGCAGAGCGATAACGAGTGAGTAAAGACCTGTGGTTTCCGCAAGAGCGTCACCGATGATCATTGTTCTCGTGATTGCGCCTGAAGCCTCGGGCTGTCTGCCGATTGCTTCAACAGCCTTACCGCCGCAGAAGCCTTCACCGATACCGGGGCCAAGACCTGCGATCATAGCAAGACCTGCACCTATTGCAGATGCGCCCAGTACGATTGCCTGTGATAAGTTTTCCATATCAAAGTCCTCCGTCATTTTATTCTACCTGTCGGTAGATTATTGTTATTTATTACACCACAGTTTCCTGTGGGGGTAAACTGATTAGTCATCTCCGCATTCTGCCATTGAAACATAAGCCATTGTCAGTGTGCAGAAGATATAAGCCTGAATGAATGCCGAGAACAAGTCAAAGTACAGCGAGCATACAGCCGGTATACCGATAGATGCGAGGCCGTTTGCGACCTGTCCTAAAGCAAAGTAGATAAGTCCTCCGATTACAGAGCCTGCGAGGATATTTGCAAAGTGACGCAGTGTCTGTGAAACGGGGTTTGCTATATCACCGATTATATTGAACGGGAGCATAAAAGGCATAGGCTCGATGAAGCCCTTAAGATAGCCTTTGATACCGCCTGTTTTCAGCTTGTTCCTGAGCGTCAGAACGAATGTCGTGATGCCCCATGCGGCTATTACGGAAAGGTCCGAGGTCGGACATCTGAAGCCGAAAAGACCCATAAGGCTCGAAAGAATCGAGAAGCAGAAAAGTCCGCCTATATAGGGGGTATATTTTCTGTATTTTTCGCCCATGGTGTCACGCACCATATTGTTGAAGAAGTTTACAAGATACTCAGCCGCCATCTGTCTGCGTGAGGTCGATCTCACCTTGAGGTTTCTGCCGAGTATGAAGAATACAATGCCGAGTACCAGCATTACTATCCACTGTACAACGATGCTCTCGCTGATTACTACGTTGTAGCTTCCTATATCAAAGCTGATTGATTTAAGCGGTCCTTCGACGGAGAATTCCGCCATAGGTTTTATAAGGTCTGTCATTTTTTAATGCTCCTCCCTTATTTTTACGGGTCGTTCCCGTAATGAATATTTTATATCTTTATATAAATTTAATGTTAAGTCAGCGGTTGTAAATTTGCTGTCAGAAATTGCTTTTTTCCTTGAATGCCGTCACGGTATACGCAATTTTCGGCACGAACAGCGGAAGTACGGCTGTGACGGGATTGATGATTTTAAAGAACATCAGCACGCCGAGAATTATAAATGTGCCGATATACCTTGCTCCGTAGCTGCCGTTCATAGCGAGCTTTGCGGATTTCTCGGTCAGAGTTATCGCTTTTTCCGCACTGATTGCCATAAGAACAAAGTTCAGTGCCGAAACCGCAGTTCCTGCGACCGCTCCCGTAAGCAGTGTATAGTCGCCTATTCCCGAAATCATCAGGATAACGCTCACAATCCCAAGCAAAACAAGCGCACCGATATAGTACGGCAGCAGTGCCATACATTCCTTGAATGAGGTCGTTTCGGTAATTTTCTTTTTCATATTTACAGCTTCCTGTCATGGCGGTCATCGTCGTAATAGTCATTGTCACGGCGGTCCGAAAGATACTTGTAGGTTTTCTTATCATCTTTTCCGCCGTACATTTTTATAAGGTTCTTAAGATAAGTTCCCACTCCCGAGATCATCGTGATTATTCCTGCAAACACAAGCAGAATCATCACCCACGACGGCAGAGAGAATTTATTTACCAGTACACTGCCGCCCCAGATAAATATCAGCAGGGGAGTGATTACCAGAAAGCCTATCTGACTTACGACAGCGTAGACTTTAAGAGGGTTGTCCTTTTTGTTCATTTATCAGTAAACCAGCTTCTGAAGCCGCCACTGACCGTTTACCTTGAGCATATTGGCGGGGGTTTTTTTCTTTGTATTACCGCTTTCCGAGCCGGAAGAAGTGTCGGCAGACGAAGTTTCTTCCGCAGGGTTAAGCTCAACTATTATATCGCACTCGGTATTTGACTTGGGGTGAAGGGTAAATTTTGCGTTTGACCAGGTGTAGTCATAGGCGATAGCCTTGAATCTGCCGTTCTCGTCCACCATTTTTATGTCAAGACCGATGCCCTTGTTTCCGTCGTCGTCCGTTTCCTCGGCATAGACCGCAACATCGTCGCCGTTTATGTTTGTGAGGATACGCTTTGCCTCTTTTCCGACAAAGGTCGAATTTACGAGCGTTTCAATATCTGAGAAGGTCTTGTAGCTGTCGCTTTTTACAGTGTAATATCCGTCCTCGGGAACATTGTTATACGGCTCTGCCTGATGGGGAAGACCGTACTGGAGATAAATTCTGAACACCTCGCAGTTGTTCTTGATAAGAGTAACCGCATTCATATTCATTTCTTCGTTTACCTCGTCTGAGGGAACGTAATTATACTGATTTTCCTGTATCTGCTGCTGTGAGGTCTGGTACAGCAGGAATAAAGTCGTTGCTATGGCAAGGACAGCTACGATTATTGTAGCTATGGTAGCCGCTGTGTTTTTCTTACTCATGGACGCCTCCGTAAAAGTGGTTTATACTTAATTATACAACTTATATCTCAAAATTTCAAGCGGTTTCACAGGATTTTCGGGTTATACGGTTTAACTGTGAATCGCCGTTAAATGTTAACGTCGATTAACATACATCCCTTTTATTTCGAATTCGGCTTTCTGCCTGTAAGGAACGAAACGCTTCTTTCTATAGATGTGCGGACGTGTTCCATTTCTTCGCTGTGGAGCTTTCCTGCATTACGGTAGTCAAAGCTGTTGCAGAAGTCGTTTACATCGCTGTTGAGCTTTGTTATATATTCCTGCATTATCGTATCCATAGCCTTTATGAACTCGGCTCTGTCGTTCTTTGCCATCTTTGCTTCGCTCATCTGTACAAGATAGTGGTAGTGAGGCATACAGAAGCATTCCTGCGACTTGAACAGGTTCTTGAACTTTCCGTCCTTTGCAAACATTGTGAATACCGTTTCAAGCATATGGTCAATGCCCCACTGCACCTTTGAGCAGACAAAGCAGGTATCGCCTATTGCACCTGCCTTTTTAGCCTTTGCGTCCTTGGGCGCAAATAAACCCTTCTTCTCAAAAATATTGCCCCTCAGCTCCTCAAGATGACTGTTGAGAATAAGACCGAGCGACAGGCGGTTGTTCTGCATCATAAGCTGCTGATAGTGTGTAAAGCAGAAACCGAGCCTGTTGGTATCCTGTCTTACGTCAGGCTCCATCATAGCCGCTCCCATTATATATTCGCAGATATGCTCCTCAACCGTATCTCTCATACGGCAGATAGGACAGCCCTCACGAGGCTCGAACACTTCGTTTACCGGTATTGTAAGTATACTTTCTCTCACTTTTTTTGTTTCCTTTCAGAAAATTCGGCATATGCGGAAAACACCGCAGAATTTAAAAGCCGTGTCGGTTTATAGGGGGATAAAAGAAAAATTTTTTCACGTCGGACTTGTAATTTCACTGTTCATATTGTATTATATATAAAGGAAATAATCAAGACCAAATCAAAAATTTTTCCCGACAAAACAGATAACGGCAGATGATTATATGGATTACACATTTACTTGCGAACGGTTTGATATAAGGCGCACGCTTTTCTGCGGGCAGGCTTTCCGCTGGAAAGAGCTTGACGGCAGATTCTGCGGTATAGCAGGCGGCAGATATGCCGAAATATCCGACAACGGCGACAGCACTTATACTGTTCACGGCATAGAAAAAAGCGACATTTCTTACTGGCAGTCATACTTCGACCTTGATACCGACTATGACGCATTGATAAAACAGTTCTCCGAGGACGAGCATATGAAGCTTGCCTGCAAGGAAAATCCGGGCATAAGGGTACTCAGGCAAGAGCCGTTTGAAACGCTTATCAGCTTCATAATCTCGCAGAACAATAATATCAAGCGTATCACCGGTATTATTGACAGGCTGTGTGAGAGCTTCGGTGAAAAGACGGACAGAGGCTATATGTTCCCCACACTTGAAAAGCTCGTCGGCGTTACCGCCGAGGACTTAGCGCCGCTGAGAGCAGGCTTCAGAGCAAGGTACATAGTTGACGCAGTAGAAAAACTGAGCAGCGGCGAGGTTTCCCTTGACGGTATAAAAGCTATGGATACCGCAGCGGCAAGGGAGGAGCTTAAAAGGATAAAGGGTGTCGGCGATAAGGTAGCCGATTGCGTACTGCTTTTCGGCTATCATAAGACGGACGCTTTTCCGAGAGATGTATGGATAAAGCGTATCGAGCAGAAACTATACCCCGACGGTCTGCCGGAATGTATAAAGGGCAACGAGGGGATAGCACAGCAGTTCCTGTTCGATTATGCGAGAACGCACGAGATCTGACGGAGAAACAAAAATGGTTAACATAGGCAACGAATGGGACAATCTGCTTGCAGACCAGTTCCGAAGCGAATATTACAGAAAGCTGAGAGCTTTTCTTGTCAATGAATATAACAGATACAATGTATATCCCCCTGCGGATTGCATTTTCAACGCACTGAAATACACGCCCTACTCAAAGGTAAAGGCGGTGCTTTTAGGTCAGGACCCGTATCACGGTCCGGGACAGGCGCACGGACTTTGCTTTTCGGTAAAGCGTGGAGTTATGCCGCCCCCGTCGCTGAAAAATATCTTTACCGAGATACACAGCGACCTTGGCATAGACTTTGATATGTCTGTGGGCGAGCTTACCGACTGGGCAAGGCAGGGAGTTCTTATGCTGAACACCTCGCTTACCGTCCGTGAGGGTATGGCAGGAAGTCACAGGGGAAAAGGCTGGGAGATACTGACCGACAGGATAATCGAGCTTTTAAACGAGCGTGATGTGCCTACGGCATTTATCTTATGGGGAACCAACGCAAAGTCCAAAATGCCGCTTATCACAAACCCTAAGCACGCAGTTTTCACAGCGGCGCATCCGAGTCCGCTGTCGGCATATAACGGATTTTTCGGCTGCCGTCATTTTTCAAAGGTGAACGAATTTCTGAAAAGCAACGGCATAGAACCGATCGACTGGAGCATACATTGACCGTAAATACGGACAAAGACAATAAGAGAACGGAAGAAGGATATAGCTTATGATATGTGTTACAGGCGACCTGCACGGCGATATAACACGATTCAGGTCCCCGGTGCTGAAAAAGCTCAGACGTGGCGATGCACTGATAATAACGGGCGATTTCGGCTGTATTTGGGACGGCAGTAAAAAAGAAAAGAAAATGCTTAAAAAGCTCGGCAAAAAGAAGTACAACGTGCTTTTTGCGGAGGGCGTACACGAAAATTTCGACCTGCTCGAAGAATATCCCGTAGAGCAGTGGTGCGGCGGTAAAACAAGGCTTATATCGGGCAATCTGCGTCAGCTTATGAGAGGGCAGTATTACACGATAGCGCAAAAGAACGTGTTCGTTTTCGGCGGCGGTCAGAGCGAGGAAAACA
>ERZ779866.2746-NODE-2746-length-15264-cov-3.531199_pt1 | contig 15264 bp, 14 predicted proteins | sample MGYA00511248_ERZ779866 | MGnify/ENA primary metagenome ERZ779866 (study PRJEB29588, sample SAMEA2155758) | human gut metagenome | biome: human gut; feature: human-associated habitat; material: faeces | place: Denmark | collected 2008/2010 ... | reverse complement strand
GGAGCCGTTTTTCAATCCTTCAAGAGCCAGAGTCGTTTGTTTCGCAGTTCGAAACCGAGACAATTCCGTGACGGTGACGGGCCAGGCAGCGAAACGATCCTTGAACGTGTGGGCATGTTGCTCAGCCAAAAGCGTTGTCGGGCATAAGATGGCGACTTGTTTTCCACCCATGACCGCTGCAAATGCCGCGCGCAACGCGACTTCTGTTTTCCCGAAGCCAACGTCACCACAAACCAGTCGATCCATTGGCCGGTCTTGCTTCATATCATTAAGCACGGCTTCAATGGCGGCTGCTTGGTCGGGAGTTTCTTCAAATGGGAAACTTTCGGCGAAAGCCTCATAATCCGCACGGGAAAACTCAAAGGCGTGCCCGTGGCTTTTTTCTCGCAAGGCATAAAGGTTAAGGAGCTCAGCGGCTGTGTCTCTGACTTTTTCCGCCGCTTTCTTCTTGGCCTTTTCCCAATCATTTTTCCCCAGATGATGAAGTGGAGCGTGCTCAGCGTCACTGCCGCTATAGCGAGAAATCAGTTGCAATTGCGAAACCGGAACGAAAAGCTTGGCGTCATTGGCGTAGTCAATGCGCAAAAACTCTTCTTTGCCGTAGCTTGTGTCTATTGTGGCTAAACCTGCGTACCGACCGATGCCATGGGTGAGGTGCACCACCGGGTCGCCAACCTGCAACTCGGCCAAGTCGCGAATAATCGTATCGACGTTGGTCGCGTGTGCGTGTCGCCCTCTAACTCTTCTGGGGGCGCTTCGGTAGAGCTCCGTTTCTGTCAGAACGGTGACATTTTCAAGTGAGAATCCTTGATAGAGCGGTCCAACGCCTAAAAGAACCGGTTCATCTGAGTGTAAAAACTCCTCGAATGTTTCAACGTAAGGCAAGCGTAGACGTTGGCGCGAAAAGAGCTGCCCCATGGTTTCGCGGCGCCCAGAGCTTGCGGCCAAAATGAGCACACGGTGATGCCGAACCTTTTCTTCTTGAAGAAAACGCTCTAATTTGTCGGTCGGATTTTCCAGCTTGCGTTCAATTTCCGCGTTCGGGTTGAAGCCGTTTGTTCGATCGACTTTCAGCTCCAATCGCTCAAAACGCTTCAGTTCAATAAAGAATTGTTCACTATTGAGATAAAGCGCACCAACCGGCAATACCGGTCGCTCAGTGTCTGCTGCAAGGAAGCGATATCGACCCTGGGTTTCTTCGATAAAGCGCCGCAACGCGGCGTCGTTGTCGCCGCTAAGGCAAATAATGTCTCGATCAGGATTTAAGTAACTGAATAAGGTGGCTTTTCCTTCAAAAAAGAGCGGCAAGTAGTATTCAATGCCAGCATTGATGACACCATGGCTGAGATCTTTGTAAATTGTGTATTTGGTTGGATCGCCAGCGAAAGATTCTCGCCATTTGGCTCGAAAATTCACTAGAGCTTGAGCATCCACCGGATACTCTCTGCCGGGCAAAATACGGATTTCATTGACCGTGTCAATTGATCGTTGTGTATCCGGGTCAAACGAGCGGATTGAATCAATCTCCGTGTCAAATAAATCCAGACGGAAGGGGCTATCCGCGCCCATTGGGAAAATATCAATGAGACTGCCCCTGACAGAAAATTCGCCCGGTGCAACCACTTGGCTCACATTGGAGTAGCCGGCACTCACCAAGCGCTCTCTGAGCTCTTCAGCGTTGATGTCTTCACCCTTTTTGAAAAAGAAAACCCTGCCTTCTAGATACGACTTGGGCGCTATGGTTTGAGATGCGGTTGTGGAGGTTGTCAGGAGAACATCCGGCGGATTGTCACTCATTAGACGATAAAGAATCTCCAAGCGTTCGCTCACCAGATCCTGATGAGGGCTGACAAGATCATAGGGCAGAGTCTCCCAATCGGGGAAGTACTCGACGTCGAGCGTGGGGGCAAAATAACGGATCTCATCGAGAAGACGCAGCGCTTCTGCAGCGTTTTCCGTTATCACCGTCAAATGCCTGTGACTGGTTCTGGCTTGCTTGGCCGCCAATGCGAGCCACAATGAATCTGTTGTCGGCGAACCGACCGTTATGTTTCGTTTGGCTTTGCTTGAAAGGCTATTAAGATCACGTGAAAGTCGTTCTTTAAGGTCATCAAACATAGTAAATACCCGCTATTTTTCTCAGGGAGCAATTATGACAATTTTTTCAGACGCTCGTTTTTTTATTGTTAATCGGTTGCTAGGGAACGGATCAACGATTTTCCCGTTCTTCATATTGCAATTTTTCTCGGATATAGCACAATAGCGATCAATTCTGAATTCTTCTGATTTTGGGGGCCTCATGGCGCAATTGACTGGCGACGCAAAATTGTGGCGCGGTTTCTTCTGTACATTGTTGGGTGGCATCGGTTGGGGATTCTCCGGTGCCTGCGGTCAATATCTTTTCTTGTATCAAGAAGTTGACCCGATGTGGTTGACCGTCGTGCGCATGCTGGTGGCTGGCACGATATTGGCTATTCTTTTCATTGCGCCCCACGCTCGAGCGATCAAACCGCTTTTCAAGCCCGGTGTCCAATGGTTATGGTTGATTTTTTACGCCTTGGGCGGATTGATGATCAGTCAATTCGGCTATTTAACAGCGGTCCGATACACCAACTCCGGCACTGCGACCATGTTGGTTTACCTAAATCCTATTTTTATTTTGCTTTGCGTTTGTTTTCTGACAAAACGTCTGCCGCTTAAAAAAGAGCTCATCGCGATTGTATTTGCCTTGGCGGGGACTTTTTTCATGGCAACGCATGGCGACATCTCCCACCTGGCCATTTCGCCCATTGGTTTGTTTTGGGGAATTGCAAGCGCCATCGGAATCGCTGTTTACACTATTTTGCCCGCACAGTGCCTGTCACGCTATCCGACTCAAGCTTTGATGGCCATCGGGATGATTGTCGGAGGGGTGATCATGGCGGTTGCGGTCGACGTGGTCAATATTCCTTACCGACTTGATTACCATGGTTATTTGGCCATGGCGATGATCATTTTGCTGGGAACAATCGCTGCTTTCTTGCTTTATATGCAAGGAGTGGCTGATTTGGGTAGCGTCAAAGCCAGCATGATCGCCTGCATCGAACCCATTTCCGCGGCCGTCTTTTCCTTGTGGTGGTTTGACGCGCATTTCGTGTTGATGGACTATTTGGGTTTCGCTTGCATTCTGGCAACGATTTTTGTGCTTGGACGCCGTTAACTGAAAACGATTTTATGTTAAAACCTCATTTGTTAATCCCGGCGGCCGGAGTGGGCAGTCGGATGAAAATCGGTTATCCGAAACAATACATGCCGTTTGTTGACGACCGCAACCTGTTGGAGACCACGGTTTGGCGTTTATCCGAGATGACTCTCTTTGCTAGCATCGCGGTTGTGGTGAGCACCGATGACGCTTATATCGATCATTGTGATTTGCCACAGTCTGTGAGGGTCTTGCGCTGCGGTGGAAAAACAAGGGCTCAGAGCGTTTATAACGGCTTGAAGGCGCTTGAACTAAAAGGGGACGAATGGGTTTTGGTGCATGATGCGGCAAGGCCGTGCGTGAGCAAGCAAGCCATTTGCCGCTTGATTGAGCGTTTGGACCTTGGCGATGTTGATGGGGCGATTTTAGTTTCTCCGGTGGTTGACACGCTCAAAATTGTCAATGAAGCAGGCTTAATTGAGCAAACGGTCAATCGCGAACTTTATCGATCGGCTCAAACGCCACAAGGTTTTCATGTTCAGGCCTTGATCAACGCATTAGCGGATCGTTTGCAGACCGCCACCGATGAAGCGAGCGCGATGGAAGCGGTCGGCGCAAAAATTGCCGTGATTGACTCACCGGTGAGCAACATCAAGGTGACGCATCCTGATGATGCGTTGCTGGCGAAATTTTTCTTGCAATCCATTTGAGGAGCGTGAAAGTGGGTTTTCGAATCGGACAGGGATACGACCTTCATCGTTTGGTCGAAGGGCGAGCTCTCATATTAGGCGGCGTCAAAATTGAACATTCAAAAGGTCTTTTAGGTCACTCGGACGCGGATGCGCTCTTGCATGCGATCACCGATGCATTGTTCGGCGCGGCCGCCTTAGGTGATATCGGCCGACATTTCCCGGATACCGATCCGGCGTTTAAGGGAGCGGATAGTCGAGCGCTTTTGCGTGAAGCGGTGCGCTTGGTGCGTGAAGCCGGCTGGCAAATTGAGAATGTGGATGCGACTATCGTCGCTCAAGCGCCGAAATTGGCTCCCTATATGCCGTTGATCCAGCAATCTGTCGCAGAGTGCCTGGGGGTTGATGTCTCGCAGGTCAACGTCAAAGCGAAGACAAAAGAAAAGTGCGACGCTGTGGGTGAAGGTCAAGCTATCGAAACCCAAGCAATCGCACTGTTGCAGTCTATCGACCATTAATTTTCTTTGTCTTTGGGTAAAACCGCGTCAGCCGGGGCGGTTTGCTCTTCTAGAACCGGCTTTTCATCCGGAAGATTGGCTAGCGGCATGGATAATTCGACAATCAGTCCATGCGGGTGGTTGGCTGATAGGGTGATCTTCCCGCCGGAACGTTTAACGACTCGTCCTACGATGGCCAGTCCCAGCCCGGCTCCTTTAGCGCCGCCTCGTGCCGTGTCACCGCGTTCAAAAGGACGAACAATGCGAGCCATTTCTTCAGCGGGCACTCCCTTGCCTTTATCGCCGATGCGAAGTACGGCGTCGTTGCCTTGGCGTAGCACTTGTATATTAAGATCAAGGCGTCCTGTTTCTGGGTCTCGACTATAGCGATCCGCGTTGACGATAATGTTTTGAATAGCACGAACCAGCTCGGTCGGGTGAGCCATCACAAATAGGTTGCCCATGATACTGGTTTCAATGCGCACATCCCCTTTGGATCGCATGCGCGTGTCGTTTAACGTGTCATTAGCGCATAGTCCCAAATCAACCCGCTCAAGAGGCTGTTTGCTGCGATGAGCATAGGCGAGGAATTGATTGACGATACTCTCCATCTGCTCGAGGTCGCTGACCATGGCGTCCCGAGTCTCTTGCGGCAAATCAGCCAGTTCAATTTCTAATCGCATGCGTGTGAGCGGCGTTCGCAAGTCATGAGAGACCCCCGCAAGCAACAACTCTCTGTCGCTTTCCATGCGCTCGAGCTCTTGAACCATATGGTTGAAACTGCGGTTGACGGCCTCAATTTCCGCGGTGCGGGTATTCTCGGGCAGGGGATCGGGCTTTTCCCCGCGTCCCAGTTTTTTAGCCGCCGCACTGAGTTCCGCAAGGGGTCGTATGGTTCGTTGAGTGAGGACGCTCGCGCCTAGCGTGCCCATTAAGAACGCGACAAAGGCCCACCAAACCCAAGCCGTACCAAATGGAGGATCTAAGAGGTCGTCTCGAATCATCAGCCAATATTTGTCACCTTCGATGGTGGTGGAAACCCAGAGTCCGGGTTGGTCATTGACGCTGCCGGCAATAATTGTGTTTTCACCAAGGCTCGCTTTCGTCAGCGATTCAATCAGTTCCGGGATGTTGCCTTGGGAGACAAGCTTTGTCCAGTGGTCATTGTCATCTCTGGGAATGATCCGGACACCTTCTTGATAAGCGAGAATGTGCAAAAGATCCGGTCGATAGTCCGCATCGGCAGAGATGAGGGCGTAGCGGGTCAAATTGACTGTCGACACGATCTGCTGAGCAACGCCGCGAGAAAACGGCACTTCGGACAAAACACGAAAGCTTTGAAGCCACCCGAGCGCCGTGATGATCAAAAGCAACATCAACAGAAGGAAAGTACGCCAAAATAGGCTCGTTGACTTCAAAGCCATGTTGATACTCCAATTAGCGATTAATTACTCTGCCCATCCGGGATGAACACATAGCCGACGCCCCAAACCGTTTGTAAGAACCGTGGCTTGGAGGGATCCGGTTCGATCATTTTACGAAGCCTGGAAACCTGAACGTCCAATGAACGGTCAAACGCCTCATATTCTCGACCGCGGGCGATCTCCATCAGCTTATCGCGCGAAAGGGGTTGTTTCGGATGGCGGGCGAAAGCCTTCAAAACCGCGAACTCACCGGTTGTCAACGGCACGGGCTCTCCGTTTTTGCGCAACACGCGAGTGCCTAAATCCAATTCAAATTCACCGAACTTGACCACCTCGTTTTCCATTGAGGGCGCTCCCGGGGCATCCGCGACGGGGCGGCGACGCAACACCGCGTGAATTCGCGCAAGCAACTCTCGTGGATTAAAGGGCTTCGGAATGTAATCGTCAGCACCCATTTCAAGACCGACGATTCGATCAACATCTTCGCCACGAGCCGTCAGCATAATGATTGGCGTCGTATCTTTTTGTTCACGCAAGCGACGCAGAATTTGAAGACCATCCTCGCCCGGCATCATCAAGTCAAGAATGAGCGCATCAAAGCGTTCCCTTAACCAAAGGCGATTCATCGTCACGCCGCCGTCTGCGACATAGACTTGGAAACCATTTTCACCAAGGTAGCGTCGCAAAAGATCGCGTAAACGGGGATCGTCATCAACGACAAGTAATTTGGGCGTGCGTTCTGCCATAATGAGTCCTCTTAGAAATATATTTTTAAATTTGAACAGAGTATTTCAAGACTGTTCTGTTACATTTATTTTGAAGGAATTTTTGAGCTTGTAAAGCCTTTGACAAAGTTTGGTTACAAAATTGCGAGGGAATTAAAGAATATTTTCACCTTTTGCGACGATTCTTGCTTACTATCCAAACTGTATCGGATTGAGATGCCTCATGAATAAAGGAGGCAGAGGAAGAATGCATGCAATTTAGGCATTTAACAAAAACGGTTTTGACGCTGGCAGCTGCCGGTTGTTGTTGCGCGGCCCGTGCCCATCCGCTCTTTGTTCATACGACAGATACCATGGGATCGACGACAGCTCAGCGGTACGTTGCCCCGGAAGATCTGTTATTTGCGTTGCCTCAGTCGGAGAATCAGCCAAAACTTTGGCGTGATATGAGCGCCAAAGAAAGGGCAGATATTTGGCCGTTTTTACCTAATGGCATGAAAAAGCGCTATTGGCGCAGTATGACCAATAGTGATCGCCGGGCCATGCGCGCGGAGCTTTCTCCCAGAGATAATGCGGAATTTCGTTCGCGCTTTGTTTCACCCGACAATAGTCGTTATCGCGGACAGGGCGGACCTGAACCGAAACCTGAGCATGTTCTCAGTCAAGAAGAGCGCGACTTGATGCGCCAGCAAATCCGAGAGATGCACGTCCAAATTTATCACTATCATCACGGAGCGCCGTCGGTTGTTGTCACGCCTTTGCCTCCCGATGGCGCGCCAGATATCGAGAACACGCCCAATCGCTAACGGTTTTCCGATGGGTGATAGAAATGGGCTGGTCAAGCGTTAGCCGCTGAACCAGCCTTTTTGTTTGCTGCATGCTAAGATGGCGTCATGTTTTTCTGTTGAATGAACCATGCCAGCACCAACTCTTCTTGCTTTTGATACTTCGACCGAATATTGCACCGTTGCACTTTACGTCAATAAACAATGCTTCAGTCGCACTGAAAAACTCGGGAACGGTCATTCGGATGTCCTTTTACCTTGGATTGATGAATTTGTCAGCGACTCGTCTTCAAACTTAAAGGCCATTGACGGCATTCTTTTCGGTGCCGGTCCTGGTTCATTTACTGGGTTAAGAATCGCTTGCGGGGTGGCACAAGGTTTGGGATTCGGGCTGGATAAAATGGTTTTGCCGACAAGCACGCTGCTAGCGACGGGCTACGCGTTTCGAGACCAAGCTCGACGAATCGCGGTGCTCAACGACGCTCGAATGAACGAATGTTATGGCGCTGTCTACCAAAGAGACGAAAAGGGCTTTCATTGTGTCAGCCGTGAGCAAATTGTTAAGCCGGAGTTAGCGCCTGATTGGATTGCGCAAAATGGGGCCGATTTGGTTGTTGGCACGGCAATCGATGTTTATCCAATGATTTTCACGGTCCCCTCTCATTACGCCCATCCTGACGCTCAGGCGATGATTCAGTGGTACTTGGATACTCAGGAGGATTCAAAGGCGTTATGGATTAAAAGCGACTTAGCTGCGCCGCTCTATGTTAGGGATCGCGTCGCCTTAACCATAAAAGAGCGTGCTCTGGGAGCAAAGCTGTGACGGTTGAGTTGATCGAAGCAAGCGCCTCGGACTTGGATCGTGTTGCAGAAATTGATTCCAATGCCTTTGAATTCGCATGGACTAGGGAGCAATTTCAATCCTCGTTTGAGGCCGGACATCGCTTCATTTTAGTTAAGGAAAACGCGATCATCGTTGGCTTTGCCGTTTATATGCAAATTTTCGAGCAGGCGGAATTGCTTTCGATCGCAATTGATCCGAGGTACCGCCGTAAAGGTTATGCGAAAATGCTCATTGAGCAAATGAGCGCAAACCTCATGCGTGGGGGAGCGGAGCAATTGTTTCTTGAAGTTCGGGTGAGCAATCAGCCGGCAATTTCTCTTTATGAGAAAATGGGATTCAAAGCGATTTCCCGGCGCAAGGGCTATTACCCTACAAAAGACGGTCACGAAGATGCGATCGTGATGCAAAAAAATTTACTGAGATGACATATTCCGAGCAAGACGCCCGATTGTGGTTGGCGATGAACATTGGTCCTTTATGGATCGCGCGCGATGAAGATGACCCTTTGTCGCCGCGGGCGATTGCTCGCGACGAAGTGCAACGGGAAAAAAAGAACGAGTCTTCTTTTGCACCGCAGACGCCAGTGTCGGTGACAGAGGATCTCAATAAAGCGAAACCCGCTGTAGGGGGCATTGTTGATAATCGCCTACCTCAAAAGGAACCGGCACTTGTTCAGCCGACAGTCGAGATTAATTTTTCAGATCGTAAAAAGATCGCCACGGCTAATTGGGATGATTTGCGGGAGATGGTTAGTCATTGCAAGGCATGCAAGATCCTCTGCGAATCACGTCTTTCAACTGTTTTTGGTATTGCTGAGCCAACGGCGAAACTTGTCATAGTGGGAGAAGCACCTGGACGTGACGAAGATCTACAGGGCAAGCCTTTTGTGGGAAAAAGTGGCGAGCTTTTGGAAAACATACTTCATGCCCTAGGATTGATTAGAGGTAAGGATGTGGCCATTCTCAATGTGCTGAAGTGCCGTCCTCCTAAAAATCGTGACCCAATGGAAGATGAAATCGCCGCCTGTCGAGCCTATCTTGATCGACAACTTCAATTGATTGATCCTAAAGTAGTGGTTCTTTCAGGTCGAATCGCCGCCCATACATTGCTTAACACAATGGAATCCATGGGCAGGCTGCGACAAAAACCACATGCCATGTCAATTAACGGCCGGGACGTGCCCGTTATTGTGACCTATCATCCCTCATATCTACTTCGTTCTCCGACTGAGAAAGCAGCGGCATGGAAAGACTTCATGGCCGCGAAACATCTGCTGTTGGGACTGTGAGCTGTTCCTTTCCTAATGACGCTTTTCTTCGCCGATGAGGTGGGTTGAGTCGTATTCTTTTTGGTTGAGGTGATGTTTCAAAATCACAAGGAACATTGAGACGATTACAAAAATACCGAAAATCACCATTGTCGCAGGCGCGCTCAAGTTAAAGTGAATGAGCAACGAATAAATTCCCAGCATGATCAGGATGGAAAGATTTTCATTGAAATTTTGAACGGCAATTGACTTGCCCGCGCTCATTAAAACATAGCCGCGATGTTGTAGCAGCGCATTCATCGGGACAACGAAAAAGCCCGCGCAAATGCCAACCGTGACCAATACGATTGAGGCGATCAGCATCGACCATGTCACGAGTAAACCGAATACTTCGATACCGCCCGGCGGAACCATACTCTGATTGAAATAAGCCGAGCAGGAGACAAGAATTCCCATGACGATACCCATCGGCAGCACTTTCAGGGAGTCTTTGAGAGAGACTAATTGAGCGGCCAGGACTGCTCCAATGGCAATTCCGATGCTCACAACCGCCTGAAGGATCGCTCCCTCGGAAAGATTCATGCCGAGGGCGACTTCAGCCCATTTGAGGACTAAAAATTGCAACACAGCGCCAGCCCCCCAGAATAATGTGGTCACGGATAGTGAAATTTGTCCCAAACGGTCATGCCAGAGAGTCATGCAACTTTGATAGAACGTCTTCAGCGTTTCAATCGGACGAAAATCCGCTTTGGGATAACGGGCACCCGTGTCTGGAATAAGAAGATTGACCGCTGCCGCTGCAAGATAAACTAAAACGATAATCGAAATGGCCGCTTGCGCAGGAGTCGCTATGCCTAAGGCTTCAAAGGGGAATCCGCAATGAAGGATAGCGTAACTGACGGCCTCACTGATGAGCACACCGCCCAACACAACACCCAAAATGATGGAGGCAACCGTCAGGCCCTCAATCCAGCTGTTGGCGAGCACAAGCTTGACAGGTGGCAAAAGCTCTGTGAGGATCCCGTACTTCGCTGGTGAGTATGCGGCCGCGCCGATACCCACCACAGCGTAGGCAAGCAACGGGTGGGACCCAAAAAGCATCAAAAGGCAACCGACCACCTTGAGCATGTTCGTGAGAAACATCACGCGACCCTTTGGCATCGAATCGGCGAAAAGGCCGACGTAGGCCGCCAGGCAGATGTAACTCAACACAAAGAACAGTTTGAGAAGCGGAGTCATCCAGTCAGGAGCCTGAAGCTGTGTGAGCAAAGCAATCGCCGCGATAAGCAAAGCATTGTCGGCAAGGCTCGACAAAAACTGAGCACACATGATTGAATAAAAACCGCGTTTCATACCACTATACTTTCTGAACGAATTTTTTCATTGTAACAGCATTATTCAGTCCCGTTAATTCATGGTAGGCATATTGCTGTATCAAAAAGTTTCGATTTGACCCTTTGTTGCCCTCATGGGACTCGGCACTGGGTTATCATTATGAAGTTTTGTATTGACTGTCTGTCAACTGTAATTATCGATAAAGGGATTTATCTATGCCACGTCCCATTTGCGCCACGATTCATATGGGCGCTCTCAAACATAATCTGGAACGCATGCGGCGGGCTGCTGAAGGTCGCATGTTGTGGGCTGTCGTGAAAGCCAATGCCTACGGTCATGGCTTGCTTCGGGCGATGAGGGCGTTTAAAGAAGCCGACGGTTTGGCGATGATTGATTTGTGTGACGCTCAAGCTGTCCGTGAAGCCGGTTGGAGCAAACGCATTTTGTTGCTAGAAGGTTTTTTTGATGAGAGCGACTTGCCGCTGTTGGAAAAATACGACATAGAGACAATCGTTCATAATCGTGAAATGATTCAGATGTTGAAAGCGCATGCGCCATACCACAGCCTCAAAGTTCACATCAAAGTTAACTCCGGCATGAACCGTCTGGGTTTTTTACCGCTGGAAGAAAAAGTCATCAAAGAAGAGCTTATTGGCATCAAGGGCGTTCAAGTCATGGGCGTCGTTACTCATTTCGCTAATGCCGAGCCCAGTTACTTATCTGAAAATCCCGCTTCTGTTTCCAAGCAATTAGCTAGAATGGGCCGTTTGGCGCAAGCCGATGAAAATGTTTGCATGGCCAACTCGGCAGCGACGCTGTGGCGCCACGAGGTGGGAGGCGATGCCGTGCGGGCCGGCGTCGCGCTTTATGGCGCGAGCCCCGATGACAAAATCTCCAGCAAAGAGCTTGATATTATTCCCGCGATGACGCTTTCAGCCAAAATTTTGGCAATACAAGAAGTGAACAAAGGAGAAGCCATAGGGTATGGTTCCCGGTTCATTACAAAACGCCCCTCTAGAATTGCTGTTGTTGCCTGCGGTTATGCCGACGGATACCCTCGTTGCGCGCCAGATGGGACGCCAACGTTTGTCGAAGGTCAAATCGCGCCGATCGCGGGCTCTGTTTCCATGGATATGCTGACAATTGATATCACTGATATCAAAGACGCGCATATTGGCAGTGTTGTCGAGCTTTGGGGAAAGAATGTTCCGATCAATACCGTTGCTCGCGCTTGCGGGACAATCGGCTATGAATTGATGTGCGCGTTGGCGCTTCGAGTCCCAGTTGTTGAAGACGAAAATTAATGGCGACATCTAAAAAGAAGAAAGTTGAGTGGGTCTGCTCAGAGTGTGGTGGCACCACCCTGAAATGGGCTGGGCGCTGTCCGCACTGCGGAGAGTGGAACACACTGCAGGAATTCACCGTCGAAACCGGAGCGGGCGCGCGTTATTCCGATTCTCGTCATCGAGGATTGGTGGCCGCTAGCAAGGTTCTTGATCTTAATGATGTTCAGGCTCAGGAGATCCCGCGCGTGGTTACCGGTTTTTCTGAGTTTGACCGAGTGATGGGGGGCGGGTTGGTGCCTGGTGGCGTTTCACTTTTGGGAGGTGATCCGGGCATCGGCAAGTCCACGTTGCTTTTACAGGTCATGAATCGTTTGGTTCAGCTTGGCGTGGGTTCTCTATATGTGAGTGGTGAAGAGTCTCCTGGTCAGATTGCCATGCGTGCCAAGCGATTGGGGATTGATCCCAAGGGCATGCGGCTTATGAGTGAAATCCAACTCGAAAATATTGAGGCGACGCTTTTATCGGAAAAGCCGCAATTCGTTGTGATTGACTCCATTCAGACGCTTTTTTCCAATCAGTTGGACTCGGCGCCTGGATCGGTGACTCAGGTCAGAGAATGTTCAGCAAGATTAACCCGGCTTGCTAAAAGTGAAGGCTGCACGTTAATTTTTGTCGGTCATGTGACTAAAGAAGGTAGTTTAGCCGGCCCTCGGGTTTTAGAGCATATCGTTGATACCGTCCTTTATTTCGAGGGCGATACGCATTCGAATTTTCGCCTTATTCGAGCGTTTAAAAATCGATTCGGCGCAGTCAATGAGCTTGGGGTCTTCGCTATGACTGATCGAGGTCTTAGAGGCGTTTCCAACCCAAGCGCCATTTTCTTGTCTGAACATAAAGCGAATGTTCCGGGATCAGCGGTCATGGTGACGCAGGAGGGCACACGTCCGTTACTAGTTGAAGTTCAGGCTCTGGTTGATGATACTCATTCACCCTCGCCTAAGCGTTTATCGGTTGGCCTGGATCAACAACGTCTAGCCATGCTTTTAGCCGTGTTGCACCGTCATGCCGGAATGGCATGCTTTGATCAGGATGTGTTCGTTAATGCTGTGGGTGGGGTTAAAATTACCGAACCTGCGGCTGATCTGGCGGTTTTATTGGCCATTTATTCCTCAATGAGGAATAAAGCTTTGCCTGATGGATTGGTTGTTTTCGGTGAGGTGGGTTTGGCCGGAGAGATTCGACCGGCGCCCCGGGGACAGGAACGCTTGAAAGAGGCGGCTAAGCTGGGATTCGCTAAGGCGATTATCCCTCGCGCCAATGCCCCGAAACAACCCATCGAAGGGTTGGAAATTATCGGCGTCGATCGTCTAAGTAACGCGATTGACGCCATCTATAATTGATAAGGCAGATTGCCATTGCGCCCCAGCCCAGAGGCTGAGGTTTAAATAAATTGATTGAGTGGTGACCGATATTCGACTGCGTTGCTAGAGAACGTGTTGGCATGCGGTCATGGGGCGTTGGTCCGTGGTTCCCGGCTAGTGGAGCTTCTCTATTGGAGATGGACTATCACCAGTCAGTTGAGTGAGGGCGTAAACAGGGGTTTCTGCCACAAATTTTTCACTGAAAGGAGCGGCGCTTCCTCCCTTGAAAATGAATCCTGGGGTTTCGCGCTGAAATTTATATGAAAATCACAAAGATCTTAGCGCCGGAAGCAACTCCGGCAAAGACCATTTTGGACCGTGCAGCTCATATTGCGTTGACGAGCGCACAACGTGCGCATTTGCCTAACGAAATAGCGATAAATGGTCAACCGATTGAAGTTTGCATTGAGAACGTGCGAGCTCTAGAAGTCGGCGACGTCCTTCTTGATGAGACCGGTCATTTTTATGTCGTTGAGGCAGCCCCGGAACCTGTGTTGGTGATTAAGGCTGAAGAAGAGATGGCAGCGGAAGCCGCTGTTGCGTTGATTAATCGCGGTATTCGTGTAGCAAGGGTTGAGGATGGTTTCGCTGTTCTTAAGGATATCGCTTTAGTGAAAATGCTCTCCTCTGTTGGTTTGCAATTTGAAGAAAAAGAATTGCCCTTTGATCCGATTCGTCCTCAAAAACGCAAACATCATGCTGAAGGTGGTTGTTGCTGTGGTCATCATCACCATCATGGGGAGGGCGAGTGCTGCTGCGGAGGTGAAGGACATCATCACCATCATGAAGAGGGTGAGTGTTGCTGCGGAGGCGAAGGACACCATCATCACCATCATGAGGAGGGCGAGTGCTGCTGCGGAGGTGAAGGACATCATCACCATCATGAAGAAGGTGAGTGCTGCTGCGGTGGCGAAGGACATCATCATCACCATCATGAAGCAGATCACTGCTGCGCAGCAGAGACTTCACACAATACATCTAATAAGTCTGAATAATTAACTAGCCATGGCAACCTTTGGGTTGCCATTATTCTTATGAGCATTGAAAGCGTTAAAAAATTCCTCAATTCGGTTGGGTTGGAAGATCGATACATCGAGTTGGAGGGCTCTACCGCCACGGTTGAGTTAGCTGCCCAACAGTTAAAATGCGAACCCGCTCGTATTGCTAAATCGATGGCAATGTTGCTCAAGAGTGGTGAAGCAATTGTTATTGTGACGAATGGAACGGCAAAAATCGCAAATAACAAATACAAGGCTTTCTTTAAAGAAAAAGCTCATTTTTGTCCCGCCGAGCGACTTCAAGAATTGGTTGGGCATCCAATGGGCGGTGTGTCTCCCTTTGGTTTGAAGCCGGGTGTAAAACTTTTTCTGGATATCAGTTTGAAACTTTTCGATGTGATCTACCCAGCTGGTGGAGCGACTTATAACGCTGTAAAGGTTACACCGGAAGAGTTGCAAAAAGTGACTCAAGCACAGTGGATAGACATCACCAAAGATGATTAAAAGGTCAACGCCCATCACATAATGACATTAACTTCCTTCACCTTTGTCTTTGGATGACACTGTAGAATTATAAATTATTCAATAAAATCAATTGGAAGTGGCATTGTGTGGCACTGTATGGAAGTGTTTGATGGTGCGGGGAATCGGACTCGAACCGACACGCCGTAAAGCGTCAGGACCTAAACCTGGTGCGTCTACCAATTTCGCCATCCCCGCCCCAGAGTCAGGGATTTTACCTTAACTTTTCAAATTTTTCTTATGGCCTGATTTTAAAATGACATGCGATATTACCTAATCATTTCAAGTTT
>ERZ779866.2737-NODE-2737-length-15295-cov-3.162927_pt1 | contig 15295 bp, 17 predicted proteins | sample MGYA00511248_ERZ779866 | MGnify/ENA primary metagenome ERZ779866 (study PRJEB29588, sample SAMEA2155758) | human gut metagenome | biome: human gut; feature: human-associated habitat; material: faeces | place: Denmark | collected 2008/2010 ... | reverse complement strand
TTACCCAGCCATTGGGGGCGGTTGGCGGCATTGACAATCTGCGAGGGAAATATTATTTCATAGCAGATGAGAGCACCGAAGGAAGGCTGTTTTTCCGCTTTTATGACCTTGGGGCCGGATCCGGGCAAAAAATTGGCCACAACATTGGTTACGGGGCGTATCCAGTCCGGCAGCCAGCGGCGGAAAGGAATATATTCGCCGAAAGGAACCAGATGCGACTTGTCGTAAAAATCGATAATTTTTCCGCTGTCATCAATGACAAACATGGAATTAACGGGTGCAAAATTTTTGCCGTCCAGTTCATAGCGGACAAGGCCGGTAATCAGATAACCGCCGGTCGGAACGGCAGCCGTAACGTCGTGAAGCTTTTGCGGTTCAAAATCCAGCGGAAACGGCGAGGCGGTTTCTCCCCAAATGACAAAATCGATTTGTTCCAGTCCCGGCTGCCGGGACAATCTGATGTATTCTCTGAAATTGTTTTCCAATTCTGCTTTTTTCCATTTCATGGTCTGGGGAATGGCGGGCTGGACGATGCGAATCATGGTTTCTGGCTTTTCTCCGTCAATTGTCGGCAGCCGCCAACTGCCGAATATCCAAACCAGACCCGCCGTTGCTGCAATTGATGATAAAACGCCGGCAGTTTTGCGCGCTGACGGTGCAAAAAAACAGAGCGCCGGCGCCGAGGTGAGCATTAAGGTCAGCAAAGACAACCCGTAGGTGCCGACGACGGATGCCAGCTGAACGGTTTCGTCGGAAAAAGCCAGGACAGATCCTAAAAGATTCCAGGGAAAACCGGTGAAGATAAAGCTTCTGATCCATTCGAAAATTACCCAGAAAGCCGAGAAAGACAGCCAGCGGGCATAAATGTTTTTGAAACAGAAACTCAAAGCGGCGGGAATGGCCGTAAACAGGCCGAAAAAGGCGCCGGCAGTCAACAGGGTTACCGGATACAGCCAACCGAAACGAAGTGCGTCAACCAGCAGGGCATTGCCGATCCATGACATATTGCAGGCAAAGTAGGCGAAGCCAAACCAGTAGCCGATGCCGAAAGCCTTTCTTTTCGAGGGGGCGGCATTTATCAGCAGCAACAGGCCGCCGAAAGAAACAAACAAAACTGGAAAACAGTAAAACGGCGGCAACGCACGTACGGCCAGCAGTCCTAAAAACAGCGCAAGCAGTCTGGGATATCCGGCAACTTTGTCAATCAGCTTTTTCATTACGCTCCTGCTGTTCGGCCGCGGTCTGCGCTTTCAGAATATCGGGAATGAGAATCATTACTTTTTTGATGCGGCGCGGATCGACGTCAAGAATACGGAATTTGACGCCGTTGTATCCGTCAATGACTTCGCCGCGGCTGGGAATGCGCTGGGCAATGTGAAAAACCAGTCCGCCCAGGGTATCGATGTCGGCTTCTTCGCTTTCTTCTATTCCCGCATAGAGGTCAATGCCGCCGGCTTCTTTAATTTCATCCAGTTCGGCGCGGGCGTCGGCGATAATCATTCCCTTTTCCTGATTAAGAATGGAAGGATGTTCTTCAAAGTCGTATTCGTCTTCGATGTCGCCGACGATTTCTTCCAGCAGGTCTTCAATGGTAATGAGACCGTCAATGCCGCCGTATTCGTCGATGACCATGGCCATGTGAATTTTGTTGAGCTGCATGTCGCTTAAAAGATCCAGCACCCGCATGGAGGGCGAAACGAATTTGACCTCGCGGCTGACGATTTTTTCGACCTTGATGTCTTTTTGTCCCTGAAGCAGACATTTTACCAAATCTATGACGTGTACCACGCCGATGATATCGTCAAGGGATTCACCGTATATCGGAATACGCGAATGACCGCGGGTGACCATCAATTCGGCCAGTTCTCCGACGGTTCCCGACTTGTGAAAGGCGATGATGTTGGCGCGCGGAACCATGGCGTGTCCGCATTTTTTGTCTTTGAGACATAAAATGTTGTTTAGAAGCAACTGTTCATGCTCGCTGAACTGTTCTTCGCCGTTGGTGTTGGCTTCCTCAATCAGATCTTCAATCGTTTCACGAACGGTTTCGCAGGATTTGCGGCCGAAAATGTTTTTGAAAAAATTGGTTTTCGGGTGATTGTTTTCTTCACTCATGGTGTTTTAAGCTACTCCTCGTAAGGGTTTTTGACGTTAAGCCCGGCCAGAATCTCGATTTCGAAGCTTTCCATATATTCGGCTTCGTCGTCTTCCATGTGGTCAAAGCCCAGCAGGTGGAGAATGCCGTGGGTTAAGAGGTGGCAATAGTGGTCATGCAGGGAGATTTCCTTTTCTCCGGCCTCACGTTGCATGGTTTCCAGAGCGATAATGATATCGCCGAGTTCAATTTCAGCGCAGAGCGGCAGAGAGTCTTCAAAACCGGGATCGTCAATGTTGGCAAAAGACAATACGTTGGTCGGTTTGTCCATGTGGCGAAACTCGGCGTTGAGACGGTGCACTTCCCTGTCGTTGCTCAGAGCCAGGTTGATGCCAAGCGGTTTTTTTGTTTCCAGAAAGTCGATTTCTTCGTGTTGACGGACATAATCGACAGTTTTTTCAAAGACCGTTTCCGAAACGTGTTTGATGTTTGCCAAAGCCTGTTCCCAGCCCGGTTCTTCCACGGAAATATTTAAGTTAAGCTTATTCATCGCCGTATTGCTTCTGGCTTCTTTCTTCATAGGCTTTGACGATTTTGGCAACCAGGCCGTGGCGGACAACGTCGGAGGCGGCAAAACGTACGGAACTGATGCCTTGCGTGTCTTTCAGCGTATCGAGAGCGTCGCGCAGGCCGGAAATGACGCCGCGGGGCAGGTCGACCTGACTTAAGTCGCCGTTGACGACCATGCGGGAATTTTCGCCGAGACGGGTCAGAAACATTTTCATCTGCATCGGCGTGGTGTTCTGAGCTTCGTCAAGAATGACGAAAGCATTGGTCAGGGTGCGGCCGCGCATAAAAGCCAGCGGCGCGATTTCAATTTCGCCGACGGCGATTTTCTTGTCGACCTGTTCGGCCGGCAGCATTTCATACAGCGCGTCATACAGCGGCCGCAGATAGGGGTCGACCTTTTCTTTGAGGTCTCCGGGCAGAAAGCCGAGGTTTTCTCCGGCTTCAACGGCCGGGCGGGATAAAATGATCTTGTCTATTTTGCCTTCCAGCATCATTGAAACGGCTAAGGCAACGGCCAGGTAGGTCTTGCCGGTACCGGCGGGGCCGAGGCCGAAGACAAGTTCGTTTTTCAGCATTTCCTGAATATACTGCGCCTGCGTGGCCGAGCGGGGATAGATATGGCGTTTTTTGGTCTTGAGAACAATGTCGTTGAGGTTCTGATCTTCGGAAAGTGCAACCGCGGCGCTGCCGTCGCTCATGCGGACGGCGGCCTTGACTTCCTGTTCGCCGATTTCAATTCCTTTACTGACCTTGTTGTAAAGGACGTCAATGGCCGTTTTGGCCTGATCAATCGCATCCTGGCTGCCCTTGATGCTGATCTGGTTGCCGAAAGAGGAAATCTCGACGCCGAGAATTTTTTCTATCAGCCGCAGATTAGAATCCTGCGGGCCGACCAGTTGTTGAATCAACAGGTTGTTATACAGTTCAAAGCTGATTTCTGCCATGGTCTTTATCCTTCCGTTTTTCCGCTTAGCGAGTTTGTTGTTGCTTCGGTTACTCTGATGTTAACGATTTTGTTCATATATTCTTTTCCGATTTCGGCATGCAGATTCTGCATATAGGGCGTGCGGCCGATCAACTGTCCGGCATGGCGTCCTTTCATGTCAAAAAGCACCGGCATCAGTTTACCCACAGAATCTTTATTAAACTTTAACTGATACGAAAACAGCAGATTTTGCAGGATGTCAAGGCGCTCTTTTTTGATCTTTTCTTCAACCTGTCCCGGCATCAGGGCTGCGGGCGTGCCTGCCCGGCGGCTGTATTTGAAAGAGAAAGCCTGAATGAATTTGACGCGGTTTACAATATCCAGCGTAGCCCGGAAGTCGGCGTCTTCTTCGCCCGGGAAGCCGACGATGAAATCGGACGACATCCGCAGATCGGGGTTGGCGGCATACAGTTTTTCAACCGTGCGCAGATAATCTCCGGAGGTATGGCGGCGGTTCATGGCTTTGAGGATTTTGTCGGAACCGCTCTGTACCGGTAAGTGCAGGTAAGGCATTAACTGTGGGAGATCCCGGTGGCAGGCGATGAGTTCATCATCGACGTCGGCCGGATAGGAGGTGGTATAGCGGATCCTCTTCAGTCCTTCAATTTCGGCCAGCCGGCGCAGCAGATGGGCGAGATTTCTCTCTTTGCCGGCGTGGTCTTCGCCGTGGTATGAGTTGACATTTTGTCCGAGGAGGTTTATTTCCAGCGCGCCGGTTTCAACCAGACGCCGGGCTTCAGCCAATACGTCTTCCACCGGACGGGAGCACTCAATTCCCCGGGTGTAGGGTACGACGCAGTAAGTGCAGAAATTGTTGCAGCCCTCCTGAATGGCAAGATAGGCGCAGCCGCCGGACGAACGGTTTTGCGGCAGAAAATCAAATTTTGATTCGGCCGGAAATTCGGTGTCGATGACGGTTTGTCCGCGCTTGCGGCCGATTTTGGCAAGGATTTCGGGGAGACGGTGATAAGTCAGCGGGCCGGTGGCGAAGTCAACGAACGGCGCGCGTTTGGCAATTTGTTCGTCTTCGGCCTGAACCACGCAGCCGACGACGCCGATAACGGTGTCAAGCCCGGCGGCCAGACGCTCCTGTTTGAGGGCAAAGATACGGCCCAAGTCGGAAAAAACCTTTTCCGCGGCTTTTTCTCTGATATGGCAGGTGTTGAAAATAATCAGATCCGCCGGATGCAGCAGGTCACGAAGATGGCGATTTCGGCCTGCTCCACCGAGGAGACCTGCACTGCCCCGTGCGATTCAAGCATGCCGGCGATGCGCTCGGAGTCATGCTCGTTCATCTGGCAGCCGAAAGTTTTGATATAATATTGTTTTTTACTCACTCTGAAATCCTGATAATTCTATTGGTTCGTTAATCTGTAATTTTAAGCCATCCGCAAACTAATTTCAAATCTTTTTTGGCGGCTGTACCGAATTTTGAAGGGCGAAAAAGATTGTTTTCGCTTTTTTATTGAAAATTAACCAGTTTTTGGCTATTATTCGGTCAGCAACAAATTATTGGGAGTTTTGTAATGACCGCATTAGGAATGGAGCACGATATGACCTGTTTAACAAAACTGAATGAAGAACAGAGAGTTGCCTTTATGAAGGCTCTGGCACGTCTGGCCAATGCCGACGGGTTTTTGGATCCGGAAGAAAAGAAGTTTATTGAACAGGTTGCGCTTATATACGGCGTGCCGGCTCAGAGAGTGGAAGAAGTTCTTCAGATCGACAACGACGAGGAAATTGTCGATGCCGTAAAAATTATCGACAACCGCCGCGCGGCTCTTGAGCTGATTAAGGAAATGTGCGTTCTGGCTCATGCCGACAGCGAGCTTTCCGACAGTGAGACGCTTTTGATCGGGAAAGTCGGTTTGGCGATGGGCGTGGAACTCGAAAAAATCGAGCAAATCAGCCAGTGGGTCATTGACCGGGTTATCTGGCTGGAACAGGCAAAGTTGATTTTTGAAGAAGTTTAATCAAATTTTTTAAGGAGAAGCATTATGAATGCTCCTGCTGCACAGTTAAATGCTCTGAGAGGCGTGAGCGCACCGGCGCCGACAAAAGTCTATTCAGAGCAGGACAAGAAAAAAGAAGTCATCAAAAAAGGGCTGGACAAAGCTTTCAGCGGAATAAGCGGCGAAGAAAAAGAAATCGTAGCCCAGCGGTTGATGGACACTCAAAACAAGAACGAGAAAATCAAAATCGGCGGAACAGAAGTCAGTTTTGACGATCTGGCCGTCAGCGTTGCCCGCTCCATTCAGACAATGGAATCGGAAACGTCTCCGCAGGAAGAGTATTATCGCTGGATTTACGAGGCTCAGGACGTTATTACGAAAATGACCGACGGCGACATTACCGACAGCGATATTGAACTCCGGGAAAACTTTCTCGGCGATCTGGATCAGCGGGAAACGGACATGAGAGTCTGCATTTCGCTTTATGCCAGCCGCCCCGATAATCCGTATGCCAAAGAGCAGCTGGCATTTTTGCAGGTTAAACTGGCGAAGCTGATGGAAATCCGCAGCGCAATTAAGGTTTCGACGAAGAGCAAGGAAGAAGCATTGGCCGAGAGGGCCAACGACGAGAAAGACAAAGAGCGCGGGCATACTTATTGCGAATTTTTGCGCCGCCGCGCTTATGGCGACCGGAGCATTTTCAGCGACGACGAGTATAAACTCGGCGTATGCTGCGCACAGGCCGTTATCGCCCTGTCTCTGCGCGAACATCTCACCGAAGCCGAAAAAAGAGAACGGAACCGCTATGCCCGTTATCTGGAACAGCGGATGCGCGATTTGATTTATCAGCGCGATTTAGCCCTGAAAAACAAAAACGATTCATTTGAAAACGCCGAGCGGTTGACGGAGATTCAGAAGCGTATGGCCGCCCATCAGGAGATTATGAATCTGGTGAAAGTGGCAACGACGCCGTCAAAGCAGGTTAACGCCAACGCGGAAAGTCAGGAAGAGGACAAAATCCGGCGCGAGATGTGTTCTTTGGTTTTGGAATGCCGCCGCCGCGGGCAGGAAGTTCCGGACCGTTTCCTGTATCGTCTCGGCGTTAAGTCTTTTGTTCCCGATTACAGCGCCAGCGAGGAGCATCTGGTTGACAAAACCAGAACCAAGGCCGACGTTATTAAGAGGATAAATGAACTTAGTGGTAGACAATCTGCCGTTAGTAGGCCAAAATCAGAAGTAATTCAGAGATTCAATTCTCAGCACTTTATGCTGTTGCAACAGAAAATGCGGGAAGCGAAAGGATTAAGTTAACAAAATTATCAGGAGTTATAAATTATGGGTGCTTTATTTGAGCCTTTTTTCTATATTATTGGATTAGTCGTCAGCTTGTATTTTAAAATCGTGGTGGTGGAAATCGTTTTGCACTGGCTGATTCATTTCAAGATTTTGGAACCTACCAACAAGTATGCTAAGAAAACGATGGAGCTTTTGGAAAAGGCTACCCATCCGGTTTATGACAAGATCAAGGAAAAAGTTCCGGCCGTCGTTATCAGCGGTTTTGACTTTTCGCCGTTTGTTCTGTTGCTGATTCTGCTGTTTTTCAGCCGTCTGACTTTTGTATTGTCGCAGTTCCTATTGTCATAGCGGAAAACTTGCGTGATTGCGGAAGTCACCAAACAAGGAGTGGTTTTAAGAGTTAGGTGTCAACCTAACTCTTCTTCTTGTTTATTGAAGGGGGTTTTTGTTGACGCGGACGGAAACGGTCATTTGAAGATCAGCGTGGTCAGTGTGCCCGAAAAAGGCAAGGCCAATGCCGAGCTGGTGAAGTTTCTGGCTTCCAAAATCAAAATTGCCAAGTCTGAAATTGAAGTTGTCGGCGGAGAGACGGACCGTTACAAGAAAGTGCTGGTCCGAGGAAAGGCCGAAGACATATTGCCGGTGGTTAGAGCCTGGCTGAAAAGCGAGGGTATTGATGAATAGGGAAAAAATTATCGACGGAAAATTTCTGGCTCAAAAGGTCAGACAGAAGCTGGCCGAAGAAATTAAAGCGCGGGGCGTGTGTCCCGGTCTGGCGGTTATTCTGGTCGGCGATGACGAGGCAAGCCTTATTTATGACCGCAACAAGAAAAAAGCGGCTGAAGCCGTCGGCATGAAATGCGATTTTTATCATTTGCCGGAGACAACCCCGGAAACGGAGTTGCTGGCTTTGATTGACAGCCTCAACAGGGCGGAAGATGTTCACGGCATTTTGGTGCAATTGCCGCTGCCGCCGCAGATTAATCCGCAGAACGTGTTGTCGGCGATTAGTCCATTGAAAGACGTAGACGGTTTCAGTCCCTGTAATGCGGGACTGCTGATGGCTAATTCGGCAGATGCCGTTGTTGCCGCGACTCCCAAAGGCGTGTTATATATGCTGCAGTCGGTTTTGGGAAATTTGAGCGGTAAACACGCCGTTATCATCGGCCGTTCCAACATTGTCGGCAAGCCGTTGGCAGCTTTGCTGCTGAATCATAATTGCACGGTGACGGTGGTTCATTCTAAAACCGAGAACATAAAAGAGATTACTGGCCGGGCCGATATTCTGGTTGCGGCCTGCGGCTGTCCGCGAATGGTGAAAAAAGACTGGGTGAAAAAAGGCGCCGTGGTCATTGATGTCGGCATTAACCGTACGGAGGGAAAGCTGTGCGGTGATGTTGATTTTGAGGACGTATATGCGCAGGCTTCTTATTTGTCCCCGGTTCCGGGCGGGGTCGGGCCATTGACGGTCGCTATGCTGCTTACAAATACTTTTGAGGCTTTTTTGAAACAGAACCGTCTTAAAAACTGAAATTTGCCGACTATATATATTACATTGATGTTATCCGTATGATATGGGGGCTGCAATGGATGTTTCCGGCAGAGTTTTTATGCTTGATGACGACGGCGTTATTCTGGATTTGTATCAGGAGTTGTTTGAAGCCAAAGGCTATGAGGTTTTTGCAACGACCAATGCGTATCAGTTTTTGCGATATGCCCGAGAAATTCGGCCGGATATTCTGTTGCTGGATGTTAATATGCCGGTTATCAACGGGTGGGAAATTCTCGGTGTGATTCACGGCGACGCCCTGTTGAACGAAATTCCGGTCGTTATGATGACGGTTTCCCGAGATGTTGATCTGGCAATAGCCAAAGGAGCGGCTCATTTTCTGCAAAAGCCTCTTGAACTGGACCGGTTGTTTGAAATTGTGGATGCTTATTGTCTGGGCGGAAGAAATGACGATATTCTGTTGCTTGAAGATTTTGACGCGTTGAAGTCGCCGCTGGAACGCTCCATCGTTGAAAACAGCCTCAAATATTTTCCGGTGCACGGTTTGGCTGCTGCCAAGCGCTATTTGTTTAAAAATCATCCGCATATTGTTTGTATCTGCCACTCGGGCATAGACTTTGAGAATGCCAAATTGATGCTCGGACATGAATATGTTTTTCGAGCCGAGCGGAGTGACGATATTCAAAAATTTTTGTTGTAGCTCTGTTAATTAAATAGCATTTTATGTTGTCTTTTTAGATGATAATGCCATATGCTTTGTGGTAAACAAAGAAAGGATGGATTATGGTTATTGTCAAGAAAACGATAGGCCTGGCTCGCGGCTGCGTTCATGGCTGTTATAATTATATGATTGAATTGGCATCGCGCAAGACTGCGTTGTATTTTTTATTTGCCGTATCTTTTATCGAGAGTTCCTTTTTTCCCATTCCGCCCGATGTCATGTTGATTCCGATGGTTCTGGCGACGCCGAACAAGGCGTGGAAAATTGCCGGCGTTACCACTGTTGCCAGCGTGCTGGGCGGCTATTTCGGTTATGCCATCGGCGTATTCTTTTTTGATTTGATTGCCAAACCGTTGCTGGATTTTTACGGTTATGCCCATCAGTTTGACGTCTTTAAGGACTATTATCACGAATGGGGCGCCTGGATTGTTTTCGGTGCAGGCATAACGCCTTTCCCGTATAAGGTTATCACCATAGCCAGCGGTGTGGTTGAACTGAACCTGTGGGTTTTTACTATTGCTTCGGTTTTGGCCCGCGGCGGAAGATTTTTCCTGGTGGCCTGGCTGGTAAAAAAAAGGGGGAGCCGATGAAAGATTTTATCGAGAAAAACCTGGGAATGTTGGCCATATTGTTTTTTGTGCTGCTGATCGGCAGCTTTATGCTGATAAAATATGTATAACGGCTAAAAGAAAAGCGCTGGTAAACAGCGCTTTTTTTATTGGTCTTTATGGCGAAAGGTAATGCGGCCTTTGGTCAGGTCGTAAGGGGTCATTTCTATATCCACTTTGTCTCCGACCATTACGCGGATGCGAAACTTGCGCATTTTGCCGGCGGTATGGGCCAGAATTTCCACGCCGTTTTCCAGCTTGACGCGAAACATGGCGTTAGGCAGTTTTTCGATGACTTCGCCGGTTAATTCCAGCAGTTCTTCTTTACTCATAAAATAGTCCTCTGTTTATTTTTTATTGTTGTTATCCTATATAACGCCATAATTTTATTTTTGCAATTTATTTTTTGTCTGAACGCGGAAACTTAAGCGTGAAAGAAGTTCCGACGTTTACTTCGCTGCTTACGTCGATGCTGCCTTTGAATTTTTCGACTATGGACTTGACTATGGACAGCCCCAGTCCGGTGCCTCCGGAACGGATATCTTTGCCTTCCGAATAGAACGGTTCGAAAATACGCTGCAGATTGTCGCGGCTGATACCGTGTCCGTTGTCGGTGACTTTGATGGTTACGTATTTAACCGTATGCGTTTGTTCGATTTTGATGATGCCGTTGTTGCTGATTGCCTTGATGGCATTCAGGATCAGATTGACCAAAACCATTTTGAAGTCAGGTTCAAAGCCTTTTATGGTTATACCGGGCGAAGAAGTCTGGAAATCAATGGTGATGCCGTTGTGTTTGGCCTCGTAATCCAGCAGAGCGACAACATCGCGAATGCTGTCGGCGCAATTGATGTCCTGCATTTTGTCGCCGGAAAATCTGGAAAGTTTGAGCAGGCGTTCCGGAACGTTTATGCATTCAATGAGCTGATTGTGAATGAGGCTCAGAAGTTTTTTCTCTTCGTCCTCGTCCGGTCTGTGCCGGTAAAACTTATCCAGAAGATTTTCGGTTATCATACGGATGGAACCAAGGTGATTTTTCATCTCATGCGCGACCGAGGTGGCCATGAAGCCCAAAGAAGACAGTTTCTGCTGATGTGAGAATTTAATATCGTCGCTCAGATCTCTGATGACTTCAATGATATAGGTTTTATTTTCTTCCTCAATGCGAAGTGGGGCGGCGTTGATGGCGAGATGCCGGTTAGGATGCGAGGTAAACTGCTGAATTACGCGGACGTTGTTTTTATGGTTGCGGCAGATTTCATGCAGAGGGCAGGCAAACATTGCGCTGGAGCATGGTTCGGTTCGGTTTTGCGAGGCCATGTAACATTTATTGCCTTTATGTCTGCCGATTTGTTTATGGTAAGCTTTGTTGGCTATGATGATGTTGTAGTCTTCGTCTATGACGCGCAGACCGTCGGGTATGCCGTCAATCAGAGACTGCAGAAAACTTTCTTTTTCTTTTATCTCCCTGATACTTTGTTCCAGATTTTTCAACATGGTATTGAAAGTATCTGCCAGAAGGTCAATTTCGTCCAAAAAAATTCGCTGTTCACTCAGTTCCACGCGGCTGGAAAGGTTACCCTGAGAGACTTTGCCGCTGACCTCGCTGATTCGGTTCAACGGATAGAGCACCCAGCGGCGGATGAGAAACCAAAGCAGAACAATGGCCAGAAAAATCAGAATGGAGCTGATGACGACCAGACGCGCGCCTTCCTTGATGGTCGAATATCGGTCATCATAGTTTTTAATCATTTCTTCGGTGCGTTTCTGCTCGCGGTTAATCGTATCCTGCAATTTGACTTCTTGGTCACTGTTGATTATTTTTTTTCTCAATGCAGTGGATATTTCTATGTCGGGGTGGTTCTTGATTATATTTTCCAATTCGCTGCGCAGTCCGTTGTTTTCGTAAAGAAGTTCCAGATACTGCTGATTGCGGGTCAGGTTGGATTTTTGTTCTTCCTGAAAGCGTACGCCGTAAATTATGTAAAAGGTGTAAACGAAGAGGATTGCCGTGAAAAGGAAAAAGGTGACAATCGTGTAAATAAATTTTTTATTTAAGCTGACAAACATTGCCGTCATCCTGGAAAATTGGAGAATTTGGATTATATTAACCTAATCTTAGTTAATAATTAATAAAGTGTCGATAAGTTATGCCGGCATGAAAATTTAGCGTTGGGTAAAGAAATGAAAAAGAATATTGACGATTTTGATAAAGAAACGATTTCGGATCTGATGTCCTGGAACGATGAAAACGTGGCGTTTATAAAACCGGGTATGGAAGACGGGAAATGTATGTGGTCAATTTATGCCGCGGACGGTGAAAAGATAGCGATGACGGATGACCGGGAGTTCGCTTTTATCGTGGCCAAACAAAATGATCTTAACCCGCAGTCCGTCCATTAAGAAAAAAACAAAATAAAAAAAACTCCCGTTTTTTTACGGGAGTTTTTTTATGTCAGCCAATTTATTCGTGATTATTCAGAATGGCATAAATTTCCTGAGCAGATGAAATTTGTCTGAGTTTGCTACGCAGAGATTCATCTTTAAGGATTCTGGAAGCCTGCGCCAGGGCGGTAAGGTGATCGGCGCCGTTGCCTTCGGGAGACAGCAGCATAAACACCAGATCCACCGGTTTGCCGTCAATGGCATCAAAGTCTACCGGGGAGTTCAGCTTGGCAAAAAAACCGTAAACACGGTCCAGCCCTTCAAACCTTCCGTGCGGCAGGGCCGTACCCTCGCCAAAACCGGTCGAACCCAAATTTTCCCGTTCCAGAACGGTGTCAAAAATCGTGCGTTCATTTATGCCGGTAATTTCAGCGGCCTTATCTGCCAAATCCTGCAGAAGCTGTCGCTTGCTGTTTGATTTCAGCCCCATAAAAATGCTGTTTCCAGACATTATTTCTGAAAGTTTCATAAATTTTGTGCCTTTTGCTGTTAAAACTGGTTTACGCTTTGGTTTCAACCCAGCCGATGTTTCCGTCCTTGCGGCGGTAGACCATGCTGATGTGGTTGTTGGCGCTGTTTCTGAACATCAATGCACATTCATTAATCAGGTCCATACGCATAACGGCGTCACTGACGGTGCAAACCGGAATGTTGGCTTCGGTTTCGGCAATGGTCAACGGAGCGTTGACGTCAATGTCCATTTCGTCTTCGGTTTCATGCAGCGGGAAAACAGCTTCATTAGCCATCTCGGCGAGGCCGGTTTTGCCTTTGTGGTCGCTCAGTTTGGTTTTGTGACGACGCAGGCGCGTTGCAATGTGTGCATTGGCATTGTCAAATGCAGAATAAGGATCGCCGGCGGTGCCGGAACCTTTTAATACGATATTTTTAGCAGGATGAACCGTAACTTCGGCGTTGAAATCTTCGCCTTCCTTGGAGAATGCTACAGTGCAGCTAATCGGAGCCGGGAAATATTTGTTAACAGAGTTTTCGATGGCTTCTTCAACATGTTTGCGAAGTCTGTCGCCAATATCAACTTGTTTGCCAGTTAATGTGATTTTCATAATTCTTCCTTGCAAAATATATTAAAATTTCTACAACATCAATTTACTATACTTTGATGCCGATTACAATCAGAAAAAGAGATAATAACATATTTATCTAAATGTCAACCCAAAACTTCCGGGGAGGACGGACGGCATTTTTCACAAGCGGTTTCTTTTTTCGCGCTTGCGCTGACCTGAGGTCGGGATGCCCATAGCCTCACGATATTTGGCAACGGTACGCCGTGCGATTTTTATGCCCTGAAGCGTCAGAAGCTCTACCAGCCTGTCGTCGGAAAGGATGTCTTCGGTTTTTTCTTCGTCAATCAGTTTTTTTATTTTATGTTTAATGCTGAGGGTCGAGGTTCCCTCGTCGCCGCTTAAGGTGCCGGCGGCCGTCGAGAAAAAGTATTTGAGTTCGAAGATGCCGCGGGGCGTATGAATGTATTTGTTGGCGGTGACGCGGCTGACCGTGCTTTCGTGCATTTCAATGTTTTCCGCCACGTCGCGCAGAATCATGGGTCGGAGATATTCAATTCCTTTTTCAAAAAATTCGCGCTGGGTGCGGATGATTTCCTCGCTTACTTTCAATATGGTTACCGCTCGCTGATGAAGCGCCCGCACCAGAAAATTGGCGCTGCCGATTTGCTCTTTGAGATAGCGTCCGGTGTTTTTGTCGACGCCGCCGGATTTTATGCTGCCGTAATAGCGGCGGTTTATAAGCAGGCGGGGGAGCGTCATGGCGTTCAGTTCAACCAGATAGTCTCCGGCCTTGTTGGTACGGACAAAAACGTCGGGAATGACGTAGCTGTTGACGTCATGGTTGAAGCCGGCAGCGGGTTTGGGGTTGAGGGCTTTCAGATCCGCAATCATGGAGGCGAGGTCTTCATCATTGACGGCGCAGCGTTTTTTCAGTTCCTTGTAGTTGCGTTCAGCCAGAAGTTCCAGATTGTCGAGCAGTTTTTCCATCGACGGATCCAGCCGGTCAATGTCGCACAGTTGGATTTTCAGGCATTCTTTCAGGTTTTCGGCAAAGATGCCGGAGGGCTCGAAAGTTTTCAGCACTTTGAGAACCTCTCGGATGTGCTCGACCGGGAGATTCAGCCTTCGGGCCGTTTCTTCCGCGCTGCCGCGAAAATATCCGGCGTCGTCCAATTGTTCGGTCAGCTGCAATGCGACAGCACGTTCCCGAGCGGAGGAAAAACTGAGTCCGATTTGTTCGAAAAGCGTGCGATAGAGCGATTTTTCATCGCTCAGCCTTTTTTCGAAGTAGTCAAAATCGCCTTCAGCGCCACGGGTTTTGCGCTGATTATAATCGTCCCAGGAATAGTCGTTTTCGGCGAAATCATAACCTTCGCGGTCACTGCCGGAATCGTCAAACCGGTTATCGTAATCCATATCCGGGGCGTAATCTTCATCGGATGTTGTCGCGCGGTCTTCCGGATAGTCGTCTATTGTCTGCGGCATGGGTGAAATATCTTCGGCCAGCGCATCGTCTTCGCGTTCAAGCAGGGGATTGTTTTGCAGTTCCTGTGAAACATGATAATGGTCGACCACATGAATCGCATTTTTGAAATGTTTTTTAATGATCCTGCGGTATGGTTCGTACATATCCGTAATCATGATATGGACCTGATCTATTTCATATTTTGGTATATTTGAGAAGTATTTATCTAAATATTCATATCGTCGACTAGGCAAGATATCGATTGGCTGCCCATTGGTCTGATCGATCAAAAGACAGATGTACTTACTGTTTTGTGTTTTGGAATGAAAGGCATAGTTTTCATCTGTGCACATGATTTCTGGCAGTTTTGCCCTTGGAATCGAAACAACCGAATCGAAGATCGATGAAACAGAAGTTGGAGAAATATGATATCTCTTAGCTGCGTGGGTAAAGGTTTCGCCAGGTTCTTGTAAGTCCTTGAGGATCTGAAGCATCAGATCTGAAGAAATCTTCATGTTCTGGAAGACGAAAGGATTGTATTCATAGAACGTTTTGTGGCATATTGGGCAGATATATCGCCTGGCATGGTATTGAAGAACACATTTTTTATCGGCCAGTAACGAGTG
>ERZ779866.2736-NODE-2736-length-15296-cov-3.303851_pt1 | contig 15296 bp, 12 predicted proteins | sample MGYA00511248_ERZ779866 | MGnify/ENA primary metagenome ERZ779866 (study PRJEB29588, sample SAMEA2155758) | human gut metagenome | biome: human gut; feature: human-associated habitat; material: faeces | place: Denmark | collected 2008/2010 ... | reverse complement strand
CCCTTAGCAACCCGCAGGGGTTCTACCAGGGAGCAAAGCAGGTAGTCCCCCAGGATGGGAAGAATCTGAACCGCTGTTTTCCCGGAAATCCGGACGGCGATGTCAGCGCCAGACTGTGCGCTGCGGTTATGAAGCTGGCTACCGCTGCGGATTTTGTTTTGGATCTGCACACCTCAAAGAGCAGCAATCCGTTTGTCATTTATACCCAAAAAGAATATGAGCCGTGGGTGGCGGCCTGCGGTCTGCCCTATAACCAGTATTCGGACGATGCGAGCATTCCGGGGTTGCAGGGGACGTTTAACGCGGCGCTGGATCGTGCCGGCGTAAAAAACCTTACTATAGAATGCGGCGGACATAACGAATATGCCGAGGCGAAAATTGACGCGGTTTTCAATGCGGTCTGCGCGGTGCTGAACAAGCTCGGTCTGACGGAAAAGGGCGCAAATACTGATATTCCCGCAGAAATTTACCGTTTTGAAAAGCGCCGTAAGGTTTTTGCCGCTGCCGGTGGTCTGTTTCGGGCGGAAAAGGCTTTGGGCGCCAAAGTGGCCCGGGGCGAGGTTATCGGCCATATCTTTGATGCCGGAAATCCGGCGGTCCTTTCGGCGGTGACGGCGCCGGCGGACGGCATTTTGCAGATATTGTGCGCCGGGCATATCGTCTGGGAAGGTGACGTGGTTGCGGAAATCGTGCCGGCGGAAGATTTGAAACGGATTGTTTCTTAGAATAAAAAACTTGCAAAAACAGAAAAAAAAACTATGATGTGAAGCTGTATCTAAACAGTTTACAGAGTTTTATGCTGAAAAATATCTCAAATATGTTTTTGCCGCTGCTTCTGCTGCTGCCGGGAATGGTTCGCGCCGAGGTTAATATCGCTGTCGTGGCACCTTTGTCCGGAGACTATCAGTCTTTGGGACAGGAACTGGTCAGCGGAGCTAAAATCGCCGTGGACGAAATCAACAACAACGGCGGACTGAAAGGCGAGCGGGTAAATCTGGTGGTGGTTGACGATCCGTGCAACGATATTCTGGCGGTTTCCACGGCGGAGATGATGGCGGTCAATTCTTCCAAGGCAGATAAAATCAATACCGTTATCGGGCCTTTTTGCCAAAACTCTTTCAATCGGCTGGCCGATGTTTATGCCAAGGCCGGCATTTTTCAGATTGTGCCGACTTCGGTCTGCAATTACGGTACCGACATTAATCACCGGGGGCTGGTCAAGATGGTCGGCTACTGTCAGAATCAAAGTCTGGATTTTTTCAGATATTATCTGTCGCATTTTCCCGATGCAAGAGTGGCGCTGGTTTATGACAGCGGCATTAAAAGCGTGGTCGAAATTGCGGCGGCGCTGCAGGACGAGTTTGGCAAGGCCGGCAAAATGCTGAATATCAAAAGCTTCAATTTTGCCAAATACGGCAATGATTATTCTCAACTCGGCGAAGACATTATCGACGGAAAGTTTGAAGCGGCTTATATTCTGGGTGAGCCGAAAGAAGTTTCCAAGCTGGCGCGGGCATTAAAGAAAGAAGATCGCGATTTTAAGATTTTTGTAAACCGTTATCAGTCGCAGGGGCGCTATTTTGAAGAACTGGGCAAGCTTGCCGACGGCACCTATTTTATGTCGCTGCCGACGCTGAAAGACAGTCCCGATTTTACCGAAACGCTGGTGCGTCTGCGTTTGCTCGGCGTGGAGCCCAGGGGCTTGAGCGTTTACAGCTATTCGGCGGTCAAGCTGTGGCAGGATATTGTGAATAAGGCCAATTCGTTTGTTTATGCGAATATGGCGGAGGCGCTGCCCGGCAATCGTTTTGAGACGGCCTGGGGCGAGGCATCCTTTAAGAACGGAAATCCGGAAAATACCGTCAATTATGCCATTTATAAGTATGAAGACGGCGAATATGCACAGGTGTATTGATTTTTAGTTTGCTAAATCTTTTTTCCGTATATAATTTGGCTCAGTTTTTTTAATTTAGATAAGGTAAAAGCAAATGGCTGGAAGTATAAATAAAGTTATTCTCGTCGGTAATCTGGGCGCTGATCCAAAAGTCAGCAACACCGCTAACGGCGCAAAAATCGTCAATTTGAACGTGGCAACCACCGACAGCTGGAAAGACAAGCTTTCCGGCGAGAGAAAAGAGAGAACCGAATGGCACCGCGTGGTTATTTTCAACCCGCAGCTGGCAGACATTGCCGAAAGATATCTGCGCAAAGGTTCCAAAGTTTATCTGGAAGGCCAGCTGCAGACCCGCAAATGGGAAGACAGCAACGGCGGCGAAAGATATACCACCGAAGTCGTTTTGCAGAATTTTTCCGGCAATCTGGTGTTGCTTGACGGACGCGGCGACGGCGTTCCGGCCGGCGGCAACGACGTTTTTTCCGGTTCTTCTTCGTCCGGTTGGGATTCTGCTCCGGCCGGCGGTGCGGCTCCGGCGGCAGATTTAGATGACGATATTCCGTTCTAAGGGAGTAAAACTTATATAATAAGGCATCCGGAGCGATTTATTGTCGGTTCGAAAAATTCACATACCTTAATGTACGCTAAAATTTTTCTCACTCCTTAAATCACTCTGCCTGCCTCATTCTCTAAGTTTTACCAATTGGTATCCGGAGCGAAAATTGCGAAAAGGAGAAAATTTACGAATGTAGATTTTTTCCTTTTTTATGGTTCAGATGCTGTCGGGGGATGTCATTATTTTTTCCGGCGCCTTTTTTTGCGCGGCGCGGAAAGGTTTTCAATCTGCGGCGGTAACGGTGCCGGCGGCGTCAGCATTTGGGCGATGGCTTGCCCGTAGTCTTTGGCGTCAAAAAGCAGGTTGACCAGTTCCATAGGGTTTTGTCCGGCCAGCATTTGTTGTTTGGCGATTTCGACGGCGGCCTGCTGAATGATGGTGTTGCGAAAGGCTTCCTGCGCGCTTTCGCGGCCGGAAAGTTCTTTGCGGTGTTTATGTTCAAAATATTTGCGCTGGAAGCGGGCAAATTCATAGACCGGATCTCCGCCCTGATTAAAGTCTTCAAGTCCGCAGCTGAAGGTTTTTTCATCAATCAAGGCGTTGATGCCGCGGCCGTAGCGATCGCGGTAAATCATCCAGTCGAAGACGATTTCGTCATTCAGGGCTTTGTCGGCTTCGGCTTCTTCTATTTGTCCGAAATCAACGTTTTTGGTGCCGTCGGCGTCGGAAAGAATGTTGATGTTCCGTTCGAAAAATTCTTTGGTATATTTCTGCTTGGAGCGGTGGTTGGTCAGGGCGCGGGTCAGACAGAGCGCGACCAGGGCGATTTTCATTTCCTGATTGGATTTGTATATTATTTTGCGGGGGTCTTTGAGCGTTTCGATGTCGTCCAAAACCTGACTTACGCAAAATACGTTGAGCCGGTGCAGAAGTTCAAGCTGCTCGGTGTCCAAAAGGATGTTGCTTAAAATGGATGCGTTTGACGCTTTATCAATAATTTCCCGAATCCGATCGTCGATTATTTTTTGAAGCCGTGCGTCCATGAAAGTCTCCGTCTTTTTGCTGAAGCTTGAAAAATGATAGCATATTTCGGGAGGTATTTCTACATTAAATTTTCTGTTTGACAAAGGCCGGCAAATACTTATGATATGCGCCGGATTAAAATCATTATTAATTTTTTAAGAATATGAAAAACGAAAGGATACGCACAACAAACGTTGTGATTGAGATTGCAAAAACATTGTTTTTTAAGGGCGGAAACAACCGGTCCGTAGCTGTCAGGCTGTTTAACCTGTATGGTTCGGGAGACGGTTTTGACGACGAGTTTTTGGAATATGCCAGAGGCGTCGGTCTGTTGCCGAGCCTGGCCTGCAAGGCAATGGAAGTTTATTATCCGTGCCGAAAAGCGGCCGTTTCGGTTTTGGCAGCAGCCGGAAAATGGGATTTTCTGGCGGAAAAAGAAGACTGGGACGCGTTGGGCAGGGGGCAAGCCTGGAATATTTTGATTGAACATTCGCAATGGGACGCTTTGGCCGGATTTCGGCAATGGGATTTGCTGGCGTCATGTTCCCGTTGGGATGTTTTGGCAAAATACGGGCAGTGGAACGTTTTGGCCGAATGGAAACAATGGCAGATTTTGGCAGATAACCGCCGTTGGACGGAACTTATGGCTGCCGGAAAGTTTAAACTGGTGCCGGGCAGCGTATTGCTGGGATATGCTTTTATGTACAGCCGGCCGGTGTAAAGTCTGAAAAAGCGCTGGGAGGATGTTTCCTTTCCGGCGTTTTTTTTGCGTTTTAAGCGTCACGCCGTTAACCTTTGAGAGCTTGTTTCGGGGCAAAATCGATTTTAAGGGCGTTTTTTCGGCCGCAGAGAGGTTTTTTGCGTTTTTAACTGGGCATAAGTTTGATAATTGGCTGGTGCGGCGGGAGCAAATTTGCTATATTTGCCGCAGTTTGAACAATATAAAGGATAATAAAGTGAGTGAAGAAAACGAAGAGTTAAACGCAGTGAGCGTTACGGCCGGACAGGATATCAGCCCGATCGGCATTTGCGACGAAATGCGCCGCTCTTATCTTGATTATGCCATGAGCGTCATCGTTTCGCGCGCGCTGCCGGATGTACGCGACGGTTTGAAACCGGTTCACCGCCGAATCATCTATTCGGCTTATGAAAACGGCTATGACTATAACCGTCCGTTCAGAAAGTCGGCTCGTATCGTCGGTGACGTTTTGGGTAAGTATCACCCGCACGGCGACAGTTCGGTTTATGAAGCAATGGTGCGTATGGCTCAGCCGTTTTCAATGCGCGTACCGCTGATTGACGGTCAGGGCAACTTCGGTTCCATGGACGGAGACAGCGCGGCCGCCATGCGTTATACCGAGGCGAGGCTGGCTAAAGTCGCTCACGCCCTGATTGACGATATTGAAAAAGAAACCGTCGACTTTATGCCCAACTATGACGAAAGCCTGCAGGAACCGAGCGTGCTGCCGGCGGCTTATCCGAACCTTCTGGTGAACGGCGCCAACGGTATCGCCGTCGGTATGGCGACCAACATTCCGCCGCACAACCTCGGCGAGGTGATTGACGCCTGTTGCGCCTATATCGACAATCCCAACCTGTCCGTTGACGATTTGATTAACATCGTGCCGGGACCCGATTTTCCGACCGGCGGTTTGATTTTGGGATACAGCGGTGCCAAGTCGGCCTATCTGACCGGCCGCGGTTCGGTTATGATGCGCGCCAAATGCACCATTGAGGAGCTGCATAAAGACCGTGAGGCGATTATTGTTCATGAGGTGCCGTATCAGGTTAACAAGGCGGTTTTGATTTCCAAAATTGCCGAGATGGTCAAAGAAAAGAAAATCGAGGGAATTTCCGAAATCCGCGATGAGTCCGACCGTCAGGGCGTGCGCGTCGTTATTGAAATCAAGCGCGATTTTCAGGCGGACGTGGTTTTGAACCAACTCTATAAATTTACGCAGCTGCAGACCAGCTTCGGCATGAATATGCTGGCAATCAACGGCGGACGTCCGATGATGATGAATCTGAAAGAAATCATCAGCGCTTTTGTTTCCTTCCGCGAGGAGGTTATCCGCCGCCGCACGATTTATCTTTTGAACAAAGCCCGCGACCGTGCCCATATTTTGGTTGGTTTGGCAATTGCGGTAGAAAACATTGATCCGATTATCGAGCTGATCCGTACTTCGCCCAATCCGCAGGAAGCCAAAGACGCCCTGTTGGCCAAGGCATGGCCGGCCAAAGAGGTTGAGCCGCTGGTGCTCTTGATTGACGAACCGGACCGCAAGGTTGAAAACGGCATGTATCATCTGTCGGAAGCTCAGGCTCGCGCCATTCTGGATTTGAAACTCCAGAGACTGACCGGTTTGGAAAGAGACAAGATTCATGAGGAATTGACCGGTATCGGCGAAGACATTAAGGAATATCTGTCGATTTTGGCTTCCAGAGAAAAGCTCTACGGCATTATGCGCGACGAATTTGTGGCCATTAAGGACGAATATGCGACGCCGCGCCGAACCAAGATTGAAGATATTGAATATGATACGGATATCGAATCTCTGATTCAGCGTGAAGACATGGTGGTTACGGTTACCGATGCCGGTTATATCAAACGCGTGCCGCTGAATGCCTATAAAGCGCAGAAGCGCGGCGGCAAGGGAAAAGCCGGCATGGCAACCAAGGAAGAAGATTTTGTATCGCGTCTGTTTGTGGCTTCTACCCATACGCCGGTATTGTTCTTCTCCTCCAAAGGGTTGGTTTATAAGATGAAGGTTTATAAGCTGCCTCTGGGTTCTCCGACTTCTAAAGGCAAGCCGTTTATCAATCTGCTGCCGCTTGACGCCGGGGAAACGATTACCACCATTATGAAACTGCCGGAAAACGAGGCCGAGTGCGAGAATATGTCCATTATGTTCGCCACTTCTCAAGGCAATGTCCGCCGTAACTCGCTGACGGATTTTGTGAACGTTCAGTCTAACGGTAAGATTGCCATGAAGCTCGACGAGGGCGACAGGCTGATTAACGTTCGTATCTGCCATGAGGATAATGATATCATGCTGGCCTGCCGCAGCGGTAAATGTATTCGTTTTGCGGTAACTGACGTTCGCGTTTTCGTGGGACGTAACTCGACCGGTGTCCGCGGCATTAAACTGGCCGACGGTGATGAGGTGATTTCTATGTCAATTCTCAATCACAGCGACGCCACTACCGAAGAACGCGACGAATATGCCCGTATCCGCGCCGCGGTCAAACGGATTCAAGCTGAAAAAGGCGGAGAATGCGAAGTCGCTCCGGAAGAAAGCGGTGTCGAAATGACGGTTCTTACACCTGAAAAATATCGGGAAATGAAAGAAAAGGAACAGTTTATCCTGTCTGTTACCACTACCGGTTACGGCAAACGCACTTCTTCTTATGAATATCGCGTTACCGGCCGCGGCGGTCAGGGTATTGCCAATATGGAAATGTCTGCCCGCAACAAGGAAATCGCCAGCTCGTTCCCGATTGAGGACGATAACCAGATTATGATGGTTACCGACGGCGGCAAACTTATCCGGATGCCGGTTTCCGACATCAGAATTGCCGGCCGCAAGACGCAGGGCGTTATCCTGTTCAGAACGGCGGACGACGAAAAAGTTGTTTCCGTTACCTGGCTGGATGCGGACGAGGACGACGAAGAAGAGCTTGAAGAGGAAACCGGAAGCGAGGTTTTGGGCGAAAGCGTTGCCGATGTTGAAGACGACGGCGGCGTCAGCGAGCCTGAGGTCGGTGCTGAAGGTGACGAGGAATAAACCCTCAAGCCGGATTATGTTGAAAAAAATCCCCTTTTCGAAGGGGATTTTTTTTATTGCAAATTCAGCGGGAAATGTTAGTAATGAGTATATATTGCCATGTTTTACGAGTTGGAAAACACTGCGGACGGACAGCAGAAAATGCGTTTTCAGCTGTTTGTGGACATAAACGACGGTATGCAGAAACTGATTGAACCATGGTCATTGGAGAAATCCAAGGTGATTGAACATGCGGTTGCGGTAAAGGGCGGTAGCAAGGCCGACTATACTATTCGCGGCCGTTTGGTAACCAATCCGGCGGAGAGCCATATCGTTTGGCTGTTGCGGCGCCGTTTGGGTAAAAAACAGTACGCAGATCTGTTTTTCGATGTGCTGGAGCAACGGTTTATTGACTGGCAAATGTATGCTCCCGATGCCAAAATGCTGCCGATTTCGTCAGGTCAGGCGATGGTGCATATCGGGCACAATACAATCAGGGCCGACAAGTATCGTTTTATCTACACGTTGGGAAAATAATAAGAAGACGGGAGAGGTTATGCATACCTCTCCGTTTTTTTATTGTAAATTTTGTCAAACTGTCTATATTTATGGATGTAATAAGCGTATTAAGATTATTATTAACCTAAAATAAACAGTATTATGAATTTAAGCGAGACGAGACTTAAGAAATTGATTTGCCGGCAACTGAAGGTGAATTACGAAAGCGTGACCGGTTTCAGCGCCCGCTATCGGGTGTGGGTTTGTCCGCAGGGCTGTGAAAAATATGCCAAAGGCGAAGTTTATCTTTGCTGGATGGGCAGTTTTTTTACCGAAGACGGCCGGGAGCGTTTTTTTGTCTGCGGCATTGCCGATGAAAAGGCGACGTTTGTTCCGCCCGAGGTTTGGCATATGACAGGCCGCGCGCAGGAAATCAGGCGATTTTACATGGGCGAGTTTTACCGGGTTATTATCGGATATGACGGAGGACAAAAGCTGGTGCCGGAAAGAAACTTTTCCTGTCGTCAGGTCAGGAAAAACGCGCGTCCGAGGAAAGACTATCGCGGTGCGGTTGGAACGGCGGCAATAGTTGCGGCGGATGGTGAAGTTTTCTGGGCCTGGGTCTACCGCTGTCGGAAACAACGGGTGGAGATCTTTGACATTGAGAACAGCCGTTGGTTTCTGCAGAAGCAGGTCAGCCGGACGGAAACGGCAGATGTGGCAGTTCTGATGGCGAAGCTTGAGACAAAAAGTCTGCTTTGATCTTGTAATCGTTTGGAAAAAGGCGGTACGGCAAACGTCCGCCTTTTTTGTTGCAATTTAATGCCAAAGGGGTAAATTAAACGAGGTTTGTTTTTTAAGGAGAGAAAATATGCCGTTTTTAACAGTTCATACCAATGCAAAAGTGGAAAATACCGACGCCTTTCTGCAGGAGGCGGCTGAATTTGTGGCATCGGAACTGCGCAAGCCGATCAGCTATGTGATTGTCAGTCTGGATGCCGGCGCCGAGATGATTTTTGGCGGAAAGCCCGAGGTTAAGAGCGCGCTGGTAGAAATGAAGTCAATCGGTTTCGGCAATAAAAGCGATTTGGCGGTTAAACTGACAAATTTTTTGGAACAAAAGCTGAAACTTGATCGTTCCCATATTAATATCCATTTTATCAACATGCCGGGAGCCGATCTTTCTATCGGCGGAAATTTATTGGGATAGACTTACGTCTTCAACCAAAAACCGAAGATTTTGTGTCAAAAACAGGAGATGGACATCTTCCGTTTTTTTATGTTGTTTTTTGTCTAAAATGATGTTATAAATAGTTTGTCAAAGATATTATTCTCTGTTCGTATCATTTATTCTGCAATGAAACTCTGAGCGGGGAATATTTTATCCAATATTTATTAATCTAAAAAAATAAACTTATGAGAAAGTATTGCACTCCTCAGGATTTTAAGGACGCAGAGCTGATTTTGAGATCGCTTTGCGTGGAAACGGATTGTTTTATCGACGGTAAAATTATCCGCGCCAGATATCTGGTGGCGATAGACGATGATCCGACTTCGGCGTTTTATACGGCTTATGTTTATCATCTGATATATCAGACCTATGCTTATCATCCGTTTGTGCTATGTGTCGGCGGAAAAGGGCCGCTTTCAAAATATACAAACGAAAGAGACGAGAGCGAGGGTGACAAACAGAGGCGCGTCTGCATAGCTTTGGGCGTGCAGCCTTCCGACATCAGGGTGTTGGACAAGGGAACCAATACGGGGGAGAATCTGCTTGATATTGTTTTGAGCGTGTCTTCCAGTCCCGGACGGATAATAATGTGTCTGACCGGAAGACTTTCCCTGCGCCTCAGACAGACGTTGCTGTATCTGGACCGGCAATATGCCGACCGTTTGGACAAGCAGGCTTTTGACGAGATAATGCGTCAGGGCGTGTATTATTACGTGCCGGAAGAAAGCGTTGACGACCAAATGCAGCTGTATAACTGCAAGGGACTGGCCGGCGGTTTGCTGCTGTTGTCGGAAGTCGCTTCCATTTATAACCGGATACGCCGATACAGCGGCACGCTGCAGGCTCCTTTGGATTTTGAGGTGCCGCGAGAGGTGATTGAAGCCAGCGGGCGTCTGGAGGCCAAGTATCCGCTGAAGAACGGAAAGCTCGGTTTTACTTATGTCTGGCAGTTTATTGAGGCCTGGTCCAGCGTGAAATGGTTTAAGCGTCAGATTCAGGTCGATTTGAGCCGCGCCATTAAGTTTAACCAGCGTCAGCTTATGGAGGAGTTTGATTTTCTGGGCAAGACGCAGTATGGTTTATACTTGAAAAGGTCCTTGGCTTAAAAGTCCGGACAATAATAAAAAAACGGCGGCGTCAGGCTGCCGTTTTTTTTCGTATTATGCTTGCATCGGCGGCAAAACATTCTTACATTATAGAAGATGCAATATTTTAAGGAGAAAGCCGATGAATTTGGAAGAAGGGATTTTAACCCGCCGTTCAATCCGCAAATATCAGAAAAACAACAGAATTTCCAAAGAAGACACCGAAGCGCTGCTGAACATGGCCATGCATGCGCCGTCTGCGCTCAATACTCAGCCGTGGGAGTTTATCGTGGTTGACGATCAGAATGTGTTTAATAAGATAATGGCTGTTCATCCGTATTGTTCTTTTTTGAAAGACGCCAGTCTGGCGATTGTTGTCTGCGGCAACCTGAAAGAGCAGCATAAGGACAACTACTGGATGGGCGACTGTGCGGCGGCAACCGAAAATCTCTTGTTGGGGGCTCATGCGCGCGGGTTGGGCGGCTGCTGGTGCGGAATTTATCCGACGGAAGAAAGAATGCAGGCTTTTCATAAACTTTTCGGGCTGCCGGAATATGTTCAGCCTTTTTCTTTGGTCGTTGTCGGTTATCCGGCGGAAGAGCCTAAACAGCCGCATGACCGTTTCAAAAAGGCAAAGATTCACACTAACCACTGGTAATGACGATGAAACTCTATATTTTCAGACATGGGCAGACTTATGCCAATGCAGCCAACATAGTGCAGGGCGGTTATGAAGATGTGGCCCAGCTTAATGAAAACGGGCTGCGTCAGGCCGCCGAACTCAGAGACCAATTGGCCGCGGAGAAAATTCCGGTTGTTTATGCCAGTCCGTTTGACCGGGCGCGGAAAACGGGAGAGACCGTTGCCGAGGCCAACCATTCCAAGGTTGTGATTTTAGACGAGCTGCGGGAATTTGACTTTGGCGAGGCGGAGCACCAGTCTGAAGCCGAGGTTTTGAAAAAGTACGGTTATGAATTTTCGGCCGTGCTTAACGCCGCGGACGAGACAACCTATGATGTGCGGATTCCCGGCGGCGAAAGCAAAAGAGAAGCTTTGGCACGTTTTAAACAGGCACTTGACTTCGTCAGGCAGGACTGTCAATGCGACAAGGCCGGCATTGCTACGCACGGGCATATTATGCGGTTGTTTTTTTATGACAAATATAAAAAAGATCATCTGTTCGGCAATTGCGAATATTTTGTGATTGATGTTTAAGCACTTGAAAATGTCACCCTGAGCTTGTCGAAGGGTCTCGGCAATGTAATAAGGCTGAGATGTTTCGACAGGCTCAGCATGACATAAAAAATCCCCGGATAATTCCACCGGGGATTTTTTAGGATTAATTAGCCCTTCGACAATTAAGAGTTGGGTTGTTGCAATAGAAGCTGGCACTCATTGAGCCTGAGCAACAATAGGAAACACCATTACAGGTAACAGGTTTTTCATCTAGACTACATATCCCTGCATTGTTGATATTTTCTATATAACACTTGTAAATCTGTCCACTGTTTATCTGAGAACAAGAGGTAATACCTGTGTTCGTAGGGCAGCAGTATTTATTATTGCCACAGGTTAATGATACGCCGTTACATGTAGATCCAGAAGGAGGCTTAATTGGATTCAGTTGTTTAACACATGTTGTTGGGCCGCCATTAGTCAAATCGACTAATTCCATGTACCCGTCCTCACAGGTTTTACAGCTTGTCGACGAACCGCTTTCACATTCTTTGCAGTTTGCAACGCTGCATCCGCTGTTGCCGGATTTGACGCAGGTTCCGTTCTGGAGGGTATATCCGCAGTCGCAGCCGGTGACCTTGAACTTGTTGTTGCAGGCCGCTTCGCATCTGGTGTTAGCCGGACAAGTCGTCAGGTTGTATGCGGTCGGAGCGTTACAGGTATTTTTGTACATTACCGGTCCGGTCGCACAGTTTCCGTCCTTTTTGGTGCAGCTTGTCGAAGTCCAGCCGATACCGCTTCTTGGGATGTAATCCTCATATCCGTTGCAGGCGTTTTCGAGGCAGGCCTGAGCGAGGGGATAAGTACAGTAAAGCATCGTCATCGTACCGTCAGGATTTATGGTCGGTTTTTTCGTTGCTTCGCTGCAGCTGGCGTGTCTGCTCTCGCAACAATAATCCGTGCCAGAGCAGGTAATTTTGGTATAACCGGAACTGCAGCTTGCGGTAGAACCTCCGGATTTGGCCGTGCTGTATTCCACCCATTTGCCTTTGACATAATTGCTGTCATAAGGGCAGACGGCAGTCTGGTCGAAGGCGTAGAGTTTGAGTGATACGATCGGGCCTACCGGTCCGGTTATTGAGCCCATACATTCCGAACAGGTGGCGCATTGGGTTCCTTTACAGCCAGTCAGCTTACAAGACTGGCAGATGGTCATCATTGAAGTGGCCTGGGCATTTTTGATACCGACCAGTTCTCTGATCCAACGGGCAAATCTGTTGCCGCCGTATTGATTGGATGCGGTAGGTTCTGAAATGATGGCATCCGTAACGAAGTTTCCAGGCTTTTCCTTGTTCCAATCGGTCATGGTTTTATAGCCTTCCTCAATACATTTCTGCGCCGGAGTTAAAATCGGGCAGCCGTTGACTTCGACCCATTCGCCTTTGACATAGTTGGAATCATAAGGGCAAGTTGCCGTTACCTTGAATTCGTATTCAACGACAGTTCCGGTGTCTTTACACTTTGAACATTTTAATTTGCAAAGACTGTTATCACAGCTGCAAGTATTACAGTCTGGTGTTATCACTATAGAAGGATTATCTGGGTCAATCGGTGAAACAGGAACGACAACTTGCGGATTATCTGGTTTAATTTCAGCCTGAATGCCGCAGCAGAAGAACTGTTGGCACTGGGTGGTACAATTCCGCTGGCAGGATGACTTCATTGATGCCGGGCAGCCTTGTTGCAGTTCTGGCTGGTTTAAATTAGGCATAGGAGCAGCCTGAGCCGATTTAATACCGACAATGTTGTCGAAAATGTAAGCAAACCGGGTTTTGACAGTCTGGAACGGAGTTTCCAAAGCCGTTGAATTTGACGGTTTTTGTTGGTTCCAGTAATCCATGGTGTGATAACCAAGTTCTTCGCAGCTTGCCCCCTTGGCCTTGCACTGGTAGCAGGCGGTTCCGGCTTCGGTATATTTAGGCTCACCCTGGGTTCCGGTCTCGCAAGATTTGTAATAACCGCTGGGGCAGTTGTCGTCTTTGGCAACGCAGGCGGTTCCGGCAGAATTGAGCTTATAACCGTCGGCACATTCCGAAATTTTGCATTTTTCGGTGGTGCAACGACTTGCGGACTTATTTTTGCAATCTGGACAATATTCAAGCGACTTGATATGAAGAGAGGCCGTGTCTGCGGAACAGTTAAGCGGATAACCGTCGCAATTGATTTTTCTGCAGCCCTGATAACAGTAGTCGCAATTGGTTATGGTCAAAGCACTGCAACTTGGATTTCTGGTAACGCTGGTACAGACATAGTTTTCCGGGATGGAGTTTTTATAAGAACCGCTCTCGGAACAGAAATTCTTTATACATGAGTTTCCGCTCAGGCTATAACCGTCAATGCATCCTGTTAGTTTCTGTTTGTTGGAATTGGTCGGACATTTTGTGCATTTTCCGTGCGAGGGACAGGAAGACAGCGTATAGTCTTTGCACTCATCGCCTTTATTATATTCACTGCTGCCGGTATCGCGTCCCGAGAAGCCGAGGTCGTCTTTTGTATCGGGCAGGAAGGTCGCCCGCGCCAGCTGCCAGCCGTCGGATACGGCAGGAAGTCCGGCGTTTATTTCCAGTGATGAGACATTCATACCGGAAGCTTTGCTATCTGCGGCGCATATTATAGATATGCCCAAAACAGACAACAACATAAAGTTGTTGAATTTAAACATAGTTCACCCCACTAAATAATAACATAACACTCACAAATTTAGTCTACCGCAATTAATGCAATAGTGCAATGATATTTTGTTTATATGGAAATTTGTCATAAAACGGTAATGAAAAAACGGCAGCAGAAAATCTGCTGCCGTTTGGTGTGAAAAGCATCAGTTCAGCGTTACGATGCCGCGGGCAAAGGCATAAACCGCAAAGACGGCGATAATACCCAGTATCCAGGCCAGAACCGCTTCTCTGCGGCCAAAAGCCTTTTCATCGGGAGCAGACTGACGGCGCGCCCAAATGAAAACCGGGATACCCAGAGCGACTATAACGTCGGCCAACAGCAGATATTTCAGTCCGGCCGCATAAATCAGCCACAAAGCATAGACTGATCCCAAAACGCCGGTGAGCAGCGCTTCAGAGCGTCTGACGGCGGCACTGCCGGGATATTCTCCGTCTTCGCAGATTTTCCAGAGATAGGCGCAGGAGGCAAAGTAGGCCGGAAGAACCATAACGCCGGTGATGCTCAACATGGTGTTCCAGGCGTTGTTGGAGAAGTATACCAACAAGATAAACAGCTGCATCATGATGCTGGTTACCCACAGGGAAACGGAAGGCGAACCGTGTTCGTTTTCTTTGGTGAACTCTTTGGGGAAAGTTCCGTTTTCGGCGGCAGCCTGCGGAATTTCGGCCGTTACCATCGTCCAGGCCAGCCAACTGGTCAGAACGGATACGAGCAGGCCGATGTTCATCAGCCAGGCGCCCCAGCGTCCGACGACTTTTTCAAGAATGCCGGCGGTTGACGGATTGGCAACACCGGCCAGTTCGGCCTGAGTCATGTAGCCAAACGGCAGCAGCGAAAGCAGCACATAGATGGCCAGACAGCCGATGAAGCCCAGGAACGTGGCTTTGCCTACATCGCCCGGGGTTTGTGCCCGTTTGGACATAACAACGGCGCCTTCAATGCCGATGAAAGCCCAGAGCGTGACCAGCATGGTGCTTTTAATCTGTGTCGAAAGTCCGCCGAGCTTGGCTTTAGCCGCTATGGTTTCTCCCCAGAAGTCGAGGTCGAATTTGGCAGGGCTGAAGACAAAGGCCATAATGATGATGAACAAAATCAGCGGCACGATTTTGACTATGGTGCCGACAGTGTTGACAAAGCTGGCCTGTTTAATGCCTTTGAGAACCAGAAAGTTGAATCCCCAGATGATAAGCGAACCGCCGACGATTGACGCTAAATTGTTTCCTCCGGCAAAGTAGGGCGGGAAGAAATAATTGAGCGCGTCCATGGTGATGACCGCGTAGCCGACGTTGCCGCAGACCTGGCACAGCCAGTATGACCAGCCGATGGTAAAGCC
>ERZ779866.2734-NODE-2734-length-15311-cov-9.216439_pt1 | contig 15311 bp, 9 predicted proteins | sample MGYA00511248_ERZ779866 | MGnify/ENA primary metagenome ERZ779866 (study PRJEB29588, sample SAMEA2155758) | human gut metagenome | biome: human gut; feature: human-associated habitat; material: faeces | place: Denmark | collected 2008/2010 ... | reverse complement strand
TCCCAGTGTGTTGTTGATCTTATGCGCGCCGGTATGGTTCAGGTCCTCGCGCTTGAGGTAGATTTTCGCACCGTATTTTTCCGAAAGCCTCCTTGCATAGTATAACGGGGAGGGGCGTCCCACGTAATCGCGCATCAGAGTGTCGAGTTCCTTTTGGAAACCCTCTTCCGAGATGATGTTCAGATAATTGTTGCGGAGCGTTTCGACGTTTGCATAGAGGATTTCGGGGATGTACGCACCGCCGAAGGTGCCGTAGTAGCCGTTTTCGTCAACATTGTATTCCATGGTCGTTATCGGTTTTGTTTGTTTTCCGGATTGGAAGGGTGAGGTGCTTTTTCAGGTTTTATGGGGCAAAGTAAACGGGGTAAAAAAAGAAAGGCTGTCGTGAGTTCGACAGCCTTTCGGTATAGTTCTGATGATTATCTGCTAATCCATCCACATACATACACGCATCCGACACTCACGACTTGTTAGTTGCGAGCGCCACCACCAGAAATTGCTGTTCAGTGCGATGCGGTTCATGGATTCGGTCTGTTTTGTTACGTGCGGTCGCGATGGACCGGCTTGGGGTTCGTTTGTCGCAAATTAAAGCAACGGATGTGCAAAATGCAAATTTTTCGATGGAAAATTTCAGCGGATAATAATCGTGTGGGAATTAAATGTCGTTCGATGAACCTGTTATTGGGACGTTAATTTTTTGTGAAACGAACCGCAGCCCAGCCTTTGAGCAGCCGTTTCCCGCCGAAATCGAGACCCAGTGTCCCGGCTTTTTCGACGATACACGGGATGTCCGCCTCCAGAATGCCGCTCATCACGAGCCGTCCGCCTGCGGGCAGTGTAGCGGTGTAGGCATCCATATCCGCGAGCAGGATGTTGCGGTTGATATTGGCCAGGACGAAGTCGTAACGGCGTCCGGCAAGCAGCGATGCATCGCCCTGCCGAGGCGTGATGCGGTCTTCGAGCCCGTTCGCTGCGATGTTTTCACGGCTGTTCGCATAGGCCCACTGGTCGATGTCGATCGCGTCCATCCGTGCAGCGCCTTTTTTTACCGCGAGGATCGACAGTACCGCGGTTCCGCTGCCCATATCCAACCCGCAGAGTTCGTCCAGCGGCATGTCGAGGATCTCTTCGACCATCAGTTGTGTCGTGGCGTGATGGCCGGTACCGAACGCCATTTTGGGCATGATGACGATGTCGAACGGCAGGTCGGGACGCGGTACGTGGAACGGTGCGCGGATCGAACAGCGTCCCTCGACCTCGATCGGCTCGAAATTCGACTCCCACACCTCGTTCCAGTTCCGGTCGGCGATCAGTTCGGTGCCGAAACTCGCGCCGCTCTCCTGCAGCAGGTTCTCTACTTCTTCTCGGCAGGCGGCGAAATCGGTTTCGCGGATATAGGCATGCAATACGCCCTCCTGGTCGTCGAAACTGTCGAACGGCCAGTCGCTCAGTTGTGCGATGAAGATTTCCGACTGTTCGGAGTCGTTTGTGCGGATGTTCAAATCAATATAATTCATCGTCCGAAAGGGTTTGGATTGCTGCAAATTTACTAATTTTGACGTATGGGTTGGGATAAAGAGCTGAAAGATTATCGCTATTACCTCAAGTTGGAGAAAAAACTCTCCGACAATACGGTGCGTGCCTACCTGCACGACCTCTCGCAGATTGCCGACTACATGGAACGGGAGTTTTCGATCGCCGAGCCCGAGTTGGTGACAGCAGGCCAAATCGAGATGTTCCTGTCGCATTTGTACGATACCGGCGTCGAAAAAGCGACGCAGGCCCGCGTATTGAGCGGGATCAAAAGTTTTTTCAACTATTTGATGCTGAATGACCGGATCGAGGCGCTGCCCACCGAGTTTATCGATGCGCCGAAGATCGGACGCAAACTGCCCGACGTGCTTTCATTCGATGAAGTCAATGCGATCATCGGCTCGGTCGATCTGAGCAACCGTTTCGGGCACCGCAATAAGGCGATGCTCGAAACGCTTTACAGCTGCGGCCTGCGCGTCAGCGAACTGGTGACGTTGCGCATCAGCGACCTCTTTTTCAAGGACGGATTTATCCGTGTAATCGGCAAAGGCGACAAGCAGCGGTTGGTGCCGGTCAGTTCCACGGCGGTCCGGTTGATCGAATATTATCTCGATCAGCGGGCTTCGCTGCCGGTGGATGAACACCATGCCGATACGCTTGCGAAGCCAGGTGACATCCACCTCGGGGGCGTAGATATCCTGGTCCCGGTACAGCATCTGGCCCTTGATGGTCACGCCGGGCACCAGGTCGTTCATACGGTTGATGGTCTTCATGAAGGTGGACTTGCCGCAGCCGGAGGGCCCGATGAGGGCGGTGATCTGCTTTTCCGGTATATCCATGGAGATGCCCTTCAGCGCCTGATGGTCGCCATAGAACAAATCCAGATTTTTAGACTGTAAAATGGTGGTTTCTCCCATTTTTTCTCTGCTCCTTTTTCTGTTGTAGCGCCGGTATCAGCCCCGCTTGAGCTTCTTGCCGGCAAGGGACGCCGCCAGGTTGATAAGAACGGTGATGCCCAGAAGGATGGTGGCGATGGAGAAGGCCACGGCAAAGTTGGCGTTCTCCTTGGCATAGACGTACAGGGCCACGGTGAGGGTGGCGCCGGAGCTCTTCATGATCTCACTGATGCCGGAGAAGTCCTGCATGACGGTGCTCAGGCCCGCAGTGTACATCAGCACCGCGCTCTCGCCCACGATACGGCCCACCGCCAGGATGCAGCCGGTGACGATGCCGTCCACGCTGGAGGGCAGCACCACGGTACGGATCATGTGCCACTTGCCGCTGCCAAGGCCAAGGGAGCCCTCCCGGTAGGATTGGGGCACGGTCTTGAGGCTCTCCTGGGTGGTACGGATGATGGTGGGCAGCGTCATGATCACCAGGGTCAGGGAGCCTGCGATCAGGGTCTTTTCAAGGCCCAGGGCAGTGCAGAAGATGATGACGCCCACCAGAGCGTAAATGATGGAGGGGATGCCCGCCAGGGTCTCGGTGGCAAACTCGATGGCCGTCACCAGGCGGCGGTTTTTGGCGTATTCGGTCAGGTAGATGGCCGCGCCTACCCCCAAGGGCAGTACGATGATAAGGGATACGAAAATCACAAACAGGGTGTTATAAATGGCAGGTAATATACCCACTGTATCGTTCAGGACGCTCTCCTCGGTGGTAAGGAACTGCCAGGAGATGCCGGGGAGGCCCTTGACGCAGATATAGCCGATGATGAACAGCAGCAGGGCACAGGTGAGGAAGGCGCTGCCGTACAGCAGGGTCCGCATGGTGACCTCATAGGCCCGACGGCTGGGGGAGAGGGTATTTTTATGTTCCATATCAATTCTCCTTTTCCCGCTTGAGCACTACGTTGAGCACCACATTGATCAGCATGATAAAGAGGAACAGCACAAGGCCGATGGAGTAGAGGGCGTTGCGCTGAAGGCTTCCGGGGCTGGCATAGTTCATCTCCACAGCGATACCGGTGGTAAGGAAACGGACGCTGGAGAAGAGAGAGGGCATGTTGGCCACGTTGCCGGCCACCATGATGATGGCCATGGCCTCGCCGATGGCACGGCCGATGCCCAGCACTACTGCCGCGGCGATGCCGCTCTTGGCGGCGGGGACGCTGACCCGGAAATAGGTCTCCAGCTCTGTGGCCCCCAGGGCAAGGCTGGCCTCCTCATACTCCTTGGGCACCGCCTGGAGGGCGGTCTCCGACACGGAGATGATGGAGGGCAAAATCATCACCGCCAGGACGATGATGGCGGCAAAGAGGCTGTCGCCGGCAGGGAGATCAAAGGTGGTGCGGATCCAGGGCACCAGCACCATCATACCCACCAGGCCGTAGACCACAGAGGGGATGCCTGCCAGCAGCTCCACGGCGGGGCGGATCAGCCGCACCATCCAGGCCGGGGCCACCTTGGCAAGGAACACAGCGGTAAGGAACCCTACCGGCACACCGATAACGATGGCGCCGGCGGTACCGTATACAGAGGTAAGGATCATGGCCAGGATACCGTACTGGTCATCCCGGGCCGACCAGGTATCCCCAAAGAGGAAGTTGAACAGTCCCACTTCCCGGATGGCGGGAATACCGGAGATAATCAGATAAATACTAATGAGCAGCACAAACGCCACCGCGATCAGGCCGCAGACCAGGAAAATGCCCTGCATCACCACTTCGGCCTTCCGCAGTCCCCCGCTCAGCTTCCGCCGGGGTGTGCCGCTTTTCGGGGCGGATGCGCCGGCCCCCTCCCGGGGCAGCGTTAGATTCTGCGCGTCTTTCATAGGATCAAACCAGCCTTTCAAGCGAATCTCTACAGGACAAGACACGTCCGTTGCCGGGCGTGTCTTGCCTGTAGATCTCGGTCAGATATCAGGATCAGGGAGCTACGGCACCGGCAGCGGCGATGTAATCAGCCACATCAGCGCTGGTGGCGTAGTTGAGGAAGTCCTCAGCAGCGGGGGAGAGCTCAGCACCCTCCAGGGTGACCATCAGGAAGGGACGCTGGATCTCATAGGAACCATCCTTGATGGTGGCCTCGGAGCACTCCACACCGCCGACCTTCACGGCCTTCACGGTGTCATCCACAGCGGACAGGGAAGCATAACCGATGGCGTTGGGGTTGGAAGCTACGTTGCCAATGACGTCGCCGGTGGAGCTGTACTCGTTGGTGTACTTGCACTCGCCGTCCACGCCCACGATCTCTTCGAAGGCGCTGCGGGTGCCGGAACCATCCTCACGGCCCAGAACTGCGATCTCGGCATCCTCGCCGCCCAGCTCGCTCCAGTTGGTGATCTCACCCTTGAAGATCTGAGCGATCTGCTCAACGGAGAGGTCCTCCACGCCGTTGGCGGGGTTCACTACGATAGCCACGCCGTCCAGAGCCACAGTGTGACCCACGGCGCCCTTCTCTTCCTCCTCGGGCTTCAGAGCGCGGCTGGAAAGACCGATGTCCACGTTGCCGGCCAGGACAGCCTCGATGCCGGCGCCGGAACCAGTACCGGAGTAGTTGATGGTGACGTCAGGCTGGATCTCATTGTAGGTCTCGGTGAGAACGCCCATGACATCCTTCATGGAGGTGGAGCCGTCGGTATTCACGGTGCCGGAGAGAGCGGTGGTGTCGCCGGTGTTGTCCTCGGCGCCGTTGTTGGCGGTATCATTGGTTGCGGTGTTGTTGGTGGTGTTGCCGGCGTTGCCGGCGTTGCTGCTGCCGTTGTTGGTGCCGCCGCAGCCGGCCAGGACAGCCATCATCATAGTGGCGGCCATCAGAAGTGCAAGAAACTTTTTCATACTGAATGATCCTTTCCATTTTTCATTGTCTTGTCCTTTGGAACGGTATCAGCATAACGAAGCCCCGTAAAATCAGAAACCGCGCTTATGTTAAATCGAAGTAAAATGAGTATTTCTTGTAAAATACCGTCATTTTTAATGGGCTCACCACAATTTTATGAACATTTTTCCGTTATTATGCCTGAAAGTTAATTCTTTGGACAGCGGCATCGCAAAGCCATTTTGAACAATTTACCTTCTACTTTACCTGTTTTCCGCCGAAAAAACAGCCTCCCGGCCCTCTTGCGCAACTCTTTTCTTGCACAGCCACCGCTCTTGGTGCATAATAACAGCAAAGACATTTCCCGCCGGAAAGGAGCCTCCCGTCATGAACCGAAAACGCATCCGCCAGATGAACGCCAGCCTCCTGCGCCGCCTGACCACCCGTCCCGCCGTCCTCTGGATGGAGGGACGCCGGGAGGTCCTTGCCCAGCTGCTGGAGGAACAAAACTACATCCAGCGCTTTGTCCCCCTCTACAACGGCCAGCGCCTGCGCTGCACCGACATACTGGCGCTGTGCCGGGAGGATCTGTGCCGTCTGGCGCCGGAGCCGGAGGAGGGATGGCTCCTTTTTACCTATGACTTTGCCAGAGGCACCCTGTTCCCCAGCCCGGAGGCCGAGGACCGGCGGACCCTTCACGGGCCCGGGGCGGTATTTCTCCTGTCCCTGCTCCAGGTGCTGCTGGACGCAGAGCGGGATCTGGTGCCTCCCGATCCCCTGTGGGTGATCGACCTGCCTGAAGAAGCAGAGGCAGCCGGCAGTCCCCACATGGACAGCTTCCGTCAGTTCTGCCGCAGCTACCGCCGGGAATATATCTATGAGATGATGCGTCTGGGCCTGGAGGTCACCCCCTTCCGCACCCTGGAGCACATCGCCGGCGTCCATTATGTGGCGGTATCCGTGGCCCGGGATCTCCGGCGGGCAGGGGTGGACGTGGATCTGGCCCTGGTATCCGCCAGCGCCGCAGGCCACGACATCGGCAAATTCGGCTGCCGCCCCGGGGAGCGGGTTCCCTACCTTCATTACCATTACACCGACCTGTGGTTCCGCCGCCGCCATATGTCGGATATCGGCTATGTGGCCGGCAACCACTCCGTGTGGGACCTGGAGCTGGATTACCTGTCGGTGGAATCCCTGATTCTGATCTACGCCGATTTCCGGGTGAAGCAGGAGCGGGGAAAGGATGGCCGGGAGATCACCCGCATCTCTACCCTCACCGAGGCCTTCGATGTGATCCTGGCCAAGCTGGACAACGTCACCGACGCCAAACGCCGCCGCTACACCTTTGTCTACGCCAAGCTCCGGGATTTTGAAAATTATATGCTCTCCCTGGGGGTGGATACCACTCTCTCCGGCCGCCCCGCATCGCCTCCGGCGGTCAAGGACGTGGCCCTCATGAGCCCGGAGGAGGCGGTGGACCTGCTGAAAAACCGTGGCGTGGCCCACAATATCGCCCTCATGCACCGCCTCACCGACCAGCGCAGCTTCTCCGCCTTCCTGGAGCAGGCCCGGGGGGAGACCAGCTGGAAGCGTCTGCGGGCCCGGCTGGGGGTATTTGAGTCCTACTGCGTCTATCTAAGCATCCCCCAGAAGGTGGAGACCCTCAGCTTCCTCTATGAGCTGCTGATGCACCGGGAGGGCGACATCCGCCGTCAGGCGGCGGCCCTCATGGGGGAGATCATTGCCCGCTTCCACGCCGGCTACGCCAAGGAGCGGCCTGCCGACTATGTCCCTGACAGCCGGGCCATTACCGACATGGACCAGTGGCGGCTGTATCTGGGGAAGATCATCGCCCCGGACCACAAGCTCATGGACCAGCACAAGCGCTGGATCAACTTCACCTTGAAAATGGTGGTCAACTCCCTGCTGGAAAAGTGCGAACCGGAGCGGCGGGACCAGTTCATGGTGGCTCTGCTGCGGTACTACCGCCGGCCGGAGCGTCTGGACGACGGCACCGCCTTCCAGCTGCTGGAGACCGCCACCGCCCTGCCTCTGGAGATCTGCTCCTCCCAGCAGCAGTACGACCTGCTGGACTTCGCCCAGTCCCTGTCCCGGCGGGAGGACCTGACGGTACGCACCGCCGCGGTGCTGCTGCTGGACTACCTGGGCCGGCGGCTCACTGTCCGGGACATCATTCAGCACGCCCTGGGGGCGGTACCCTGCGGGGACAGCTCCTCTCTGCGCCTGCTGCGGGATCTGGTGCTGGCAGACCTCACCGGCGGCCAGCTGCCGCCTCTGACAGAGGACGAGATCTCCGGCATTTTCCTGGACAACCTGAAAACCGCCACTCCCTGGATCATCAAGGAGGCCAACATCCGTCTGCTGGAGCGCTCCGCCCGCCGGGACGGGGAGCAGCTGCTCCACATCGCCTCCCACCTCACCAACCTCATCAAGGTCAGCGACCGGGTGACGGTGCGCTACACCGCCGGGGCCGCCCTGCTGCAGGTGGCGCCCCTGCTCACCGTAGGGGAGCGCAATGAGATCGCCGTGGAGCTGACCCGGGGTCTGGAGATCGACCAGCAGGAATTTTCCAAATATATCCCCGGTTATCTGGGCCAGTTCTGCCTGTGGCTGCCCCCGGTGCAGCTGGATGAGCTGCTGGGAGAGCTGCAGCGGTCCCTGTGCTCCTCCAACGACCAGGTGGTATCTGCCGCTCTGGACACCATCGGCGTAGTCTGCGAGAACTACGGCGGCTACCGGGATCGCTTCCCCGAGGAGGACACGGTCTACCGCTCCCGGCGGGAGCGGCTTCTGGGCATGCTTCTCAAGGGCCTTGCGGGCTTCCGGGGCGAGGTACGCCAGGAGGCCATGTATGTGCTTGGCCTGCGGGTATTCGGCTCTGCCAGGCTGGAGCGCCACGAGAAGCGCCGGGCCTTCCGGCTGACCCTGAAAAAGATCCTGGCCCTTACCGGCGGGGACAGCGGCGATGAGCTGACCTTCTACTACCGCTGCGCCCTGCTCAGCCGCCTGTGCCGCTTCCTCACGGAGCAGGAGCTGCTCCACGGAGGCTTCCGCTTCGACGAGCCCCGGCCTGTGGCCTTTTTCCCGGGCACCTTCGATCCCTTCACCCTCTCCCACAAGGGTATCGTCCAGGCCATCCGAGATCTGGGCTATGAGGTGATGCTGGCCATCGACGAGTTCTCCTGGAGCAAAAAGACCCAGCCCCATCGGGTCCGCCGCCGTCTGGCCGCCATCTCGGTGGCCGATGAGTTCCACGTCCACATCTTCCCGGAGAATTTCCCGGTGAATATCGCCAGCCCCCAGAGCCTCAAGGCCCTGCGGGAGGCCTTCCCCGGCAGGACAGTGGCCATCGTGGTGGGCAGCGACGTGGTGGCAAACGCCTCCGCCTACCGCCAAGCCCCCGCCCCCCACTCCATCCACTCCTTTGACCACATTATTTTCCGCCGGGCAGCCGCCCCGGCGGCGGACTGCTCCGCCATCACCGGCAAGGTGACAGAGCTCCATCTGCCCCAGCACCTGGAGGAGATCAGCTCCACCCTGATCCGGGACGCCATCGACCAGGGCCGGGACATTGCCAATCTGATCGACCCGGTGGCCCAGGAGTTCATCTACCTCCACGGTCTCTACCTCCGGGAGCCTCCCGACAAGCCGCTGCTGCGCCGGGAGGGCCTGAGCTTTTCCTGGCCCACCTCTCTGCCCGGAGAGGCGGAGGAGGCAGTGCGCCGTCTCCTGCCCAAGCAGCAGGAGGCCTCCGACCTGCTCAAGGCCCTGTGCAGCACCGGCGACCGGCTGTGTCTGCTGCGGCGGAGGGAGCAGAGCGAGGTGCTGGGCTTTGCCGCCTTCCAGTGTCTGGAATCCCCCCAGCTCTTCCCCCGTCTGGGGAGCCCTGAGCTCTCCGGCTTCGTGCGGCAGAACGCCGGGGGCCGCTGTCTCATCATCAGCGCCCTGTCGGTACCCAGAGGGGAAAATCAGGAGGAGCTGGGCCAGCTGCTGCTGACAGAAGTGCTGGCCCTGGGCCTGGGGCAGGAGCTGTCCTACGCCCTGTTCTGCCCCCTGTCCGACAGCGGCACCCCCGCCTGGGTGAGTGATCTGCTGGCCCTCCAGGGCTTCCTTCCGGTGCCCGTAGGGGGACGGCGTGATCTGCTGGCGGTGGATATGCGCCGCCCCATCGTCCTTACCCGCAACGTGGAGACCACCCTCAAATCCCCTCTCTCCTCCGACAGCGGGGTGATCGCCGCCATGGCTGCCGCCCACCGGCGGCTGCAGAAGGAGCTGACCGGCCTGTATCCCGGCTCCCTGGTGCTGTCCATTTCCGCGGCAGTGACCCACCGGCGGCTCCTCCACCGCATCGCCGCCTGCAACGGGGTATCCCCGGAGCAGACGGAGCAGCGGACCCTGGGCCCCTGTATCTGCGTGCCCTTCGGCAAGATCCTGCGGGGGATGGCGGTACCCAATACCGTCACCAAGACTCTCCACACCGACAAGATCTACGAGCCGGATCTCAGCCGCTATTCCATTGAGGCCTACCCCAACTACTCCCCGCTGGAGGACCAGGCCCGGACCATCCACGCCTTTGGCCGTCCTGCCATTCTGGTAGACGATATGCTCCACGATGGCAAGCGCCTCAAACGGATCGTGCCCCTGTTCCGGGAAAACGGGACCCCCATCCGGCAGGTGCTGGTGGGCTATCTCACCGGCATGGGCCGGGATCTTATGACCCAGATGGGCTGCCCGGTGGACAGCGTGTACTACCTTCCCAACCTCCGTATGCGCTTCGTGGAATCCACCCTCTACCCCTTCATCGGCGGAGACACCGTCCGCCGACCCCAGCCTATCGCCGGGCGGCTCTTGCCGGGGATCAACCGGATTTTCCCCTACGCCGCCCCGGACTTTACCGAGGACTGCGCCGACGGCTCCACCTACCGTCTGTCCCTGTGCTGCCTGGAGAATGCCCGGGACATCCTCCTGGCCCTGGAGAGTGCCTACCGCTCCCTCTACGCCCGGAACCTGACCCTGGGCCGCCTGGGTGAGGCGGTGATATTGCCCCTGTGTCCCGACAAGGGTGGCTGCATGAGCTACGATCTCAGCCGGGCCCCCTCCTCCTATGTGGAAAATGATATGGAAATGCTCCGGCGGCTGGAGGCCAGCGTCCGCATCGTCATCGGCGGCTGACCGCTCCCCGGCGCACTGTGAGGTACCGATATGTTCTACTACACCTGCGACAACCATATTCTGGCCAGCGAGACGCCTCTGGCCTTCGATCCCCTGCCCGCCCTGCCGGAGACGGGAGAGATTTTCTGGCTCTTCCAGCGGGAACCCCTCTCCGGCCGGGAGACCTTCGCCGTATCCGATGGCGGCCTCTTTACCGCCGCCGAGGACGTGTCCGCCCTCTGCCGGGGGGCGGACATCCCCGACATCCCGGAGGAGCTCCGCGTCGCCGCCGCGGCAGGCCGGGTCCGGGCGGTGAACGCCGCCCATCCCCGGTGGCGGGAGCTGCTGACAGACACCTTTCCCGCTGTTCTCCCCGCCGGGAAGAAGTACCGGGTGAACCTTCTGGCCCTGGGCGACGTGGGCAGCACCCTGGCCATGGGCCTGCGCCTCATGGGGGGCGACGTGATCGCGTCCCTGGGGCTCTGCGACGTGCGGCCCAACGTGCCGGAGCGGTGGGAATTTGAGCTCAATCAGATCGGCATTCCCGGCCAGCCCGACGCCATGCCGCCGGTATCGGTGGTGGACCTCGACCACCTCTTCGACTGCGACGTGTTCCTCTTCTGCGCCTCCCGGTTCGTGCCGGACACCGACGTAAAGACCGGGGACGTGCGGATGGCTCAATACAAGAAGAACCGGGAGCTGGCGGCCCTCTATGGAAAGATGGCCCGGGAGAAGCAGTTCCGTGGCCTCTTCTGCGTGGTCAGCGACCCGGTGGACCCCCTGTGCCGCGCGGTGCTCCTTGCCAGCAACCAGAACGAGGCGGGAGAAATGGACTGCCAGGGCCTCTTCCCCCACCAGGTGAAGGGCTTCGGCCTGGGGGTGATGAATGCCCGGGCGGTGTACTACGCCCGGCGGGATGCCCGCTTTGCCGACTTCCTCACCGACGGGCGGACCTTTGGCCCCCACGGGGAGGACCTGGTGGTGGCAAACTCCCTCTCCCGGTACGACGATGCCCTCTCCCGGGAGCTGACGGAGCTCACCACCCACGCCAATCTGGAGATGCGGGCCTTGGGCTACAAGCCCTACGTGGCTCCGGCCCTCAGCTCCGGGGCGCTGAGCCTGCTGCTCCTGCTGCGGGGGGCATGGCACTGCTCCTCGGTATATCTGGGGGGCGTGTTCATGGGCTGCCGGAACCGGCTGGGCCAAAATGGCCCGGAGATCGAGCGGCTGCCCCTGCCGGAGGCTCTGCTGAGCCGGCTCCGGGAGACGGAAGCCAAGCTGAAAGCTATCCTGTAATTTTGTTTTTTTCCACAACTCACTGATCAAAGGAGGCGGTACGCCGTGTCGCTGACGGTGATCCTGCCGAAAAATGAAGAAAGTCCTGCCCTGGCGGCTCTGCTGAAGGAATTATTGCCTCCAGGCTGCGCATGGCGTGACCCCGATGAGGGGCTGGAGGGCCTCCAGGGGAAAAAGCTCCTGATCGCCGTTGCCCTGGACGAGGGGGGCTGCAACCTTGCCTGCTACAAGATGCTGTCGGTCCTCCGGCGGAGCCACGGGCTTCTCTCCGGCTGCACCGCCGCCCTGGTGGTGACGGCCCTGGGAGAGATGTACACCAAGGACGTAGCCCGGGACGTGGTGCTGGCGGCCAATCTGGCGGGCTGTGCCTTTCTGGGGCGGCCGTTGGTGGAGGCCACCGGGTCCCTTCGAAACTTCCAGGTCCAGGCCCAGATCCACGGCACCGACGAGGAGACCGCCTTCCGCATGGCGGTGACGGAGCTGGCCGGGCGGCTGATCCGCTGGGAGGGGCCGCCGAAGGTCCACAAGATCCTGGCCCTCCACGCCTCGGTCCGCTCCACCAGCAACACCCTGGCTCTGTGGGAGTTGGTGAAGGCGGGACTGCCGCAGGATGTGGCGGTGGAGGAGGTGTGCCTGCGCAACGGCACCGTCACCGACTGCATCGGATGCAGCTACACCACCTGTCTCCACTTTGGGGAAAAAGGGGGCTGCTTCTACGGTGGGCCTATGGTGGAGGAGGTCTATCCCGCCGTTCGGGACTGCGACGCCCTGGTGATGCTATGCGCCAACTACAATGACGCCCTCTCTGCCAACCTCACCGCCTTTATCAACCGTCTCACCGCCCTCTTCCGGCAGAAAAGGTTCTACGAGAAGCGGCTCTACGGCCTCATCGTCTCCGGCTACTCCGGCGGCGATATCATTGCCCGGCAGCTGATCTCCGGGCTGAACATGAACAAAAGCTTTTTTCTCCCCGCGCGGTTCTGTCTCCTGGAGACCGCCAATGACAAGGGGAGTCTCGTCAAGCTCCCCGGCGTGGAGGATCGGGGCCGGGCCTTTGCTCAACATATCATGGAATAAGAAAGCCCGGCGCTGGCAGTTTGCCAGCGCCGGACTTTTTATCCAAAAGGGACTTTGTCCCTTTTGGATGAGGGGTTTCGGCCCGGTGTCGCGCCTCCTGTCTGCTGTAGGCAGACAGATCGACGCTGCGGGCCGCAGTGTGTTTTTCCGACGTACACGCCGCCGGAAAAACAATGTTACTCTTTTTGCCGCCTGCGGGCGACAAACTCTGCGAGGCCATTTCTCAGCCCTAAGCGAAACGTAGTTTCGCGCAAAAGTTTTCTTTTGGTACTTTTCTTTTGAAAAAGAAAAGTACAGCGTCCTCGTATTACTTGAAGTACCGCACCGCGCTGCGGAAGAGGCCCATATCGTAGTTGCCGGGCACGTTCCGGTAGAGCTGCTGGCCCACGCGCTCGCTGTGACCCATCTTGCCCAGGACCCGTCCGTCGGGGCTGACGATGCCCTCGATGGCCCGGAGGGAGCCGTTGGGGTTGAAGGCGGTGTCCATGGAGGGGTTGCCGCTGAGGTCCACATACTGGGTAGCGATCTGTCCGTTTGCCGCCAGCTGATCCAGCAGAGCCTCCGGGGCAATGAAGCGGCCCTCGCCGTGGGAGATGGGCACGGAGTAGATCTCGCCCACCTTGGTCTCCAGGAGCCAGGGAGAGTTGCTGGTGCACACCCGGGTGCGGACGATGGAGGACTGGTGACGGCCGATAGTGTTGTAGGTGAGGGTGGGGCAGGTGTCATCCATGGCCCGGATCTCGCCGTAGGGCACAAGGCCCAGCTTGATAAGGGCCTGGAAGCCGTTGCAGACGCCCAGCATCAGGCCGTCCCGGTTCTTCAGCAGATCGTGGATAGCGTCGGTGAGCCGGGGACTGCGGAGGAAGGAGGCGATGAACTTGGCGGAGCCGTCGGGCTCGTCACCGCCGGAGAAGCCGCCGGGGATAAACACTACCTGTGCCTTCCGAATGGCCTGCTCCAGCTCCTGAGCAGAGCTGAGAAGGCTCTCGGGGGTGAGGTTACGGACCACTACGGTCTCCGCCTCCATGCCTGCGGCCACGCAGGCCCGGGCGCTGTCGTACTCGCAGTTGGTACCGGGGAACACGGGGATCACCGCCAGAGGCTTCGCGATACCCTTGGCCAGCACCGCCGGGGCTCCCTTGTCCCAGGAGATGGGGGCCGCAGCGCCGCCCTCACCGGCCACGGTGGGATACACCGGCTCCAGAACACTGTCGTTGAGGCGCAGCAGCTCCTCAACAGAGGCGCTGTCGCTGCCGATGGTAATGGTGGGCTCAGCGGTGGTCACACCGATCTTTTCACAGCAAGGGAGGGAGACCTCCTCGGCAAGCTCGGCGATGATCATGCCGGGCATGGGGCCCCACCAGGGAGCACCGGCCTCAGGATCAGCGGCAAAGCCCACACCGTTGCCGAAGGACATCTTCATGACAGCCTCAGCGGCACCGTTCTCCACCGCCCAGGCGGCGAGGACCTTACCTTCATTCCGCAGGCTGCCGAAGGCATCCCATGCGGCCTTGTGGGCGGCATAGTCGTCCAGGGAACCGCCGCCGAAGGCGTACACCGGGTGACCGGGGGCCTTGAACTCCGGGGTAAGGACCTGAGGAGCCTTCACCGGGGCAATGGCAAAGGAGATCAGCGTGGGGGGCACATCCAGATCCAGGAAGGAGCCGGACATGGAGTCCTTGCCGCCGATGGCGGCGGCCTCCAGCCCCAATTGGGCATCCAGAGCACCCAGGAGAGCCTGGAAGGGCTTGCCCCAGCGCTGGGGCTCCGTGCGCAGCTTCTCAAAGAACTCCTGGAGGGTAAGATACGCTTTCCGATAGTCCGCGCCGGCAGCCACGATCTTGGCCACCGAGGTAATGACGCTGGCCTGGGCTCCGGTATAGGGGTCGGCGCTCATCCAGTCGGGGTCAAAGCCCCAGGCCATGAGGCTGGCCTGGTCCGTGGTCTGGCCGGGCAGCACCGGGAACAGGGCCGCCATGGCCTGGGCCGGGGTCCGCTGGGTTTCTCCGCCAAAGGGCATGAGGACGCTGCCGGCACCGATGGAGCCGTCAAAGCGCTCGGTCAGTCCCCGGCGGGAGGCGGATTTGAGGCTTCCCGCCATCTCCCGGAGGGTGCTCTTGCAGGTCACGCCCATGGGGCGGTGGGGATCAGGGACAGAGACGGCGGCGTGCTTTACCGCGCCGTTGGTATTGAGGAACTCCCGGCTGAGATCCGCGATGGTCTGGCCCTGCCATTTCATGACCATGCGGGGGCTCTCGGTGACCACCGCCACCTGGTAGGCCTCCAGGTTCTCACGCTGAGCGGCGGCCATGAAGGTCTCCGCATCCTCGGGAGCCACCACTACGGCCATACGCTCCTGGCTCTCAGAGATGGCCAGCTCCGTGCCGTCCAGGCCCTCGTACTTCTTACGCACGGCATCGAGATCGATGGCAAGGCCGTCGGCCAGCTCGCCGATGGCCACGGACCCGCCGCCGG
>ERZ779866.2731-NODE-2731-length-15313-cov-3.751016_pt1 | contig 15313 bp, 15 predicted proteins | sample MGYA00511248_ERZ779866 | MGnify/ENA primary metagenome ERZ779866 (study PRJEB29588, sample SAMEA2155758) | human gut metagenome | biome: human gut; feature: human-associated habitat; material: faeces | place: Denmark | collected 2008/2010 ... | reverse complement strand
CGTTTACAGCCCCGCCGCAGCCGGCTGCCGAAAAAAGAAGCGCCGCAAGCAGAGCGGCAAGAAGTCTGTATTTCTTCATGGAAATTCACCTCCAAAGCAAAAAACGGTGAGATACATTCACAGTATCACAAGCAGTGGGGCAATTCAACTGAAAAGATTGTAAATCCTTCGGGGATCGGGCGGTGCGCGCAACAAATTCTTTTTTAAGCTACGCTTGCGGCAAGCAGTTATGCGCCGTGTGTGATATAATGAATTGGCACAATCCTGCCCTGCAAGCGAAGCGCGCAGGCGGATGGAATGCAATACGTAGGCCGAAGGAGGAGAACAATGGCACGGAAATTGGACAAAGACCATATTCTGGGGCGGCTTAGCCGCGTGCCCGGCGACGTCGGGTTCTATTTTAAAGACCTTACTACGGGGGAAGAGCTTGGCCGCAACGAGAACGAAATGTTCCAGGCGGCAAGCGTCATCAAGCTGCCCATGTTCGCCGTGGTTGCAAAGTTTGTTGCAGAAGGAAAGGCATCCTGGGAAGACAGGCTCGTTGCGCACAATGAAGAGCGCGTGCCGCCCTGCGGCGCGCTGTGGTTCTTCGAAGACGAGCCTTCCGTGCGCCTCAAGACGCTCTGCGGCCTGATGATCACCATCAGCGACAACATGGCGACCAATATGATCATGCGGCATTTCGGCATCGAAACGTTCAACCGGGAATTCCGGGAGATCGGCCTTGAAAAAACGCACATTGAGCGGCTGCTGTTTGACAGCGCCGCAGGTGCGCAGGGCAAGCAGAACAAGATCGTCCCGCGGGAGATGGGCTGCCTGCTCGAGCGTGTTTACCGTCATTCGTTCGTGAATGAGACGGTTTCCAAATGCATCGAGGATACGCTGCTCGAGCAGCAGATCAACCATAAGATCCCCGGCTACCTGCGGGGCGAGGTGAATGTTGCGCACAAGACGGGCGAGGATGACGGCATCACCAATGATGTGGGTATCGTCTATGCGCGGGAGCCGTTTGTAATCTGCTTTGCGACGAACAACACGGATGTGCCGGAGGCGGAGCGCGCCATGCGGGAGATCTCCCTTGCTCTTGCGGACATTCCCGCATGGAAGGCGGAATAAGCAAAACAAAAAAACGGCCCGAAAGAAGGCCGAAACTTTAAGGCCCGCAAGGCGGCTTGGCCGCCCTGCGGGCCTTGCCGCGCAAACGAGCCTGCTCCGCTTCCGTCATGATGCGGCATTGCATGGCATGCTCCTTTCAAGCGGATTGTCTTTTTTCCATGTCCCAGGTATCCTGCTTTGCGGCGTGGGCAAGCAGCAGAAAGTACGCTCCGCAGAGCAAAATCTGCACGACGGAGGAACATGGGGTTGCAAGGCCGATGTGAAAGAGCGAAACGGGGGAACGCTTGCTCATAAAGAAGGAAACGGGTACGCGCACGCCGAACGCGCCGATGATGCCTTGCAGCATCACAAACGTGGTTTTGCCGCAGCCGTTGAAATAACCGATAAGGCAAAACAGGAAGGATACGAACAGGCAGTCGATCGCATACGCTTTCAGGTATTCTGCAGCGGCGGCAATCACGGCCGGGTCCTTGCCGGAAACGAAAATGCCGGCGAGCAGGTCGCCATGGAAAAACGTGAAATAGCCCATTACAACGCCCACGGCGAGCGAGGCCGCAATGCCGTAAACAAGGCCGCGCCTGGCGCGCCCGGGTTCCTTTGCGCCCATGTTCTGCGCCACGAACGCGGACATGGCCTGGCTGAATGCGGAGGGGACAAGCATGATGAAGCCGCAGAGCTTTTCCGCAACGCCTACGCCCGCGGAGATGGTTACGCCAAGCGTGTTTACGATGGCGGTAATGGCGAGGAAGGAGATGCCCACGAGCACATCCTGCAGCGCGATAGGGAAGCCGAGCCTGAGCACTGCGCCCATGCGGGGTGGGTCCGCCTTTACATCGCTTTTGCACAACGCAAAAGGCAGCTTCTGCCTTCGGATGATAAGGAGGGAAAGCAGGACGCTGAGCGCCTGTGCCGCAACGGTTGCAATGGCTGCGCCCGCAGCCGCCATCTTGAACACGCCCACGAGCAGGTAATCCCCTGCGATGTTGAACACGCACGCAAACGCCACAGCCATCAGCGGGATGCGGGAGTTGCCGATGCCTCGGAACACGCTGCCGAGCACGTTATAGGCCACGATGAAGACCGTTCCTGCGGAGCAGATGCGCATATACGCTACGGCCGCGCCCACGGCTTCCGGCGGGGTTTGCATGAGCTTTACAAGCGGCACGGCAAGCAGCTCCATCGCGACTGTGAGGGCAATGCCAAGGAGCCCAAACAGAGCGATGCTTGCGCCGACGATCTTCCCGGATTCCGCTGCGTTCCCTTCCCCGAGCTTGCGCCCGAGCAGCACCGTTGTGCCGACTGCGATGCCGACCACAAGCGACGTCACAAGCTGCATCAGCCAGCTTGCGGTGGAAACGGCGGAAACATCCGCCGCAGTAGCGAACTGGCCAACCACCATCATGTCCACCGCGCCGTACATCGTCTGCAAAAACAGCGCCAGCAAAATCGGCAGCGCAAAGCGCACGAGCGGCCCGAAAATCGGTCCCTTTGAAAAGTTTTGCTCCCTTATCATTGTCGGACCTCCTTTGATTCCGAAACTTAAAAAACCGGCTAAGCGCAGGCGTTCCAGCCAGCATCTTATCCGGTTCCCATTTCAAACGAATGGTTCACCCTCCGATGAACAGGATGTATTATAGGCCATTCCGGCGGGGAATGTCAACCTTGAGGTTCGCGGCGGTTGACAATGGGCGCGGCATCAATCCATAATATATTTTTGAAATATGAGCGGATAAAAGCATTGCGGGAAGACCGCGACCTGAAGCAGCACGAAGTTGCGGAATATCTCCGCATTGCGCGCAGCACATACAGCGGCTGCGAAAACGCATGGAGTGATATCCCGACGGAAATTCTTATCGCACTGGCGCAGTATTATGGCGTCCCGGCGGATTATTTGCTTGGCATAACGGATGAAACGAAGCTTACCCGCCCGCAAAAAAGCGGTGAAGAGCATGGCGCAGCGCAAACCGTGCCATATGCGTTTGATGAATTACCACAGTTCCTGATTTGAAAAATGATAAAACATGGGGGCGCTTGCGCACCCCCACATCCCGTTACTGCTCAAAGTTGAACTCGTCTTTGTTGCGTTCAATGAACAGGCCGAACACTGCGTCAAGAACGGCCGGGTCATCCACGCCCTGAAGCATATCCTCCTCGTCTTCCTCGCCGGAGGCGAGCACTTCAAGGATCACCGCATCCACTACGTCCGATTCATCGTCCACGGGCAGCAGCACTGCATATTGCCCGTCTTCGTAAGGCACGACATCCAGAATCTCAAAATCAACCTCAACGCCGTCCTCGTCGGTCAGTGTCACGACGTTTTCAAATTCGTTCATGGCTCCCTCTCGCTTATGCTTTGCCGTTGCAGCCGAGCACATCCACAATTTTGTGGGCGACCATCTGCTTGATGGCCTCGCGTGCGGGCTTGAGGTACTGGCGCGGGTCGAAATGACTCGGATTTTCCGCAAGGTATTTGCGGATGGTACCGGTCATCGCAAGGCGCAGGTCGGAATCGATGTTGATCTTGCAGACGGCCATCGCCGCAGCCTGGCGGAGCATATCCTCCGGCACGCCGATTGCGTCCGGCATGTTGCCGCCGTAGGCGTTGATCATCTCCACAAATTCCGGGATAACGCTGCTTGCGCCGTGAAGCACGATCGGGAAACCGGGCAGGCGCTTCTGCACCTCTTCGAGAATATCGAAGCGAAGCTGCGGCTTCGTGCCGGGCTTGAACTTATACGCACCGTGGCTTGTGCCGATGGCGATTGCGAGCGAATCCACGCCCGTGCGGGTCACGAAATCATAAACCTGATCGGGGTCGGTGTAGCTGCCTTCGCCGGCCGCCACCTTGACCTCATCCTCAACGCCTTCAAGCCGTCCGAGCTCGCCCTCCACAACCACGCCGTGGTCGTGCGCATATTCAACCACCTTTTTGGTGAGCGCAACGTTTTCTTCGTAAGAATGGTGGCCGCCGTCGATGCAACTCTTGCAGATGTCAAACCCGTCGCCGTGGTCAAGGTGCAGGCAGATGGGCAGGCCTGTCTCAATGACCGCCGCCTCCACGAGCTTCATCAGATAAGTATGGTTGGCGTACTTGCGCGCGCCGGCGGAAACCTGAAGGATCAGCGGTGCGTTGAGCTCCTTCGCCGCCTCGGTGATGCCCTGAACGATCTCCATGTTGTTGACGTTGAACGCGCCGATGGCATAACCGCCCTCATACGCTTTTTTGAACATTTCGGTGCTGGTGACAAGTGGCATATAATACTCTCCTTTAAAAATAATTCGGCCTCTGCGCTGCCGCACACATATCTGACTTTATTATACCGCGTTTGCCCCGGGTTTCAACACTGGGACGGCATATTTTGCTAAGCTGATTGTGATATGGAAGGAAAGCGGGTATAATTACCAATAGGAACAGTACAGAAAGCAGAATCCATCTGCCGAAAGGAATTTCATACCATGAGAAAGCTTCTTTCCCTGATCGTCCCCGTGTTCAACGAGGAGGACGTGATCGACGTTTCCTTTGCGCGCATGGACGCGGCAATGCGCGCGCTTCCCTATGAATATGAGATTATTTATGTCAACGATGGCAGCCGGGATACCACCATGGCGCATCTGCGCAGCATCGCGGCGGAAAACCCGCAGGTGAGGGTGCTTTCCTTCTCCCGCAACTTCGGCCATCAGCTTGCCGTCACGGCCGGCATGGATGCGGCGCGCGGCGATGCGCTTGTGATCATCGATGTGGATTTGCAGGATCCGCCGGAGATCATCGCGGAGCTTGTGAAGGCATGGGAAAGCGGCGCGGACATCGCGTACGGCAAGCGCCTGAAGCGCGAGGGGGAAACCATTTTCAAAAAGTTCACCGCATTTTGCTATTACCGGCTGCTCAGCGCCATGAGCGCATATCCGATCCCGCTTGACACGGGGGATTTCCGCCTGCTGGATCGCAAGGTGGCGGATGTGTTCCTGCGCATGCGGGAACATAACCGCTTCCTGCGCGGCATGAGCGGTTGGATGGGCTTTACGGCGGTGCCGGTGGAGTATGTGCGCCACGAGCGCTATGCGGGCAGCACGAAGTACACCCTCAAAAAGATGCTCAAACTCGCCTTTGACGGAATCATCGGCTTTTCGGACAGGCCGCTTACGCTTGTGGGCTGGCTGGGCGGCTCGGTGTGCGCTCTTTCGCTTGCAGGCTTTGTCGCGCTCATCATATGCGCGGCGACCGTCGGCTGTGCGCCCTGGCTTTGGGCGGTGTGCGGCCTTGCGCTGCTCAACGGCGCGGTCCTCGTTGCCCTTGGCGTGCAGGGCGCGTACATGAACCGTATGTATGATGAACTCAAGGGCCGCCCGCTTTACATCCTTGCCGAAAGCATCAATACACAAAGGGAGTGATTTGCATATGACGGACCCGCGTATCGAAACCCTGGCGAGAAACCTGATCGGCTTCTCCTGCAACGTGCAGAGGGGCGAAAACGTGCTCATTGAAACCTATGGCGATTGCGACGCACTTTTGCTTGCGCTCATCCGCGAAACGTACGCTGCGGGGGCAAAACCGTTCGTTTGGCGGCGGGACAACGCCGTGCAGCGCGCGATTGCAATGGGCGCTGCGGATGCACAGCTTGACCTGATGGCGCGTGTGGACAAGGAACTGATGGAAAACATGCAGGCTTACATCGGCATCCGCGGCGGCAACAACAACGCCGAGATGAGCGATGTGCCCGCGGCGCAGCGCGAACGCATGAGCCGCCGCTATTCCAACCCTGTGCACAGCGAGATCCGCGTGCCGAAAACGAAGTGGTGCGTGATGCGCTATCCTTCGCCCGGCATGGCGCAGATGGCGAATCTGTCCACCGAAGCGTTTGAGGATTACTACTTCAACGTCTGCAATCTAGACTATTCCAAAATGGACCGCGCAATGGACCCGCTCAAAGCGCTGATGGAAAAAACGGACATGGTGCGCATCGTGGGGCCGGGGACAGACCTTTCCTTTTCCATCAAAGGCCTGCCGGCGATCAAGTGCGCGGGCGAATGCAATATCCCGGATGGCGAAATCTTTACCGCGCCGGTGCAGGGCAGCATCAACGGCGTGCTCTCCTACAATACGCCGTCGGTGTTTGAAGGCTTCACGTTTGAAAACATTGTGCTTACGTTTGAAAACGGGCGCATCGTGAAGGCGGGCGCAAACGACACAGAGCGCATCAATAAGATTTTTGACCGCGATGAAGGCGCGCGCAGTGTGGGCGAATTCGCAATTGGCGTGAACCCGTACATCACAGCACCCATGAAGGACACGCTCTTTGACGAGAAGATCGCGGGCAGCTTTCACTTCACGCCCGGCCGTTGCTATGACGATTGCGACAACGGCAACCGCTCCGGCATCCATTGGGATCTCGTGTGCATCCAAACGCCGGAATACGGCGGCGGAGAGATGTATTTCGACGGCGTGCTCGTCCGCAGGGACGGCCGCTTTGTGCTGCCGGAGCTTTCCGCGCTGAACCCTGAGAATCTGAAGTAAACGGATCGGGCGCTTTCTGAAAGGGGAAACGCCCGACTTTGTTTGTTTTTTATATAACGATCGCTTATAGGCTTCTTCCCAATTATAGGAAAAATGCAGGATGAGGAAAAATGCGTTGCATATTTCCTGTGTTCTGTTTAATATTAAGAAGGAAATGCAGGTGACGGAGCCCGCGGCAGAGCCGCGGACTTTGCATAGATTTTAAATGGTTTATCATAATTTTTAGGAGGAACGAGAAAATGACAATTAAAGTTGGCATCAATGGCTTCGGCCGGATTGGCCGCCTGGTGCTGCGCGCGGCGGCAGACAACCCGGAAATCGACATTGTGGGCATTAACGATCCTTTTATCGACCTGGACTATATGGTCTATATGACCAAGTACGATACCGTGCACGGCGCGTTCCGCGGCGAAGTGGAAGCGCGGGACGGCAAGCTTGTTGTGAATGGAAAAGAAATTGCGGTCTATGCGATCATGAACGCGTGCGATATCCCGTGGCACGCGTGCGGCGCGGAATACATCGTGGAATCCACCGGCATTAACACCACCACCGAAAAGTCCTCCCAGCACTTTAAGGGCGGCGCGAAGAAGGTCATCATTTCCGCACCTTCCTCCGATGCGCCGATGTTTGTGATGGGCGTGAACCAAAACGCGTACACGAAGGACATGAACGTTGTCTCCAACGCAAGCTGCACAACCAACTGCCTTGCGCCGCTTGCCAAGGTCATTCACGACAACTTCGGCATCGTCGAGGGCCTGATGACAACGGTGCATTCCATCACTGCAACACAGAAGACCGTTGACGGCCCCTCCAAGAAGGATTGGCGCGGCGGCCGCGCGGCGGCGCACAACATTATCCCGAGCTCCACCGGTGCTGCAAAGGCTGTGGGCAAGGTCATCCCGTCCCTCAACGGCAAGCTGACCGGCATGAGCCTGCGCGTGCCCACGCCGGATGTTTCCGTTGTGGATTTGACCTGCCGCCTTGAGAAGGGCGCAAGCTATGATGAAATCAAGGCCGTGATGAAGGCGGCTTCCGAATCCCCGGAATGGAAGGGCATCATCGGCTACACGGAGGATTCCGTTGTTTCTTCCGACTTTTACACCGATCCCCGCACCTCCATTTTCGATGCGGGTGCAGGTATCAGCCTGAACGAGCATTTTGTAAAGCTCGTCGCCTGGTATGACAACGAATGGGGCTATTCCAACAAGGTGCTTGACCTCATTGCCCATATGGCAAAGGTGGATGCGGAGTAACAGCGGAGAAACGAATTATTATACACTTTGGGTAGAAACATGCGGGAGCCTGCAGCTTGCAAGCTCCCGCTTTTTGTTATGCATTGCACAAACAGAATTCCACCCAAATGGCTGTGTTAAAAAAATATCATAAGTGATAATTTTAGAAAACGGTGTTGACATAAGCATTTATTATGCTATAATCCCGACTTGAGGAGGATAGGATATCCTCCTGAACTATGAAAAATATAAGTCAATCGGGAGGATATGCAGGCATGGCTGTCAAGGTTGGCATCAACGGATTTGGCCGCATCGGGAGAACGGTTTTGCGCATCGCGGCGGAGCGGCCGGATGAAATTGAACTTTGTGGGATCAATCTGCGCAAGGCAGATCTGGATTACATGGTCTACCTGATGAAGTATGATTCCGTTTTCGGGCGGTTCCCGGGCGAAATCGAAGAAAGCGGGAATGGCATCCGCATCAACGGGCATGAGGTGGCTGTGTTTGGTGAAAGCAATGTTGCGGACATCCCCTGGGACGCCTGCGGTGCGGAATACATCGTGGAATCCACCGGCCAATTCAACACCACGGAGCTTGCCTCCGGCCACCTTGTGCATGGCGCGAAGAAGGTCGTTCTTTCCGCACCGGCGAAGGATACCGAAACGCCGACCTATGTGATGGGCGTGAACCACACCGAATACGACCCGAAGCATAACGTGGTTTCCAACGCAAGCTGCACGACCAACTGCCTTGCGCCGCTTGCAAAGATCATTCATGACGCTTTCGGCATTGAGCAAGGGCTGATGACAACCATCCATTCCGCCACATCCAAGCAGAAACCGGTGGATGCGCGCGCGGGGCGCGACTACCGCACCGGCCGCTCTGTGTTCAACAACATCATTCCCTCCACAACTGGCGCGGCGAAGGCCTGTGCGCTCGTGATGCCGAGCCTCAAGGGCAAGCTTACGGGCATGAGCTTCCGCGTACCGACGAACGATGTTTCCGTTGCTGACTTAACGGCACGCCTTTGCACCCACACGACCTATGAAGCCATCTGTGCCGCCGTGGAGGAAGCCTCCCGCACAACGATGAAGGGTATTGTGACCTTTACAAAGGATGAAGTCGTCTCCTCCGACATGCGCGGTGAAAGCCATACCTGCATTTTTGATGAGAAAGCGGGCATCATGCTGGACAGCAACTTTGTAAAGCTCATTGCCTGGTATGACAACGAGTGGGGCTATTCCTGCAAGGTGTTGGATTTGATCCAGTACATGGCGCAGGCGGATAAATAACTGGCAATCGGATAAGAATTTCAACAGGCAGAGGCTCCCTCAAAAGGGAGCCTTTTATGTAAGGCTGTCTTTCACATTGTACTGGAATTACTTCAGTCGACATTCCATCCTGCGCACGCGGTCGGTCATGCCGCCGCATGTGTTGGTACGGCTGACCGAACAGGAAACGGAAGCGTTGGCAGATGGCGCGCGACAGCAGGGATGAAATGTGTTACAATACCCCAAAACAAAGAATGGAGCATATACGGATGAAGATTGCAGTGCTGGATGGATTTCTCGTCAACCCCGGGGACATTTCCTGGGAGCCAATTGCAGGGCAGGGCGAATTCGTGCTGTACGAAAGCACGGAACCCCAGGAACTGACCGACCATATCGGCAACGCTGAAGCGGTGTTTGTCAACCGCTGCAACATCGATGCGGCGGCGATGGATGCCTGCCCGGATTTGCGGTTCATCAACACGTTTGCAACCGGCTTTAACATGATTGACATTGCAGCGGCAAAGGAACGGGGAATTGCCGTGTGCAACGTTCCGGCATACAGCACGCACGCCGTGGCACAGATGGCGGCGGCGCTGCTGCTGCAAATTGCCTGCAATACGGCTCTGTTCGACCATTACGTGAAAACATGCGGCTGGGTGGAGACGGCAGACCGCGCGTTGACCGCGATCCCGCATATGGAGCTTGCGGGAAAGACTATCGGCATCATCGGCCTTGGGGACATCGGCGGAAACATGGCGCGGATCGCGCAGGCGCTCGGCATGCAGGTGCTTGCATACCGGCGGCACCCGGATGCGGCGCTTGAAAACGAGCATCTGCATTTCGTTTCATTGGAGGAACTGTACGCAGGTTCAGACGTCATCAGCATCCATTGCCCGCTGAACGATGAAAGCCGCGGCATGATCGGCGAAGCAGCCATTGCAAGGATGCGGGACGGTGCGATCCTGATCAATACGGCGCGCGGTGCGATCTTGGATGACGCGGCTGTGGTGCGCGCGCTCAATTCCGGCAAGCTTTATGCCGTTGGCGCGGACGTATTTACGCCCGAGCCCTGCGGGAAAGATCACCCGCTTGCTACGCATCCGCGCTGTGTCGCCACGCCGCATGTGGGCTGGGCGCCGCGCGAAACGCGGGAGCGCGTGATCCGCTATTGCGCGGAAAACCTTGCGGCCTGGCGTGCAGGCAAGCCGCAGAATCGGGTCGTATAAACCAAAAAAACAGCCTTCCGGCAAAAACCGGAAGGCTGTTTTATGTTTTGGCGTCATTCTGTTCAGATCACCAGCGCAAGGCCGAAAAGCGCCGCAGCGAGTGCAGGAATGGAAACGGCAGCACCATAGCGGAGGAAGCGGCCGAAGCCGAGCTTCACACCATGGTTTTTGAGCATCCCTGTCCACATGATGCCCGCGAGCGCGCCGAGGGGCGTAAAAAATGCGCCGAGGTTGGAGCCGATCACGGAAGCATAAAGCGCAGCGGTGTGCGCCGCGCTTGGCAGGTCGGAAACGACCGAAGAGAACAGCACGCTCATGGGGATGTTGTTGATGAGGTTTGCCGCAAGGAAGGAGGACACGCCATAGCTTGCAACCGGGTGCGCGCTGCCGAGGAAGGTGCCGATGCTGCGGGTGAAGCCATACTTATCGAGCGCAAGCACCAGCACGAACATGGCAAGAATGAAGGGGACGATCTCCCACGGCGCGGCGTGAATTGCATCGCGCAGCAACGAAAGCCCGCGCCCGCGGCGCAGCAGGTAGGCTCCCGAGAGCAGGAACAGGCTGCAAAAGAACGCGAAGCAGATGAGCCACATCGGCAGGTCTAAATAAGAAGAAAAAACCAGCAGCACGATGCACAGCGCAAGATGTACGATCCCGAGCCGCACGAGCACGGGATCCTCCGGCGCTTTTTCCAAAGCGGAGTGGGAAAGCCCGCTGCGCAGCTTTCTGCGGAACAGCAGGTACAGCATGCCGAAGGAGGCGAAGCCCGCAAACAGCGTGGGCAGCAGCATCACGGCAGTGTATCCGAGGAAGGAAACGTTTGCCGCCGTCGCAAGGTAGATGTTCGTGGGGTTGCCGATCATGAGCGCCATGCTCCAGGTGTTTGCAGCGACAAATTCGCATATAAGGTAAGGGATGGGGTCAATTTTGGCATCCCGCGCGAAATAGCAGATGAACGGTGTAAACGTGAGCACGATGATGTCGTTGGAGGTAAATACCGTCAGCACGGATACAAGCGCATAGAGCAGCACGAACAGCCGCAGCTGGTTTGCATTCTGGCGCTGCAACACGGCGATGGCCAAATGGCGGAAGAATCCTGCGCAATCCAAAAAGATGGAGATCAATGTCATCGAAAGGAACAGCACGAGAATTTTAAGCGGGTTGATGCTGCTTTGCGCGGTAAGCCCTGCAAATACCTCCCGCGGGGAGATCGTACCGCAAAGCATCAGAACGGCAGCGCCGAGAAACGGAACAACCCAGAAGATATTCACGTTGTGCCCTTTGACCCGCACCGAGGGCTTCACGAGCACAACGGCGACAAGCGCCGCGCAGGTCATTGGGGAAACAGCAGCCACAAGGTCCATACCAATCGCCTCCCGTGCAAAAAACGCACACGAGCGGTATTATAGCACTGTGCGCAGGCGGGTGCAATGGGGGTGCGTTTCAAACGATATGCGTTCCTGTAAACCGAGAGGGGGAAGATAGCGTTTGACGCCGCGCCGGATAATGCCGGATAATATGGTAACCTTTAATTACAATCCTTTGCTTCAAGAAATATCAAATGAAAGAAAAACAAACGTATAAATTCAACGGAGGTGCAGCGAAATGGATGAAATGCATGAAAAGAATATCCGAGAAACCGCCGAAGAAACCACGCCAGCCCAATGTATTTGGGGCGCGCTGATTTTCAGCGTGGCGGCTGCCATCCTGAATGTGCTTGCGATGTTTTTTGATTGGGATGTGCGCACCGGCACGTTCGGATGCGGCCTGCTCAGCGCGGTATTCGCGGTGCGTGCGCTCGTGCTGCTGCGCAAAAAGAAAAAGAATAAAACGCGGGAGGCGGAGGGCGGCTCGGCCGCAGAGCAAGAATAAGCGCTTACCGATTTTTGCTTTGCTACATCGCCGGGCGTCTGCTTACGGCGCTTTTAGTGCAGCTTCGATGCGCTTCATCAGTTCGCTCGGCTTGATGTCCATGGCTTCGCTGAGTTTGAAGAAGGTTTCAAGCGTGGGCTTGCGCACGCCGCGCTCGATAGCGCTTAAATGCGTGCGCCCGATGTCCGCGAACCCGCTCACCACTTCCTGCGAAAGTCCTTTGCTTTCCCGGTATTCCTGAATGACACGTCCTACGATTACAGCATCCAACATGAAAATAGCATCTCCTTTTTTGGTTAAGAAAACTCTAAAGGATAAAATGGAATTACATGAGCACATATGTTGCCAAATGAGCACAAATGTGTTATTATAAAAACAGGGAAAGCATTCCCCCAATGCGAAACTTAATCTTCAATTTGCAAAGCGAAAAAGGAGAGGCTTCATGATCGGCTACGGATTGCGGAAATACGCGGAGGAAAATGAAATGACGGTGGCGCGGGGGGTGGCTTACGGCACGTTGTCCGGCTATGCCGTTACGCTCTCGGAGGGCATGGGCTATAAGCGTATCGTGGTCATCACACGCTTTCCGGAACCGGAAAAGCAGGAGGCGCTGCAGGCGATGCTCGATGGCCGGAACATGATGCAGGAATACCGCATACAGGAGATGACGTTTGCGCAGGACGGCATCCTGATCGACTTTTTGGATAACCCCGGGACAATGAAATTGCTTCAGGCGTTCGTGAAGTGGTTCTTCCCGCTGCTGAAGCAATATTCCGCAACGGATGCGACGGTTTGCACCGGCTGCAGGCAACCGCTCGCCAATGCGCGCGCAGATTGGTATACGATAAACGGTGTTGCGATGCCGCTGCATGAAACGTGCGCGCTGCAAATGCAGCGAGAGGCCGACACGGAACAGGCACAGCAGGAAACGGAGGCGGCAGGTTCCTATGGTAAGGGCTTTTTGGGCGCGTTGCTTGGCGGCCTTTTGGGCGCCCTTGTTTGGGGAACTGTGCTCTACTTCGGTTACTTTGCGGGTGTAATTGGCTTTTTGATCGGTTGGCTTGCGGAAAAGGGATATGGGCGCTTGGGCGGCAAAACAGGAAAGTGGAAGGTCTGGATCCTCATTGCGGCGATCCTCATCGGCGTTCTGGCGGGAACCTTTGGCGGTTATGCGGCAACGATCGCACAGGCCATCCATAACGGCGGAATTTCCGGCTGTACGGCAGCGGATATCCCGAAACTGTTTGTGGCAATGCTTGTGGAGGATGCCGCTGTCCGCACCAGTGTGCTGGGGAGCGTAGCTCTTGGCCTGCTCATGGCGTTCCTGGGCACGCTCGGCATCCTTTCCAAGGCCGGCAAGGAAGGAAATGGAATGCGGATGAAAACGATGAAATAGGGTGCGGTGAGGACAAAAAATCACCATTTTCCTTGACTTTTCAAGCCCGTTTTGCTATGCTACTCAAGTATGATATTCGGGCGAAGAAGCGGAACAGTAGGGAATGGGCCACCGAAAGAGAGCTGCCGGGCGGTGTAAGGCAGCGGGGCGGAATCCCGAAGCTCGCCGCGGAGCCTCTGACGCTGAAACGAAGAGTAGGCGCGGCGCATCCCTGCGTTACGGGGCATGAGTGGGCGCACCTGCGCCAACGGGAGTGGTACCGCGGTCAATGGCCGTCTCTTGAATGCAAGAGGCGGCTTTTTATTTTATGAAAAGTGAAGATAAATTGGAGGAAGCAACGTATGTCACAACGGTATGACCATGACGCCGTGGAGGCGAAATGGCAAAAGAAATGGGAGGAAGCGCGCTGCTTTGAGGCAAGCGAGGATCATTCCAAGCCGAAGTTTTACGGCCTCATCGAGTTTCCGTATCCTTCCGGGCAGGGGTTGCACGTCGGCCACCCGCTGAGCAACACGGCAATCGACATCATCTGCCGCAAGCGCCGTATGGAGGGCTATAACGTCCTCTTCCCGATGGGCTATGATGCGTTTGGCCTGCCCACGGAGAATTACGCCATCAAAACGGGCATTCACCCTGCAAAAGTCACGGAGCAGAACATCGCCCGCTTCCGCGGCCAGCTGAAGCGGCTCGGCTTCTCGTTTGACTGGTCGCGCGAGGTGAACACCACCGACCCCAACTATTATAAATGGACCCAGTGGATCTTCCTGAAGCTCTTTGAGCACGGCCTTGCCTATAAGGCGGAGATCCCGATCAACTTCTGCACCTCCTGCAAGGTCGGCCTTGCAAACGAGGAAGTTGTGGACGGGCATTGCGAACGCTGCGGCGGCGAGGTTGTGCAGAAGGTGCGCAGCCAGTGGATGCTGCGCATCACGGCCTATGCCCAGCGCCTGATCGACGATCTTGACACAGTGGATTTCATCGAGCGCGTAAAAACGCAGCAGCGCAACTGGATCGGCAGGAGCGAAGGTGCGGAGGTTGATTTTGCGCTCGCCGGCACGGAAGACAAACTGCGCGTGTTCACCACCCGCTGCGATACGCTTTTCGGCGCAACGTACATGGTTATGTCGCCGGAGCATCCGTATATTGAAAAATATCGGGACCGCATTGAAAACTGGGCGGAAGTGCAGGCCTACCGTGAGACAGCCGCGCGCAAGAGCGATTTTGAGCGCAGCGAGCTGACCAAGGAAAAGACAGGCGTGCCGCTCAAGGGACTCAATGCCGTCAACCCGGCCACGGGCAGAGAAATCCCGGTCTGGATTTCCGATTATGTGCTCATGACCTACGGCACGGGCGCGATCATGGCCGTGCCGGCACACGATACGCGCGACTATGAGTTTGCAAAAGTGTTCAACCTGCCGATTATCGAGGTCGTTGCAGGCGGCGATGTGGAAAAGGAAGCGTTTACCGATTGCGAAACCGGCAGGATGGTCAACTCCGGGTTCCTGAACGGCCTTGAGGTGGAGCAGGCCAAGGAGAAGATGATCGCTTGGCTGGAGGAGCAGGGCATCGGCGCGCGCAAGGTGAATTACAAGCTGCGCGACTGGGTGTTCAGCCGCCAGCGTTACTGGGGCGAACCCATCCCGCTCGTATACTGTGAGAAGTGCGGCTGGGTGCCGCTGCCGGAAAGC
>ERZ779866.2730-NODE-2730-length-15326-cov-10.766747_pt1 | contig 15326 bp, 14 predicted proteins | sample MGYA00511248_ERZ779866 | MGnify/ENA primary metagenome ERZ779866 (study PRJEB29588, sample SAMEA2155758) | human gut metagenome | biome: human gut; feature: human-associated habitat; material: faeces | place: Denmark | collected 2008/2010 ... | reverse complement strand
ATTCAAGGTTCGCAGAACGGTTTTAGCGACCGTTCAAACTGCAAAATTAGAAAAAATATTTCCGAAATACGCTTTTTAATGGCCGAAAACGCCTCCTTTAGCGCATATCTTCCTGATAGACAAACATCTTTTCAAACACCCCGGTCGGAATCTCATGCCGCCGTGGGAAAATCCCGTAAACGGCCGATCCCGAACCGGACATCGATGCATAAAGCGCCCCCAAATCATAAAGCTGCCGTTTGACCTGCCCGATTTGGGGATATTGCGGAAAAACCGACTCTTCGAAATCGTTCACGATCTCCCCGCGCCACCGTTCCACAGGCAAAGCCAGCTTTTCGGTCAATGAAATTTCGGGTTTATGCGGAGTGACCCGAGCATAAGCCTCCGCCGTGCTGACCCCCGTATCGGGCTTGACGATTACCAACCGGTAACCCTGCAGTGACAAACCGTACGGAGTCAGCACCTCGCCGCGTCCTGTGGCAATGGCTGGACGATCCGCAATAAAAAAAGAGGTATCGCTGCCGATCTCCGCCGCCAAAGCTTCCATCGTAGAGATGCTCAGCCGGAGACCGAACAGCTGTGAAAGCCCCCTGATGACACAGGCGGCATCGGCCGATCCCCCGCCCAGGCCGGCCCCCATCGGCACCCGCTTGTGCAAATGGATCTTTACTCCGCTGATCGGATAGGCACGCCGCACCTGCTCATAGGCCCGGACACACAGATTTTTTTGTACGGGACCGCCGACAGGCAACCCCGACGAAGTGAACTCCACGCCGGTCGTGCGGCTGCGAATGATCTCCACCGCATCACACAGCCCCCGCACCGGAAACATCAGTGTTTCGAGGTCATGATACCCGTCCGCACGCTTGCTGACAACATGCAGGCCGATATTGATCTTACAACCGGGAAAGAAAATCATAGCGCTAAATTTCAGGTAAAAATAACAAATAAAAATGAATTTATATCTTTGTACCGTTACGGCCGGACAACCCGGCCGCATCCTTGCACAATGGAATTCCGCACACCGCTACATATAAAGCCTTCCCGTTTCAAGATCGGTTACGACACCCCGGGATTGGTGTGCGGTTCATGCTTCGCCGAACGGATCGGACAAAAGATGCTCGCACACAAAATGCCTGTCACGCTCAACCCGTACGGCATCCTTTTCAACCCGGCCTCGATCGCGGGCATGCTCGACAACCTCAAAGTATCCAGGTCTTTCTCCAAACGCGACCTGATCCGGCACAACGGTCGCTGGATCAGCCTCCAACATCACGGATCGTTCTCGGCAGACGAGGCGGAGAACCTGCTGCAAGCGATCGAAACCGCGACCCGGCAAGGGCATGAATCACTGGAACGCTCAAATTACCTGATCGTTACATGGGGAACAGCCTGGGTATACGAACATACAGCCACCGGCATGATCGCGGCGAATTGCCACAAACTGCCGGAGAGCGTATTCCGCAGACGACGCCTCACCCCGGAGGAGATCGAATACTTCGGTAAGAAGGGCCCGGAGATCGCCAAGGCCAGCCGCCGGGACCTGCCGGTCCTCATCGCCAAGGGCCAGGACGGCGCCTGCACCGTCACCACCACGATGATGATCGCCCACATGGCGGGCATCTCCGTATTTGCCACCGGCGGCATTGGCGGCGTCCATCGCGGCGCTGAGACCACTATGGATATCTCCGCCGACCTGGAGGAGCTGGGCCAGACCCCTGTGATGGTCATCTGTGCCGGCGCCAAGTCCATTCTGGATCTGGGGCTGACTCTGGAATACCTGGAGACCAAGGGCGTACCTGTTATCGGCTACGGCACCGACGAGCTGCCCGCCTTCTATACCCGGAAGTCCGGTTTTGGTGTGGACTACCGTCTGGACACCCCGGCAGAGCTGGCGGCCGCCTTCCACGCCCAGCGGGAAATGGGCCTCAAGGGCGGTATGCTGGTGACCAACCCCATTCCCGAGGAGTACTCCATGGATGCCGATGTCATCAACGCCGCCATTGACAAGGCGGTGGCGGAGTGCAAGGCCCAGGGCATCCATGGCAAGGCTACCACCCCCTTCCTGCTGGCCCGGATCAAGGACATCACCGGCGGCGACAGCCTGGACAGCAACATCCAGCTGGTGTTCAACAATGCCCGTGTAGCCGCCAAGACCGCAGCGGAGCTGAGCAAGCTGGCCTGATATGGATACCTTCCTCCCGGAGGCCGTCAACACCTGGGGCTTTACTGTGGTGGGCTCCCCCGTATCTCTCATTGCGGCCTATCTGGTGATCGTCAACCTGATCGCTCTCCTGATGATGTGGTCTGACAAACGCCGCTCTAAAAAAGATGGCGCAAGGCGGATCTCAGAAAAGGCGCTGTTCCTGTCCGCTATTCTGGGCGGCAGCGTGGGCGCTATCCTGGGGATGCGGCTTTTCCACCACAAGACCCGGCACTGGTACTTCGTCTGGGGGATGCCTCTGATCCTCCTGCTCCAGCTGGTACTGGCGGTGGTGATATGGCGTGTATACTTTTCTTTGTGAACAAAGAAAAGCACCAAAAGGAAAACTTTTTGCCGCGAAACCATGTTTTGCGGGTCAATATGTATGTGAAAGGGCCGTCCCGGCTATTCCGGGGCGGCCCTTCTTTATCAAATGTTTACCGATTCTTAATACTTTCTCTAAAGATATATATTGACAGGCGAAGTATATCGTGGTAGGATGTGACCATCACAGGACCGGGCCGTTCCCCACGGCCCATGGAAAGGAGTGCTTGGCTTGTCCATTTCATCGGATACCCTGCGGGGCCACACGGATACCATCATCCTGACCCAGCTGATGCGGGGGGACAATTACGGATATGAGATCAACAAAACCATTCAGCAGCGGACCAACGGACAGTACGGCTTCAAGGAGGCCACTTTGTACACCGCCTTCCGCCGTCTGGAGCAGAGCGGGCTCATCACCTCCTACTGGGGGGAGGATGGCCCCGGCGCACGGCGCCGCTACTACGCCATCACCGACGAGGGACGGCGGCAGTGGGCGGAAAACTGCCGGGAATGGCAGAACACCAGGGCGCTGCTGGACGCCCTCATCACCATTGAGGAGGAATAAATCATGGATCGCATGAAAACGAAATTCATCATTGCGGTGACTACCCGTCTGGCCGCCGCCGAGGATTCCAATGCCAAGACGGATCTGATCGAGGAACTCAGTGAGAACCTGTACCAGCGTTATCTGGACCTTGTGGCCTCCGGTATGACGGAGGAGGCGGCCTATGCCAGTGCTCTGGAGGATCTGGGTGACGTAGATGAGCTGCTGGCCTATCTCCAGGGCCTGGGTCCCGACGGGGAGCTGCCCCACCAGGAGGGCAGCCAGGGCCGGGACTACTTCAACGAGTTTCTCCGGGGTGCGGAGGAGGTGGTCCGGGAGACCATCTCTCAGACCAAGGAGGCTGTGGACCAGGCCAAGGTCATCTTCCGGGATGTAGCGGAAAAGCTGAAGGAGAAATATCCCAACGGCTTTGACGGCAGCATCCATGTCCACTTCAACGATAACGACGACGACCACGGCGAGCATCCCGACGGCGAGGATCACGAGGAGGAGGCCCGCAAGGAGGGCAGCCGGGACTGGGTCGTCTCCGCCGGCTACACCAAGGAGCGGGGCTTCTACTGTGAGCGGGGCCAGAGCCAGCCGGTATCCGGTACCGTTTTCCCCTCTCAGGATCTCAAGGGTGTGGATATCAAGCTCTACAACGGAGATGTGGCCATCCATCTGCTGGACGATCCCCAGGCGGATCTGACCCTGGACGGCGACACCGACCAGCTGGAGCTGCGGCTGTCTGAAAAGGGTATTCTCTCCATCCGCCAGGGCAAGACCGCTTCTGCCTCCTTCTTCTTCACCCGGGGCCTTGCTTCCGCTGACGTGAAGCTGTACCTGCCCCGGCGCCTGTGGACCTTCCTGCAGGTGACCTCTGTCAACGGCGACATTCGTATTGACGACGGTCTTGAGGCAGATCAGCTCATTATCAAAACCACCAGCGGTGATCTTACCTGCGGCTGTGCCGCCTGCCGCCGTCTGAGCTTCAAGTCCGCCAGCGGCGATCTGGACTGTGACGGCTTTACTGGCGACGCACAGATCGACACCGTCAGCGGCGACATCACCCTGACTGGTACCATTGGCACTCTGCGGGCATGCACCATCAGCGGTGACGCGGAGATCTCCGGCAGCGTCCGGGAGATTCGCTGCTCCAGCGCCAGCGGCGATGTACTGCTGAAGACCGGTGTACTGCCGGAGAGCATGGATCTGTCCTCCAAGTCCGGCGACTGCGAAGCCCGGCTCCCCGATGAGGGCGGCTTTACCCTCCAGTTCAGCACAGTCAGCGGCGATCTCTACTCTGACTTCCCCCTGGACGAGAGCGACGGCGGGAAGTGCGGCAACGTCACCTATGGGGACGGCGGCAGCAGCACGTTCCGGCTCTCCAGTGTCAGCGGCGACATCACGCTTCGCAAAATTTAACGGAGGCAGCAAAACAACTATGAACAAACGTACTACCGATATTGTGGCGTATCTCACCTGGGTGGGACTGATCATCGCCTTTATCATGGGGGACAGGACCGCCTCCCGCTTCCATCTGAACCAGTCCCTGGTGATCTGGCTGGCAGCCACTATCTTCTCCTGGATCCCTGTTATAGGGTGGATCTGCGGGCTGTTCTGCGCCCTGTGCTGGTTCATCGGCATCATCAATGCCATCTGCGGCGTGGAACGTGAAGTTCCCCTCATCGGCCAGGTACGACTGATCTACTAAGGCGATCCACCTTCTGATCCCAGCAAATGGCAAAACAATCGGAACACGCAAAAGAGAGACACGATTTTATATCGTGTCTCTCTTTTTGAAACGGATGAACCCTTTTAAGGACAGATTTGGCCCGGGGCCCCGCACGCGGGGCGGTGCCTTTGCGCCGTACGAGCGTTTTGCCGCAGGCAAAACCTCGGCACAGGGCGAATTTCCTTCGCCCGCGTATTTTGATCAAATAGGGGGAAGGCGGCTTTCAGCCGCCGGAACCCAAAAAGAAGGACATCCGGAAGGATGTCCTTCTTTTTGGAGCTGGAAACGTGACTCGAACACGCGACCTGCTGATTACGAATCAGCTGCTCTACCGACTGAGCTATTCCAGCAACTATTCCGTTTTACACAACTACACAACAGTTTAAATATAGCATACTTTTTGATGACCGTCAAGCATCTATTTCTATCCCCGCGATTCACCCGTTTTGCTGATAACTCATTGTATTTTTGCAGCCTTCCTTGCAGATTTTCTGTCCAGAGGTGCATACCTCATCCGCACATTTTTCAAAATCTGCCAAAAAAACACCCTGTTTTTTTCCGATGGTCTTCGACAATTTTGTAAATACAATATAAAATCTTCGACAGTTTTCCTCTGTTTTTTCACTTGACGTCCTCTTCGACAAGTTCACATAAAATTCCAGATAATTTTTCTCTACAGCAAGTTATACACATTATCCACACAGTTTTCCACATCAAGTTTACCCAGTATTTTCAATGCTTACAGAGATATTTTCCATTTTTTATAAATTTGTGTAACCAACCTCCATCCCACAGTTTATTCCCGCTTTTTATTTACATAACACCTTTTTATGCATCTATTCACAATTTCCCCCGTTTTTCCGATGGCATTCCCGCACCTCCCTGCAAAAGTGCCACAGAGCCATTTGCAAAAGGAAGAGCCGGACAGATTTGTCCGGCTCTTCCCGCATTGTCATATTTCAAGATTTGCGTATGCATTCAGGCTCATATCCGCCAGATTTCCCGCCAAATACTCATAATATGCCTGACTTCCGATCATAGCGCCGTTATCACCGCACAGAGACAGGGGCGGCAGATACAGTTTCAGGCCATTCTCCCGGCAAGCTCGCTCCAGATCTCCCCGGATGCGCTTGTTGGCGGCCACGCCTCCGGCGGCCACCAGAGTGGTCCGGCCACAGCGCCGGGCGGCCTCCATGGCCCGGGGCACCAGCTCCTCACTGATGGCCGCGGCCACCGATGCCGCCAGACTGGAGCGGTCCAGTTCCTCCCCCTTCTGCTGGGCGTTGTGGACCAGGTTCACCGCCGCCGTCTTGAGACCGGAGAAGGACATATCCAGGTCATTGTCCGCAATCTTGGCCCGGGGCAGCGGGTAGCGGGTATCGTCGCCCCCCTCCGCCAGCAGCTCCATAGGTTTACCGCCGGGGTAGGGCAGCCCCAGCACCCGGGCGATCTTGTCAAAGCACTCCCCCGCCGCGTCGTCCCGGGTGGCCCCCAGGATCTCCATATCGGTATAGTCCCGGACATCCACCAGCATGGAGTTGCCCCCGGAGATGCACAGAGCCAGGAAAGGTGGCTCCAGCTCCGGGAAAGCGATGTAGTTGGCGGCAATGTGGCCCCGGAGATGGTGCACCGGGATCAGAGGTTTCCCCAGGGCATAGGCCGCCGCCTTGGCAAAGTTCACCGCCACCAGCAGGGCCCCGATGAGGCCGGGGCCGTAGGTCACCGCCACAGCGTCGATATCTGATTTTGTCACCCCGGCGTCAGCCAGGGCTTTCTCCGCCAGGCCCGCGATGGCCTCCACGTGCTTGCGGGAGGCGATCTCCGGCACTACGCCGCCGTAAATGGCGTGCATGTCCGCCTGGGACAGTATGGCGTCGCTGAGGACCTGCCGTCCGTCACGGACTACCGCCGCAGCGGTCTCGTCGCAGGAGGATTCAAAAGCCAGGATCAGCATAACAATACGCTCCTTCTTCGGTAAGTGTCACAGGCCTTACAGCAGCTGGCTGAACAGGCCGTGTTGGGTGCAGTACCACAACAGCATCCCGTGTCCCCGGGCAGGGATCCGCACCGACAGATCCCACTCCGGATACTGGCGGATCATCTGGACCCGGTCCCCGGCGGCAAAGGCCAGGAATGCGATGTGGTGCTCTTTGGTCATGGGATGGCTGGAGGTAATGTACCACTCATCCTCGATCCGCTCTACCGTCAGCTTGTCCGACTCCGCCGCCTTTTGGGGCACCAGTGCCTCCAGGCTTCTGCCGCAGCAGCTGACTGTGCTCTGGCCGGTGGTCATGGTGATAGCGCCGCAGACGGGGCAGACATAGTATTTCGCTCGTTTCATATTTCCTCCCGATGCTTCCTCGGAAGGCAGCTGGCCGCTGAGCAGCGCCGTCAGATCCGCTCCCAGGGCCTGGGACAGAGCTGTCAGCAGGGACACATCGGGGCATCCCTGGCCCCGCTCCCACTTGCTCACCGCCTTGTCGGTGACATGGAGCCGCTCCGCCAGCTGCCGCTGGGTCAGGCCCCGTTCCCGCCGCAGGCGGAGGATAACGCCGCCAATTCTCTCACTGTCCATGTGCTGCCGCCTCCCTCGTTGCTGTTAATATCCAGGGCATCGCCCTGCCCGCCTATCCTACTACGGCGGTGGAGGCAGCACAACCGACGTTCCGTAGAGTTACCGCTTTGTCAGTTCCAAGCTCTCCACCAGGAAGCGCCGCCGGGCCTCGGCAAAATCTTTGGCCAGCATCTGATCCACCTCGGAGAGGTAACGCTCCCGGTCCTCCACGAAGTACTTGCCCGTAGCGGGCCAGACAGAGAGGCTGTCCAGAGGCCACCCCGGCATATAGCTGGGGTAGGGCTTATCCACCATGTAGAAGCGGTAAATGTCGTTGATGGGCCCGTCGTCCATAAAGCCGGTGACCTTGCCATGGTTGGCCACAGCGTAGCCCTCCTGGTACCAGCAGGTCATCCGGCCTCCCAGCTCATGGGCAAGGCCTGCGTAGTGGGCGATGGCCTCCTCGTCGGTCATCACATGGCCGTCGCTCCGGCGGCGGACGGTGAGTCCCGGCTGCCGGGGATCGTCCAGAGCCAGCTCCCGAATGTACAAAGCGGCATCCTGGGTGAGCACATAGTCCCAGAATTGGCCGTAGCAGGCCGCCTTGGCCCGGGCATTCTCCAGAGGACTGCTGCCCGCCTCGTCTGGGATGTTCCGGATATCCAGGTCCCTCAGGGTCAGAAAGGACACGTCGTATCCCTCCAGGATGCGGGTAAAGTAGTCCGCCTTGGCAGGGTTGGTGGTACCCAGCAGGATCTGCCGCATCTCAAGCCTCCGTCCAGTCGGTCACCGGGCGAACAGCCTCGCCAGGCTGCAGGGGCAGCTGAATATAGCGGTCATAGCGCTCCCGTCCGAACTGATTGAGATAGATCTCCTGGTGCTTGCGGAGGATCTCCGCCTCCGGCGGCATGGGCTCCGCCCAGCAGATAGTCTTGAAGTGGACACCGAACAGGGCACAGTCATAGCCCAGGGTAAGGGCGCCGCAGCGGTCGTAAAATCCCAGCCTGCGAAGGATCATCTCATCCCGGGCCGGGTCGCCGGTAGGCGCCTCGGACTCGCCGATGAACACGGTACCCACCGGATAGCGGTCGATAGCCATGCGGATGAGCTTGGCCCCAATGCCGCCGTTGCGCCGGCGGGCAGGGACGCATAGGTAATCGATGAGCAGGTAGCGCCCGTCCAGGTGCTTCCAGAGAAGGATATAGCCCATGGCGCTGCCGTCGTCGTCAAAGAGGCACAGGGGATCATAGAGGCCCCGGCTCCTCAGATTCTCCATGGCGGAGAGAGGCTTGAGCTCAGAGGGCGGGAACGCCTCCCGCAGGTCAGTATCGTAAGCGATGGCCAGCTCACTGGCCGTCAGCAGTCTCAGTTCCATTTTTTGCAAACTCCAATGTCATGATGATGGCATCCTCCTTGGGATGCTCGTAGTAATTTTTCCGGCAGCCCACCTCGGCGTAGCCGTGCTTCTGATAGAGGGCCCGGGCGGCGGTATTGGAGGCGCGGACCTCCAGGGTGAGAAAGGCCATGTGGTTTCCTTCCCCGAAGCGGCGGAACACCTCCAGCAGCTCCGAGGCGATGCCCTGGCGGCGGTACTCCGGCCTTACAGCCACGTTGGTGATATAGCCCTCGTCCAGCACCACCAGAAGTCCCGCATAGCCCAGGACAGTACCGTCCGTCCCCTGGGCCACGATGGTGGCGGCGCACTCGTTTTCCAGGTGCTCCGAGAGCATCCGCCGGGACCAGGGGTCCGAAAAGCACAGCCGCTCGATCTCCGCCACCTGGTCCAGGTGCTCGCTGGTCATAGGGATCAGTTGATAATTCATAGGTCCTCCTCCACCCGGCCCGGGGCGCGCCAAACCGCCTCCCGCCGGGTGATCTGTCTCAATGGCACTCCAGCCAGTTTTTCCCGCTGTTGGCCTCGGCGGTAAGCGGCACAGACAGCGCCGCCGCCCCCTCCATCTCCTCCGTGAGAAGGGCTTTTACATGCTCCGCCTCGCTCTCCGGGCACTCCACGATCAGTTCGTCGTGGACCTGCATGATGAGCCGGGCGGCAAGGTTTTCCCCTTTCAGCCGCCGGTGTACCCGGACCATGGCCAGCTTGATGATGTCGGCGGCGGTGCCCTGGATGGGCATGTTCAGCGCCACCCGCTCGCCGAAGGAACGGGTATTGAAGTTGGAGGCCTTGATCTCCGGAAGAGCCCGGCGGCGATGCCAGAGGGTCTCCACGAAGCCCTCGGCCTTTGCCTTCTCCACCACGGACTCCATATAGTGCTTCACCCCGGGGAACCGGGCAAAGTAGGCCTCCATATACGCCTTGGCCTCCGCCACCGTCACCCCCAGGTCCTGGCTGAGGGAGAATGCGGAGATGCCGTAGACGATGCCGAAGTTCACCGCCTTGGCAGCCCGGCGCATGGCAGGCGTCACGTCCGCCAGGGCCACGCCGAACACATGGGCGGCGGTGACGGTGTGGAAGTCCTCCCCAGAGAGGAAGGCCTCCTGCATGGCCTGGTCGCCGGAGATGTGAGCCAGGAGCCGCAGCTCGATCTGACTGTAGTCCGCGTCCACCAGCACCATGCCCTCCCCGGCGGCAAACATCCGCCGCAGCTCACTGCCCAGCTCCGTCCGGGTGGGGATGTTCTGGAGGTTGGGCTCCGTGGAGCTCAGGCGCCCCGTGGCGGTGACGGTCATCTGGAAACTGGTGCGGACCCGGCCGTCGGGGGAGATGACCTTGAGAAGCCCCTCCACGTAGGTGCTTTTCAGCTTGGTATACTGCCGGTAGGAGAGGACCTCATCCACGATGGGGTGCTGGAAGCGCAGCTTCTCCAGCACATCGGCATTGGTGGACCATCCGGTCTTGGTCTTTTTCTGAGCTGGCAGGCCCAGGCGCTCAAAGAGGACCTCCCCCAGCTGTTTGGGAGAGTTGATGTTGAAAGGCCCGGCGTAGGAGTAGATCTTCTCCTCCAGCTGGGCAATGGCCTCGTCCAGCACCTGGCCGAAGGCCTGGAGAGCCCGGGCATCCACCCGGAATCCGGCAAGCTCCATCTCCGCCAGAACCCGGCACAGGGGCATCTCCACCTCCTGGAAGAGGTAGTCCATCCCCAGCTCCGTGAGCTTGGGGACCATGGCCCGGTGCAGGGCCGCCACCAGGGCGGCATGACTCAGGAAGGCCCCCAGAGCCTGGGGGTCCTCCCCCATGGGGGTGAAAGCCTCCGGGGAGAGGTAGGCCTCTGCCTTGGGCACGGCGGTGTGGAACCAGCTCATGGCCAGCCGCTCCAGGTCATAGTGGCCCGCGGTGGCGTCCAGGAGGTACCCCGCAAGAGCGGTATCAAAGACGATGCCCTCCGCCGGCAGGCCCTCCGCCAAAAGCGTCCTGGTCAGGTCCTTCACCTCGTGGGAGACCTTTTGGATATCAGCGGCAAAAAACTGCCGCAAAAAGTCGTTGTAGCACTCCAGGCGGCTGGGGAGAAATACCGCTGCCTTGCCAGCCGTCTCGGTACCCCACTCCACACACAGGCCACCCAGGTCAGGCAGCATCAGGCAGGCCACCGGCTCCGCCTGCTTGCGCCAGAGGGTCAGCAGCTCCTCCGCCCGCTCCCAGATGTCCACTACTTCACTCTCGCAGGTACCGGTAAATTCCACCGGCTCCTCCTCCACCGGGGCCGCAGGCAGGAGCTTATCCATAAGCTTGGTAAATTCCAGCCGCAGAAGGACGTCCTTCAGCTCTCCCTTGGGGCTGCGGCGGAGATTGTCCTCCGGGACAAAGTCCAGGGGCGCGTCGGTGACGATGGTAGCCAGCCGGTAGCTCATACGGGCGGAATCCTCCCCCGCCTGGAGCTTCTTGATGACCCCGGGCTTGGCATCGATATCCGGAAGGGCGGCGTAGATGGCCGCCACGCTTTCGTACTTCTGCACCAGGGCCATAGCGGTCTTTTCCCCCACGCCGGGAACGCCGGGAATATTGTCGCTGGCGTCCCCCATCAGGGCCTTCAGGTCCACCATGTGGATGGGGTCAAAACCGTAATCGGCGGTGAAGGCCGCCGGTGTCATATCCTTGGTGGTGGTCTGACCCATGCGGGTGGACACCAGCTTCACCATGGTGTGGTCGGTGATGAGCTGGAGACTGTCCTTGTCTCCGGTGACCGCCACGCAGTCCCATCCCGCCGCCTCGCATTTTCGGGAGATGGTGCCGATGAGGTCGTCGGCCTCGTAGCCGGCCAGCTCGTAGCGGGGGATATCCATGGCGTCCAGCAGTTCCTTTAGGAGGGGCATCTGGGCCGCCAGCTCCTCCGGCATGCCCTTGCGCTGGGCCTTGTAGCCCTCATAGGAGAGATGCCGGAAGGTGGGCTCCCGGCGGTCAAAGGTGACGCAGAGAGCCTGGGGCTTTTCCTCATCCAAGAGCTTGAGCAGCGTGGTGACAAAACCATAGACCGCATTGGTGGGCAGGCCCTCCCGGGTGGTCAGGGGCCGCACGCCATAAAAAGAGCGGTTGATGATGCTGTTGCCGTCGATGACCATAAGTTTCACTGTCGTTTCCTCCTCTGCCGGGTCAGGCGCATAACATATCAGAATACAGTATACCGCCTTTTCCCCAAAAATACAATCGCCTTTTCCCCTGCCAGTTCCTTCTCCCGCCGTCGCTTTGACCAGAGAAAGCCCCCTTTTTTCCGGCACTTCCCCCCTTTTTCCCCTTTTCAAACCGATTTTGGTGTGGTATACTGTACGCTGTATTTGTGTGTGGATTTTTACTCTCACGAAAGAGGAGTGTTTCGATAATGGGTTTGATAACAAAGATTTTTGGCAGCTACAGCGACCGGGAGCTCAAACAGATCTATCCCATCGTGGACAAGATCGAGGCTCTGGAGCCGGAATATAAGGCCCTTACCGACCAGCAGCTCACCGCCAAGACCGCGGAGTTCAAGGAGCGTCTGGCACAGGGCGAGACATTGGATGACATTCTGCCTGAGGCCTTTGCCGCTGTGCGTGAGGCAAGCGTGCGGGTACTGGGCCTTCGGCCCTACCGGGTACAGCTGGTGGGCGGCGTGGTGCTGCACCAGGGCCGTATCGCCGAGATGAAGACCGGTGAAGGCAAGACCCTGGTGGCCACCCTCCCCGCCTACCTCAATGCCCTTACAGGCCTTGGCGTGCATATCGTCACTGTCAACGACTACCTGGCCAAGCGCGACAGTGAGTGGATGGGCAAGGTCTACCGCTTCCTGGGACTCAGCGTGGGCCTGATCATCCACGACATGGACAAGGCCGCCCGGCAGAAGGCCTATGCCGCCGACATCACCTACGGCACCAACAACGAGATGGGCTTTGACTACCTGCGGGACAACATGGCCCTTTATTCCACCGAGCTGGTCCAGCGGGGCCACAATTTTGCCATCGTGGACGAGGTGGACTCCATCCTCATCGATGAAGCCCGGACGCCCCTCATCATCTCCGGTATGGGCGAAAAGTCCACCCAGATGTACGATATGGCGGAGATGTTCGTCCGGCCTTTGAAGAAGCTGGTCATCAAGGAGACCGATGAGAAGGCGGAAGAGGATACCGACATCGACGCCGACTACATTGTGGACGAGAAGGCCCGTACCGCCACCCTCACCGCCCGGGGCGTGAAGAAGGCGGAGGAGTTCTTCCACGTGGACAATCTCTCCGATCCGGAGAACTCCACCCTGGCCCACCACATCAACCAGGCTATCAAGGCCCACGGTGTGATGAAGAAGGACATCGACTATGTCATCAAAGACGGTCAGGTAGTCATCGTGGACGAGTTCACCGGCCGTCTCATGTTCGGTCGCCGCTACAGCGACGGCCTCCATCAGGCTATCGAGGCCAAGGAGCGGGTAAAGGTGGAGCGGGAAAGCAAGACCCTGGCCACCATCACCTTCCAGAACTACTTCCGTCTGTACAACAAGCTCTCCGGTATGACCGGTACCGCCCTCACCGAAGAGGAGGAATTCGGTACCATTTACAAGCTGGATATCATCGAGATCCCCACCAACCGTCCTCTGGCCCGTAAGGATGATTCCGACGTGGTCTATAAGACGGAGGCCGCCAAGTACCGGGCCGTGATCCAGCAGATCAAGGAGTGCCACGCCAAGGGCCAGCCGGTTCTGGTGGGTACCGTATCCATTGAGAAGAACGAGCACCTCAGCAAGCTCCTCCAGAAAGAGGGCATCAAGCACAACCTTCTGAACGCCAAGAACCACGAGCGTGAAGCGGAGATCGTAGCCCAGGCCGGCAAGCTGGGGGCTGTCACCGTGGCCACCAACATGGCCGGCCGTGGTACCGATATCATGCTGGGCGGCAACGCCGAGTATATGGCCACCAACGACCTGCGCAAGGCCGGTTACACCGACGAGGTCATCGCCGACGCCACCGGCTATGCCGAGACCGACAACAGTGAAATTCTGGAGGCCCGGCAGATGTTCGCCGACAAGCTCCGCCAGCACAAGGAGGAGATCTCCGGCGAGGCGGACCGGGTGCGCCAGGCCGGCGGCCTGTTCATCATCGGCACCGAGCGCCATGATTCCCGCCGGATCGATAACCAGCTGCGCGGCCGTGCCGGCCGCCAGGGCGACCCCGGCGAGACCCGGTTCTACATCTCCCTGGAGGATGACCTGATGCGCCTGTTCGGCGGCGAACGGGTCCAGGCCGCCATGGAGCGCATGAAGATCGACGAGGATATGCCCATCGAGAGCAAGATGCTCACCCGCTCCATCCAGCAGGCCCAGACCACCGTGGAGTCCCGGAACTTCCAGGCCCGTAAGTCCGTGCTGGAGTATGACGATGTCATGAACAAGCAGCGCGAGATCATCTATGGCCAGCGCCGCCAGGTGCTGGAGGGTATGGACGTGAAGGACGTCATCATGAACATGATGAACACCTCCATCACCCACCTGGTGCAGAATGCCTTCTCCGGCGTCCATCACCTGGATATGACATCCTGCCAGGAGCTGCTGCGGCAGGTGGAGGGCCTGTACTTCCCCAAGTACGCCGTCCGCTTCACCCAGGAGCAGCTGGACACCATGGACGCCCAGGCCGTCATTGATGCCTTTACCCAGGCCGCCGCCGCCTATTATCAGCAGAAGGAGGACGAATTTACTCCCCCCGTCATGCGCGAGGTGGAGCGCGTGGTGCTGCTGCGGGTGGTGGATGAATACTGGATGGAGCATATCGACGCCATGAGCGACCTGCGCCAGGGCATCCGCCTGCGGGCCTATGCCCAGACCGACCCCATCATCGCCTACAAGAAGGAGTCGCTGGAGATGTTCGAGGAGATGATCGCCGCCATCCAGGACGAGACCGTCCGGCGGCTGTACTCCGTGCGTTTGCAGAAAAACGAGGAGGTCAAGCGCCAGCGGGTGGCCAACGCCACCTCCGAGAGTGTCGGCGGCGACGGCACCGTGAAAAAGCAGCCCCGCAAGGTCAAGAAAATCGGCCGCAACGAGCCCTGCCCCTGCGGCAGCGGCAAGAAGTATAAGAACTGCTGCGGCAGAAACGCGTAACGGAGGGTTTGCCCATGTCCTTTCTGGCCCATGAGGAAAACGGCCTGCTTATCAAGACCAGCACCGTCCTGTCCGGCGTGCGCCACGGCTTTTCCACCCGGACAGGCGGCGTCAGTCCGGCCCCCTGGGATTCTCTGAACCTGGGGGTAGGCCGGGGCGACGATATGGACCGGGTCCGGGAGAATTACCACCGCTTCTGTGCCGTGCTGGGTACGGACGAGCACCGGGCGGTGCTGAGCAAGCAGGTCCATGAGGACAACGTCCGCCATGTGACGGCGGAGGACTGCGGCAAGGGTCTGTTCCGGGAGCGGGACTATACCAGCGTGGACGCCATGATCACGGACACGCCGGATATTCCCCTGGTGGTGTTCTCCGCCGACTGCGGTATCATCCTGCTGTACGACCCGGTGCGCCGGGCTGTGGGCGCGGCCCACGCCGGCTGGCGGGGCGCC
>ERZ779866.2728-NODE-2728-length-15335-cov-3.277029_pt1 | contig 15335 bp, 17 predicted proteins | sample MGYA00511248_ERZ779866 | MGnify/ENA primary metagenome ERZ779866 (study PRJEB29588, sample SAMEA2155758) | human gut metagenome | biome: human gut; feature: human-associated habitat; material: faeces | place: Denmark | collected 2008/2010 ... | reverse complement strand
TCGGCAGCAGGAACCCGCCGAAGCTTACAACAATAGCACTATTGTTGTTTAGCAGCAGGATCATCGGCCTTTAGGCCGGTGAGGACGTCAATGCAGTTATTATCGCTTTGTATGGTTTGTATCAATTCATATCAAGGCGTCTTGCAGAAAATCTTTTTCTACTTCTTGAATATCCGGTATTCGATTTCTACGAAACGTATGCATGTTTTCTGTTTGATTATTTGATGATCATGGGTCTTTTTGTCTGTATTTTTTATTTTCTGCAAAAATTTTGATTATATTTACCTTATAACGTTGATATGAACACATTTTTGAACTTTGTCTGTTACAATCAAATTAATAAAGAATAAATAAAAAATTAGAGATAAAAATGATCGAATTTTCTTTCAGAATAAGTGACGGTAAATGCATACATACGCGTCCGGCCGGTGAGCTTTCAAAACTCCTGTCAGTTTTTTCTTCTGATGTCACTATAGAGCATAAAAACCAAGTAGCTGACGGCAAAAATTTAATGTCGTTAATGTCTCTTAATTTACGTGGCGGCGATGTAATCAAGATACAAATTAACGGAACGGATGAGATAAAAGTGCAGCATCAATGTGAGTATTTTCTTTTAAATAATTTTTAAACTGCACTTTTAACTTCTTTAATTAAACGCTAGACAAATTATGAGCACCTAACAATTTCATCAATAATGCTTTAAGAGTTTGTTGCTCCTCCTCCGTTAAAACATTGAAAAAGTCATCCACATGCTCTTCATGACAAGCAGATGCATTGTCTGCTAAAAATAAGCGTTTTCTTCTTCTATCACATGGATCTTCACGTCTTTCCAAAATTCCCTTTCTTTCCATTTTATTTAATATCTCACTAATAGAGCCTGCTTTTATCCCTAATCTCTCTTGAAGTTCCTTTTGAGTGATATTGCCGCATTTTCTAATCATATGCCTGATTCTACCCTGCTGAGGCATATGACGGTGCATATGTCTGCAGCATGAGTCAACTAAAAACGACAATCCTCTGTCAAAATCAACATATTGATTACAACCGCAATTTCCTTGTTCATAATTATATTTCTGGTTGTGTTGTCCTCGGCCTCTTCCTCTACAACCGCCAACCTCAGAACACATTTGACCTGATGATTTTTTACAGTTTCTTTCGTGTCCTACGCTATTACAACCGCAACTATTTGCAAAAGACGCATCGGAATAATTATTTTGATTGAACGTATTATTTCTCATATACAAATCCCTTCCCCTTTTACATTGCAAATCATTCATAGAACAACCCTTTGCACATAAATCACATTTATTTTCTTCCATACTCACCCTTAACCCCATTTTATTTAAAAACAAATATAATTAGGCACCTAACTATCTTAAGTATAGTATTTTATTTAGGTACCTAAACATTTTTAATAAAAATTATCTTTTTTAATTAAAAAATTTCGCTCTGTGAATCATTTCCTCATTGTCTGTCTATTACAAAATTTCAAAAAAATCGTGATAAAATGCGCAAAAATTTAGAGGTTACTATGTGTCAGGAAAATTCATCACAGCTTCCCAAGCGATTTTCGATAAAAGATCGTTTTCGCGGTTTCTATCCTGTTGTTGTAGACGTTGAAACTGCCGGATTTAATCCGGAAACTGACGCTTTACTTGAAGTTGCCATGATGACAATGACCATGGACGATAACGGATACCTGCAGCCTGATGAAATAATGAGCGCCAATATCCGTCCTTTTCCTAATTCAAACATTGAACCGTCTAATATAGCTTTTTTAGGTATCGATCCTTTTGATGAAAGCCGTAATTTGCAAGATGAAAGAGTTGCTGTTCTGCCGATGTTTAAAGCAATCTCTAAAAAAATGAAAAAGGAAGGATGCACTCGAGCAATTTTAGTAGGACATAACGGTTTTTTTGATTTGTCATTTATTCACGCGCTAGCAAAACGCTTAAATTATAAACGCTGCCCTTTTCATCAATTTACTGTTTTCGATACGGCTTCCCTTGCCGGTCTTGTGTACGGTCAAACTGTTTTAGCAAGAGCTTGTACTGCTGCAGGAATTGAATTTGAAGATGATAAAGCTCATGGTGCAAAATACGATACGTTAATGGAGTGCAAACTCTTTTGCAGTATTTTTAACCGTTATACCTTATTTGCAGGTTTTCCCGACCCCATAGAACAAACTCTACTTGATTTTCGTGCTCACCTGAAAGACAAAGAAGATCCTGAAAAAGCACCGGATTCATGTAAAACAGAATAACGACTGAACTCCTAGCAAGTTACGAATTTAATAAGTTTTATCACTTGCGCAAAATGTGCGTATTGTCAATTGCTTACTTTAAACAAAACATCTATCCTCTTATAGAGATACACACATGCAGGAGTTTTTATATGTCATTTACTTTACCGGCTTTAAAATACCCTAAAAATGCTTTAGGTTTCATATCTGAAAATACTTTGAATTTTCATCACGGTAAACATTTACAGGCCTATGTAGATACCACTAACAAATTGGTCGCAGGATCAAGCTATGAAGGGAAATCCCTCATAGATATCATGATGTCAAGTTCCGGTCCCTTATTTAATAATGCAGCACAAGCTTGGAACCACGAATTCTATTTCAATTGCATCAGTCCTGAAGAAAAAGAAATTCCCGAGAAGATTAAAGCTTTACTTATAAGTAATTTCGAGTCGGTTGAGAGTTTTAAAGAAAAATTTGCAGCATCTGCAGTAGGCAATTTCGGTTCAGGCTGGACATGGTTAGTACAAACCGGTCCCAATCTGCTTAAAATCGTCAATACCTCTAATGCTGGCAATCCGTTAATCGACGGTTTCACTCCGATTATTACAGTAGACGTATGGGAGCACGCTTACTATCTTGATTATCAAAACCGCCGTGCCGATTACGTAAAAGACTTTATAGCTCACATCGATTGGGACTTTGCTGCAGCAAATCTTAAGTAAAAAACAAAATAATTTTTATAAGCGTGCCGTCAAGCACGCTTTTTTTTAAACTTTTTGATAATTACGAATAAAGTCTAAGGCCTCTTGTGCATTGGTATCAGGTTTAGCACGCTTAAACACCTTGATGATTTTCCCGTCCTCATCAAGAACAAACGTTGATCTGACAACACCCATGGAAACTTTGCCGTACATTTTCTTTTCTTGCCAAACCCCAAAAGCTTCCAACACTTCTTTATTTTCGTCAGACAGCAAAATAAAGGGAAGATTATGTTTTACTGCAAATTTCTCATGAGATGCAACACTATCTTTGCTTATCCCTAAAATCACAACATTATCTGCATCAAACTGAGACGATAAACCTGCGTAAGCGCATGCTTCTCGCGTGCATCCGGGAGTCAAATCTTTAGGATAAAAATAAACAACAACTTTTTTACCGCGAAATTGCGATAATCTGACTTCATTTCCTTTTTGATCTTTTAAAGTAAAATCAGGAGCAAAAACTCCGGCTTCAAGCATTGCCATAATTATTTTCCTTTATAAAACAAAATGTTTTTTTATTAGAATGTTCTTTTGAATAAACAAACCCATATGCAGAAAAATATTTCATCTCTTCAGAAGATTCTATATTATTTTCTGCCAAAAACCTTACCATTGCCCCACGAGCCTGTTTACATAAACTTCCTCTTTCCACAAGTTTATCACCGCTCTTTACCGGGAATAGCACATTAATCAAATTAACTTTTTTTGAATCTATAACTTTACTGTACTCTTCTGAGGCTAAATTAATAACAGTGTCATCGTATTTTTGTAGCTCACCGGTAACTTTTTTCTGCCAGAAATCATAAAGATCTTTTTTATCATTAATTTTTAATTTGGCAGCCATTTCAAGTCTGTATGCCCGTACCCCATCAAAGGGTCTTAGCATCCCGTACATAGCGCTTAATATGAAAAGATGCCTATCAAGATATTCATACGAACGCTCATCAAAAACATTAGCGCCCATAGATTGATACTGTAATCCGCTATATGAAAGTAATGCCGGAGTTAAATTCTTACTCATATCCATACAGCTAAGACGCTCAAGGTTTTGTTTTACAATACTATCAGAAGCTTTATACAAAGCCTTTAACTTAGCAAAATCAAATTCTCTTAATTTAGAGAGAATAATGTTAGCTTCATTTAAAAATAACGGCATACGCAGTGGCTGAAGAGTATCTGTATTCTCAATCATCTTTTTTGCCGGTGAAATAATTATCTGCATATACCATACTCCAATCTTTATATAACATACTGTTATATATGGATTATATAACCTTACGCAATATCTCATCTTGTGCATAAGATGGATACCTGTTAGTGACTTACTCCCCACCCTATAGATGGTGGAGACTTCTGGCATATTTTGTTAAATTTTATATCTCAATTAATCAACGTCACCTTCGGACTAAAGACCGAAATAGCGAGTTGCTTAACAACGATATCGCATTGTCATATACTTCGGAGAAACCTGCAACCTCCCTCTTTTGATAAAGGATCGACCTTAGGTCCCAAATCCGAAGCATTTAGATTTTAGATCATCACCAGCGTTCTTATAGAGCTGCTATACTGCACAGCTTCGCCACTTTCTTCACCTTCGAAGCTTATATCTTAAACAGAAAATTCATCATCCTCACTAACCGAAAGCACGGATTCGGAAGATGCAGCAGCGTTTTCTCTTATTGCTATCTTAAAATCCGTACATGCATAAGATCCGTCCGATCTGACAACAAAAGACTGAGAGTAGTCATAAATACTATCAGGATCAGTTTTAATAACCAGCTCAATTGATCCGTCTTCCTGTGCTTTAATATTAAAGAGATAAGATCCATGTTCATCTGCATTACTATATGGAGGTAAAAAAATCTCACATCTGGTATCTGCAATTCCGGCTTGCGACAATAAACAGAAAACACGAGACAGCTGTATCCTGTTTTCCTCTGATAATTCATCGGTAATTTCATTTTTGCCCATCATTTTATACACACTCAAAATAATGGACTTATACAGCATGTTCTTTTTATCCGGATCAGCTGATAAATCACTGGATGGTCTAAATACAACCTCTTCACCGTCTTTTTGAATAAAAGTAAACGAGGTTCGCCCCTTCCATCTATGAAAATCCACATCCAAAAAATAATTATTCTTTGGATTAAAATCTGTTAATGACGGGAGTTCTCCTACAGGGCAATTTAAATCTTCGCCTGAAATATCGGTTTTTTGACCTAATGCAATTTGACGAATAAGTTCCGGAGAACAACCGAAAAACGCTCCGCAATTAATCATATAAGCTATTTGAATAGGCGTTACATTATCATCATAGCCGGGAGAATCATGTATCTTTTCAAGAACTAAATTATATAAACTTTCGTAAGCCTTAATAACCACTTCATCATCAGAAACATTATCAGGCATCTCTGCTCCGCCGCTTACAATCCGATACAAATCTTTACCCTCGGGAACATAGCCACTCTTATTATAAAAATCGATAATTTGAGGAGCCGAAGACACAAGCGCATTAATTGCATCAGAATTTTTCGGATCATTGTTTGTGTACTGTTTGATTATTGCATTCATAATCCAATATTCAGACTCAGACAAAGGCGGATTTATTTTCGACAGCTTTTGAAATTCTGCCGGCAATAAATTAATTGCGTCCCCTCTTGCCAAATGCGAAACTATTCCGTTATCGCCGCCTTTTAATTGAGTCAGACTGGTAAAAGGATCATTAACTTTTGTTACATTTGCAATTTGCTTTAACTCATGAAGAACTTGAGAAGATTCATGTAACTGCGTTAATGCTCCCAGTCTGTTTTGTTCTTGAGCAATCTTACTAAGATACTGCAAAGAACTATCAACTCTATCCGCTGAAACAGAGGACAAACAAGCAGTTAATCTGTCTTTAATCGATTGTCCTTCATAAAAAGTTTGAGCTGACAAAACAGTTGTCATATTCAAAACAAAAGTACGCAGATTAGCCTGTGTTTGTTGATCCGCTTTCTTGAAATTAAAAGCTAATGTACCGAATTTATCCTTAATGGTGTAGATAGCACTGATTATCTGAGAATCAATAGGGTCCGGAGCAACCAAGTTAGGAAGAGTACTTTCAACAATATTTTTATATGTTCCTATAACTTCCTTTAAAGCATTAAGATCACGAATACCTAATCTATGCAAATTACCAATAATTCCAGTTTTCTCTTCAGGTGATAAATGAACATTTAAATTATTCCTGAGCAAAATAGAATCAGAGGCTGATACAAAATCAATTAAATTACTAAGCTCCTTAATATCTTTTAAAACTACTTCTCTTGCAATGTTTGAAATATCTTCATCAGTTAATGTGGTGCCGTTACCTTCAACTTGTATTGCTCTATTTAATACTTCATTTTTTATATCAGCAAGAACTAAGGTGTAGTCATAATTAGCAGAGTCAAATAATGAAGATGCCACACCCTGAGCTTTTGCTTTAATAATGACATCGTCAAAAACTTTTTCTCTTATTTCAGGCGGAATGGCATCCTTATTTGAAAACCAAGCTTGTGCCTTTTCTACTGCCTGATAATTTATAGAATCTGAAGGCAATTCTTTAATTGCTAAAGCAGCATCGGCATTTAAATAATCGCGTAAGGCATCAGGCAAAAGATCCGTCTCGGTTTTTCTTAGAAAAACAGTATTAAATAATTTATTAAAAGACTCCTGAGCTAATGTACTTTGCGGCACATCCCGGTCAGAAACGGTTAAAATATCTTCATTGTCTAATGCATAAATACTTTTTACTAATTGTTTTACAACACAATTAATATGTAAAAGTTCTTCTCCTTGATTCATGTCAGCAGGAGCAGCATTTTGATCTTTATTAATTTGAACTGATTTTTGATTTGCAGCAGAGGTAATTGAAGCAAATTTAGAAACGGCATTTGCCATCAAAGTTGCAGACAACTTGCTATCAAGTGCAGAAATTCCGCGCTGCTGCAGCAAAACCGTCAAAGCCGCAGTCATTATTTTGTCAAAAGCACTTTCTCTTTCTTCTTCAGGTAAAAGCTTCACTCCGCTTAATACATCATTGTAAAAAGCACTTACTTTATTTAAAAAAGCTCCGTCTACTGCTACAGAATCATTTATTAATGGTTCTATGATATCTTGTCCTGATAAAAGCGCATTAAATAAATACGGCTTGTACTTATCATCAAGACCTGCTAATGAAATATTAGCTCCGCCATCAAGCATTAAAACTGCTTCATTGATTAATGCGGATTTCTTTTCTAAAAACTGCTCTGTTACTTTATCTAAAGCTCTAAACAAGCTTTCAACTTTAGGATAAACGTTTTCATTCTCTAATGTGAGCTGTTTTACTGCTGCATCTACAATCTCTGGATTATGGCAAATAATTTCACGATACTGCTCAGGGATATTAAATTTGTTCATGCAAACATAATCGGGAACTCCTGCGAGCATTTGACAGGTATGTTTTCTTACGGCAAAAGTGCGTTCCTGAAGAGAATTTAAAGAATCGTTATCTTTTAAACACGCCTTTAAAATGTCATGACAATCTTTAATTGGATATAAATCTTTAATTTCATTAAATAAATTCAATAAAGTAGCGTTTTTATCCGCTGCCGTTTTATGTTGTTCTGCAATAGCTGCAAGTTCTCCTTCTGAAAAAAGGCTTAGAAGCTCTGACATGGGTTCAAGATTTTTTGCAAATTCTTGTAAGGAAGAAAATTTAAAATTGTCAAAATTTGTTAAAAATCTCTGTTCAATATATTTTTCAAAAAAACCGCTTTCTTTTGCATATCCTGTTATTACATTCTGTATGGGTACAGGAAAATCTTTATTTCTGGTTAATATCTGGAAATTATCTTTATTATTAATAAACTCCTCTACCAAAAACTTATTTAAAGCAACTCTTTGCTCATCTTTATTCTCAAGAGAAATTCCATTTTTCGCTACAAAAGATGCAAATGACGTTTTAAAAAATTGAGGGATCTTATTTTCATTTGCAAATTTTTCTCCTACCTCCAGACCCTTTTTCATATCGTACATAGCAATGATTTGCTTCACGTCGCCTGCGGTAATGGCTTTATTTTGTACTTTTAACTTGTCTAAAAATTTATCTGCTTCATTTGCTATTGTCTGCAATTTAGGATGACTACGGATAAGAGATTTAATTTGATCAAATGTTTCTCTTTGCTCATTGAGATAAGAAATAGCAAATAAAGATGAAATACCGGAAATTTGAGATCTGGTTTCAACATTATTAGATTTACTGTTAACAAACAGCGGGGTCGAATCATCCAAATGCTTTACTTGAGAAAACAGCGACTGTTTAGAAATTTGTTCACTCATGATTTTTCCCTCTTTAAACATTAAGCCACTGCGTAGTATCTTGCTTTTCAGTTTGAGCTGAAGCCTTGCTCAAACTATCCGTCAGACAAGATAATAAATTTTTAAAATCTTTTTTACATTGCTGCGTAATTTTTAAAAATTTAGCCAATTCACTTAAAAAATCTTCAACTGATAAACCGGTTAAAGCAATTTCATAATTCACTAAGATCTCTTCATTTCTTTCATCCAGAGCATACGAGGCTCCATAAGTGCCTAAACGCAAAAAATTTGCTGATAGTAATTTTCTATAAACAAAAGCTGATTTTATTTCTGCTACAGATCCGAGTGAATATTGCAATAAGTAAGAATTTTCTGCGGGATTAAAAGAGAAAACCAAATCTCTTCCTTCATAGTTCAAGATTGCAATACCGTCATTTTCACAATTGCAATCAATGCCCAAAAAATTACATAAAGCATTTAAATATTGGTTCTGCATATAAGATCCTTAAAAATAATATGCTCTGCTTTTATATATATTATGTGCTAATTTTAAACTACTGCAAAATAATTTTTGTGAGGCAGGATCTTATATTAAATAATTTTTACTTAACTATTTTTAGTAATTGACTTACCGTATCCTCAAAAGAGCTCTTTTCATCCAGACCTTGTTTTAAAAATATATTCACGGCATCTATGTGTGACAAGGCAAAATCTGCTTCGGCGTCATTTCCCTTTTTATATTCACCAAGTTGAACCAACAATTCTATCTCAGAGTATTTTGCCAAAATCTGTCTTAACTTCTGTGCAGCTGCTTTATGTTCTTTGCTGACAATTGTATTCATCACGCGAGAGACGCTTGCAAGCACATCAATAGCGGGATAATGATTAGCAGCAGCAAGTTTTCGGGACAATATGATATGACCGTCTAAAATAGATCTGGTTTCATCAGCAATAGGCTCAGTCATATCATCGCCTTCAACCAATACTGTATATAAGGCGGTAATTGAACCTTTATCAGAATTTCCCGCTCGCTCCATGAGTTTTGGTAAAGTTGAAAAAACAGAAGGTGGGAAACCACGCCTTGTCGGAGGTTCTCCTGCAGCCAACCCAATCTCGCGTTGTGCACGTCCAAAACGTGTAACAGAATCCATCATCAAAAGAACATTTTTACCTTCATCACGGAAATATTCAGCAATGGCCGTTGCGGTATATGCGGCTTTTAATCGCTCCATGGACGAACGATCAGAAGTAGAAACAACCAACACCGCTTTTTTCATTCCTTCAGGACCAAGATCGCGTTCAATAAATTCACGTACTTCACGACCGCGCTCACCTATTAAAGCTAAGACGCAAATTTCCGCACTTGTTCCTTTAATTATCGATGAAAGCAATGTTGATTTACCACCGCCTGCGGCAGCAAAAATGCCCATTCTCTGCCCCTGTCCACAGGTTAAAACCCCGTCTAAAACCCTTAATCCAAGGCTAACGGGTTTTTCTATTAGTTTTCTTTGCATCGCAGCAGGAGGGTCTGCATAAACAGGGTAAAATTTATGCGTCTTAAGCGCCGGACCGCCGTCTGCAACGTCACCTACACCATTTAAAACCCGACCTAAAAGCTCTTCACCTACCGGAACAGACAAAACATGACCTGTCGGAATTACTTCCGTGTGATAAGAAATCCCTTCCAAATCGCCCAGCGGTGTTAAAAGTGCGGTATTTTTTGAAAATCCAACGACTTCAGCACGCAGCATCCAATTTTCACCGGGATTGCGCAAAATACACAGTTCACCGACTTTTACTCCGGGAACCGAGGCTCGAATAATAGTACCGACAACCTGATCAACTCTTCCCCTAATCTCCAATGAAGATACTTCATCTACTGCATCTTCAAGCATTTGTCCGATGTATTCTAGAGCCATCTTTAATCCTTAGAAGCAACGCGTGCACTTAAAGACTCACTTAAAATTTTCAGTTGAGTATCAAGGCTTGCTTCTACAACACCCATTTGAGTTTCTAAAATACAATCTCCTTTTTTTAAATTAACATCTCCTATAACTTCGATATATCCGCTGCGGCCGTCATCTGATAATAAATAAGCTTTTAAATCTTCACGGACAATCGGTTCATCATGAGTACTTACCCGTACGACAATTCTTTTTTCTCCGCGGACCGCACTTAAACCTTTACGAACAACTCGAACGATCCGATCTTTTTCATCAAGATCACCGATAATTTTATTTACTGATTTTGTTACCACTTCAACAAGCTGCTTCTCAAGCGATTCAAGGCTATCTACCTGAGATAAAACCATATCCATAATTTTAAAAGTATATTCGCTTTTCCCTTCTTCCTTTCCTTCGGTTAAACCTTGTTCAAAGCGATTTTTATAGATTTCCTCAGCTTTATCTAATATTTCCTGAGCTTTCTTTTTACTTTCTAAAATGATTTCTTCAGCGGCAAAAAACTTCTCCAAATCATCTTTTCTGATGATCTTAACGTCATCTGCAATTTGTAATTTATCATCAGCATCTAGATGAAATATTTTTTCCATTTGCCATCAATCTCGTTTATTGCAATAAAACAAATTAAAGAAAAGAGCTTATCCTGATCTAATGACCATTGTTGCAGTTTTTCAAATTCAACATCAAGCTCTGCAATCTTTCTTAATAAAAAGTCCTGATAATTTTTTGATAAGCTTCCGGCAAAAAAAACAAGTATTGAATAACCTTGGTGTTTGGTTTCCTGTAAAACCAACTTAACATCCCGTTTTGAGGAATAATGTCTTTTTACCGTACCACCAAAGACATAGCGTCCGCGCTCCATAACAAATTTATAAACGGACGAACCTATTGCTTGACTGAGACAAAGAAGTTCATTTTTAAGAATGGTTGTCGTAATGCAATCTGCAAATACGCATGAACCAAGGTAAACTGCGATTTTGTCTAAAGTTTCTTTATCAAAAAAAATTACACGGGTCTTAGGATCGGAAAAATCAAAATAAGCGATTTTTTGCTGTTTTTTAAACAAAACTAAATCAGTTTCTTCAATATCACGCATAAAAGACGGATATTGTGCATAAAACGAAAAGAGACTCTCCTTATTAGAGCTTTCATGCACTGAGTTAAAATCAAGTACGGCATTTAAAAGCTCTTTATTATCAATAAGGGATAAAGCATATTCTCTCTGCATTTTGCCGATTATGCCTCTTTGTTATCAGCCGCTTTATCTTTATTAGCAAAGTCAAATTTTATATGTCCTGTTCTTTTGCCGATACCAAGCAATAAACATAAAGCAATTGCCAATCCGCCGATTCCGGCAAGAACATAACCGACAGGACCTGCATACCAAGGTTTTAAGGTTTTTTGAACAGGTAAAACATTTTCTTCAAAAGTCTCAGTCATTACAGCTACCCGATCATGAGTAAGTCCGGGAACAGAGCGAGCTGTTGTATCTTTAATACTGCTTATCATATCCACGACAGGAGATTCTTTGGTATGACGGATAAAAACCGCAGCTGAAGGAGGCGTAGTAACACCTGATGATTGCTCATGCTGAACTAAGACAACGTGAACGCGCGCATCCAAGACGCCGTCAATTCTGGAAAAAGTAGCAGATAATTCCTGAGACAAGGCATAAGCCAGTCGAGCCTGTTCTTCCGTTTGAGAAGAAATCATTCCCTGCCCTGAAAATACCGAGCCTAAAGATTGAAACTGCTCACGCGGTAATGAATGTTCTTTTATAATTTCAAGAGAGCGCACTAAATCCTGTTCATCAACTTCAATTGTAAAACCGTTTTTGCCTTCTGAAATTTTTTTAGCATCGACTCCGCGCTGTAAAAGAGTCGACAGCATCTCATTGGCATCACTTTCCGTTAAATTAGAATACAATGCTTCACGGCAACCGCACAAAAGCATTGCACTTAAAATAACGGCGCTCCCAAGAAATTTAAAACGCATTCTATTACCTATCCAACAGATTTAAAGCATCCTGACACAAGTTATAAGCGCTTTGCTGTGAAGCATCAACACTTGAAGCGAGTTTTTTTGCCTCTTCCGATTTTTTCTGTAAAGCAAGAGAAAAAACTTTCATTGCTTTAACGTCCGCATCGTCAGAATGAGAGACAAGAAGCTCATCCAAAATCTGATCAGCCTTATCAAAATCATCAACGACGATATAAGAAAAAGCTAAACCTATTTTAGCCCCGACTAACTCGCTATCCACGCACAACAAGCCTTCAAACAAACGTCTTGCTTGAAAAATCTGACCTTTAGCGCAGCCGGCAAATCCTATTTGGATTAAGGCACTGATTTTTTCTTTTTCTAGAATCTGCATTGCTGCCTCACTAACTTACTTTTTGAGAAATTGACTTTATAGACTCAGATAAAGACTTTACTAAATTAGCAGTAAGCTCCATTACAGCATTATATTGACCCATCTCAAACTGCATTTCAAGTAATGCCGCCTGCTGATCTTCAGTAGAATCCAAACTTGAGATATTAGCCATTTTTTCTTTCAACTGTTCTGCCTTTCCTGACATGTTGTCCATGCCGGTTTTAATCATATCAGCAAAACTGCTTCCTGAAATTTCCATATCCGACCTCCGGTTTTATCCAAGCTTATCAATAATCGCCAAAGCATTTTGGCAAGACAGATAAAGTCCGCGATAAGCATCAATTTCACCCACACTGACACCGCTGTCCATTTTATTTTTCAGCTGTACAGATATTGAAAAAACTTCTTCTTTAAGCTCTTTTAATAAATAAGCATTCTCAGGATTTAAAAGCAAATCCATATTCAGATCATTTAAGTTCATAGGTAATTTTTTCTCCTTTTTTATCAAGGATAAGTTCATTAACCGAGATCTTTTCTAAAATATAACCGTTAGGCAGCTCAGCTCCTTCAAAATATTTATCGCCGTTTTTCAAGCTGACAAAACGCAACGGTTCTAAAGTTACTCCGCTAATACTGTCAAGATTAAAAGGCAAAACCGATACCGGATCGGTTAAATCCGACTTTTCATTATCAGAGCTTAATTTTTGGTCGCTATCCTTATATGTAACAGATACGGCATCCCGAGGCAATAAATCAATATTGCCTTTAGGCATGGTACGTATATCTCTAAATATAACAGGAGCTTTACAAAAATCAGCTGTTTCTCTTTGCAAAGTTAAAAAATCTTGATATTGATCAGGAGTGAACTTACCGTCATAAACAACGAAACCTTTATCAAAAATCAAAGATACCGGTAAATTTAATTGACTTATTTTCTCCTGAATAAACGGCTCTAATTGCGATCTGTACGTAAAACCGGATTTGATATTTTGTCCAGATAAATGACTGTTTAATGCATTAAAAATATCATTCTCATAATAAGGATCGCAAATATATCCGTATACGACAAAATCATTTCCTTTAAGAGCAGGATTTACGGTAATCCCGTATAGAGAAAAAGCATGCTTAATAGACAACGCTTTAGCACTTATTAAATTAGCTTTAATCTCGACTGGATAAGACACATGAGGAATTGATTTCATTAATTTTTCGTAATTTTCTTGATCAAGAACGCTTCCTGAGACCACATAGATACCGTCTTTAAAATTAACCTGAACAGGATCTACGAAAAATGACGATGATTGATTCTTAATGGCAGCTATTTCTTCATCAATGCTTGCTTTACTATCAAAGACATTACCGAAAATCAATAAAAATAACAGCAGAGCAAGAATAACGGCACCGATAAAAATCTTGGATTTATAAGTGCTCTTAGATTTATTCGCAATCGGATGTTCTGTCTTAGGGTTAGTGTTTTGAGCTGTTAAACCACTTATATTTGCTTTTGCAGAAGCTTCGTCTTTTATATCTTGCTCTGATTGGGCATGCAGAACAACATCATTTGTCTCTTTGACGGAAAAAGACGTAAAAGCGGCAAAAGGATCTCCTTCCTTATGCCATGCCAAGGTATTTAAACCTAGAGACAACAAGTCCCCTGAAGGTAATGACTGTTTTCCTTTTAATTGCGAGTTATTAATTAACCAATTACCGCTTAAAGCTTCAGCAAAAACTCCTTCTTCAGTCAAAAAAAGTTTTAACTCGCTTTTCTCGATGGCGTTGTCATAAATTACGATATCGCTTTTATCAGTATTACCCAAGATATATTCACCTTGCGGTAAAACAAGAGAAGCTCCGATATTGGAACCTGATAAAAAACGAAACTCGAATCTGCGATCATCCATAAGCTATATATCCTTTACTAACTGAGCTTTAGTACTGCTATTTGCAGAGGATGATCGGGAAGATGCGCATCCTGATTCATTTAAAGGTTTTGTTTCCCGCATTGAGTAATCTGCTTGAGTCGGCGATTTTGCAAAGCTCTTATCATCAAGACCGCTTGGCAAATTAATGTCATCTAAATCAAGAATTCGCGGGGTAATCAATAATAAACGCTCTCTTTGAGTCGCTTCATCACTGCTTGAGCCGAAAAGTCCTCCGATTAAAGGAATATCTTTTAATACTGGAATACCGTTATCGCTATTGCGATGATTCTCCATATAGTATCCGCCAAGCAATAGGCTTTGTCCCTGCTGTACTAAAGCCTGAGTATTTATTGTGGTCTTTTTGATAACAGGGATCCGTTCATCGGCTCCTTGAGCATCGCTTGATACGGTATAACTTTGACTCTGATCCGTATCCTGATTTGTCTGCAAAGAAATTACCATTTGAATGTAAGGGGCAGATCCGTCATGAGAATCAATAATATGAGGAGTAACCCGTAAAATCGTACCGGAAACGACCTCAAAGAGATCGGAGCTTTCATTTCCGGCAACTTTTACATAATTTGTAGTTGTATCCTCAAGCGTTGCCTCCACGTTATCAAGAGTAAGAACAGAAGGTCAGCCTAATGTTCTTGCTTTGTTATCTTCTTCAAGCATATTAACTTGCATCATGAAGGCACTCTGATCGGTACTGAAGACCGTGGAAAAAATACCGCCGCCATTAGGATTTAA
>ERZ779866.2727-NODE-2727-length-15337-cov-3.777058_pt1 | contig 15337 bp, 14 predicted proteins | sample MGYA00511248_ERZ779866 | MGnify/ENA primary metagenome ERZ779866 (study PRJEB29588, sample SAMEA2155758) | human gut metagenome | biome: human gut; feature: human-associated habitat; material: faeces | place: Denmark | collected 2008/2010 ... | reverse complement strand
TGGGCGGCAAAGGCGCTGCCGCGCAGAAGGCCAATTCCGAACCGCAACCGCGACGGGAGAGCGGGCGGCCCTGCCTGCAAAACAGAAGTTCACGCCGAAGACCGGCAAAGTTGAAAGCCGCCCCCATAAGCGCGATAAATATATCATCGGAATAGGAGGTTAGCCTGTTTTTGCCGTAATTTATATTGGCTCCGCAAATGCCGAGGCATACGCTTTCAATGGGTATTTTTCGGTACGCCATGGCGAAAATATGCCCCGCCTCGTGTATCAGTGCCGACAGAAACATAACGGTCAGCCTGTATTCCCTGTCAAAAAATACCAATGCCGGAATGGCCGCCACAAATGGCCAGCTCAGATGTATTTTCACCATTCCATAACTTTTTGAGGATTGAGCACCTTGCCGTCTTTTCTCATTTCAAAGTGGAGATGAGGCCCCGTCGCTATGCCCGTAGCGCCTGCAAGACCGACCTTTTCCCCCATTGAAACGCTGTCGCCCTGCTTTACAAGGGTTTTGCTGAGGTGGGCATAAAAGGACATGAACCCGTCCTCGTGCTGCACCTTCACATAGTTTCCGAAAATCTCTCCCTTGCCCGTTTCGACCACCGTGCCGTCTGATACAGCGCATATGTCGCTGCCCATAGCCGCCCTCAAATCTACACCATAATGAAAGGTGGTCTCACCCGATACGGGATGCACCCTGTATCCGAACGGAGAGGTTATCTCTCCGCCGCAGGGTTTTATGTATTCAAACGGAAGCTCATATTCTCCGTTGTCTACTGTGTCGGGAGGAGGTATTTCAAAGGGCTCGTTGGGAGTGTCGTCCAGATACTCCTCCTTATTCTCCAAAAACTCTATCTTTATCTCTTTATTGCCGTTGAAAGCAGGCTGTACCGCCGTGGTATTTGAGGTCTCCTCTGTCTCTTTCGGCAAATTATCCACTGTCGGAGGTTCGCTCTCTTCCTCTTTCTCTCCGTCTCCCGCTCCTAATATATTTCCGAATACCTCGGCGGCCTTGTTCTCTTCCATTCCGTCCGATATGGCTTCGCCCAGCACGCTTACGGCCTCGGCATAGGTCTGTTCTCCCGTGAGCACCGCCGAAAACTCCTTCACCACCCTTGCGGCCCCCACTCCCGTCATGGTTTTGAGGGCCACCGCCGCAAGGATGAGAAAGCTCAGTATGAGCAGTTTGATATCTGTGTTGGACTGCTGTTTTTTTCGCCTGTATGCGCTTCTTTTTCTTCGCATCCCTGTTTTCCTCAAAGAATTATACATATGAGTCCGCTGCTTCCTTCATTTATTATTCTCTCCAAAGTTCCCTGGAACTTTATTCTGGCGTCGTCGGGCATTTTATAGAGCTTGTTGTTGAGTCCCTCGTTGACAAGCTCGCTTAAGGATTTTCCGAAGATATTGCTCTGCCAAATCTTTTCGGGAGTCTCCTTGAACTCCGACATGAGATAGCTCACAAGCTCTTCCGACTGCTTTTCCGAGCCCACTATCGGCGATATCTCGGTTTCGATATCGGCTTTAATGAGGTGTATGCTGGGGGCCGCAGCCTTGAGCTTTACGCCGAATTTGCCGCCCTGTCTAACTATCTGAGGCTCGCAGAAGCTCATCTCCTCCTGTGTAGGCATCACTATGCCGTATCCTGTGGCTCTGACCTGATTCAAAGCTCCCTCAAAGCGTCTGTATTCTTTCTCAATCTTCAAAAGGTCGGAAAGTACCGGCAGCAGGTCGGCCTCATTGGATATCTCAAGTCCTGTCTGTTCCTTGAGGACATCAAAGAACAGCCCCTTTTTGGTCTTTAACTTTATATACACCGAGCCGTCGGAAAGATTTGTCTCGCCGATTCCCGCGTCTTCGATATACTCGCAGTTTTTAAGAGAGGCTACCGCCGCCTTTACATGGCTGAGCTTTTTGATATTTTCGGCTCCCTCTCTGACGGTCTGATAAACCGAGGATCTTATCTCGTGGTCAGCGGGAAGAGCCGCTATCCACTCAGGCATCTCAAAGGCCATCTCTGTGACGGGGAACTCATAGAGAACGCTTTTTATGATGTTTTCCACATCGTTTTTGCCCATTTTAAGACAGCTGGCACAGACTACCGTCACACCGTATTTGTTTTCCAGGTCTGCCTTGAGCTTTTTTGCTGTTTCGCTTTCGGGTCTTGCGCTGTTGAGAACGATTATAAAGGGTTTGTCGATTTTTTTGAGCTCGCTTACCACCCTTGCCTCGGCATCGCAGTAGCTCTCCCTGGGGATATCCCCTATGGTGCCGTCGGTGGTCACCACTATACCTATTGTGGAATGCTCGGAAATAACCTTATATGTGCCGATTTCGGCGGCTTCCTTGAGGGTTATCTCCTTTTCCATCCACGGCGTGGACACCATACGGGGAGTATCCTCCTCATATTCTCCCAGCGCACCGTCCACCATATATCCTACGCAGTCGATAAGTCTCACATTGGCATATACATTTTCGTCAATGGGTATTTTTACCGCCTCTTCGGGTACGAATTTCGGCTCCGATGTCATTATCGTTCTTCCCGAACCGCTTTGGGGCAGTTCATCTGTCGCTCTCTCCTTGAGGTAAATATCCTCGATGTTTGGCAGGACACTGCTCTCCATAAAGCTCTTTATAAATGTGGATTTTCCCGTTCTGACGGGGCCTACTACCCCTATGTATATATCACCTTTTGTTCTGCTGGCGATCTGCTGATAAACTGTCGAATTATCCATATTGTCCTCCTTTATTTTACTATCGGTATCATAATGAGCTTTCCGCTCGTTACGGCCTCTTCGTTTTCCAGCTTGTTGGCCTCTAAAATTGCCGCGGGAGATGTGCTGTATTTTTTAGCTATATCCCATACGCTCTCGCCCTTGGCTACATTTCTCAAAATAAGGGTGGCGGCAGTGCTGCGCTTCTTGGGACAGTCCTTCAAAAGCTCGCATTTGGTTATCTGGGATACGGGAATTGTTCCGCCTCGTCTTATGAGATATACGATCTCACATTCCAGCTTGATATTTCCTCCGTCGGTGCATTCCACCGACACATTCTCCAGCACGGCCTCGGCGTCCATAAAGCTGCCGGGTATTTCATAGCTGACATCGTGTTTCAGCTGTACGCTCTCGATCTCTCCCTCGCGACTTTTGTAAACCACACAGAGATATATGGAGCTATCCAGAACATTTTCCCCTGTAAGAGTTGATATTATTGTATCTGTAAAGTCACACACCTTTTCGGCATCGGTGACGCTTTCAAACACATGAGAGATGTTTTTTCTCTGGGCATCTGTGCCCGATTTGCCGTTTGCCGATATCTGAACAGCCTCTGTCTTCATCTCGTATACGCTGCTGAAAACATCACACAGTATTTTTTCCTCTATCTCCTCGATGCACTTTATTGTGAGTATGACGCATATATCGCAGCCGAGCACACTTCCGCCTGCGCTTTCCGAAACCGATATGTCGGCCTGAGCCGTAACCGCCGATGTCTCAAGCTTCTTTCCGTTTTCCAGACAGTCGTCTTCAGCTACACAGGAAAAAGGCAGATGATATTTCTCTGTCCTTATATCTCCCGTTTCTCTGCACATAAACGCGACTTTCAGCACACAGTTTCCGCGTATCATGGCCTTACCCTTGATGACCTTCACATCTTCTATGTCTACGCCTGACTGACACTTCAAAGGTACGAGTCCTCTGTCCAGAGAGACGCTCTCGGCAATTCTCACCTGCTTTTCGATTATGGAAGATATGTATTCATCGCAGACAGGCTTTTCAAGACAAAATACTCCTTCAGTCTCCTCAATGCCCTTGGTCAGTTCTGTTTCAACGCAGTTGTAGATTCGTACAGATATTATAACAACTGCCTTTACCGAGATTTTTCTCGAATTTATTATATGGGCTGTGCACTCCTTTATCCTGATGTCTATCTCCGCCTTGCTGTCCGAAGTGCAACCCTGAATCGCCATCACATGTGACAGGGGCAGCGAAACAGGTATCACGACCCCCGCTCCCTCATTTTCGGCAGTACACACCACAGACACTCTGCACATTCCCTTGACGAGCACCCTGTCGGTCTGAACATCTTTGCCGCTTATGGTGACATCGGCAAGCGCCGCTGAAATTTTTAAAATATCGGAAATGCTGTCGGGGACTATCGCTTCCACCGACATTTCCGAAATCTCCTCCTTTGATATCACGGGAACATATTTCCCTATCTTCTTCTTTATCAGCTCCATATTGTCCGCTTCTCCTTTGCACATATTTTCTTTTTGCTAAATTTTATTTTAAAAAGCGGAAAATATGACTGACGGCAAATAAAAAAGCCCGAAATCTGTGCATACAGATTTCGGGCTCTGATTTCTTATGATGTTTTATCTCGCGGCTATGATATATATGCCATATTCGCTCTGCGGATCGGCTTCTGCAAAATCGGCGTCGGTGTCGCTTTCTGTATATCCGCAGCTCTCAAGCTCACTCTCAAAAGTCTTTACGGTGTCATCAGTATTTTGCACATAGACATAATAAAGTCCGTTTCCCTCCGAATAGGTGTATTCATATTCATCGGTTACAAAATCGGGCAGTGGTTCATCTCCCTCGTATATCTTGTAAAAGGCGAAAGTCTTTATATCCGCTATGGCTTTTCCTCCTTTTGCCACATCTTCTGCCGCATTTTCTACACTGTTCTGACCGGAGGCAAACATGGCGGTTTTAGGCGCTCCCTTTGTTTCCGCCAATACGGTATCCTGCATGGTATTCTCGGCATTCCCCGCGCTTTCGGTTGATTTGGAAAGGGGCATAAACTTTATATACGCTCCCATCATGGCTATGACGAGCACGGCTGCAAGGGCAGAAAACTTGCTTATGCGGGCTATGCGCCTCTTGTTTCGGTGAAGTTTCTGCTCTTCCTTTACTCCCTCCATTATCTTCTCATGGAGATTTTCGGGAACGGCTATATCGGCTTCCCTCATGCCGAAAGTGATGAGCTTTAACATCTCAAACCTTTTTTCACAGTTGGGACATTTCTCTATATGCTCCAAAAGCTGAGGAATTTCCGAGGCTTTCAGCTCACCGTCGAGATACATATTCATCTGTTCGATGTATTTTTTACAGTTATTCATAAACTCTCCTATATCGCTTATGTTGTTTTAGACGCCGAAAACCTTAAAAAGTTCCATTATCAAACAAATATTTTCTCAGATTTTCCCTCGCCCTCGATATTCTCGACTTTACCGTTCCCACATCGAGAGAGAGTATTGCCGCTATTTCGGCATAAGATTTTCCGTTTACCCTGAGAGCCAGCACCTCTCTGTAAGACGGATTCAAAAGCTTTATGCCTTTTTTTATGCTCTCGATAAATTCCTTCTGCTCATACTGCTTTTCGGGGCTGTACTTTATATCGGGAACCTCTATGGCATATTCTTCTTCATCCTGATCGGAGGACATCAGCGATATGTCGTAGTTTTTATTTTTCCGTATATGATCGCGGCAGCTGTTTATCGTTATACTGTATATCCATGTGGAAAAAGAGCTCTCCTGTTTAAAGCCGCTCAGATATTTATACACTTTCAAGAACACATCCTGAGACACATCCAAAGCGTCCTGCTCACTGCCCAGAGTTTTATAAGCAAGACTGTACACCTTTTTTTCGTACATCGTGACAAGATGTTCAAACGCTTGGCCGTCGCCGGCGGCGGCTTTTTTGACAAGCTCCTTTTCGATCAGCATAGTTACACCTGCCTGCAATCGTTTTTTATTTCGTCAAGATAGGCTATGACCTCTCTGTAATCGTCCAGAGAGGTGAGCACTGTTTTGTGTTTTTTTGAACCCCTTATGCCCTTGAGATACCAGAGCATATGCTTGCGGCACTCGGCTACGGCCCTTCTCTCGCCCTTTCTCTCGGCCGCAAGTGCTATATGGTTTTTCATCGTATCGAATATTTCGTCATAGGACGGTTTTTCATAACTTCCCGTCTCTTCATACTGCAAAAACTCTCTGAAAATAAAAGGATTTCCCAAAGAGCCCCTCGCCGCCATCACGGCATCGGCGCCGTATTCGTCCATGGCTTTGAATGCGTCCTCAGGAGAGAAAATATCTCCGCTGGCGATTACCGGGACAGAAACGGCATTTTTTACATCGGCAATGGTCTGCATATCGGACTGTCCGCTGTACATCTGCGTCCTCGTTCTGCCGTGGACACAGACGGCGCTGACGCCTGCGCTCTCCGCCATTTTGGCAAACTCCACGGCGTTAAGGTCGTCAAAGGTAAATCCCCTTCTGAACTTTACCGTCAGCGGCAAATCTATCGCTCTTTTGACTGCTGTTATGACCTGCTCCGCTCTTTTTATATCCTTCATAAGGGCGCTTCCCTCATGGTTGAGAACTATTTTCGGCACGGGACAGCCCATATTTATATCTATTGCCGCCGCTTTGGAATTCTCTATGGCTATGAGAGCTCCCTCGGCGCACACCTCGGGCTCACTGCCGAAAATCTGCACGATAAATGGCAGCTCATCGTCTCCCGCCTCCAAAAGCGAAAGGCTTTTTTTATCTCTGAATGTCAAAGCCTTTGCGCTGACCATTTCACTGTATGTGAGACCCGCTCCGAAGCTTTTGCAGACAGAGCGGAAGGCGCTGTCTGTTATACCCGCCATGGGAGCGAGGAAATATCTGTTTGCTATGTCTATGCCTGCAATATTTACGCTTTTAATCATTGAATAACTTCTCCAAATCGCCGACAGTCAGGCGGTATTCCTGCAAAACCTCGTCGGCAAGCTCATGAAGGTAGTTATATCCGAATCTGCTGTCGTATTTATTTATTCCGTGGGCGTTGGCCATGTCCTCTGTATAATTGTCCAAAGGATAGATGTTAAACTGAGAGGCGTTGCTGTTAAAATGGGTGACAATGGGCAGCACGCCGTAATTCTGTATCTCGATATCCCCCTCTATGGTCTTTACTATCTCAAAGCTTGCCATGCCGCCCAGCATTGTGGGTGCGTCGTGCTGATTGGATACAAAGTTGCCGAGGGAATAAAAACACACGGTTTCATGTCCCGAAGAGCTTGTGAGAACCTCGACAGGCTCTATGACATGAGGGTGATGACCGATAATGACATCGACTCCCAGCTCATTGAGAAGAGACGCAAGCTCCTTCTGATTGTCTGTGGGAGACAGCTTATACTCGGTGCCCCAGTGCATGGAAACTATGAGAACATCACAGTCGTCTCTGATTTTTTCCACATCGGCCGTTATCTTGTCGGTATCTATAAGGGGAACTATATTGGGGTTGCTCTGCGGCAGCGGAATGCCGTTTGTCCCGTATGTATAGGACAGCATACCTATTTTGACGCCGTCCTGCTCAAATATAAGAAAATCGTCGAGATTTTCCTCATCGGGAAACGCTCCCGCTATCTTGTCAAAGCCTGCCGCCTTTATGTTCTCCAAAGACGCCAAAAGACCATTCATTCCCTTATCGAGGGAGTGATTGCTGGCGACATTTATGATGTCGAATCCTGCACCGAAAAGTCCGTCAGCCGCCTCGGCAGGGCCGTTAAAGGTGGGATATCCGCTTATACCCAGCTCAACTCCTCCGAGTGGTATCTCCTGATTGACAAACGCAAGGTCATATTTTCCCGCAAGGGCACCGATGTCCTTATATATGGGAGAAAAATCAAATTTACCCTTTTCAATTTGGGCGGAATATGTTACAGTATTATGTAGAAGATTGTCGCCCACGGCCGCGAAGGAAATTCTCTTCTCCTCCACCGCAGGGGTAGGCACTTCCGTTGCCTCCGTCGTACTCTCGGTACCTGCCGTGACGGGTATATTCACTGTGGTCTCTATGTCGGGATTTGCGCAGCCGAAAAGGCATGCTGCCAGAAGCCACACAGATATAAATTTCAAAAGCTTGTTCAATCCAATCACCTCTCGGTGTATTATAACATATTTTTAATATTTTTGCAATGTGAAAAAGGAGAATTATGAAGAAAAAAGCCGTTGTTTCAGTTATTTTGGCGCTGGCAGTAATTGCCGTCTGCGCCTCCTGGTTTTTCCTGCCGCAGAACACAAAAACCGACCTCAAAGGCGGTTTTTACCGCCTCATAGGCAGAGATGTTATCCCCGATCCCGACGACCCGAAATACAGCGTAATGAGGCTTGAAGGCGACTATCTCACCTTCGCCGGTCAGAGCGAGGACATCTCCCCTTACATCTCCAAGCTGTGTGATTTCGGAACATGGGTGGAAAATCAGGGTGTTCCCTTTCTCTATCTTCAGACTCCCCACAAGGTGCCTTTTGACATGGAGACTCTGCCTAACGGCGAGGAGAATTTTTTCGCATCAAACGGCGACGCCATGCTGTCTGCCCTGCAGGAAAAAGGACTTGACACCTATGACCTTAAAGACGAAATACACGGCTACGGCAAATTTTTTAAACCCTCCCACCACTGGCTGCCGCAGACAGGGCTTGAAGCCGCAAAGCTTGTCCTTGAAAAGATAAACGAACTATATAATTTAGACCTCGACAGCGGCATTTTGGATCCCGATAATTTCGAATACAGCACATACGAAAAATGTTTCCTCGGAAGTCAGGGCAAAAAGGTCGGTAAATATTACGCGGGAATCGACGATTTCACTGTGATAACTCCCGATTTTGAAACCTCATTTTACCGCTCCGTTCCCATAATGGGCATAGAGGAAAACGGCAGCTTTGAAGACTGTTTTTCCGACTACTCCCTTCTTGAAAACACCGACATATACACCGCATCCCCCTATGTCTTCTACACCTCCGATTACAGCCTTGAGATATGCAAAAATCTCTCCTGTAAAAACGGCGCGAAAATACTGATACTCAGAGATTCTTTCGGCTGTGTGCTGACACCGTTTATGTCTCTCGGCATTGAAGAACTCCATGTAGTCGACACAAGGCAATACAAAGAAAGTCTTTATGACTATATCGAGCAGAACGACTTTGACCTTGTCATATTCGAAAGCAACCCCGGTTTCAACCGCTCACAGTTCACATTTATAAAAGACGGAAAAACCGAATAGAAAAAACCGCAGAGAGTTCTCTGCGGTGTTTTATTTTTCTTTTATTTGGGCAGCTTTGTGCCGCAGTTCTGGCAAAACTCAAACCCTTCCTCCAGCTTTGTGCCGCAGTAGGGACAGAAATTCACCTTTGAAGACGATCTTAACTGTGTAAAGTTATCTCTCTTTACACCTGCTTTTTCAGAAAAGCTTGGGTCAAACGGGTCGGGCTCTTCATCTCCCTCTGTGATGTCGTAGAGAGAAAATCTGTTCTTGCCTGTGGCGTTTTTATAGTTATATATTATATTCATGATTCCGATGCCTATAAAAACCAGTCCGAACAGTGGAAAGAATATCGGCGCCCCCATGGACGACGCCATAATTGTCCAGAATACACCGAAAATCGTGGCGGCAACAGACGAAACCACGCCCATGGCAGAAGGCCCTCTTCCCGGTTTTATGCTCCTCATACTCCACCTCTTCTATTTATAGTACATGTAAAGATTGCATTTTATCATGCCGTTGTAAAGCTTTCGTTTTTTATCGGCTTTTTTTCCGAAAAACCGTTCAAAGTCCTCATGAGGAGAAATTATATAGCAGGGATTTTCTGCCGACGGATTCATTACCTTACCCATTATTGTATAAAGCTGTTCCGCCTCTCTTATGTCAAGCATTCTTTCGCCGTAAGGAGGATTACAGATAACTATGCTGCCCGGCGTCGGCTTGAAATCTGCAATATCGGCCGCGTCTATCCTGATTTTAGATTTAACGCCCGCCTTTTTGGCGTTTTCAACCGAAAGCATAACCGCCTCTCGGTCGATATCAAAGCCGAAGGCCTGAAATTCCGCTTCACGGTTTACCATGCTGATTGCCCGCTGTCTTTCATCGCTCCAGACGCGCTGATTAATACAGTCCCACTTTTCAGCGGCGAATCTGCGGTTAATGCACGGCGGAATATTCAGCGCCTTTATTGCTGATTCAATAAGAAACGTTCCGCTGCCGCAGAGAGGATCGCATACTGTGCTCGAGTCTCTGATCCTTGCGAAGTCGATTATTCCCGCCGCAAGCGTTTCCTTTATAGGAGCCGCGTTGGCGTTTCTGCGGTAGCCTCTTTTGTGAAGTCCCGCGCCGCTGGTGTCAAGGTAGATAACAGCGTTGTCTTTCAGAATACTGAACTGTATCTGGTGAACGGCTCCGGTTTCTTCAAACCAGCCGGTATGGTATTTTTCCTTAAGGCGTTCAACAGCCGCCTTTTTGATTATCGACTGACAGTCGGGAATACTGTGTAGTGTGGAATTAAGGGAATGTCCCTTTACCGGAAACGTGTCCTTTATCCCTATAAAATTTTCAAAAGGAATTTTTTTAACTCCCTGAAAAAGCTCTTCGAATGTAACTGCTCTGAATTCCGAAAGCTCTATGAGTACTCTTTCAGCGGTGGAAAGGCAGATATTAGCCCTTGCCGCCATATCGAAGCCGCCCTCGAAGCTTACTCTGCCGTCTCTGACAGTTATGTTCTCTCCGCCGATTTTATTTACTTCGTACTTCAGTACGCTTTCAAGTCCGAAATGACATGGACAGGTCAGTTTAAGTTTATTATCCAAAATATCTCCTATTCCGCATTGCTGCTTTCAGGCGAGGATTCCGGAGCAGATTCGGAGGATGAATCGGAATCTACTATTTCCACGCTGCTTTCATCGGGCTTTGAGCTGCTCTCTGCTTCTGAACTGCTTTCATCCTCTGAGCTTTCGTCCTCGTCGTCCTTAGACGGAGCGGAGGAATAATGATTAGAACAATAAGGCGCGTTAGTTGATTTCCAATATCCGGTTATTCCCTTGGGACATCCGTCGCCGGCTATCATTCCGGTGGAGGTGCACATAGGCGCGGAAATTACGTCGTCGCATTCGGGATAATGATTGTCTGATTCTATGCTGTCGGCATATTCTCCGATTATATTGTACCAAACCTGTGCCGATGAAAGACTTGTATTAAGCTCGGTTTTGGTATCGTATCCGATCCATACGCCGCTTACAAAATCCTCGGTCATTCCCACAAAGCAAAGGTCGTTCCAGTCCTCTGAAGTACCGGTTTTTCCCGCAACGGTTTTATTTGAAAGCTGTGCCGCCGTACCTGTACCGCTCTTTATAACCTCCTGAAGCAGTTTGTTCATAACATATGCCGTTTCCTTATCGACCGCTTCGTGAGGATTGCCGTCGTTTTCATAAACGAGGGATCCGTCGCCCTTTTCCACGCGGCTCACAATATGAGCGTCGTAATAGGTTCCGCCGTTTCCGTAGGGCATAAACGCGTTTACCAGATTTTCAATCGAAACGCCGTAGGTCAGCGCGCCGATGGTCAAGGGAGCATATGCTATATCCGAAGCGCCGTCCTCTGTTATATCCACAAGGTCCATTCCCAGATTCTGTGTAGAGAAGTTGAAAACCGACTGCGGAGTAAGCTCCTTGCAGAGCTGTGCCGGAACAGTATTTCTGGAGCGTCTGAGAGCGTCGTAAATCGGAATGCTTGAACGAGTCCAAATATAGTCGTAGTTCTGCGGCCATTCCTTGCCGTCGTCGAGCTTTATAGGGGAGTCCTTATACATGCTTCCCCAGTGAATGTGATCGCTGAACAACGCCAGCCCGTAGGTTGATACCGGTTTCATACAGGAACCCGGCTGTCTTTTGGCCATTGTCGCTCTGTTAAATGCGAGCGATTCGGTTTTTTCGCCGATACCGCCTACGACGCACTGTATTTCACCCTTATAATTCATAGCCATGAACGAGGACTGAGGATAAATCTTTTCATCGTTTTCGTCCCATGAGTAATTTGAATCGGGATCCATAAGATTGCTCAGATCAAGATACTTTTCTTCTACATATTTCTGCATATCCAGATCGACCGTGGTATATATCTGATACCCGCCGCTGTTGATTCTTTTGATGGCCTCTTCTTCGTCTATGCCGTATTCGTCCATAAGCACGGCCGCATATTCTCTCAGGGCGGTATCGACTACCCATGAGGTGGCCTTCTGTTCGTCCATCATATCGTCGGCGCTGGCCTCCGGATGTTCTTTTTTGTATTCCTCCGAGTCTGTAAATATAAGCTTTTCATCAAGAGCCTCTTTATATTGGTCATAGGATATTGCTCCGTTATTATACATGTGGTATAAAACGGTCTCCTGACGGTCGCGGTTTGCTTCCTTTCCGGTGTTAACCCATTCTCCCGTTTCCTCGTCCTCGTAGCCGGCAAAGGGATTAAGGGTTTCCGGACTTTTCGGAATAGCCGCAAGGCAGGCCGCCTCCGCAATAGAAAGATCCGCAACGTCCTTTCCGAAATATTTTATCGAAGCGAGCTGTATTCCGTTTGTGGGACCTCCGAAGCCTATATAATTAAGGTAATTTTCGAGGATAACGTCCTTTGAGTATTTTTTCTCAAACTGCATGGCTCTGAAAATTTCCCTTATTTTACGCGACGGACTGGGATCGTCGTCTCCCGTAAGGTTTTTGATAAGCTGCTGGGTTATCGTAGAACCGCCCTGATTGGTGTCGTATATATGAATGAACATATTGGCGAAGGCGGCGAAGGTTCTTTTATAATCAACGCCCTCGTGCGAATAGAAACGTTCGTCCTCAACGCAGACGAAAGCGTCTCTTACGTGCTGGGGAATATCCTCAATATCTACCGGTACTCTCTGAACGTCGTTTTTAACCGTATAGAGCTGAACCAGCTCTTTGTCGCCCTTATTGGCGTATACTATGGTGTTTGCGCTGCTGGCAAGCTCGGTAATGGTAACGTCGGAAGTTTCGTCCATGAATTCCAGTACGTAAACTGTCATTGCCGTTGCGACTATTGTACCGGTTATGACGACTACCAGGAATATAGACAGCAGCGTAGTTCCCATTATTGCCGCAATTTTTTTTGCCAGCGCCGCCTTTTTATTTTCAGGCTTTTTCCTTGTCGGTCTGCTCTGCGGGTTAGGAGGAGTATGCTTTGCCGACGTATTTGCTTTTCCGGGCGGTCTTCCTCCTGTGCTTCCGCTTCTGCTTTTAGCGGTATTACCGGTTTTTCCCGAGGCGCCTGAAGCGCGCGGCTGCGTCTGCTTTTTGTCCGGATATTTTCCGCCGCCTGAATATGCGGCGTACGGCGACCGCTGCCGTGAGACGTTATCACGTTTATGATTATCTGACGGTTTACGGCTTTGCCTGTTTCCGGAATTTCCGGAGCTGTGCCTGTTGCTTTTATTGTCTGTCATAATAAAATACCTCTGTAACGCTTTGTATTATTCGGGTGAATCCCGTTTTCCTTTCCGTATATTGTAATATGTATTTATACATTATAATTATAACATATTTTTTTAATGCTGTTAAGTCTTTTTTTAAAAAATCATATGGTATATTTTGAAAAAAAACAGTCAATAATAAGAGAAATACTTATGAATAATGTAAAAATGGAGGTAAAAAATGACAAGACGGCACATTGTATACACTATTATAACGGCTTTGGCGCTTTCCGCAATAATCGTTATCGTTTCTCTTGCTTATTCCATAAAGGGACAGCGTGCCGAGGCTCATAGGAGAAGCTTGGAAAACAGCGTTGCAGAAACGCAGACGGAGGTGGGCTTTATGCTAAAGGAATTCGGAGGCGAGCTTGCGGTTTTCAGAGGCAGCAGTGAGACTCCCTATCGGCTTCTCGGAATATCTACCGCGGTAATGTCCGACTATGACAAAGAACAGCTTAAAAGCGGAATTTATGTCCGCACAGAGCAGGAGCTGAATTCTCTGCTGGAGGATTATACCTCATAATTCAGATAAAAGCTAAAGGACGGCTAATAAAGCCGTCCTTTAGCTTTTATCAGTCGACAGGACTGAACATATCCTTTCCTACTCCGCATACCGGACATACCCAGTCGTCAGGAATATCCTCGAACGCTGTTCCGGGAGCTATTCCTGAATCAGGATCGCCTGTTTCAGGATCGTAAATATAACCACATGGATCGCACTGGTATTTCTGCATAATTAAATATCTCCTTTTATTTTTATTTGTCCGAACATAATCCGGACGGATCGTAACCATATAATAGCATTGTATGCCGCGCTTGTCAAGCTAAAAATTATGATCTGCGTTTGAGCAGCCGGAAAGACCTCGGAAAATTGACATTTCATACCGATATGTGATATAATTAAGCGTTAATATTTGATAAAAAAGGAGCTTAAACTTTTATGAGTAATACAAACAGCTATGAAAGTCCTTTCTGCACCCGCTATGCGAGCGGCGAAATGCAGTATATTTTTTCTGCGGATAAAAAGTTTTCCACATGGCGCAGGCTCTGGGTTGCTCTTGCAAGGGCTGAAATGAAGCTGGGGCTTCCTGTTACTCAGAAGCAGGTAGATCAGCTTGAAGCCAATATTGAAAACATTGATTATGAAACTGCCGCCGCACGGGAAAAGGAGGTACGCCACGACGTTATGGCGCATGTTTATACCTACGGCAAGGCATGTCCCGACGCAAAGGGTATAATTCATCTCGGCGCAACATCATGCTATGTCGGCGATAATACCGATATAATTATTATGCGTGACGCGCTCAAAGTTATACGCAGAAAGCTGATAAATGTTATAGCCCAGCTTTCAGATTTTGCCATGAAATATAAGGATATGCCGTGCCTTGCTTATACTCATCTTCAGCCGGCGCAGCTTACTACTGTTGGCAAAAGGGCGACGCTGTGGATAAACGAGCTTCTGATGGATCTTATTGAAACAGAGCGCAGGATTTCAGATTTAAAGCTTTTGGGTTCAAAGGGTACTACCGGGACGCAGGCCTCGTTTATGGAGCTGTTTGAGGGAGATACCGGAAAGATCAAGGAGCTTGAAAAAATGATAGCCGAGGAAATGGGCTTTGACGGAGTAGTTCCGGTTTCCGGTCAGACATATTCTAGAAAGATTGACAGCTTTGCGGTAAACGCTCTTGCGGGAATAGCCCAGTCATGCAGCAAGTTTTCAAACGATATGAGAATCCTGCAGTCTTTTAAGGAAATGGAAGAGCCCTTTGAAAAAAGTCAGATAGGCTCCAGCGCTATGGCTTATAAGAGAAATCCTATGAGATGCGAGAGAATAACGTCGATTTCAAGGTATCTTATGATAGATTGTCTGAATCCGGCGTTTACCGCGGGAACTCAATGGTTTGAAAGAACGCTTGACGATTCCGCAAACAAGAGAATTTCAGTCGCGGAGGCATTTCTTGCGGCGGACGCAATTTTAAATATTTGGGCAATCGCATTTGCCGCCGCACGATGACCAGAACCGACGGATGCATGCACAA
>ERZ779866.2723-NODE-2723-length-15354-cov-3.606641_pt1 | contig 15354 bp, 18 predicted proteins | sample MGYA00511248_ERZ779866 | MGnify/ENA primary metagenome ERZ779866 (study PRJEB29588, sample SAMEA2155758) | human gut metagenome | biome: human gut; feature: human-associated habitat; material: faeces | place: Denmark | collected 2008/2010 ... | reverse complement strand
ACGGCGGAAAAAGGCGGGGTATGCGGAGGGAAGCGGAGGAAATGGTTTCCGAAAAACCGGCTGGAGGAGAATAGTGGAAGAAAAAGCGGGCCATACTGGAGGTATCAATCTGATATATGGAAAGGATGATGAGGTATGGTAAAGGGAGTTACCCGACGGGTGATTGTGGTCAAGTCCCCTGACCGCCGGCTGTTTGAGCAGGCCATTTTTATTGTCCGGGAGGAGGCGTTTGCCTCCCAGGGGGTTACAGCCCAGCAGGTGCTGGAGGAAGCCCAGCGGGTGGCGGACGGGTACATCCGGCGCAATACCGGTCCCAGCCGGTGGCTGAGAAAAATTCCCGGTCCGGTCTATGGGCTGGCCGGTGCGGGCGTGGCCACACTGGCCTGGGCGCTGGCGTTGCTTTTATAATGGAAAGAGAAGCGGGAGGGGAAAGTCCCTCCCGCTTTCTGTCTGAAATAAAAGAGAATGTGCGGAGAAAGAAAAAAGATACGCAGTTTTGCTTCCAAATGAAACCAGAGGTCGCCTTCGCATAGGGAAAAGAAACCTGCAAATAATAGGGCTGTTTAGAAAAATAAGACCGCAGGAGGAATCCTATTTATGAAGGCCACAGGCATCGTAAGACGCATTGACGACTTGGGCCGGGTCGTGATTCCCAAGGAAATCCGCCGGACCATGCGAATCCGCGAGGGCGACCCGTCACAGATGACATGGACATGGTGGGAGATGTTCTGCTTCGGAATGCTGGATCTGGCAAAAAGAACCGGCCTGGATTGTACATCATGACGAAACCGGCGGGCTCTACCGTGGGTATTCGGGAGGGGTCATTGACCTGAAAAAACCGGGAGAAGATTGAAAAACAGCCCCCGCTGGCCAATGGTCAACGGGGGCTGCTGTTCTGTTTTAGCGCTTACCAGGTCACATATTCCTCGCAGAACCGTGTAAGCATCACCGCCGCCTGAGCCCGGGTGGCCTGGCTCTGGGGAGTAAGGGTGGAGCCGTCGCCGGTGCCGCTGATGATGCCAGCGCCGCAGGCCCACTGCATGGCGGGGATGGCGTACTCGGCCACATCCGACACATCCGTGTAGGACAGGATGTTGGTATTTTCGCCCACACTCACATCGTAACCCCGCGCCTGGGCGAACTGGTACAGCATGACGGCAAGCTGCTCCCGGGTGATGGGATCGTGGGTGCCGAAGGTATTGCCGTATCCGGAGGCAATGCCCTCGGAAGCCGCCCAGCGGATGGCCTCGGAACACCACTGGCCCTGGGCCACATCGGTGTAGTTCATGGCGAAGTTGACCACAGGGCTGCCCTCTTTTTTATGCAGCATGGATATGAGCTGAGCTCTTGTGGCCGGAAGTTCGTCCTTCTCATCGGGCAGAAGCATGATGCAGGAGGCGTCGGTGCGGGCGGGATAGCTCTCCTCAACGCCGTTGTACCAGGCCATAATGCGGTCGCCTGCCTCGATGCCCATAAGAGATACCGAGGACGGATCGTCATATCGGGTGATGACAGTATCCTTGCCTGTGTTTATTATGAGGTCGCCGCCGTCAACCGTCAGTCTGACCTGACCGTCTTCTTCAGAGACCGATTTTACCACATGATACCATGCGCAGCCGGCGTCCATTGGAGTGTTGCGCACCACCGCAATGGCCGAGGACTGAGGAGGCAGCGACTTTGTCGACACGGGACTGTGGAATATATACACGCTTTCGCCCTCGCTTAAGGTGGAAGGATTGTCTTTTATATGTCTGCCGTCGTCAATCCAGAGGGTGTCGGACGAAATGTTCATGACATATTCTCCGTATTTTTCCGAGGTCATACGGAGCTGAGATATATTGCCGTCTTTATCTCTTATAATATCGTCTATACCTCCGAAATACAGCACGCTGTCGGGCAGGGCCGTCTCAGACTGAGCCGAATAGAGAACCGGAGTGTAATCACGGCTGACGGCGGCCGAAGGCAGAGCTGCAGAGCAGAGCATAACGCCGCAGAGGGTGAGGGCGGTGAGTTTTCTTTTCATAACATTCTCTCCTTTGTGGTTTTATTTAAGTGCTATGCTTTTTAGACTGCGTCTTTCGGCAAAATGTTCCCAATAAAAAATAAAAAGGAACGGCGTGCCGTTCCTTTTTATTTGATGATTATTTTGAGATGTTTACGCAGTATCTCATAAACATGACTGCGATTTCGGCTCTTGAGGTTTCGCCTTTGGGGGAAAGGGAGGATTCGTCGCCCGCGCCCTTTATGATGCCTGCGCCGCAGGCTCATTTTACCGCTGAAAGGGCGTAATCACTGATATATGCGGCGTCTGCAAAGGACGAGAGGTCGGTGCTTTCGTATTTCGACATATCGATTCCCTTGTATTTGGCGTATCGGAAAAGCATCGCCGCAAGCTGTTCTCTCGTTACGGCGTCGCCCGTGCCGAAATGCTCGGCGTCATAGCCTGTCACCACGCCGTTGAGCCTTGCCCAATATACGGCGTCGGTGTACCACGAGTCGGGATTCACATCGGCGTAAGGATAGCCGGGTTCTGCCCATCTATGTCGGGAGAGCCGTCGAGACGCCACAGCATGACGGCTATCATGGCTCTCGAGGTGCTGACATCGGGGGCGAATACCCCGTCGTCTACGCCTTTCATAATGTCCTCGTCGATGCAGTAGTGAACGCCGTCGTGGTACCATGCGCCGAGGGACAGGTCGTCAGAGGCGGCCATGGGACAGCTTTCATCTCTCGGGCAGTCAAAGGCGCCCGAAACGGGTTTGAAGGTAACGGCAACCGTAACGGCACAGGAGGGCTGAACATAGGTGTATTTGCCGTTTTCGCCCTTTGTCACGGCCACGGTATTTCCCTTGGAATCGGTGACTGTGACGGTGTCCACAGTGTAGCCGTCGTCGGGTTTGGGGGTTACCGTCACGGTGCTGCCCGCCTCGGGGAAAGAGGGTGAGACGGTGTAGCTGCCGTCAAATACCGTGCCGGAAACCGGACCGCTCTCATGGGCCCATACGGCGGCCTTTGCATAGTAGGCGTCGTCGGATACATTGGTAAAGGGATGGGCGACGGAGGGCTCGGGGCTGCCGTTTGCTCTCCACAGGAAGGTGAGAATCTGAGAGGTTGTGCAGGTCATATCGGGGCTGAAGGTGTTTTCACCGGTGCCTGTGGTAATTTCTCTGCCGCCCACTCTACTGCGTCATAGTAGTATGCCCCCGGCTGAACATCGGAGAACATGGGAGTTTCGCCGAATACTATAAAGAACTGACCGGCTGCGCTGGAAAGACGGAACATATCGTATTTTTCCATGTTTTCCGCCTTGAGAATTTCGCGGTAGTCGGGGAAGGGAGATTCGGTGTCGTCACCGTAAATCCATACGCCCTTCCGGCTGTCGCCGTCCTTTTTAAGACCGACTATGTCATAAAGGGTTGTGGCATTTTCATAGTCGCCTATTCCGCCTTCGGAGCCGTGAACACTTTCGGAAAAGGTAAATGCCGAAGGATCTGCTGTGTAGATTGTTTCCGAGACGGCTTCGGATGTCTCCGTCTGGCCGCCGACCTCATATGTCCATTTGAGGGATATAGCGCTTTGGGAAAGTATGCCGCTCATCTCTAATACGCTTTCCTAGTGCTGTGTAGTCCATTTAATCACCTCTACTTCATTTTAGAGGGATTATAACCTCCATTAAATCAAGTATAAGATTAAATCATATTGACTAAAAGGTTAAATTGTGATACACTCAAGGCAAGTACAGAAACGGCAATAGATTGACACAACAAGATAAGAAAGGAAATGGTGAACATGAAAAGACTGATAGCGTTAATACTGACGGCGGCTCTGGCCTTATCCCTTGCGGCTTGTGGCTCAAGTACTCCAACCAAAGATGAGATGTTAGAAAATGCACAAGAAGTAGATTTCAAAGAGTACGCAATCCAATATGCTGAAAACTCTGCAACCTTGAAAGAACAGTATGGGGGTCAAACTTGTATCGTAAGCGGCTATGTTACTAATATTAGAGGCGATATTAATGAAGTACAGCTTGAATGGCATGATGGAACAGCATATTATACAGAAGAAGAACAGGCTAGATTAACTGATAATTCAATGGTCTTGGATGCCTCTAATTATATTCTATTTTGTGATATTGCTGAAGATGGCGGCATAACGGAAATTAAGAATGGAGATTACATTTCTGTTGTCGGTCAATTTGATGAAAATGGAAGACAGCTTGAAAATGCATATATTATATTAGAATAATGATTTAAGGCGGCTAGTATCAAATACTAGCCGCTTTCCTATTGACAAATAATTAAAACCGCTATAAGATAGTGACACTAAATCTATTTAATAGGGGGCGTTAATAATGGCAGAAGAAAAGAAAGAAGAAGTAAAAAAATCATGGGATAAAATGACCTTTAGAGAATTGACCCGTGAGGCGCTTATTCAACACGCTGAAAGCCTTGCCGATGATGACCCCGAAAAAGCATTAGAGGCAATGGCCTATTTGGATGACCTCTTACAGACTGAACCTATCACCGCTGAAATGAAAAAAGAAAAGCGGCGGGAACTTGAAAGCAAGACTAAAAAGAAACGGGATAAAGAAAGCGGGTGATGTCCTTTGTCATGTAGTCGGAGGTGTGAGGTGTGACAAGGCCTGCGTCTATCGCCTTGTCTATCTCCTCTTTAGCCCACTCGCTGACCTTTTCCTGCTCGATTACCTCGGGGGAGAAGAGGTCGTCTCTGTCCAGATGCTCAAAGGTAAAGGCCATGGAAGAAAGGGTAAACACAAAGGAAAGCGCCAAAATCGCGCACAATGTTCTTTTCATACAAAAATCCTCCCGATAATTTTAGAAATTGAGACCGAAGGTCTTATTCAGCCACTGGGGGCCGTCCTTGACCACTCTGTAATTGCCGTTGGGGTCGTTTTCAAAGTTTATGGAGTTTTTAAAGCTGTCTCTTTCGGCTCTGTCCTCAAAATGCACCAGTATGTAGCTGAAACCGCCGTCCGAGAGACCCGAGTATACCGAGCTGAAGGTGTATTCGTGAGATGTGCCCGCCTGGAGCTCTACATCGAAGAAGAATACCTGCACGGCGTCTCCTGTCTTGTTGTCATAAAAGACCAGAGCGGTTTTTTCCGAGATGGGTTCCTGGGTGCTGTTGGTAATGGTGAGACCGTAGGCGGCGCCGTCATAGTAGATGTACTGTCCGCCCAGCTCAGAGGAGTTTGAGGTGCAGACATCTATTTTATATGTCACCTCGCCCTCGTAGGGCTCAATCGCTCCGTCGGGCATATAGCCGTTGTCGGCGATTATGTATCTGCCTGCAAAATCTACATCGGTGAGGGTGAAAGGTGTCACTACATTGCCCTTTTTGTCGATTTCGCCTATGTACCACTTGGATTCTCCGGCTTCCTCATGGTTTTTGAACACCGTGGCTTTGCCGCCGTGGAAATAGCCCGAGTATATGGCGCCCATGGAGGAATGGGAGGCAAACTGGCAGGGAACGACTATTTCGCCCGAGGTGTTGATGTAGCCGAGACCGTCTTTTTCGGAATATACGGCGGCAAGACCCTCATAGAAGGGGAACATGCAGGAAAATCTGCCTCTGTTGAGGTCGACAATCTCCATGTTTTCGTTGATGTAGTTCCACACAGTCTCGGGAGCCTGGGAGTAGGGGTCGTCAAAGACATTGTAGCCCCAGGTGTTTTTTACGAGAACCGGCATGAGACCTTCGCGGAACTCGTGCTCGCCGTAGACATAGATTCCCTTTGCGTCGAGGGCGTCTATCTGGCTCTGGGAGAGACCGAGAGCCGAAACCGAGGCAAAGAGCATGGCGCAGCACAGAAGGGCGGCTGAGAGCTGCCTTAAAAATCTTTTCATTTTTCATTTCCTTTCTCTATGTGTGTTCATATATTTGCCATAAATATTTTACTACCGCAGGAAATTGATGTCAATATATTCAGTCACAAAAAAACACATTTTTAAAGAAAAAATCCTTTAAATGTGTCTGTTAAAAGTACTGTTTATCGTACTTTTAAATGCGGCGGAGCCTTTTCGGCATATGCGGCTGTTGAAAAGGGAAAAAAGCTGTGATAAGCTTTAGTCAGAAAGGGGGAAGGAGATGTCTTTTATATTCGGCGTTTTCTTCGGATGGCTTTATTACTGTCTTTTCAAGTACAATAAATACTGATGGGAGGGAGAGATATGTATTTTATCCTCGGTCTGTTTCACGGCTTTTTCAAAACCCTGCTTTTTAAAAACAAGTATTAAAAACCAAAAGAAAGGGAAAAAAGTACTTGTTTTTTCCCTTTCTTTGTGTTATTATAATGTATACAGACACGGAGGCTTAGCTCAGCTGGTTAGAGCGCCTGCTTCACACGCAGGAGGTCACTGGTTCGAGTCCGGCAGTCTCCACCAACAGGGCGAGTTTTTCGCCCTGTTTTTATTTTAAGCAAAAAGAAAAAGCCGGGAGAAATCCCGGCTTTTTGATTTTTACTGTTCGTCTGATATTGAAGGAAAGCTTTTCTTTATTTTAGAGACATTCTCATTCAAATTATCAAGTGTCTTTTGAACTTCTTTCAAATTGGACGACAATTCATTAAAGTTTTTGGTAACGCTTTTTCTGTTAATATTATCGAGCAATTCTATCAATTCAGCAAATCCTTGAAGGGTAATAAACGATATTATACTGCTTACAATAAAGGAAGCTGCAACAGAAATATTGTAATCCCCTCCCCAAGTTTCAAATGCACTGCCAAGAAAAAGTCCGCTTAAAATACCTAAAATTAACACTACCCATGCTAATGTATTTATTGCTTTGGCTTTACTGTTATTCATTATAATTCTCTTTATCAATTTATTTTATGCTTTATGAAGGTATGTGCAATATTTTTGAATTACTTGGAATATGCCTCGAACAGACGGTATACAGTTACAAAGGACTGCTGTCTTGTGTAGGTGCCCAGCGGTGTGAAGTTGTCCTCGCCCGTGCCGTTCATGACGCCGATGCCGAAGACATACTTGACGGCGTCCTTAAAGAAGCTTGCCACATTGTTGTCGTCTGCAAACACATGGCCGTCGTCTGTGACTGTTGTATCCATGCCGAGAGCAGAGGCTGCGCGCTGGAGGAAAGCTGCGGCTTCCTGTCTTGTGATGGTGGCGTAGGGATCGAAGATGCCGTCGCCGCGGCCGTTTACTATGCCGAGGGCGTTGGCTGCCAGAACATCATAGTTTGTCGAGTCGGAGAAGGGATACTGAGCCATGATGTCATAGACGGTCTTGCCTGTTTTCTCCTTGACGAGATCGTCAATATCCTTGCCCGAGACGGCGGAAATTGTCTCGACTATGAGGGAGGCAAACTCTTCTCTTGTGATGTTGGATCTGTAAAGGTTCTGGAGGTGGTCGGGAACGAGATTCTCCTCGATGGCCGCCACGACCTCTTTGAGAGCCCAGGAATCCACCTCAGCCTCTGTGGGCAGGGGCATTGTGTATGTGATCTTGCCGAAGCCGTACTTGCCGTTTTCCTCGATGGTGACTATGCTTGCGGGGGAGTAGATGACCGGGGTGCCGTTGGCGTCTGTGGAGAAGTAGACATCTTTTTCAATCTTCTCGGAGCCCTCGACTACATTGCCCTTGTAGTCGATGAGGAAGGCGTTTGTGCCGTCATAGACTACGGCGTAGCCGCCCGAGAAAGATGTGGCCTGCTCATACTTGGGCTCGATGACCCATTTGCCGTCGATGCCGATATAGCCCCATTTGCCGTTCTGCTTTGCGGCCATGACGCCCTCGGATTCGGGGTAGAGATGTTCAAAAACAAAGGGAATAACGGTGTTGCCGTTCTTGTCGATACCGCCGAACATGCCGTTTTCTCTTACGCAGGCTATGCCCGATTTGAAGAGCTCGCTGTCGCCGTAGATATCGGAGTATGTGTAGTAGTCAAAACGGGGATTTATGACCCATTCGCCCGACTTGTTGATAAAGCCCATTACGCCGTCGCCGCCGTCATTGGGGAAAACCCACACAGGGGCAAGACCCTGATTGAAGGAGTCAACATTGCCCACATAGCAGGTATCCCAGGGAGATACGGGAACTACGACGCTGTTGCCGTTTTTGTCAACATATCTGGGGGATTCGTCTGTAAAAGGAGAGTATACAGCGAAAAGATTTTCGTTGTAGGGGTGATCGGTGACGAAAAGACCCAGATCGACTGCCTTGCCGTTCTTGTCAAATACATGGAGCAAACCGTCGGCGTCAAAGAGGTTTACATAGCCGTTGTGGAAAAATGCCTTGATGTCGCCGAAAGCCGAGGATACTTCGTTGTAATCCTCAAATGTGAGCTGTGCGCCGCTCTCATAGGTGAACGGTGTGTAGTTGCCATGTGTGTCGATAAAGCCGTAGCTCCATACGGTGTAGCCGCCGTATTCGTCTGTCTTCTTCTCGGCGTTGGCCACGACAGCCTTGCCTTCGGAGAAGGACATTACATCGTCATACTCAAAGGGTATGACAGTTTTGCCGCTCTCGTCGATAAAGCCCCACTTGCCGTTCTTCTTTACGGCGGCGAGACCGTCGGAAAATCCGCCTGCGTCCTCATACTGGGGAGCGATGATCTCCGTATAGACCATCTGACCCTGATTTTCGGCGAAAACAGGGGTGATAAGGGAGAGAGCCGTAACGAGTGCCAGAATAAAAGATACCGTTCTCTTCATTTTTCTTCTTCCTTTCAAGTTATATTTGTACACATATCATTAAATATGTGTTTACAATTATATTAAATCACAAAACACTTTGAAAATCAAGTTTTTCGGAAGGACTTATACGAAAAAAGCTCCGCCGCAGCGGAGCTTTTTTCGCGTATTCTAATGAAGGTGTTATGCTTTTATATCCTTTGTCCACTCCTTGAGTTCCTCTTCCGAACAGTAGAGCAGATGACCGGGGGAAACCTCGTGATAGGAGGGCTGAACGCCGTCCTTGTAGTCGTGGCTTTCGGGGTCGTAGAATATCTTCTGTCTCTTCTTCTCGCTGATGGGATCGGGGTGGGGAATGGCCGAAAGAAGGGCCTTTGTATAGGGGTGGAGGGGATTTTTAAAGAGGTCGGCGGAGTCGGCCAGCTCGACAAGCTTGCCGAAATACATGACGCCTATCCTGTCGGAGAAATATTTTACAACGCTTAAGTTGTGGGCGATGAACAGTATCGTCAGGCCGAACTCCTCCTTGAGGTCATTGAGAAGGTTTATGACCTGAGCCTGCACCGAGACATCGAGGGCCGAGATGGGCTCGTCTGCTATGATGAGCTTGGGACCTGCAATGAGGGCGCGGGCGATGCCGATTCTCTGGCGCTGTCCGCCCGAAAACTCATGGGGATATCTTGTGGCGTGCTCGGGGGAAAGACCGACCTTTAAAAGCATTTCGGCTGTGCGGCGGTGTCTCTCCTCCGGGTCTTTGACTCCCTTTACCTTGAGACCCTCGCCCACTATCTCCTGTACCGTCATACGGGGGTTGAGTGATGCGATGGGGTCCTGAAAAATCATGGCGATGGAGTCGGTGACATATTTTTTAAGCTCTTTTGTCAGCTTGCCTGTTATCTCTCTGTCCTCAAAATAGACATGACCGCCGGTGGGGTTATAGAGCCTTATTATGGCGCGTCCCGTGGTGGTCTTTCCGCAGCCCGACTCGCCGACGAGACCGAAGGTCTCGCCCTTTCTCACATCGAAGGAGACATCGTCGACGGCTTTTACCGTGTTTACCCTGCCTCTTTTCTTGGTGGTAAAGTGCATGCTGAGGTTTTCAACACGCAGAATGGGGTTGTTCTCGTTGTTAGTCGGCAATTCCGTTCGCCTCCTTCATTCTCTGGATTCTGTGGGCAAGTATCTCGGGCATCTCGACCTTGGGGGCGTCGGGGTGCAAAAGCCATGTGGCGGCGTAATGTGTGTCGGAAATCTTGAAGAAGGGGGGCTCCTCCTCGAAATCTATGGCAAGAGCGTACTTGTTGCGCTGGGCAAAGGCGTCGCCCTTGGGGGGATTGAGCATATTGGGGGGAGCGCCGGGTATGGAGAAGAGCTTCTCCTTGGTGTCGAGATCGGGTATCGACGAAAGAAGCGCCCATGTGTAGGGGTGGGCGGGACGGTAGAAGATGTCCTCCGCCGTGCCTATCTCCACGATCTTGCCTGCGTACATGACGCATATTCTGTCTGCCATGTTGGCGACGACGCCCAGATCGTGGGTGATGAAGATGATGGAGAGGTCTCTCTCCCTCTTCATTTCATTTATAAGCTCAAGTATTTTGCTCTGTATAGTGACATCGAGGGCCGTTGTCGGCTCGTCGCATATCAGTATCTCGGGGTTGCAGGCGAGAGCTATGGCGATGACGATTCTCTGGCGCATACCGCCCGAAAACTGGAAGGGATACTGCTCGTATCTCAGCTCGGGGTTGGGTATGCCGACGGCAGCCATCAGCTCTATGGCCTTTGCCTTGGCCTTTTTCTTTTCAAAACCGCCGCTCAAAACGAGAGCTTCGGTTATCTGCTTGCCTATTTTCATTATGGGGTTGAGAGCCGAGAGGGGGTCCTGGAAAACAAGGGAGATCTGCTTGCCGCGGATCTTGTAGAAATCCTTTTCCTTGTATTTTGCCATGTCCTCGCCCTTGTAGATTATCTCGCCCGAGTCGATGTGGCCGTTTTTGGGCAGTATTCCGAGAATTGCCTTGGTGGTAACCGACTTTCCCGAGCCCGACTCGCCGACTATGACGAGGGTCTCGCCCTTATAAAGCTCGAAATCTATGTGTCTGACCGCCTGAACCTTTCCCGCGAAGGCGTTGAAGGAGACGCTCAGGTCCTTTACTTGTAAAATGGGTTCCATAAAAGCTCCTTTCTTATGCGCCGCGCTGGGTGGGGTCGAAGGCGTCTCTCAAACCGTTGGACAGCATGTTGAAGGATATCATGAGCAGCGAAATCATGATTGCGGGGAAAAGCACCTGATTGGGGTACTGCTGCATGACCTTCTGGCCCTGGGACAAAAGAACGCCGACAGAGCTTTCGGGAGCTCTGATGCCGAGGCCGATGTAAGCCAGGAACGACTCTGTGAATATGGCGCCGGGAATGGCTATCATGGCTCTTGTGATGATGGGGCCTATGGAGTTGGGCAGTATGTGACGGAATATGAGCACTCTGTCTCTTACGCCCAGAGTTCTCGAGGCGAGAACATATTCGCTGCCCTTATAGCGGTAGAACTGGGCTCTTATGAGTCTTGCGGTGCCTATCCAGTTCTGAACCACAAGGGCCAGAATTATCGACACGATACCTGTACCGAAGAATAGTATAAACAGCGTGACCACAACAAGCTGGGGCATGGCGTTTATGATTTCGGTGATACGCATCATTATCATGTCGGTCTTGCCGCCGTAGTAGCCGGCGATGGAGCCGTAGACTATGCCGATAAAGACATTGACAAAGACCGAGATAAAGGCTATGAGCAGTGATACACGGGCGCCGCGCCACATTCTTGTCCAAAGGTCGCGTCCTAAATAGTCGCTGCCCAGCCAGAAGTTTACATCGTCGGGCACGCCTGAATATTTGTAGTAGTCGACCTCGATGTCGCACATCTGCACTCCCTTGATCTCGCGCTCGTTGAACACTCTCAAAATACAGCCTTCGGGGTATCTCTCGGTGTCATCGAGACCGTCGACACGGCGGTTCTGAAGAACTCTGCCGCCGTCCATGATGCCGAACTGAGCGAGAAACGGCACACGGGGCGGAAGGTTGATGTAGTCGAGGTTCTGGTCGTTATAGCCGAACTCGTTCATGGAGGGACCGAAAAGGGCGAAGAAAACTATTATAATGATGCCGATGAGGGCGGCTATGGACACCTTGCTCTTCATAAAGCGCAGAGCGGCATCCTTGAAAAAGCCGATGGGCTTGGATTCGAACTTGGCGTCCAAAATCTTCTGTTCGCTCTGAACAAGGACGAACTTGCTCTTGTCCATGTTCTGCCACCTGGGGTCGGAGGCGGAGTATACATTTTTCATTCTTTTTTACCTCCCATTCTGACTCGCGGGTCGACAACGCCGTAGGAAAGGTCGACGATGAGTATTGTGAGCAGCGAGATTATCGAGTAGAAAATGAGCACTGCCAGCGTGACCTCATAGTCGGGAGCGTTTATCGAGCTGACCATGATGCCGCCCATGCCGGGTATGGCGAAGATGGTCTCTATGACAAGGCTGCCGCCCATGATGCTGGTGAACATGGGAACGATGATATTCATAAGGGGCAGAAGAGAGTTTCTTATGCCGTGGTTTATGGTGGACTGGGTCTCTGTGAGGCCTTTTGTTTTAGCCAAAAGCATGAAGTCGGAGTTTATCGTCTCGGCCAGCTCTGCTCTCAAATATCTTGTAACTCTGGCGATAGGATCCAAAGACAGAGCCAAAACCGGCAGAGCGAGGGAGTGGAGCTGCTTTAAGCCTGTGGCGGTGGCGTCGTATATGATGGGGAAAGAGCCCATCTTGAAGGCGAAGAAATACTGCATTAAGGTGGCGAAAACAAAAGACGGCACCGATATGCATATGACGACCAGAAAAGATACAAGATAGTCTATCCATGTGTTTTTCCTGATAGCGGCTACTATACCCAGTATAATACCGGTCGGCAGCGAGATTACAAGGGACAGAAGATTTATGTACATGGAGACCGGAATACGGGTCTTCATGATGTCCCATACGGGAACATTGGGGTAGAGCTTTAAAGATGTTCCCCAGTCGCCCTTTGTAAAGGCGTCACGGAGAAAGTAGGCGTACTGAACGGGCAGCGGTTTGTCGAGGTGATACTTCGCCTCCAAAGCGGCCTGCTGCTCGGCGGTCATGTCGGGGTTTCCGTCAAACATGTTGCCGGGCATAAGTCTTATGACCATAAAGCCCATCGTCACTATTATGGCGAGGGTGATAAGCATGGCCACAAGCCTTTCGATGACATATCTTAGCATAATTCACCTTCCTTGGGAATTGTCAAAGCCGAACCGGACTCGTCGTCCGGTTCGGCATGAGCTGTTTACAAATGCTTATTCGGCGGGGGTGATGGAGCTCAGGCTGTATCCGAAGCCGTAGGCCGGGACATATGCCTTGACGGGGAGATTTACTCTGTCTGCGATGAGGGTGTAGCCGGGAGCCTCGTATACGGGGATTGTGACGGCGTCCTCAATGGTGATCTTCTCCATCTCTCTTGTAAGCTCAAGACGGTAGTCGTTGTCGAGCTTTGCCTCGAGGGAGAGGTTTGCCTTGTTCCAGAGCTCATCGTATGCGTCGTTGAAGTAGGGCTCGTTTTTATTTGTGTATGTGCCGGAATAGACCTTGAGGCCGTTCCAGGGAGCTGTTGTAGATGTGTTCCAGCCTCTCCATGTCAGCTCAAAGCTGTTGGTGTTGCCGTTTCTCCAGCCCTGTGTAAGCTCTGTGGCGACATTGGATGTAACAGCCATAAGCTCCAATGTGAAGCTGTCGCCGAAGATTTCGGGAAGAGTCTTGTGGAGATACTCGGAAGCTGCCTTGTAGTTGGCAGAAGTCTCGGAGTACATAAGTGTGAGGGTCAGCTCTGTAAGACCTGCTGCCTCCATGGCCTTGTCGTAGTACTCCTTGGCCTTTGCCGTGTCGTAGCCGAGGTTTTCGGGGATGTATTCGTTGGATTCATCCATCTCACGGAAGGGAACGCCTGTTTCCATATCGCCTATGCACTTTGTGGGAACATTCCAGTTGGCGGGAATGCCGTTTACCATGTTGCCTATGGCTTCTCTGTCAACTGCGTAGTAGAGAGCGCGGCGGAAGTCTGCGTTGCCCAAAATGCCGTTGTGATCTGTGTTGCCCATATTGATGCATATGCTCGATATGGAGGAGGAGGGGGAAGTCATAATTCTGGGATCGTCGATGTACTGCTCAATGCTCTCGGAGCCGAGGCTTACGACATCGAGCTCGCCGTTTAAGAACAGTTCAAGAGCTGTGTTTCTGTCGCCGACGACCTTGTATACCATGCCTTCGAGTTTTACTTCATCGGCGTGGGGATAATCGGGGTTTCTCTCAAATGTGAACTGTGCGCCCTGAATCCACTCTTTGAGAATATAGGCGCCGCAGCTCATGTATTTGTCGGCGGAGGAGCCGTATGTGTTGGATGTGCGGTCCTCGCTCATGCATGCCTCGTATGTCTCCTCATGGACCAGCTCGTTCCAGGAGTAGTTGACATGGTTCTTGACATCGATAGCCGTTACGGGGTCTGTGCATGTAAGCTGAACGGTGTAGTCGTCGACTTTCTTGATGCCGACATCTTCCCATGCGACTGTGTTTGCGTCACCCTGGAGGGAGTACTCCTTGGCGTTGACTATTGTGATGTAGTCGGAAGCCATCTGGGATGCGCGGGAGTTGACGAGAAGGGGATCGAGGCACATTTTCCACGAATAGATGACATCATCTATTGTGATGGCGTCGCCGTTTGCCCATTTTGCGTCTTCAAGGATCTTTATGTTCCAGACCTTGCCCTCTTCGTCGACCTGCTCGGGGTCGCTCTCGGCCAGCTCTGTCGTGAAGATAAAGCCGTCGCCTGTCTCATTGGGGGCATATCTGTAAAGGTTCATGGATGTAAGGCTTATGAGAGTGCCGCTGTCGGACATTGTCCATGTGTGGGGGTTGATGGTATCCACATCGGCGAGGAAGTAGTTGTTGAACACGCCGTATGGCTCATCGGATGCCGCCGCAGTTGTGGTATCTGCGGAGGAATCGCCCGAAGCGGTTGTCTCGGTTTCTGTCTTGGAGCAGCCTGCAAAAAGGCTGAGCATCATGACAAAAGCCAAAGTGAGTGCGAGTAGTCTTTTCATTTCATATTCTCCTTTTTTGATTTTATTATTGACCTTTGGGTGCAAAGGTAATAAACGGTTGACTTTTGCTCGGGATAAAGGTATACTTAAACATATGTATATAACAAGATAAAAGGAATATGTCTTAAAAAGAGGAGAAAAAATGGTAAATGTAAGCCTTAAAAGTTTGAAAAATTATTTGTTGGTTGCCTTTGTGCCGGCGCTCATCTCGTGGTTTGCCCTGCCTCAGGACAATGTGTTTTATAAGATGATAGACGCCCTGTTCTGCGGCGGTCTCGGGGTGCTGTGCATAGGGGGGCTGGGTTTTGCCGCATATCTGGGAGGCTTTGACCTCTTCGCTTACAGCCACAGGAAACTTTTCAAATATTCAAAGAAGAACATCAACAATCCCGATGTTGAGGATGTGGGTTCCTACCACGAATACATATCGGGAAAAAGGAGAAGCAAGGGCTTTGTTCTGCCGCTTTCTCTCGGAGCCGTTCTCATGATATTGTAGGACAAACCAGACCGGATGTGAAGGTGAATG
>ERZ779866.2720-NODE-2720-length-15360-cov-8.200653_pt1 | contig 15360 bp, 14 predicted proteins | sample MGYA00511248_ERZ779866 | MGnify/ENA primary metagenome ERZ779866 (study PRJEB29588, sample SAMEA2155758) | human gut metagenome | biome: human gut; feature: human-associated habitat; material: faeces | place: Denmark | collected 2008/2010 ... | reverse complement strand
TCGAGCCGCTCCATGCCCAATCTGCTCGGCAAGGTTCGCGCTCTTCAGGCCGAAGGCGTTTCGGCTTGGATGTACACGAGCAACTATGCCTATCCTCCGACGACGCTCACGAGTTGCGTGCGCGATGACCTGTATTTCGTTCCGGAAGTATTGGGCGTCAAGATCGCCATGGGCGACCATCGCTCGAGCTTCCCCACGCAGGAAGAAGTGATGCGTCTTCTCACGCAGATTCGCGTGGGCGCTATGGTGGCGGGCAAGCTCGGTGTGCTGCACATCCATCTCGGCAACATTGTCGGTCCCTTCGATATGTTGCTTGAGTGCGTCAAGCGCGGCATGCCGATTCAGCACATCCGTCCGACGCACTGTGCGCGTCACCCCGATGTCTTCAAGGGCGCCATCGAATTCGGTCTTGCCGGCGGCTACGTCGACATCACCACGGGCGGCTCCTGCGCGGTCGGCACGCCTGCTCACGGCGTGAAGTCTGTACTGGAAGCCGGAGTGGCGGCCGATCACATCACGATGAGTTCCGACGGACACGGTTCCGTGCCGCGCTTCAACGATAAGGGCGAAATGATCGGCTTGGGAGTGGGCGGCGTAGCCTGCAACCTTAAGGAAGTCAAGCGCCTGATCGGCGAGCTCGGCGTGCCGATGACCACGGCTCTTTCCGTGATCACGAGCAACGTCGCCAAGGCTCTGCAGCTGCCCGGCAAGGGCGTGGTTAAGGCCGGCAACTGCGCTGACCTTAACCTCTTTGACGAAAACATGAATCTGGTTCATGTCTTTGCCAAGGGACGCCAGATGATGAAAGACGGTGAAATCATCGTCAAGGGCACGTTTGAGGAATAATCATTCTTTGAATGCCTAAACGAAGTCCGTGCCGTGTTTTCAACATACGGCACGGATTTTTTGCAAGAATTCCTCAAACATTGAACCGCACTGCAGACCATCGAGGAAAACTCGTGCCGCTTTTTCACCACACATCTGACGCTTGTAAGCGCAAGACTGACGATGCCGGTTCGTTCGGTCGGCTGGCTTTGACATGTGTGGCCGCGGGGTGCATCGCTATTGCCCCGGCTTTTTCTGCAGATGCCCCGACGACAGCGGACTCTTCGGCCGTGACGGCGCAGACCCCGGCACTGCTTCTCGATAACGTTGATGTTTTGTCGTCGGCGTCGTTATCCACAACAACGCCCGTGACGATTGGAAAAGGGGAGTCTTGGGCAGTTCCCGCCGAAGGCGGAATGCATCCGGTGGTGACGATCGGCGTGCCCGACACTGCCGACTTGGGTCGCGAGCGCCCGATGATGATATCGACGATCGAGCGGCTGAGCCGAGCCATGCCGGGAACCGAGTTTCGACTGCGTGTGATTCTGTCGGCCGACGGCAATGCGCAACTCAATATCGTCAAGCCTGACTTCATGTTTGCGCCGGCTGGTGCCGATGCCGTCTGGCACCGAGAAGGCATTGAGTCATACCGCATTGCGACCCGCAAAAGAGCCTCGGCCAAAGAGGCCGACAAGAGCGTCGGTTCCGTGTTGGTGACGCTCAAGAGCCGAGACGATCTTCAAGACATCGGGGACTTGAAAAGCAAGACGGTTGCGGCCGGACTGCCCGATTCGGTACCGGGGTGGCTCGCCGCGCTCGGAGAAGTGCAGAAAGCCGGTTACGATCCGGACGAATTCTTCGGCAAGAGCGAATTCCTTTTTGAGTATTACCCGGAGATTCTCGCATCGCTTTGGGGTGGCAAGGCCGATGTGGCAGTTCTTCCGACCTGTATGCTTGAAGCGCTTGAGAAAGACGGGCTTGTGGCGACCGATCAGCTCAAAGTGCTGCACGACAAAAGCGACGAAGCCTTGGCCTGCAAGCGTTCGACCGATCTCTATCCGGACCTCAGTCTCGTGGGCTTTTCTTGGACGCCCGAAAAAATGGCGCGCGACGTGACAGTGGCATTGATGTCACAGAAAACCGACGCGCCGTACGAGTGGCTCTCCTACGTATCGCACGCCAACGTCGATGAGCTTTTCAGGGACTTGAAAGCCGGTCCCTACAGCTATTTGAGAGACTTCAGCCTCAAGGCGCTTTACGCACGCCACACGGTTGCCTTCTGGGCCGTCGGAGCGATCCTGTTGTCGCTTGTGTTTTATGGCGCTCTTTTGCAGATTCTGGTGCGTCGTCGTACGCGAGAGCTTTCCGAAACACTTGAGCAACAGCGTCGTATGGAAGTCGAAGCGCGAGAACACCGACGTCGTCTGGGGCACTCGGAGCGCCGCAATATCGTCAATCAGATGTCCGGAATGATCGCGCATGAAATCAATTCGCCCGTGGGCGCCATCTGCAACTTCAAGGCCATTTTGGATCTTCTTTTAAGCGATGAGTCTCGTCGCGATGCAAACATCCGCGTGGCCCTCGACGGCATTGAAAGCGAAGCGCAGCGCATTGCGGGAATCGTCGGACGCGTGCGCAGCTACGCCAAAAAGCAAAAACACGCGCACAAACAGTGTGATTTGGTCGACATCTCCAAGCGTGCCGTCCGTGCGTTTTACGTGAGCTCCCCTGCCAAGGCCGTTATTCAGGAACGCTACGAAGTCGAGTCGGCTCCGTTGCTAGGCGACTCGCTTGAGCTTGAACTTCTCGTTTTGAACCTCATCCGCAATGCAAGTGAAGTTGAGCCGCAAAAAGGCGGGCGCGTGCGCGTTGAAGTGACCGTTCGACACGACGACGAGGGGCGCTTTTGTGTGGAAGTACAGGACAACGGCAAGACGCTTACCGATGAAGAACTTGAACGACTGACGAAAATGATGCAAAGCGTCAAATCCGAAGGTCTGGGCATGGGACTTTCGATTGTGCGCGGCATCGCCGACAGCCACGGTGCTGAACTCGATTTCCGCCGAGGCGACACCTGTGGGCTCAAGGTAACGGTCACGTTTGAAGCGGTAGCAGACAACAGCGAGAGTCCGACAATACCCAACGAAACGAAGGAAGCGACATGACAACGAACGTTCCTCTGATCCGCCTGGTTGACGACGACGAACTCTTTCGAGTCTCCCAGATGATGCTTCTCAAAACGAGGGGTTGGGAAGTGGAGTGTTACGAAAGCGGCGAAGCTTTTCTGGAAAAAGCCGATCTCAAGCGGCCGGGCTGCATCATTCTTGACGTGCGCATGGAGGGACTCACCGGCATGCAAGTGCATCGGGAACTGGTCGAGCGCGGATGCAAGCTTGCGGTCATTTTCCTGACCGGTCACGGCGACATTCCGATGGCAGTGCGCGCCATGCAGCGCGGTGCCGTCAGTTTCCTGGAAAAGCCCGTCAAACCTTTCGATTTGCTTGAAGTTGTGCAAAAAGCGGTGGACGCTTCTTTGGCTGATGCTCAGCGCGAAGAAGAGGCTTCGAAAAACCGAGCGCTTTTTGACGAGCTCACAGCCCGCGAAAAGGAAATCGTGATGCGGGCCGCTCTCGATACCCCAAATAAGGTCATCGCTCGGGAACTCGGCATTGCCGAACCGACGGTCAAAATGCACCGCGCCAACGCTTTTGCAAAATTGGGCGTCAAGAGTCCGCTTGAAGCCTATCGTGCACTTGAGCGCATGGGCGTGATTGCGGAGAACGTCGATAAAACGGAAGACGGAGCCTAAGACATGAGGCGTCGGGACTGTCTTACGGGACTTTGTGCGCTTGCCGGTTTGCAGTTTGTGCCGCAAACCGTTTTGGGTCTGCCGAAGCCGATTGAAGAATCGTCGGAGAACACGTCCATTTACGACGTAGTGGTTGTCGGGACGGGGCTGGCCGGCCATTGTGCCGCGATTTCCGCTAAGGAAGCAGGTGCCGAAAGGGTTTTGATGATCGACAAGGCTCCTTTGGTGGGCGGACACTCGGCACTTGCCAGCGGATCCATAGCGTTTGTGGACGAAAAGCGGCAGGCTGCCCAGGGCATTGTTGACTCGGTCGATCGGTTTGTATCAGACGCGCGTATTGCCGGAGGCGACATCAACGAAGAGAGCGTACGCCTGATTGCCGAGAAGTCAGGCCCCGGACTCGATTGGTTGGAAAGCCAAGGCATTCGGTTTTCCACGAATATCTTCCAAGCATACGGCGGCATGCATCCGCGCTGCGTCACTGCGTTTGGAAACATGGGGGCGCGACGCTACATTTTCCAGCTCCATGCCCGATCACGTGAACTTGGCATAGAAACCCGGCTGATGACGCGGGCTGTGGGATTGCATCGCTTTGAAGAGGACAAGCTTACCCTGCGGCTTGTCGATGAGAAAACCAAATCGGAATACATTCTTCAGAGTCGGTCCGTGGTGCTGGCAACTGGAGGTTTCGGTGCCAATTTGCCGCTTCGTATGCGCTACAACGCCAACCTCGATCTAGAAATTGCCACCACGGCCAATCCCCACGGTCTGGTCAAAGACACGGCAACGGGTGACGGACTCTTTCTTGCCAAGGAGCTGGGAGCTGCCTGGATCGGAATGGAAAACATCGTGCTGCTGAGCTATTGGGGTGGGCGCATGCTCGACTATCAGGGAGCGGAAATCTATGTCGACCACGAGGGCCGCCGTTTTGTCGATGAAACGACCACAACGAGCAAAATTGCCCGGGCCATTTTGCAGTTGCCCGGCCGATCCATGTACGTGATTACGGATGCCAAATCGGCCAAAGGCGTCAACGTGGGCGCCAAGATCACCGCGGGGAGCATCAGACTCTCTGAGTCGATTGTCCAGATGGCTCGTGACATGAAGGTGTCGGTCTCAGAACTTGAGCGCACCATTCGAGACTACAACGCTCATGCTGTCGCACAAACGCCCGACTCATTCGGCCGCACGGTCTATACGCAGACGATCGACAAGCCGCCGTTTTACTGGGGACAGGAACGGTTGATGATTCACGCTACGTTAGGCGGCCTTAAAGCCGATTTGCACGGTCGCGTCAAAACCGAAGCCGATTCAGTGATTGACGGACTTTTTGCCGCAGGAGAGGTCGTCGGCGGCATATGGGGCAAAGACCGACTCGGCGGTACGGGACTTTTGCAGTGCGTGGTGATGGGAAGAGAAGCTGGTTTATCTGCAGCCCGAATTGCGGGACAAGACTGAAATTTGTTCTGCCCACAGTTGTTTTGAAAACCAAAAAAACGCCCGCATCCCAGGAGAAAAGGATGCGGGCGCCGTTAGGAGATAAAGTCAGCTCTAGGCTTAGGCCTTCATCTTGGCGAACTGTTCGCCGGCGATCATGCCGAAGGTCAGAGCATCAATCACGGCTACGGTGCCGAGACGCGATGCGCCGTGCACGCCGCCCGTCACTTCACCGCCAGCGTACAGACCCTTGATCGGGGCGTGAGTCGTGGCGCTGATCACCTGGGCGTTGTTGTTGATCATCACGCCGCCCATGGTGTGGTGAATCTTCGGGCAGACTTCAATGCCGTAGAACGGGGGCTTGGAAACGTCCAGACCCTTGTTGAACTTAAGAATGCGGTGGAAGTCCTTGTCAGTGCCTTCCTTCACGAAGTTGTTGAACTTCTTGACTTCGGCAAGGAACGCGTCCTGCTTGATGCCGAAATGCTTGGCCAGAGCTTCGAGAGTGTCGAACTTCTTGACCGTGCCCATTTCGAGCGGCAGACGCACGAAGGACGGGTTGATGGCCTTGACGATGGCGTCGTCGCAGACGGCGATCGGGTAGTTCTTGTCGTTGCCGATGACCTTGAACATGGCGTCAGCCTTGATCTTGCGGCCGGCGTGTTCGTCCATGAAGCGCTTGCCGGTCTTGCGGTCGACCACGAGGCCCAAGTCCATGCAGGCGTGGTTGGTGAAGTTCACGGAAACACCGAAGCCTTTTTCGTTGGGGTTGCAGTAGGGAAGGAACTGCAGCCAGCACAGCTGAACCGGAGCGGCGCCGATGCCCAGAGCCTTGATCAGCACGCCGGCAGTAGCACCAGGCTGGTTGGTGGAGTCGGTGGAGGGCACCACGCGCGGATCCTGAATCTGACGGAACCAGATGTCGCGGGAGAAGCCGCCGGCGGCGAGCATGACGCCGAGCTTGGCGCGAACGGTGTGGCTCTTGCCGGTCTTGTTTTCCAGGTCGTCGCTCACGAGCTTGTTGTTGAAGCGGTAGCCGGAACGATAGGTAACACCGAGAACTTCACTCTTGTCGTCGCTCACGATGAAGTCGTCGAACTTGGCACGGGTGCGAATAACGACGTTCTTGATCTTCTTCAATTCGGCGTGCATCGGACGGATGTAGCCGGAGCCCGAACCCGCCTTGATTTCGTAGGAGCGGGGAACGGAGTGGCCGCCTTCAAAGAGCATGTGGTTGGGCACGAATTCGCAACCGCAGTCAACCACCATCTTGATCGTGTCGTTGCAACGATCAGCGATCGTGGCAAGCAGGTTGGTGTGGTTGATGCCGAGACCATCGCGCAGGCAGTCTTCAATGAAGAGTTCCTTGCTGTCCTTGATGCCCTGAGCCTTCTGAACCGGATTGCAGGGGCAGGCAACGTTGCCGCCGCAGATGGCGGAGTTGCCGCCGACGACGCTCATCTTTTCGAGCATCAGCACGCGCAGACCGGCGCGACCGGCCTTGAGAGCGCAGGCCATGCCGGCAAAACCGGAACCGATGATGACGACGTCGAATTCTTCTTCATACGACTTGACGGCGGAAGCTGGGATGCCGGCATTGGCAGCAGCAGCGGCCATGATGGCGCCGGAGGCGGCGACGGCCGATTTCAGAAAACCGCGGCGGGAAGTGTCAACGTTTTCCATGGTGAATCCTTTTGTGGTTGTTTGAAGTGTCTTAGGAAACGGCTTGTTAAGCGCCGCGGGTGTGAGGAGCAGTTCTTGTTATTGTGCGTCTTGCGCCCCGGCGTTTTTGCCTTTCAGCGGAATTCTCAACCGATGCGTTGCCGTTCACTACATCCCGCGGGATGCATACCGAGGGATGTAGTCGACGCCTGACCCTCTCTGCACAATTGCTTCCGAAGTCAATCCCCATCCTCAAACCGCTCGCTGCTGCAGCGGTTTCATCCGAATTTTTTTCCGGGAGAACAGAACATGTCGAAAATGACCGGGACCGCCAAGTCAGTTTTATTTGCTTCTCTTTGTGCGCTTTTTGCCGCTTCGCTTCCGGCGAGCGCTGCCGACAACTTCCTTGCCGATCGCCACAAGGCAAAAGGCTTGAGTTGCCAGATGTGCCATGGCCAGGATATGAAGAATCCGCAGACGCCCACCATCGAAACTTGTACGACGTGCCATCAGAAGGACGCGCTTGTGAAAAAGACCGCAAAGGTCAAGCCCACCAACCCTCACGTTTCTCCGCACTACGGCCAGGACTTGGAGTGCACGAACTGCCATATGGGTCATATGGAGCCCGAAAACTTCTGCAATCAGTGCCACCAGTTTGATTTCAAGGTGCGCTGAGAAATCAATACCCAATACCGAACCAAAGGTTGATCGATTGTTTTATCGCTGACAAAAGAAAGGAAAGAAAATGCACGCGATGAAAAAGACAATGCTTGCCGCTGCAGCGGCTTTAGGAGCCACTGCAGCTTGCGCTGCCGACGTTACCGTTTACGGTCTGGTTGATTACGGTCTGATGTATACCGGTACAGATAACGGTTCAAATACGAGCCATGTGACGGAAATGACTTCCGGTAAGAATCTGGGCTCCCGCTTCGGCTTTAAGGGTTCCGAAGATCTCGGCAACGGCGTGAAGGTGGGCTTCATTCTGGAAAACGGTTTCAGTGCCGATACCGGCGCACTGCCCGCAAACGGCAAGCTCTTCGATCGTGAATCCACGATTTATCTCGAAGGTGACTTCGGCAATCTCAAGTTCGGTCGCATGACGCGTCTGACGGGTTCGACCGGTTCGTCTTGCATCTATGCGGGCAACATCGCTCCGATTTCCACGGGTTACGGCGACTCGATTCCCGGCTACAACGCTGTGTTTGCCGGCAACCTGCTGCGTTATGACAATGTGGCGATGTATACGACTCCGGACTTTGCAGGCCTTAAGCTCTATCTGCAGTATTCGGGTGGCTACGACGTTGATGAAGACAAAGGCGAAGTCGAAAACCAGTCTTCAGCCAATCGTTTTTACGCTTTAGGCTTGAGCTATAAAAATGGTCCGTTCAATATGGCCGGTGCCGTCGAACGCTTCAACTGGAAGTCATATAACCTCGCTACTGACGAGAGAGAACTGGACGACGGTCTGGTGGTCTCGGCGGGTGGCGCGTATGACTTCCAGGTCGTGAAGTACTTCCTGCTTGGCGTGTATTTTGACCACATGCCGCTTTCCATGGGCTTCTTCGGTGACGAAAATAAGTTCAAGGTCGGCAGTGAAGAATTTAAGAACGAAGACCTTCAGGGCTTCGGCATCAATACCGGTATCAATGCTCCGGTGTTGGGTGGCAATTTGCGTTTGTCTCTGACTTACATGAATGCGGAACCGTCGACTCAGGTTGCTGCTGATTTTGAAGTCGATCGCTGCAACGTGACGGTTGGCTGGGAAGACAAACTGAGCAAGCGCACGACGCTCTATCTCGGTGCCGCTTGGACGCAGGACGACTACCAAGCTGTTGAAGCCACGCGCTACAGCGCCACGGTCGGCCTGATTCACTCCTTCTGATTCAAGCGTCGGGTTTGAGGCTCTCAGCTTCAAGTCCGACCTTGATGCGATTCATTTTTGTTTCTCTCCTCACCGCTGTTGAATCAAGATTCTTCAGCAAAACAGGACTCGCGAATTGCAGATTCGCGAGTTTTCGGGAGCCGCAAGGCTCCCATTTTTTGTGGTGCGCCCAGTAGCGCACGTGTGTCCGGTGACTGAACAGGTACATCTCATCAATCTTGCGTCCGTCAGGTGATTAAAATGGATTGACAGTATCTTTGCTGCTAGTCACTCCATCTGAATCTTGGTTCAGGCATTTAGGTGCGATTTGCGCACAAGCGTTGTCAAAACAGAACACTAAAACTGCGAGAATGCGCGGTTTGCACATAAACGTGTCGGCAGCAACGCTGCTGGCGCAAAGCTTTCTTTAACGCTGTCGTCGATGACGTCTTTTTCCTGGTCACAACGAACATAACAAGCAAGTACCGCCTGTCTTCTTGTGGAACTGGAAAATGTTGGTGCTGAGGATGGTCGAGACTGTCGACCTCAAGTGCCGTATCTTTGAATTCAACGGACTGTAATTCATGCCCAAGCCGATGCGGGATCGTAATTTCTGCGGCATCGGCATGCGGAAATTCCTCGAGATTGACTACTGTGGCAACCATCTCATCAGTTTCTCCGCTTAGACAAAAAGCTCAGCACACGATCGGAGCGAATGTTTTGAATGAGCAAACCGGGACATCCAGAAAATACATTTTATAAATACAAATATTTCTTTATGATGCTAAAATACATTTTATAAATAACTTTTATTTTCTTGGTTAAAAAACGTATTTTAGAGCGTGACATGTCGGAAACAATTATTGAAAGACCGTATTACTTGCAACGCTTGGCCGAGTACCGCCAAAACGGTCTCATCAAGGTCATTCTTGGTCCTCGCCGCTGTGGTAAATCGTTTTTGCTCGAAATGTACCAGGCAAAGTTGATCAAAGAAGGTATTGCTCCGAATCAAATTGTGGCTGTCAATCTCGATGATTTTGACAGTCGGAATCTGCGCAAGGCAAGTGAACTGCACCGGCACGTTTTGGAGAAATGCTCGGACTCCTGCACCTATTATGTCTTTATTGACGAAATCCAAATGTGCTCGGGTTTTCAGGACGTACTGTCGAGCTTTTCCCGACACCGAAATCTGGACATCTACGTCACCGGTTCGAACGCCTTTCTTTTATCCGGTGAATTGGTCACATTTTTGACCGGGCGATACACCGAAATTCGCATGTCGACCTTGTCTTTTGCTGAATTCCACCAAGCGTGCAAGGATGATGGCCTGTCAGCTCATGACGATCTGCTTCGTTACATGCAAATCGGAGGATTTCCTGCTGTTGTGCCTTATCGAAACAATCCAAGGTCCATACAAGACTATTACGACGGTTTGGTTTCTTCGATCATTCTCAAGGACATCTGCTACCGCCTGAAGGTCCGTGATGCCGCACTGCTAGATCGTTTAAGTGTTTGTCTGGCGACCAGTATCGGAAGCGTGGTCTCGCCGAAGAACCTGATGAATGTTCTCAAAAGCGACGGCATTGATATTTCGCTGCCAACGATTTACACCTACTTACAGGCGCTGGAGGACAGCTTCTTTTTTCTTCGGGTTCCGCGCTTTGATGTTAGAGGTAAGGCGGCGCTTAGATCCGAAGAGAAGTTCTACTTGTGTGATACTGGCTTTCGATACTCGATCACATCTACACCAGTCAGGGACTACGGGCGAATTTTGGAAAATATTGTCTATCTGGAACTGGTTCGGCGTTATAAAAAAGTGTCCATAGGGCGAGTAGGGCAGAGCGAAATTGACTTTGTTGCCGAATCTTCGGACGGATTTGCATACTATCAGGTCGCTATGTCCGTTCTTGATTCGGGAACGCTGGATCGGGAACTGGCACCATTCAAAGCCATTCGTGATGCTTATCCGAGATACCTGATAACAGCAGATACCATTGGCGCAGGCAGAAACTTTGAAGGCGTCAAACAAGTCAACGCGGCCGAATGGCTTTTGACGAATACTGGTTGCAACTGATTCAGAGGGTTGACGTCTTCGCGCGTAGAGAGATAGTCGACGGCTGCCGAGTGTTGATGTCGCCAGAAGCCACATAACGCGGATAGCCGCCGCTTTCTCCGGTAAACGAAGGATCAAAGGCAATTGTGAGATATCCGCGTTCGGCAAGCGTCTGAGCGTATAGCCCGGAGGATTGCTCTTTGACTGCTCCGAAGGGAGCGCTTACTGCAATCGCGGGAAGTTTTCCTTGGGCGTTTTTGGGGACATACAGGTCGGCAGCAAGCGTGATGCCGTAACGATTGACAAAAGTGATTTTTGAGTGGTTGACCTTGGAGCTTTGCGCAAACACCTTGTCCCACTTCGCTTCAAGCTGCAGTTCGGCGGGCTTGATGGTTGAGGAGGCAACCTGTGCGGCGGGAATGGCTGCACAAGCCGCAGCGCATGCTGTGGTAAGAACAGTAGCAGCAATTTCAGTAGCAATTTTTGAGGTCATAAATCAACTCTTTTGAAAGTAACTCTGTGTTGTGATTAAACGGCAAACAGGTTGTCGGTGGTCGCGCGGCATTTACCGAGCAGTTAACTGAATTTCGACGTCGTGGTCTCCGAGAGCTTTGATCCAATCGCCAGACTCGCTTACGTGGCCGAGTCGCGTGTAATTCCAGGAATTGGAACCGCACATCAGAACAATTTGGTTGCTGTTGTAGAGCACAACGTCTCCTGTCCGGGCGGTCATCCAAAAATCGTCGCTTGGCAGTTGCGTGCCGAGCGCTCCGACTTTTTCAAAACCGCCGTAGTCATGCAGACGCAATGTCAGCGGCAAAAGTTGCGTTAGCTTTTGAGCCGCGCGGGTATCGGCAAGCGTGACCGAAAAGCTTTTTTCGCCGACAAGCATTCGAATTTGTCGTTTCTGAGTAGCCGTATGTAAGGACATGTCGTTGCTTCGATTTGAAATGACTGATGAGGCATAGGCGGAGGATGGCTGTTGAGCAAGGGACATGTTGGCGAAAACGAGAACCGCAACCGCCATTGCTTCTGCTTTCAGAGCGGAAATGCTTTCCGCCGGGCACCGCCATACAGCCTCTCGGCGGAAAGATTTGCCGGTGTGGCTCATCATAGGAAAGCGCCGTTACAGACCTGAAGGACCTGTCCTTTGACATGACGTCCCATCTTGCTTGCCAGGTAAAGACATGCATAGGCCTGATCAATCGGATCGCATTCCGGGCCGGGAAAGTAAACGAAATGACCGCTCCAGTTGAGCATCTTGCTGCCGCCCGGTTGCTCTCCGGCTTTGTTGGCAAGGTGAGCCGGCGTCACGGTGGCGCCCGGAGCAACGGCATTACAACGGATGTTTGTGTCGATAAGGCGCATGGCGACATTTTTCGTCAGCGTGTTGAGTGCGCCTTTGGTTGATGTGTACGTTGCGCCGCAGAACGGACGGTTGCCGTTGACCGAACTGATATTGATGATGCAGCCGTCGTTTTTTGGCAAAAATACTTTGAGAGCTTCACGGATGTAGCGCATCGGTCCGCCGAGATTGGTGTTCATGACATGTAGCATCCACTCGTCGCTCGTGTCATCAATGATTTTTTGCTCGCCGATACCGGCATTGTTGATGAGAATGTCCAGATCACCGTACGTTTCTATGGCGGTTTTGAAAACGCGTTTGGTGTCTTCGGTTGAACAGACGTCGGCGACAACACCGACCGCCTTTCCACCTTTGGCTCGGATTCCTTCCACAACCTCGTTGAGTTGCTCGACATGTCTTGCGGTAAGAACGACGCAAGCTCCTTCTTCGGCGAACAATTCTGCAATCGTCCGGCCCATGCCGTAGCTGGCTCCGGTGATCAGCGCGACTTTGCCTTCTAGCATCTGAGCGTCCATGAACAATCCTCCTTTTGATGACAAGGCGAATTGTTGACTCAAATGACAGAAATAACAAATACTTTATTTTTACTCTTTACTATGCTTTGAAGGTATAGAAAGAACCATGAAGATCTTCTGCAGTGAATGCGTCAGATTGTTGGGACCAAGTTTTCTTCTTCTTTGAGAAGCGCAATCAGCCGATCGGCAGCCGGACTCAGACGGCGGGAGCGATCCCAGGCGACGACGATGTCGCACTCGAGCCTCGGATGCAGAGGCAGCCACACGAGTCCTGAGGCGGGGGTTGGATTGATAATGCCGCCCAAGGCGAGAACGTGACCCACGCCGGCGGCTGCGAGCACGTAGGCGTTGTAGAGCAGGTTGAAAGTACCGACGATGTTAAGGCTGCTTCCCATATCGTTGAGCCAGCCGTCGAATTCGTTGCGGGAAAAGGATTGCTCGGAACACAGCAGCGGCTGACCTGCCAGATCGGAGGCTTCGATGTATGCTTTGTCGGCAAAGGGACCGTCAAGGCGCGTCAGAATACCCCAGACATCCTTTTGCTTGAGTTTGATTGAGCTGTAGTCGATCGTATCGGCAATGCCCACGAACACTCCGAAATCGGTCAGCCCCGAATGGAGTTCGGATTTAACCTGAGCTTCGGCGCCGCTCACGATGTGAAACCGAACTTTGGGCGCTTCTTTTTGCAGACGGGCTATGGCTCGCGCAAGGCTTCCCAGAGCAGGCGTTTCTCCCGCGGCGATGCGAATGTCGCCGGTGAGCTCATCTTCCGCGCGAATTTCTTCTTTCGTACGATCGAAAAGATTGACGATGGAACGGGCGCGTTCGTAGAAAAGTTCACCCTTGGAGGTGAGGCGAAGTTTTCTGTTTGAGCGAACAAAAAGCGTATGCCCGAGCTCTTCTTCGAGTTCCATGAACTGACGCGACAGCGTCGGTTGCGTGACATGCAACTTTTGTGCAGCACCCGAGATGCTTTGCTGTTCGGCCGCTGCCAGAAAATACCGAAGAACGCGAATGTCCATGCGAAGTCCTTTATTGAATCCATGCCTGAAAAGCATAGACAATCTTAGTGCATAGGTATTTGACGCAAAAGGCACCGGCTTGGTACTTTTGTTTCGGAAGAACGGCACGAGGAGAGAACGATATGCTCCGCAGATCGGTACTGGAATTCTGTGCATTGGGTTGGTTAACTGCTGTCTGTCCGCTTCGACCGGCGCAGGCTGCGCAGAAAACCGTAAGTCGGATGGTGAGACCATTCAACCTCAAGGAGAAGACAGTGAAACTTAACAACGGACGGACTATGCCCGTGCTGGGACTGGGAACATAGGCCTTGCACGGACAAACCTGCGTTCGCGCCGTGCGCGCAGCGCTTGACTGCGGCGTTCGGCTGGTTGACACGGCTTCGTTCTACGGAAATGAGCGAGAAGTCGGATCGGCGGTGCGTGGCGCTGTGAAGAATGGTCTCTCCCGAGAAGAGATTTTCGTAACGACAAAGATTTATCCGATACAGTTCGGAAATCCTCAGAAAGCCATTGAAGAGTCAATGTCCAGATTGGATCTCGTCTACATTGATCTTCTGTTGCTTCATCATCCCGGCAACGGCGATGTCGCGGCTTATCGGACATTGGAAAAGGCCGTGGAAGAGGGGGCGGTTCGCTCGATCGGCTTATCAAATTGGTACATCAAGGAACTTACCGAGTTTTTGCCGCAGGTTGACGTAATACCAGCACTGGTACAAAACGAAATCCATCCTTTCTATCAGGATCGAGACGTTGTGCCGTTCATTCAAGAAAACGGCATCGTTGTGCAGGCGTGGTTTCCGTTCGGAGGCCGCGGCTGGACGAAATCCGTGCTCGGCCATCCTGAAATTGCCAAAATCGCCAAGGCGCACGGCAAGACGGCCGCTCAGATTGTGCTACGTTGGAATCTGCAGCGGAATGTCTCCGCGATTCCCGGATCAAGCAACCCGGCTCACATTAAAGAGAATACGGAGATTTTTGACTTTGAGCTGTCGGATTCGGACATGAAGGCTATTGCGGCACTTGACCGTCATGAAAAGCACGAATGGTACTAATCAAGTCAGGACAAACAGTTCTATTTGTTAGCCGACTTATAAATTGTTAGACAAAGGAAAACGGCAAGGATGCAAAAGATTCCTTGCCGGTTTTCAGTCGGTTGAAAAACCAACGAAAATGGGTTTATCGGCGCATTCCGGCGCCGCGGCCGAGTCCGCCGCCTCTGCCGAAGCCTCCGACTCCGCGTCCCGGACCTACCGGCTGACGCGGAAACGCTTTGTTCGGGTTGTAACGAACGGGCGCGCCCGGGGGATTGGGCACCATGCCCGGACGAGGCGCGGGCGTACCGGGACGATAAGGCTGGCTGTAGTCGCGGCGGGCCGGAGCTTGAGGCGGACGGCTTGTCTGTGGCTTGGTGTTGCCTAGCAGATGGTCGCGGTATTGACCGGAGGTATACCGTTTATCGTCTTTGTTCCAATACTGCCCGTCCCATTGACCTTTGTCAGCTTCTTGACGCAGGCGCTGCCGATCTGCAGCGTCGCCGACACCGCTCAAAACATCGTTGATCGGCGGCTCAGAGGCCGAGTGGACCAGTCCCGGCGCTATGGCGGTCAGGACAAGCGCACCGGTGCATCCGAAAAATTGTCGGCGTGAAAGAAACTCAAAAGGCATCTAATCTCAACCATGCTCATAAAAACCTGCGAAACGCCGTTTATCTGGGACCCGGGCCCGGACCGGGGCCTCCCGGTCCCCAACCGCCGGGACGTCCGCCGTGGTGCGGTCCAGGTTCCGGATGGTGCGGCGGCGGTGCGGGCCG
>ERZ779866.2719-NODE-2719-length-15365-cov-10.422534_pt1 | contig 15365 bp, 14 predicted proteins | sample MGYA00511248_ERZ779866 | MGnify/ENA primary metagenome ERZ779866 (study PRJEB29588, sample SAMEA2155758) | human gut metagenome | biome: human gut; feature: human-associated habitat; material: faeces | place: Denmark | collected 2008/2010 ... | reverse complement strand
AACCCCGCCACCGCAGACGCGGCGGGCATCAATGTGACCAAGTACAAATACCTGGGCCTGGCCATCTTTGTGGCCATCCCCCTGCCCGGCACCGGCGCCTGGACCGGCGCCCTGGTCGCCGCCTTCCTGGACATGCCCCTGCGCAAGGCTCTGCCCTCCATTTTCGCCGGGGTCCTGGTGGCCGGTATCGCCATCAGCATCCTCACCTTCGGCGTGGCCAGCCTCTTTTAACCCTCCGCCCCTCCGCCGCATAGACTGACGTAAGAACATCTCATCAGCCGTATGGACGGCGGAACGGAGGACTCTTATGCATCTGTGGCAGGACGGCCTTCTGGCTCTTCTGGCAGCCATCGGCCTGGCGTCCCTTTTCTGGGCACTGGTCCGAGGCCTGCTGTTTATCCGGCCCCGCCGCCGGAGCGAGACCATAGCCCTGCTCCCCGCCCGGGGAGACGGAGAATACCTGGAGGAACAGGTCCGCTCTCTGGAGGCCCTGGACCAGGAGGAGGGACTGTTTTCCTCCATTCTTCTGGCGGACTGCGGCCTTACTGAGGAGGGACGGCAGGTAGCCACACTCCTCTCAAAAGGCCGCCGGGTATGCCTGTGCAGCCGGGAGGATATCCCCCGCATTCTGGGTGGGGACACCGACACCTAAACGGCCCGCCGCCGGGGCCTGCCCGCAAACCGGCGAGATTACCAAGGAGCAGGCGGCATGAGCGACGTATACACCGTGGACGGCACCATATTGAATCTCATCTTCCAGAACGAGGAAAACGGCTACACCGTCCTCCGGCTGGTGACCACTGACGGCGAAGTGGTCACCGTGGTAGGCACCATCCCCTGCGCCGCCCCCGGCGAGAGCCTGGTGGTCACCGGCCAGTGGATGACCCATCCCGTCCACGGCGAGCAGCTCCAGGCCCGGCAGGTGGAGCGCCACATGCCCACCACGGAAAACGACATCCTCAGCTACCTCTCCTCCGGTGTAGTCAAGGGCGTAGGCCCTGCCACGGCGGAAAAGCTGGTACAGCGCTTCGGCAGCAACACCCTGCGCATCCTGGAGGAGGAGCCGGAGCTCCTCACCAAGATCAAGGGCATTACCGCCCGGAAAGCCATGGAGATCGGCGAGAGCTACCGGGCCCAGACCGGTATGCGGCGACTCCTGGACTTTTTAGCCGTTAACGACCTGCCGCTATACCTGGGTCTCCGGCTCTACCGGCGCTATGGCGTGGGGGCCATGGACGCGGTGCGGGACAATCCCTACCTACTGGTGGACGAGCTCTACGGCGTGGATTTTGCCGTCATGGACGAGATCGCCCTGTCTATGGGCATCGCCGGTGACAGCCGCCGCCGGGTGGAGGCTGCCGTCCTTTTTGAACTGACCTATAATCTGAACAACGGCCATGTATTTCTCCCCCGGGAGAAGCTTATTGCCGCGGCGGTGCAGCTCATCGACTGCCCCGCCGACACGGCGGAGATCGCCCTGGATGACCTGATCGGCCGGGGGGCGGTGCGGCAGGACCCGGTGGCCAAAGTCACCGCCTGCTACCTCACCCGTCTCTACGACGCGGAGACCTCCGTGACGGAGCGGCTGGAGCGGATGCTCCGTTTTCAGACCGACCGCTGCCGCCAGGTACATAAGATCATCGACCAGATCCAGCAGGATCAGGGCATCGTCTACGCCGACGCCCAGCGCCGGGCGGTGGAGCTGGCGGCCCAGGAGGGCGTGCTGCTCCTCACCGGCGGCCCCGGTACCGGTAAGACCACGTCGGTGCGGGCCATTGTGGCCATGCTGGACAAATTAGGCTGTGACGTTTTGCTGCTGGCTCCCACAGGCCGGGCCGCCAAGCGGCTGGGAGAGCTGTGCGGACGGGAGGCCCAGACCATTCACCGGTGCCTGGGCATGAGCTGGCGGGAGGACACCGGGGAGGTGACCTTCCAGAAAAACGAGAAGGAGCCTCTGGAGTCCGGAGCGGTGATCGTGGACGAGATGAGCATGGTGGATCTGCCTCTAATGGACGCCCTGCTCTCTGCCCTGCGGCCCGACTGCCGCCTCATTATGGTAGGCGACCCGGATCAGCTGCCCTCGGTGGGGCCGGGAAATGTATTTTCCGACCTCATCCGCAGCGGACGTATCCCCGTGGTGGCCCTGACAGAGATCTTCCGGCAGGCACAATCCAGTGCCATTATCCGGGCGGCCCACGCGGTAAACGGCGGCAGTCTGCCGCCCCTCAAGAATCTCAGCGACAGCGACTTCTTTTTCCTCCGCCGCCGGGACCCCCAGGCAGCAGTGGAGCTGGTTGTGGAGCTGTGCCGGGAGCGCCTCCCCAAGAACATGGGGGTGGAGCCCCAGCAGATCCAGGTCCTCTGCCCCACCCGGAAGGGAGCCTGGGGCACTGCCGCCCTGAACCGGGCCCTGCAAGCGGCTCTGAATCCCCCCGCCCCGGACAAGCGGCAGAAGGTATGGGGGGAGACGGTGTTCCGTACCGGGGACCGGGTGATGCAGATCAAGAACAACTACGACGTGCTGTGGGTCCGGGACGACGGCGTCACCGGCAGCGCCATGTTCAACGGCGACGTGGGCCAGGTGGAGGAGATCGACCCCACCGGGGAGCTGCTCACCGTCCGGTTCGACGACCGGGTGGCCACCTACACCACGGACATGCTGGCGGAACTGGAACTGGCCTACGCGGTGACGGTACACAAGGCCCAGGGCAGCGAGTACCGGGCGGTGGTGCTGGTAGCCCTTCCCGCTGCCCCGGCGCTGATGGTGCGGGGGGTGCTGTACACAGGCCTGACCCGGGCCAGAGAGCTGCTGGTGGTGGTGGGTGACGACGGCGCCCTCGCCCGCATGGCAGAGAATGACCGCCAGCAGCGGCGGTACTCCGGCCTCCGATGGCGGCTGAAAAAGGGAGGCGAGGGGTGAGGTACCTCTTGACCTCCTTTTTATTTTTTCTCTCTTTACCTTTTTCTTTTTGCTGGTTGCCTCCGGCGGCCCCATTTTTGGCCGCCCAAAAATGGGGAAAAACCGCTGGGGAGACCCTGGCCCAGGCCACCTTCTCTTGGGCCTGCGGCCCAATTCACCTTGCGGACCCCCGTTGTTTTCCTAATTGGTCTGGATAGGACTTGCCGTTGCCCTGCCACTGAAGCACCAGATCCTCCGGGGATCTGATCTCCGCCGGGCTTCTCGTCCGGCTTCGGCTGTCGCCCTTTTGAAGGGATGGATTTATCTGGTTTTTAATAGGAACTGCGCCGTTTAAGAGCCGAACAGGCTCTTTTTTCTTTTTATGGGATATTCCCATTTATTAACGTATGGGATATACCCATATCACATACTATCAGCGAGGTGATCTCGATGATAGAGCGACTGCGGGGCCTGCGAGAAGATAGGGATTTGACGCAGACTGACATGGCCGAAATTTTACGGGTGCACCAGAGCACCTATTCAGACTATGAGCGAGGAAATCTGAATATCCCGTTGGACACGTTGAAGAAGTTGGCACTCTTTTTCGACACCAGTGTGGATTATATTCTTGAGCTAACGGATGAAATCAAACCTTATCCCCGTAAAAAGGGTTGATATGATGACAAGACTGCAAAATCTCCGAAAAGAACGGGGTTATACCCAAACAAAAATGCAGATGCTGACGGGCATCGACCAGAGTGACTACTCCAAACTGGAAACAGGCAAGCGTTACTATACTTTTGAACAGCTCAAGCGCATCGCTCTGGCCCTGGATACCAGCATGGACTATCTGGCTGGCCTGACCGACGAAAAGAAGCCCTACCCCCGCAAGAAGGACTGACCCGGCCCAGCACCCCAAGAAGCATCTCCCCCTTCAAAAGGGCGACACCAAAGTCGGATGAGAAACCCGGTTGAGATCAGATGCCAGCGGGCAGAATTTCAGTGGCAACGCAGTGCCAAATCCCATACCGACCGATTGGAGAAAAACGGGGGCCGCAAGGTGAATTGGGCCGCAGGCCCAAGAGAAGGTGGCCTGGGCCAGGGTGTCCCCGGCGGCGCTTTCACCCGCCCGCAGGCGGGCGCTTACGAGGCCAACCGCTGCATGGCGGCGGCTCTTAGGCCGAGTGGGTTACTTTGCCGCCGTGGGCAAAGTAACCCGTGCCGGAGCACGGAATACTCCTATCCGACTGCAAGTCAGAACAACGAAAGGAGGCGCGCCATGTCCGCCGGAGAAGCCATCTTAAACCTACTGTTCCCTCCCAAGTGCGCCTTCTGCGGCGCGCTTATGGAGGATCCCGCCGACGGCCTGTGTCCCGCCTGCCGCGCCTCCCTTCCCCTCGCCTCCGGCAGCGGTCAGCTGCGGATGGTGGACGGCTTTCCCTGCGCCGTGGCTCTGCGCTATGAGGCCATGGTCCGCCAGGGCGTCCACGCCCTCAAATTCCATGACCATCCCCAGCGGGCCAAAGTCTTTGCCCGGTATCTGGCTCAGGCAGCCGCGGAGCAGTTCCCCGGCGGCTTTGACACCGTCACCTTTGTGCCGGTGAGCCTCTGGCGCAACTACCGCAGAGGCTACGATCAGGCCAGGCTCCTGGCCGAGGAGGCGGGAAAGCTCTGGGGCGTCTCCGCTGTACCTATTTTGCGGAAAGTGCGGAACAATCGCCCTCAGTCCTCCGTCAAATCTTCGGCGCTGCGGCGGGCTAATGTGCTGGACGCCTACATCGTGCCTCACCCCGAGGAGGCGCGGGGACGGCGGTTCCTGCTCATCGACGACGTGGTCACCACCGGCAGCACGATGGCCGCCTGCGCCCGCTGCCTCATGGACGCGGGAGCGGAGAGCGTGGTGTGCGCCGCCCTGGCAGGAGCCGAGAAATAACCCTCCCCGTTTCTGCCCCATTCATTTGCGTCTGGCACAGGATTTTTCCCGGAGAAGGGGCTAAATTTGTGGGAAAAAGTTCCTATTATTGCTTGCAAATTTTGGACCCTGCCGGTATAATTATTTTTTAGAGTATCAGCAAGCTTTCTTGCTAACAATAGATCAACAGAGATTACGAGGTGGAAGGTACTATGTTCACGTTTGCAAAAGATATCGGTATCGACCTGGGTACCGCTTCCGTACTGGTATACGTCAAAGGCAAGGGCATCGTCCTCAATGAGCCCTCTGTGGTAGCTATGGACAAAAACACCGGCAAGCTTCTGAAGGTGGGCGAGGAGGCCCGTCAGATGCTGGGCCGTACCCCCGGCAACATTGTAGCCATCCGTCCTCTGCGGGAGGGCGTCATCTCCGACTATGACATGACCGAGCGGATGCTGCGGGAGTTCATCCGCAAAGTGGCCGGTTTCATGCTCTTCAAGCCCCGGGTCATCATCTGCGTTCCCTCCGGCATCACCGAAGTGGAGGAGCGTGCTGTGGTAGACGCCGGTATCCAGGCCGGCTGCCGCCGTGTGTTCCTCATTGAGGAGCCGGTAGCTGCCGCCATCGGCGCGGGCATCGACATCACCAAGCCTGACGGCCACATGGTGGTGGATATCGGCGGCGGTACTGCCGACATCGCTGTCATCTCTCTGAGCGGCGTGGTAGAGTCCGCCTCCATCAAGGTGGCCGGCGACCAGTTCAACGAGGCTGTCATCAAGTATATGCGCCGCAAGCACAACATCCTGGTGGGCGAGAGCACCGCTGAAAAGATGAAGATCGCCATCGGCTGCGTGTACCCCAAGGAGGAGGAGACCTTCATGGACGTGAAGGGCCGCTGCCTCCTGACCGGTCTGCCCAAGACCATTACCGTCAGCTCTGCCGAGATGCTGGAGGCCTTTGAGGAGCCCGCCGAGCGCATTCTGGAGAGCATCCACTCCGTTCTGGAGCGTACGCCCCCGGAGCTGGTGGCCGATGTGTCCACCAACGGCATCGTCATGACCGGCGGCGGCAGCCTGATCGAGGGCTTTGACAAGCTCATCACCTCCCGTACCGGTATCGCCACCTCTGTGGCGGAAAACGCCATCGCCTGTGTGGCCGAGGGTACCGGCCGGAGCCTCGACATGATCGGCAACATGCAGGAGGGTACCATCAACCTCTCCCGCCGCCGTCAGATCAACTGATCCTTTTCTTCCGTTTTTGCCCAGCGGCGGACCGGCATTTGCCGGTCCCGCCGTCGCTTTTCTTTAAAAATTGCTTTTTCTCTTGCAAAATCGGAGAAAAGCTGGTAGAATAGATTCGCCTTTGCGCCGGAGGGCTGTTTTTTGCCGCAGCTCCGGCGGATCATTTCTGCGCCAATATTGCGCCAACATCCTTTCGGAGGTTTTTATACATGGCTAAGAAACCCATCAGTCAAAAGCGGGCAGATCGCGAAAAGCAGGAGAACCTGGCCCTTCAGCGGGTGTTCAACGTATTTCTGCTGGGCATCGCCGCTGAGGTCTACCTGTTCATCGTATACCGCAACTATATCATGGGCACCCCTGATTCCCTGCTGATTTGGCACAGTATCCTCCGCTGGGGCATGCTGGCCGGTCTGGTACTGCTGGTAGCAGGCGCCGCAGTAGCCTGGGTCAAACGGGAACGGCCCAAACTTCGTTCCGGCATGATCCTGATGGCTGCTATCGGCCTGTTCCTTACGGTTTCCGGCTGGATCATGACCAGCTTCTACAACAAGGGCGTCACCACCATGTGCATCCTGGTCCCGGTACTGACCCTGCTGGGCCTGGTATTTTTCCTCTTCCAGCGTGAGTGCTTCCTCAGCACCGTGGTCATGGCCGGCGCACTGTTTACCGTGTGGGTCTGCGGCAGCGGACTGGATTCCTCCTGGCGCATCCCGGTCATCATTGGCTCGGTAGCCGCCGTGGTGATCCTGGCTGTTCTGGCCTACCTTGTCCGCCGCATCCAGAAGGATGGCGGCAAATTCCGGGACCTGCGGGTCTTTACTGCGGAATGTGACTACCGGGTGATCTACGCGGTACTGGCCGTCAGCGCTGTGGCCATCGTGGCCGTCCTGGCTTTCCAGGTTCTCAGCTACTATCTGCTGTGGGCACTGGGTATCCTCCTCTTTGCTGAGATGGTCTACTACACCACCAAGCTGATGTAAGAACAAAGCAAAAGCCCCGCGGCGCTGCCGCGGGGCTTTTTTATATCCTTTTATACCTTTTATAAGTAAAATATGTTTTTTACAGAATGAATCCCCCGTCGGCAGTAAGCACCTGGCCGGTGACAAAGGCAGATTCCTCCCGGCAGAAAAACGCTACCGCTGCCGCCACATCCTCCGGCTTTCCCAGGCGGCCCATAGGGGTCTCCTCCGCCAGGGAGCGCAGGGTATCCTCTCCCAGCACCTCCACCATATCGGTGTGGATCACCCCCGGCGCCACGCAGTTGACACGGATGCCGGAGGGCGCCAGTTCTGCCGCCAGGGAGCGGGTCAGACCGATAATAGCTGCCTTGGTGGCGGAGTAGGCCACCTCACAGGAGGCCCCCCGCTGTCCCCAGATGGAGGAGATATTCACAATGGTCCCCGCCTTGCGGTGGATCATGCCCGGCAGCACTGCCTGGATGGTGTGGTACGCGCCATCCACATTGACGGCAAAGATCCGATGCCAGAATGTGCTGTCGATGTCCTGGAACTGGTGCTGCTCAGCGATCCCGGCATTGTTCACCAGACAGGTGATGGGGCCGAAAGCCGCTTCTATCTGCCCTATGGCGGCAGTGACGGCGTCCCGGTCGGATACGTCCGCCTGGACCGCCAGAGCTCTTCCTCCCGCGGCGCAGATCTCCGCCGCCAGAGCCTCAGCGGCCTCCCTGGCCTGGAGATAGTCGATCCCTACAGCGAAACCCTCCGCTGCCAGACGGCGTACTACCGCCCGGCCAATCCCCCGGCTGCCGCCGGTAACAAATGCTGTGCCGCCCATGGGACACCTCCTGCATGTACAAATAACGATACGAACCATACGAACGATACGAGGGTTATGTCCTTTTCTTGAAAGAAAAGGACCAAAAGAACTTTTGGGGCAAAACCTTGTTTTGCCCTTCCCATTTATCTCTGCATGGAAAAAGAAAGACACGACAAACGTCGTGTCTTTCTTTTGGTGGACGCTAACGGACTTGAACCGCTGACCCCCTGCACGTCAAGCAGGTGCTCTAGCCAGCTGAGCTAAGCGTCCACATGCGGAACGGTCATATGATACCAAAGTCTGCTGTATTTGTCAACTGGTTTTCAAAAATTTTTGGTTTTTCTCTCATCTTTTTATGGCAGGCAAGGGGCTGTTGACACTCTCCCCGGCTGGATGATACACTGAACCCGTGAAAGTATTTGCCCACGGGACTATATTCTCCGTCCCGGAAAGGAGTTTTCTATGACCATTCAAGAGCGCATTGACGCCGCCTATACCGCCATTCGTTCCCGTACCGATCTCCAGCCGGAGGTGGGACTGATCCTGGGCAGCGGTCTGGGCGACTTTGCCGACCGGCTGGAAGCCGCTGTGGAGATCCCCTTCTCCCAGATCCCCGGCTTCCCTGTCCCCACTGTGGAGGGCCACGCCGGGGCATTGATCCTGGGTTCCTTCCAGGGCCGCACAGTAGCTGCCCTCCGGGGCCGCATCCACTACTACGAGGGATACTCCCAGCAGGAGATCACTCTGCCGGTGCGGGTAATGGCCCGGCTGGGTATCCGCACCCTGGTCCTCACCAACGCCGCCGGCGGCGTGAATCTGGACTTCTCCGCCGGAGCCCTGATGCTCATTGCCGACCACATCAATTTCTCCGGCATGAATCCTCTGATCGGGCCCAACCTGGACACCTTCGGCCCCCGGTTCCCCGATATGAGCGACATCTACACCCGCTCTCTGCGGGAACAGCTCAAGCCTCTGGCTGCCAAGGCCGGTATCCCCCTTCAGGAGGGCGTGTACATGATGTACAGCGGCCCCAGCTACGAGACCCCCGCTGAGATCCGGGCCTTCCGTACCCTGGGCGCCGATGCAGTGGGTATGTCCACCGTCCCCGAAGCCATCGTGGCCCGCCACTGCGGCCTCCAGGTGATGGGCGTCAGCTGCATCACCAACATGGCCGCCGGGGTCCTGGACCGGAAGCTGGATCACAGCGAAGTGGTGGAGACCGCCCAGCGGGTGAAGGGAGATTTTACCCGTCTGTTGGAGCTGATGCTCACCATCGCATAATAGAGAGAGCCGGCGCGTTAACCGCGCCGGCTCTTTTCTTTTTCCCCACCGGCAAAGCCAATGCTTTGCCGTAAAAGTTTTGCTCAAGCTTTTTCAAAAGCTTGTGGGGTCCGGGGCAACGCCCCGGCAGACGCCCCCGCCGGCGTTTTACTCTCCGGCTTTCCCTTTGGGATATGTATGGTGATGACGATATCCTCCTCGTTCTCCTCCTTGTCGTACCGGGCATTCACCCCTGCCCGGCGGATGGTATCCATCCCCCGCCGGAGACTGTTGAGAAACAGCCGCACATCCTTGATAACGTAAATAGGCGGCCGGGGCGGGCTCTGCCGCTGGGCCTTACGGAGCAGTTCCTCCACATAGGCCTCCGCCGCCGCCACATTCATCTGCTCCTCCCCCATTTTTTCCAGGGCGGAGACCTGCCGCTCCTCCCCTTCCAGCCGCAGCACCGCCCGGGCATGGCGCTCGGTGAGGCCGTACTGCCGCAGCAGAGCGGCACACTTCTCACTCAGCCGCAGCAGCCGCAGCTTATTGGCCACCGCCGACTGGGACCGGCCCAGCCGCCGGGCGGCCTCCTCCTGGCTGAGGCCATACTGGGCAATGAGCCGCGCGATGGCCGCCGCCTCCTCCATATAGTGCAGGTCGCAGCGCTGGAGGTTTTCGATCAGGGCCAGCACAGCGCTGTCCTCCTCGCTGACCCGGACCAGGATGCAGGGCACATGGGTCAGCCCCGCCATACCCGCCGCCCGCAGCCGACGCTCCCCGGCCACCAGGACATAGCCCCGGTCCGTCCGCTGGACGCTCAGAGGCTGGAGCACCCCGTGCTGCCGGATCGACTCCGACAGCTCCCGCAGGGCCTGTTCATCAAAATGGCGGCGGGGCTGCCGGGGATTGGGTATGATCTTATCAATAGGCAGCTGGTGGATACGGCGGGACTGGAACAGGTCCCGCTTTTTTTCTTCCATAGCCGTGCCTCCCCTCCCTTTCTCTTGGTTTTCCCTCCTATTTTACCTTGTCCCCACTGGCGGATTCCCGCAGAATCTGTCGTCTGGCGGAGAATTTTTCCTGGCTTTTTCCCCAAATTCCCTCCGGTGCAGGTTTGACATCCACTGGGAATTGTGCTAAAGTGGGTATGTAATTTTTTAATGTCATTAGTCATTATCATTAAATATTTTAATGTTAAAAAGGAGGAACCGCTATGCACGTCAGCCAGGAGCGCATTATGGAGCGCATTGAGGCCCTGGCCCGGTTCAACGCCACCCCCGGCGCCGGCGTCACCCGCTTTTCCTTCGGCCCGGAGGACGCCCAGGCCCGGGACTATCTTTTCTCCCTGTTCCGCCAGCTGGATATGGCCGTGAAGGTGGACCCGGTGGGCAACATCCGCGCCCGGTATCCCGGCCAGGACAGCTCCCTGGCGCCGGTGTGGGTAGGTTCCCACATCGACTCCGTCCGCAATGGCGGACAGTATGACGGCATCGTGGGCGTGGTGGGCGCCCTGGAGACCGTGAGCGTCCTTCGTGAGAACGGCATGACTCCCCGCCGCAGCATCGACGTGGTGATCTTCCCGGAGGAGGAGGGCTCCAACTTCGGCACCACCATGGTGGGCAGCAAGTGCCTGGCGGGAAAGCTGGACTATGCCGGTCTGGAGAAGCTCCACGCTGAGGACGGCCGCTCCTGCGCGGAGATGATGAAAGCCTTCGGCCTGGAACCGGATCGGGTGGCAGAGTGCCGTCTGGTCCCCGGCGATGTGGACGCCATGCTGGAGCTCCACATTGAGCAGGGCATCGTCCTGGATCGCCGGAAGGTGAAGCTGGGTGTGGTGAAGGCCATCGCCGGCATGATCACCGTCCGCTTTACCATTACCGGCGAGTCCAACCACGCCGGCGCCACCCCCATGGACATGCGCCATGATCCTCTGGTGTCCGCCGCCCGGCTGATCTGCAAGGCCCAGGAGATCGCCGCCACGGAGTGTCTGAAAGACACCGTGGCCACCGTGGGCGAGATCCAGTGCAGCCCCAACATGCCCAACGTGATCCCCGGCCAGGTATCCTTTACCGTGGACATCCGGGACATCGACCAGACCGGCATGGACCGCTGCCTGTCCCTGATCCAGGCTGCGGCAGAGGAAGTGGGGGTCCAGGACGGCGTGACCATCACCATGGACACCATCGGCCGCAACGTGCCGGTGAAAATGACGGATCGGGTGGTGGATGAAGTCCGTGCCGCCGCCCAGGATACCGGCGCGGCCTGGATGGAGATGAACAGCGGCGCTGTCCATGACACCGCCATGCTGGCCCTGCGCACCGACGTGGGCATGATCTTTGTCCCCAGCGTGGACGGCAAGAGCCACAACGCCCAGGAGTACACCGCTCCTGAGGATATTGCCCTGGGCTGTGAGACCCTGCTCAACACGGTGATCCGTCTCACCAAGTGATTTCTGTCTGTCAAGGGCGGGCCCTCAGCGCCCTCCCTCCCGATAATCAACCACTACTGATCTGAAAGGAGCTTCCCATGACTACACTCATCAAGAACGGCACCATCGTTACCGCTGATGCGGAGTTTAAAGCCGACATCCTGGTGGAAGGCGAGACCATCAAGGCCATTGGCCACGATCTCACCGACCACGCCGACCAGGTCATCGACGCGGCGGGCAAGTACGTCCTCCCCGGCGGCGTGGACCAGCACGTCCACTTCTCCTTTGAGTTCAACGGCACCAAGGTCCGGGGCTTTGAGTCCTCCCGGGCGGCAGCTGCCGGCGGCACCACCACCGTCATCGAGTTCGTCAACCAGATCCGGGGCAAGGGCCTGGTGGACTCCGTGGAGGACTACCGCAAGGCCAACGCCGACGGCGTGGCCGCTGTGGACTACTCCTTCCATGCGGTCATGACCGATCCCCGGCCTGAGGTCATCGAGGAGATCCCGGAGCTGGCCAAGGCCGGTTATCCTGTGATGAAGCTGTTCATGGCCTACAAGGGCATGTTCTTCCACGCCGATGACGACGCCATCCTCAAGTCCCTGATGAAGGCCAAGGACGCCGGCGTCACCGTCATGGTCCACGCCGAGAACGCCGACGCCATCGACGTGCTGCAGCGCCAGCTCATCGCCGAGGGCAAGTGCGAGCCCTACTACCACGCTGTGTCCCGTCCTCCCCTGGTGGAGGCCGAGGCTACCCGCCGGGCCATCTATCTGGCTGAGATGGCCGACGCCCCCCTGTATGTGGCCCACGTCACCTGCCGTGAGGCCGCCGAGGAGATCGGCAAGGCCCACAGCGCCGGTCAGCCGGTACTGGGCGAGACCTGCAGCCACTACCTGACCCTGGACGAGAGCAACCTGGCCAAGCCCGACTTTGAGGGCGCCAAGTATGTCTGCTCCCCCGCCCTGCGCACCCCCGACCACCTGGAGGCCCTGTGGCACGCCATCAACTGCGGCTGGCTCAACGCCGTCAGCTCCGACCACTGCGGCTTCGACTGGAAGGAGCAGAAGCACATGGGCTACGGCGACTTCCGCAACATCCCCAACGGCGCTCCCGGCCTGCAGAACCGTCTGGAGGTGCTGTGGACCTACGGCGTGGAGACCGGCAAGATCACCCGCCAGAAGCTGGTGGACGTGTACGCCTCCACCCCCGCCAAGAACAACGGTATGTTCCCCCGGAAGGGCAGCCTCAGCGTAGGCGCCGACGCGGATATCGTGGTGTTCGACCCCAACTACAAGGGCACCTTCACCGTGGCCGACATGCTCCACGATGTGGACTACTGCTCCTATGAGGGCATGGAGAAGATCGGCCGTGTGGACCAGGTGCTGCTGCGTGGCAAGCAGGTGGTCAAGGACGCCAAGTACATCGGCTCCAACGGCGACGGCAAGCTGATCCAGGGCCAGCCCTTCGGCCTGCTCTATCAGCAGAAGTAATTCCCTTATGACAGAAACTGCCGCCTCCCCAAAAGGGAGGCGGCAGTCTTGTTATATGCGGCAAAACATGATATATTTTTTCTATAAAGAGGAAAAGGAGGGATATATCATGAAGCAAGAGACCAGAACTACCATTTTGATGGCGCTGTGTCTGCCGGTGCTGGCGGCCATTGCCTACAGCCTGCGGGGGGCGGAGGCCCTGCGGCTGGACGACCTGCTCATCCACATTCTGTTCTACGCCTTTTTGATCCCCCTCATTGGGGAGGCCACATCCCCCGGGAAACCCACAGCCCGCTCCTGGACAGACTTTCTCTGGCTGGCCATGGGGGCGGTCCTGGCCCTGTTTTTCCTGCTGCAGACTACCGGTACCATTCCCGGCGGCCCTGTGGAGCTGACGGACTGGGCCTGTGCCCTGCTGCTGCTGGGCGAGGGCGTCATCCGGGTGGCCCGGCCCAAGGTCCGCCCCACGAAGCAGGGGATCATCTACCTGGTGATCGCCGCAGCGGCAGTCATCGCCCTGTGCCTGTCCTCCTACGGAGATTTTTTCCCATAACAGCATTTCCCGGAAATACACATCCCCATCGGTAAACGCAAAAAAAGGAAGCCCCGGCAGGGCTTCCTTTTTCTGTTTCTTGCAGGCGTTACTGCCGGTCCCGCTTCAGGATGCGGATGTCCTCCCCGAAGAAGAACAGCACCTGATACTCCCCCTCCAGCCGGGAGCGGACCGCGCCGCCGTAGCGCCGGCCGATCTCCTCCAGGCTCAGGTTGGTGGAGAGCACCGTCTTTTTCCGGCTGAGGAGCCGGTCGTTGATAATGCGGTAGAAGGCGGACTGGACAAAGCTGGTGAGCATCTCCGTCCCCAGGTCGTCCATCAGCAGCAGGTCGCAGTTCAAATAGCGGTTGATCTCCCGGTCCGGGTCCTCCTCGTAGGGGTTGTCCCGGCCGAACTTGCCGCTCTCAAACTGCTGGAAGATGTGGGCGGCGGTGTCGTAGACCACGGAGAAGCCGTGGTCGCTGACCTCCCGGGCGATGCAGGCGGTGAGAAAAGTTTTCCCCAAACCCGGCGCCCCGGTGAAGAGGAGGTTCCCGCTGCGCTGCCCGAAGGTGTGGGCATAGTTGCCGCAGATCTCCCGGATGGTCTCCATGTTCTCCAGAGGGCTGCGGCCATACTGGGGCCACACCTCGCTGCTGTACCAGTCAAAGGAGAAGCTGTCGAAGGACTGTCCCCCCAGGTCCAGCAATTTGCTGAGGCGGCGGTTCTGTTCCCGGGTATAATAATTCATCAGGCACCGGCAGGGGCTGCCGTCCCGGAGGTAGCCTGTGTCCTCGCACAGGGGACACAGGGGCTTGTCGTCGATATAGTCAAAGGGGTAGCCGCCCCCCACCAGCAGCTCCGAGCGCTCCCGCTGGAGCTGGAGGTTGTGCTCTGAGAGGGCCTTGAGGGCAGGGGCAGGGTCCCGGTCGTTTTCAAAGGCGGCGATCATGATCTCCGCCACGGTGCCCCGCAGCTCCCGGTCAATGGACTCCACCCGGGGCAGCCGCCGGTATACCTCTGCCGTCCGCTGCTCCAGCCGGGCACGGCGCTCCTCCCGGTCCTGGCGGAAATTCCGCAGGGCGGCGGCCATGATTTTCGGGTCCTGGGCCATGGTTTACTCCTCCTTTCCCTGCTCCTGGCGCATCCGGCGGAGGTAGCGCTCCATCCGCTGCAGCTCCGCTGTACGGTCGGCAGCAGGTTCCTCCCGCCGCTGGGCGGCCTGGGTCTGTCCCCGGACGGCCACAGACGCCGGACGGTCTCCGCTCTCCACCTCAGCCAGGGTGTGGAGGCCCTTCTGGTGCCAGGAGGTGAGGATCTTGTTCATATAGGGCCATTTCAGCTCCTTGCACTTGAGGAGGGTCTTGTCATAGGCCAGCTCGATGACCGACCGGTCAAAGCCCATCCCCGCCCAGGAGAGAAGATACCGCTCCTCGCTGGGGCCCGGCTGCCGGTCCCCCAGGCGGAGAAGCTGCATCAGCTCCGGCAGGGCCTCCCGCCGGTGCTGGTAGTCCTTGATATAGGCGGCGGCGCTCTCCTGGGTCATAAGGCCCAGCCGGGCCCAGGCGTAGCCCTCCCGCTCGATCTGCCGGAGGGTGGGCCGCCGTCCGGGACCATACTGCTGGGCGGTGCGCTCGGCGCAAAAGCTCACCAGCAGGAAGATCACATCCGCCGGAAGGCCCACCTGGTCGTAGAGCCCCAGCAGCGTGGCAAGATCCGGGGTGGTCAGCTTCTTCCCCAGCTTTCCCTCCACCGCAGAGGTGAGGGAGGCAAACTCCGCCCCCTCTAACGCCCGGGCCATATCCGCCCGGGTATACTCCA
>ERZ779866.2714-NODE-2714-length-15396-cov-3.167590_pt1 | contig 15396 bp, 10 predicted proteins | sample MGYA00511248_ERZ779866 | MGnify/ENA primary metagenome ERZ779866 (study PRJEB29588, sample SAMEA2155758) | human gut metagenome | biome: human gut; feature: human-associated habitat; material: faeces | place: Denmark | collected 2008/2010 ... | reverse complement strand
CTTGGCGGCCTCATCGTGATCGACTTTATCGACATGGCCGACACGAAGAACCAACGCGCCGTCGAGCAGCGTCTCAAGGACGCCCTCAAGTACGACCGCGCCCGCGTCCAGATGGCCAAGATCAGCCGCTTCGGCCTGATGGAGCTCTCCCGCCAGCGCCTGCGTCCTGCCCTTTCCGAAGGCAGCCACGTCACCTGCCCGCGCTGCAACGGCGTCGGCGTGATCCGCGACACGGAAAGCTGCGCCCTGCAGGTCCTGCGCATCCTTCAGGAAGAGGCCATGAAGGAAGGCACGGGCGCCGTGCACGCGCAGGTTCCCGTCGACGTCGCCACCTTCCTCCTCAACGAGAAGCGCAACGACATCACGAAGCTTGAGGCACGCCACCGCGTGCCCATCGTGCTCATCCCGAACACCAAGCTCGAGACGCCGCACTACCACATCGAGCGCCTGCGTCAGGACGACGAGCGCCTCGAAGACACGACGCCGAGTTTCAACCGCGCCGAGGACGTCGCCCAGGTGGCCGACGATCCGTACGCCCTGAAGAGCCAGGAGGACAAGCCCCAGCGTCCGAAGCAGGTTCCCGTCATCAAGAACGTACTCCCGCGCGATCCCGCTCCCGTGCATCCGCAAAAGGCCGAGGAAGCCAAGGCCGAGGCCGGCAAGTCCGCCCAGCTCCAGCCCGTCACGCAGGAAAAGGGCCTCTTCTCTCGCATCATGAGCTTCCTCTTCGGCAGCAAGGATGAAAAGAAGGAAGAGGAAAAGAAAGAAGAAGCTGCTGCTCCAGCATCGGGGGATGAGATCAGTGACCTGGTTATCTCCAAGCTGATTACCCGTGAGCTGGAGACCTTCAATATCCTGTACTCGCAGAGAGCAGAGGACGGCGAGAACCTGACCAACCTGGTAGACGGTCTGCTCGAAGTTGATACAGACGGTAAGCTGGTTCCCGGTATCGCAGAAGAATGGGGAACCGAGGACGGCGGTTTGACCTGGACCTTCAAGATTCGCCAAGGTGTGAAGTGGGTAGACGTCAACGGCAATGAAAAAGCGGATTGTACTGCTCAAGACTTTGCAGCCGGTCTGGAGTGGGTTATGAACTTCCACAAGAACAACTCCTCCAATACCTCCATGCCTTTGGAAATGGTAAAAGGTGCGCAGGAATACTATGAATACACCAAGACCCTCAGCGAAGAAGAGGCATTTGCTCTGAATGCAGAGGAAGGCTCCAAATTCCGCGAAATGGTCGGCTTGGAAACACCGGATGACTACACTGTAGTTTACCATTGTATCACCCAGAAACCATACTTTGATACCCTTGCTACTTACAATTCCCTGTATCCAATTTCCCCGGCAATGGTAGAAGAGCTGGGCGGTCCTACTGGCGTTAAGTCGATGAACAACGAAAATATGTGGTACAATGGTTGCTACACCATGACCTCTTACATCCAGGGCAACGAAAAAACCTACACCAAGAACCCACTGTACTGGGATACCGAGTGCAAACGCTTTGATACCGTCACCATCAAGATGGTTGAATCCAACGACATCTCCTTCCAGCTGTATCAGAACGGTGAAATCGATTATGTTGACCTGTCCGAGGCACATATCAATACCATCGCCAAAGATCCAAGCAACAAATACTATGACTACATGGTACCGGCAGTTCCTTCCAAATACTCCTATCAGTTCCACTTCAACTTTAATAAGAACAAGGAAGACGGCACACCGGACACCAACTGGAATACCGCAATCGCAAACGAAGCATTCCGTAAGTCCTGGTACTACGGTCTGAATCTCTCCGATTACTGGAAGAGAACCAATGCCATCGACCCAATGGTTTGTGAAAACAACTTCTACACCATGAAGGGTTTGGTTTATACCACAGACGGCACCGAATACACCGAGCTGGTTAAGAAGGAACTGGGTCTGGGAGAAACAAACGGCAATACTCCAGCCAGAGTTGACCCAGCAAAAGCAGAAGAATATAAGAAACAGGCAATTGAAGAGCTGACCGCTTTGGGCGTTACCTTCCCGGTTGAAGTGGATTACTATATCTCCGCATCCAACCAGGTAGCCCTCGACTCTGCGAACGTAATGGCACAGGCATTCTCCGACGGTTTGGGCGATGACTATGTCAAATTCAACATCAAGACCTATGTTTCCAGTGTAAGAAACGAAGTTGTACAGCCACATCTGCACTCCTTTGTTACCAACGGCTGGGGCGCTGACTACGGTGACCCACAGAACTACCTGGGTCAGGAAGTTTACGGCAACGACAACGCATACTACTCTGCAAACTACTCCTACATTAACGAAATCACCGAAGAAACCCCAGAGAACAAAGCTCTGCTGGATACCTACAAAGAGTACACCAAGATGGTAGAAGCTGCTGATGCAATCGTTGACGATATGGATGCTCGTTACGCTGCATATGCAAAAGCAGAAGCTTACCTGCTTGACCATGCTCTGGTTATCCCACAGAACTACTCTGTTGGTTGGGTTCTCTCCAAAGTTGACAACGACAGCAAGATCAATGCTATGTACGGCTGCACCAACGACAAGATGAAGAACTGGGATACAAAAGCAGACGGTTATACCTCTGAGGAAAAAGGCGTAGCAGAACAGATCAAAGCCTTCACCGAAGCACAGGCATAATCAGGCTTTGTAAGGAACGATTCTAATATTGACAAAAAGGACCTCCTGTAAGGGGGTCCTTTTGTTGTTTTTTATGGAGAATTTTTCCTCTGTTTGTTATTCTGTGATAAACATACTGGGAAATATACACAATTTGTGTTAGGATTCGTATGAAAATTAGTAATAATACCATAATTTTTGGTAATAATCACCGACAATCAAGCACAAAAAAAGAGCGATACAATAAAAAAATTAGGCTATGTTGACAGAATAGAAAGCTTTTGATATAATGGTTCTCGTCCGTAAAAGACGAATTTAGAATTTTTGTGCTTTGTTTTATATAAAAATCCATGGAAAACATTCAAACAAAAATTGTGATTTTCTGATAGACGAGGGAAGAAAATCCATAAAAATCTTGCTTGGTGTTACAGTGGTGGTTGGTTCCCCAAGGCTCCGGTGGTGTAGCTTGCCGAAAGGGAATGGGCTATAAATTTTACAAGACTGCTTTTTTGCAGTCGAAGGAGGAAGTAAAGAAAATGAACAACAAATTATCCAGAATGCTTGCTCTGGCAATGGCAGGCGCCCTTGTATTAAGTGGCTGCGGTGGCAGCGAACAGGGCGGAAATACCAATTCCGAAGGCGGATCGGCTTCGGCAGAGGAAAATTCCAAAGAACGCATCACCGACCTGGCTCTTCCTGTGGCTGTCAGCCGTGAACTGGAAACCTTCAACATCCTGTACTCCCAGAGAGGCGAGGACAGTGAGAACCTGACCAACCTGGTCGATGGTCTGCTGGAGGTTGACGAAAAAGGTAAACTGGTTCCTTGTATCGCAGAAGAATGGGGAACCGAGGACAACGGTCTGACCTGGACCTTTAAAATTCGTCAGGGTGTAAAATGGGTCGATGTCAATGGCAACGAGATGGCAGACTGTAATGCACAGGACTTTGCTGCCGGTCTGGAATGGGTACTCAACTTCCACAAGAACGACTCTTCCAACACCTCCATGCCGCTGGAGATGATTAAAGGCGCAAGAGAATACTACGAATACACCAAGACCCTGACCAAAGACGAGGCTTATGCTCTGAACGCAGAGGAAGGCTCCAAATTCCGTGAGATGGTTGGTCTGGAAACACCGGACGACTATACTCTGGTTTATCATTGTCTGGCAGAAAAGCCATACTTTGACTCCTTAGCTACCTACAACAGCTTGTATCCGGCTCCAAAAGCTCTGGTAGAGCAGATGGGTCCGGAAGCGTATCGCGCAATCAACAACGAAACCATGTGGTACAATGGCTGCTACACTATGACTGAATACCTGCAGGGCAACCAGAAGGTATACACCAAAAACCCAATGTACTGGGATCAGGATTGTACCCTTTTTGATACAGTCACCTTTAAGATGACCGAGTCCGGCGACATCAGCTACCAGCTGTACGAAAACGGCGAGGTAGACTATGTTGGTCTGGGCGAAGCGCGCATCAACACCATCGCAAAAGACCCAAGCAATCCGCTGTACAACTACATGGTACCGGATGCTCCACAGAAACGTTCCTTCCAGTTCCACTTCAACTACAACAAGATGAAGGATGACGGCACACCGGATGACAACTGGAACAAGGCAATCGCAAACGACTCCTTCCGTAAGGTATGGTGGTACGGTTTGGATCTGAGCAACTACTTCAAGAGATTCAACGCCATCAACCCAATGATCTGTGAGAACAACTACTACACCATGAAGGGTCTGTGCTACACCTCTGACGGCAAAGACTATGTTGAACTGGTAAGAGATGCAATGGGTATGAAAAAAGAGGATGGAAAGACCCCTGCAAGACTGGACAAGGCAAAGGCAGAACAGTACAAGAAACAGGCAATGGAAGAACTGAGTGCACAGGGAGTTACCTTCCCGGTTCAGGCAGATTACTACATCCTCGCTTCCAGCCAGACTGCTCTGGACAGCGCTAACGTTCTCAAACAGGTATTCTCCGACAGCTTTGGTGATGATTTCATCCAGCTGAACATCAAGACCTTCATTAAGAGCCTGCGTCAGGAAGTTGTACAGGCACACCTCCAGTCCTTCGTTAACAATGGTTGGGGTGCAGACTACGGCGACCCACAGAACTTCCTGGGTCAGGAGCTGTACGGCTATGACAACGCAGACTACTCCACACATTATTCCTACATCAATGAAGTAGAAGAAAATGAATCCACCAAAGAGCTGCTGGAAACCTACAAAACTTTCACCAAGATGGTAGAAGAAGCCGATGCTATCACCAACGATATGGACGCTCGTTATGCTGCATACGCAAAAGCAGAGGCTTATATGCTGGATCATGTTCTGGTTCTGCCTTGCGACTACGAAATCGGTTGGGCTTTGAGCAAAGTTGACAACGACACCAAAATGCAGCCAATGTTTGGCAGCGTAGGCGAAAAGATGAAGAACTGGGGCAGCAATGTGAACGGTTATACAAGCGAAGAGAAAGGTGTAGCTGAACAGATTGCAGCATTTTCTTCTGAACAGTAATAGAATTCAGGAGTTGAATAACAATGCTTAAATATACCATCAAAAGATTGCTGGAATCCCTTGTAACAGTATTGATCATTGTTACAATCGTATTCCTGCTGCTGAGATTGCTTCCTACCGACTACTATTTCACAGAAGAACAGCTGATGAAATTTACAGAAGAGCAGAAGCAGGAACAGCTGTTGGCAGCTGGACTTCTGGACCCGATTCCAGAACAGCTGATGGATTTCTACGGCGACGTTATCCGTCTGGACTTCGGCGAATCCAGACGTATTCAGAACGGTGTACCGGTTGTTAAAGTAATCGGTGACAAGTTCCAGATCTCTATGAGAATGGGTATTATCTCGATTGGTATTTCCATGGTAGTGGGTGTATTGATCGGTATTATCCAGACTCGATACAAAGATAAGGTGCCGGACCACATCGGTACGGTTTACACCATCTTTGTAAACTCGGTACCATCGCTGGTATCCTACTCGTTGGTACTGATTTTCGGTTCGCGTGTGCTGGGTCTGCCTTCGATGTACTCGACCAGAAACCCGGGTCCATCGAGCATCCTGCCAATCGTATGTCTGTCTATGGGTTCCATCGCATGGTACGCACTGTGGACCAGACGTTATATGATCGACGAGCTGAACAAAGACTACATCAAGCTGGCACGTGTTAAAGGTATGGAAACCAAGAAGATCATGGTAAGCCATGTTCTGAGAAACGCTTTCGTTCCGATTGCACAGTACCTGCCACAGTCGCTGCTGTTGACCATCGGTGGCTCCCTGCTGGTAGAGAGATTCTTCTCTGTTCCAGGTATGGGTCCTCTGCTGACCGACTCCATCCAGCGTTATGACACCAGCGTTGTACAGACACTGGTTATGCTGTACGCAGCATTGAGTATCCTTGGCGTATTCCTCGGCGACGTCCTGATGATGATCATCGACCCGAGAATCACTCTGACTAATAAGGGAGGTACAAGATAGTGGAAGATCAGAACAAAGTATTGGATCAGAAACTGGAAAACGAAGATGAACTCTTCAAGTTTGTAGAGTATTCTCCTGAAAAAGCAGAGATGATCGGCTATTCGGATTACTCCTACTGGAAATCTGTTTTCCAGAACTTCATGAAAAAGAAGTCCGCAGTAACCCTGAGCATTATTTTTATCGCACTGGTAATTTTCTCCTTTATCGCTCTGGCAATCGGTAAATACGACTATGCACAGTTGGTTACCGACTCTTCCAAAGCATTCATCAGCCCAAATGCAGAATATTGGTTCGGTACCGATAACATCGGTCGTGACTACTGGTGCCAGGTATGGTACGCATCCCAGACTTCTATCAAACTTGCGTTGATCGTAGGTATCGGTGAGTGTCTGGTTGGTATCACCATCGGCTGTCTGTGGGGCTATGTCCGTCAGTTGGACACCTTCTTTACCGAGCTGTACAACATCATCAACAGCGTTCCTCAGATCATTTACATGACCCTGATCGCTCTGATGATCGGTCAGAGCTTCACCATCATGTGTGTATCTCTGATTGCATTCCACTGGTTGGTAATGGCACGTAACGTTCGAAATCTGGTTATGATTTATCGTGACCGTGAGTTTAACTTGGCGTCCAGAACATTGGGTACACCAATCTATCGTATTCTTGTCAAGAACCTGCTGCCACAGCTGGTCAGCGTAATCATTCTGCGACTGGCTCTGTCTATCCCAGGTACCATCAACATGGAGACTACCCTGTCTTACCTTGGTCTGGGTCTTGACATCAACACACCTTCTCTGGGTATTCTGCTTAGAAACGCAAGAGCCTATTTCCTGGATTATCCATACCTGCTGATCTTCCCGGCAATAATCGTTTCTATTATTACCATCACCTTCTACCTGATTGGTAATGCGTTCTCTGACGCGTCCGACCCACGAAATCACGTATAATCAGAACAGGAGGGAAGCACAATGGCAAAAGAACCTATTTTATCTGCTAAAGATGTGGAAATCCAGTTCAGTTTACGTGGCCGCAAATTGATGGCAATCAGAAAGTGCTCTCTGGATTTGTATGAAGGAGAAACACTTGCAATCGTAGGTGAGTCTGGTTCCGGTAAATCGGTATTCACAAAATCCTTTATTGGTATGTTGGATGCAAACGGCAGCATTGTCGGTGGCTCCATTACATACGACGGCGTTGATATTTCCAAATACAAAACAGAAAAAGAATGGCTGGGCATCCGCGGTAAAAAAATCGCGATGGTAATGCAGGACCCGATGACCTCTCTGAACCCACTGAAAAAAGTAGGTAAACAGATTCAGGAAAGTATCGAGCTGCACCAGGGCCTCAAGGGCGAGGAAGCTAAAAAAGAAGCAATCGAAATGCTCAAAAAAGTAGGTATTCCTGACCCAGAGCGCCGTTACAACCAGTATCCACATGAGTTCTCCGGTGGTATGAGACAGCGTGTTGTTATCGCAATCGCTGTTGCCTGCCGTCCACAGATCCTCATCTGCGACGAGCCGACCACCGCTCTGGACGTGACCATCCAGGCTCAGATCCTTGACCTGATTCATAACCTGCAGAACGAGCTGCACATGACCGTTATCTACATCACCCACGACTTGGGCGTTGTTGCAAACGTTGCAGACCGTGTAGCCGTTATGTACGCTGGTCAGATCGTTGAATATGGTATGGTAGATGAAATCTTCTATGATGCATGGCATCCATACACCTGGGCTCTGCTGTCCGCACTGCCACAGCTGGGTGTTAAAGGTGAAGACCTGCCATCGATCGATGGTACACCTCCGAACCTGTTCAATGTTATCCAGGGTGATGCATTTGCACCTCGTAACAGACATGCACTTGCGATTGACTTTGTAAAAGAGCCACCATTCTTTAGCGTTTCTGAAACTCATAAGGCAAAGACATGGTACCTGGATCCTCGTGCTCCAAAGATTGAGCAGCCAGAATCCATTCGCCGTTTGCGTGAAAAAATGAGAGAGAGAGGTTAATGGGAATGGCAGAAAGAGAAAAATTGATCGAACTGAAGGATCTTCAGATCAGCTTCGGTACCGGTCGTAAAAAATTTGTAGCAGTTGACCATGTAAATTTTGATATTTACAAAGGTGAAACCTTCTCTCTGGTAGGTGAATCTGGTTCCGGTAAAACGACCATCGGTCGTGCAATCCTGAGAATCAATCCAACCTCCGCCGGTGACATCTACTTTAAAGGTCAGAAAATCAACGGCAAAATCTCGAAAGAACTCGATACCGAGGTCATTCGTAAATGCCAGATGATTTTCCAGGACCCAATGGCTTCTCTGAACGAGAGAGCAAAAGTAGACTACATCGTTTCCGAAGGTTTGATCAACTTCCATCTGTACAAGGATGAGAAGGATCGTGAAGAAAAGGTACAGAAGGTTCTGCGTGAGGTAGGTCTGTTGCCAGAGTTTGCTTCTCGTTTCCCACATGAGTTCTCCGGTGGTCAGAGACAGCGTATCGGTATTGCCAGAGCGCTGATTATGGAACCAGAATTCATCGTAGCTGACGAGCCGATCTCTGCGCTGGACGTATCGATTCGTGCACAGGTACTGAACCTGCTGAACCGTCTGAAGAAGGACAGAGGTCTGACCTACCTGTTCATCGCACATGACCTGTCGGTTGTTCGCTTCATCTCTGACCGCATTGCTGTTATTCATAAAGGTCGTATCGTAGAGCTGGCTGAATCGGAAGAATTGTTCCGTCATCCGCTGCATCCATACACCAAAGCACTGCTGTCTGCAGTTCCGATTCCGGACCCGGAAATCGAGAAGAAGAAGAAACTGATCGTTTACGATCCTTCTGTTCATGATTATTCTGTTGACAAACCGATTTGGGAAGAAATTCTTCCAGGTCACTTTGTATACGGAAATCAGCGCGAGCTGGATCAGTACAGAAACGAGATTGCGAAAGCATAAGCTTTGTTTCGAAAGAGCCGTTTTGGATAAAAACGGCTCTTTTCTTTTTTAAGAATCGTATAATCAAAGCAATATTTGACAAAAAGTAATCTGTATAGTACAATAAATCTAATTAAATATGCTTTGATTGCAGGTGCATCTATGCTGTCAAAACGATTCTTTTTGCAGAAAGGATTTTAAGAAGATGAAAAAACTTTTCCAGGTCTATAAATCATTTATGATTAGACCTACCGTTTACAAGGCGTTTCCTCGACTGATTGTCGGCTTGCTGGTGGCAGGTTTGTGGAATCGCTATGCAAATACCATGCAGATTCACCAGATGACCCAGTCTATTTTTTATCTGATTGGTTTCATCTTTTTGGCAATGGCATGGTTTAGCTACCTGAGCTTGGATGGAATGGAAAATCCGCTCACCAAGTTGGCCAGTGTTTTTACAAAGGCTGATAAAAAACGCACCAAAACAGCCAATCATAGCAAGCAGATGATAGACTTTGTCGAGGAAGAACCAGTCGAATATGAGGATTTGGACCGACTGGAACAGACTGCCTGCAAGCTGGTTGCCAATTTGTTTTGTGCGCTCTTTTTTCTGTTGCCTGCAATTTTTTCCTATTTGTTTTAAAGCAAAAAAGAGGACAGGATGTTTTAAATGCAACATCTTGTCCTCTTTTTATATCTGACAAAATTTACAAAATGGAATGTGAAATTAAAGAATACATTTTGTATATATAGAAAAAGGGTGAAGCAGGGAAATAGTTGATACAAAATGGAATAGATATAAAAATTATACGAATTGGAAAGGAGTAAGAAGATGACGAATCGACCGATTGTTGCGATGATGTATGATTTTGACCGCACACTTTGCACAAAGGATATGCAGGAATATGGATTTATCCCGGCAATCAAAATGACAGCGCAGGAATTTTGGAACGAGGTCAACGAGATGACCGATCGGGAGAAGATGGACAATATTCTGGCATATATGTTCAAAATGGTAGAGAAGGGGAGAGAACGACAGGTTCCAATTACTTTGGAAACCTTTCATCAGTTGGGCAAACAGGTGGAGTATTTTGAAGGAGTGGAAGGTTGGTTTGATCGAATCAACCGCTATGGAGAGGAGATTGGTCTGCGGGTAGAACATTATATTGTTTCCTCCGGCATCAAGGAAATTATTGAGGGAACCAGCATTGCGCACTATTTCAAAAAGATATATGCCTGTGAATTTTTGTATGACTACAATGGAGCCATCCAGTGGCCGAAATTTGCAGTGAATTATACAACGAAAACACAGTTTTTATTCCGCATCAACAAGGGTGTTTTAAGTATCGATAGCCAGAGCAGCAAAAAGCTCAATCAGTTTACACCGGAAAAGGACCGGAGGGTTCCCTTTCGAAATATGATTTACATTGGAGATGGTTTGACCGATGTGCCCTGTATGAAGCTGGTCAAAAGCAATGGGGGACAGTCGATTGCCGTTTATGACCCGGAGCATGGAAAGGGTGCAGCAGAAAAACTGCGCGAAGCCAACCGTGTCAACTTCATCGTGCCGGCGGAATATGGTCCCAACAGTGATATAGAGATAATCGTTCAGGCAATTATGAGAAAGATACAGGCACAACAGGAATTGCTGTCTTATGAGCAGCAGTAATCGGAAATCAATCAGGGAATTTGTACAATAAGTCGAATAGACATAGAAGATATAGATAAAAGAGAAATAGATATTTCATCAATTTGCAGAGATACTTTTATAAAAAAGACAAATATTAGTCGATATTTTATTGGATAAGTCAATAAAAACAAAGAAACTACATAAAAATGTACCACAATCTGAATACTTGATAAAATAATCGCCATCTTTTGTTATAAACAGGCAAAAGGATAGAAAAAAACTATTGTTAAAAAACTAACGCTTGACGTTGACGTGTAGAAACTCTATAATTTTTACATACAGGCACAGAAGAGCCGGAAATAGGTCTTGCCTTTTGGGATCTGAATTTTGTCTAAGACAGCTGTCCGTTTTGGGTCGGACGGTTGGGGGAAAGGAGTTTGAAGATGGCGACAGAAACTCTGAGCAGAGAACGTGTTTTGGAAATCATCGAAGAATGTGGAGGCGACAAGGAGCATCTGCTTTCTATTTTGATTGAAATCCAGAGAGAATGTAGAAGAAATTATATCAATGAAGCAAGCGCACGGGTGGTGGCAGAAAAGCTGGACATCCCGCTGGTGCAGCTGTATGACATCCTGACCTTTTATGCGATGCTGGAGACCAAGCCGCGCGGACGATACATCATCGAGGTGTGCAACAACGCTCCGTGCTATATTTCCAAATCGCATGTCATGGCAAAATTTTTGCGCAAAGAACTGGGTATCAACTTTGGTGAAACAACACCGGACGGGATGTTCAGTTTGCAATATATGCCATGTGTAGGAGCGTGCAACATCGGTCCGGTCATCAAAATCGGGGACCGTGTATACGGAAACCTGAATGAAGAGCGCATTAGAAAAATCCTGCGCGAATTGAGAGAGAACGACCAGTAACTGGAAGAGGAAAGGGTGTCAGCTTTATGGCTAAAACAATGCAGCTTTTAACAGCGCGCTGCGGCAAGATCCGCCCGGATTCGGTGGCAGATTATCTTGCAAGCGGCGGTTTTTCCGCTTTGAAAAAAGCGATGGATATGGCGCCGATGGACATTATCAACGAGGTCATCGACGCAAAACTGCTTGGAAGAGGTGGCGCTTCCTATCCGGCGGGTAAAAAATGGAAACAACTTTACGAAATTGAAGGCAGTCCGAAGTACATCGTCTGCAATGCGGACGAGGGTGAACCGGGCACCTTTAAGGATAAAGTTCTTCTGGAAAAGGACCCGCTGAGCATCATCGAAGGCATGGCGATTGCAGGCTATGTGTTTGATTCGCACGATGGCTATATCTACATCCGCGGTGAATACCGTGAGATTCAGAAACTCTTCCAGGCAGCGATTGACAATGCGGTCAAGGCGCACTATCTGGGAGAAAACATCATGGGCTCTAACTTCTCCTTCCGTGTACACATCGTTTCCGGTGCCGGTGCGTATATCTGCGGTGAAAACTCCGGTTTGCTCAATTCCATAGAAGCAAAAGCGGGACGTCCTCGTGTTAAACCGCCGCATTTGGCAGAGGTCGGTCTGTATTCGATGCCGACCCTGGTCAACAATGTGGAATCCTTTGCAAGCGTTCCGCAGATTATCAACATGGGTGGTAAAGCTTTCCAGGAATTGGGCGTGGAAGATTCAGGCGGCACAAAGCTGATTTGTCTGTCCGGCAATGTAGTAAGACGCGGCACCTTTGAGGTACCAATCGGCGGCGTGACCCTGCGCGACATCATCTTTGACCCGGAATTTGGCGGCGGCATCCCGGATGGCAAGGAGCTGAAATGCTACCATCTGGGCGGTCAGTCCGGTCCAATCGGTTTCCCGGAGCAGTTGGATACCCGTTATGACCACACCTCACTGAAAAAGCAGGGCTTGAGCATCGGTTCCGGTGCAGTGGTTGTGCTGGATGAAACCGTCTGCATCATTGATTATCTGAAGAAGGTTTCAGAATTTTTTATCCATGAAAGCTGTGGAAAATGTGTTCCCTGTCGTGAAGGAAACCGTCAGATGTATATGATTTTGCATCGTTTTGCAAACGGACTTGCAACAGAAAAGGATTTTGAACGGATGGAACGGCTGTCCTTCACGATGGCAACCGCTTCCTCCTGTGGTCTGGGTCAGTCGGCTTGCACCGCATTGGATTCCTGCCTGAAACACAGACGAGAAGAATTTCAGGCTCACATCAAGGGTATCTGCCCGGTTTGTTTGAATAGCAGAAAGTATGGTGACCAGTATGCATATTGATCCAAATAAGATGGTTACAATCAAAATAGACGGGATTCCGGTGACCGTACCATCCGGCACCACCATTATGGAAGCTGCCCGCAAAATCGGCATCAACATTCCATCCCTTTGCCACCACCCGGATTTGGGTGTGCGCGCTTTTTGCCGCGTATGCCTGGTAGAGGACAGCTGGAGCAGACGTTTAAAGACGGCTTGCAACAACCTGGTGGACGAAGCGGGAGACATCACGACCAATTCTCCAAAGGTGCGCAAGGCACGCAAGACCATCCTGGAACTGATTCTTGCCAACCACCCGCAGGACTGCCTGCACTGTGAGAAAAACGGCAAGTGTGAGCTACAGAAACTTGCAGCAGAGTACAATATCCGCGGCAACATCTTCGACCCGGTCTGGAAGCCGGTACCAAAGGAGATGAGCAATCCGGCGCTGGTACGCGATATGACCAAGTGTGTTCGTTGCGGACGCTGTGTGGAGGCTTGTCAGGCGATTCAAACGACCAATGCCATCGGCTTCTCCGGTCGTTCGGTCGATTTTAAAATCACCACCGCTTTTGAAAAGCCGCTTTCCGAATCCTCTTGTGTCTACTGCGGACAGTGCGTAGCAGTTTGTCCGGTCGGCGCTCTGTATGAAAAGGACGACACCCAGAGAGTTTGGGATGCTATCGATGACCCGGATAAATTTGTAATCGTTCAGACCGCTCCTGCTGTTCGTGTTGCAATCGGCGAAGAGTTTGGGATGGAAAGAGGCGCAGTTGCAACCGGAAAGATGGTTGCTGCCCTCAGACGACTGGGCTTTGACAAGGTATTTGATACCGACTTTTCTGCCGATCTGACCATCATGGAGGAAGGCTATGAGCTGCTCAACCGCATGAAAAACGGAGGCACCTTGCCGATGATTACCTCCTGTAGCCCGGGCTGGATTAACTTTGTGGAGAAGAACTACCCGGACCTGCTGGATAACGTTTCCTCCTGCAAATCGCCACAGCAGATGTTTGGTGCGATTGCAAAGACCTACTATGCAGATAAGATGGGGATTCCGAGAGAGAAAATGTTTGTAGTATCGGTAATGCCTTGTATCGCCAAAAAATATGAATGTCAGCGACCGGAGATGAATTCTTCCGGCTATCAGGATGTCGATGTTGTTCTGACCACACGCGAATTTGCTAAGATGATTCGCATGGCAGGATTGAGCTTTGACCGTCTGCCGGAAGAGGAATTTGACCATCCGCTGGGATTGGGCTCCGGCGCAGGCGCTATCTTCGGCACCTCCGGCGGCGTTATGGAAGCGGCTATCCGTACAGTATACGAGGTAGTCACCGGCAAACAGCCGGAAAGCCTGGATTTCACCGCTTGCCGCGGTCATGAGGGCATTAAAGAAGCGACCCTCGACCTGGATGGAACACCGGTTAAGGTTGCCATTGCCAACGGTCTGAAAAATGCCCGTGTACTGATGGACAAGATTCGTGCCGGAGAAGCAGATTACCAGTTCATCGAAGTGATGTGCTGCCCGGGCGGCTGTGTTGGCGGCGGCGGTCAGCCGTTCAGAACGACCGCAGCTATCCGTGAACATCGCATGGACGGTTTGTACAAGGTGGACAAAAATCTACCGATTCGTCAGTCGCACAAAAACCCGGACATCCAGACCTTGTACAGTGAGTTTTTGCAGGAACCAAACAGCCATCTTGCACATGAGCTGCTGCATACCCACTATCACGATCGCCGCAACGAATTTTAATTCCTACCAAAAAAGAGTACAGCATGTTGCTGTACTCTTTTTATTTGGGGAAAACTAGGAACGGGCAAAGCTGCTGGTGCCGGTGCGGATAAACTCCCGCATGGCGCGAGTGACATAGGAGCTGTTTTTGTAGTAGAAATAGGAGTGTCGGTACAGCTGTTCGGAATCGAGTTTATAATAGACCACGCCCGGGACAGGAGCGGTATGGGTGATGAGAGTGTCGCTGACGAGGGTGATCCCCATATTGCTGCAAACGATGTTGTAGGCGGTGGTCAACTGGTCGACCTCCAGCTGAATTTTCGGAGAGAATCCGGACTGCTCACAAATTATGTCCATACGGATGCGGGTATCATTGCCGTGTCGCAGGGCGATAAAGCTATTTTGCATAAAATCACGAATATTGACAGCATAAGTCTGTGTAAGCAGTTGGCGACCCTCCAGAACGTCATGGTGTTCCAATGCAAACTTTTGCAAAGCCGACGGAATTTTGGCGCTTTTGGGTACGGCAAGCAGCAGCATCTCAGAGGAGAACAGCTCCTTGCGGTAGATTTTTTCATCCATTGGGTGATTGTCCAGCACCAAATCGAGGTCGCCGCTTAAAAGCTTTTCCTCCAGGTAGTAGATGTTTCCCTCGTTCAGTGTGACCTTGACGCCGGGATAGAGGCGGTTGAAGTCGCTGATAATTTGTGGGAGCACCAACGAAGAAAAG
>ERZ779866.2713-NODE-2713-length-15396-cov-12.576690_pt1 | contig 15396 bp, 8 predicted proteins | sample MGYA00511248_ERZ779866 | MGnify/ENA primary metagenome ERZ779866 (study PRJEB29588, sample SAMEA2155758) | human gut metagenome | biome: human gut; feature: human-associated habitat; material: faeces | place: Denmark | collected 2008/2010 ... | reverse complement strand
GGCATCTCCTCGGTGGTCAGCACGTAGCCGTCGGGCGAGGTGATGCGCACGTAGACGGCCTTGTTGCCCGGGGTGGCCAGCTCGTTGGCCGCGAGCACGAAGTCGACGCGCAGGCGTGCGGCGTTCTTGACCCGCGAAACGGGCTTGCTGCGGTCGTTGAGCGCCGAGAGGCGGATGTCGCGGGCGCGGAGCACCGAACCCACCTTGACCTTGTTGTCCAGTTCGGCGGCCTTCTCTTCGGCCATGTCGGCGCGCAGCTTGGCCGACGAAATCTCCTTGCGGAAGCCGACGTTCTCCTTGATGAGCTTTTTGTTGAGCGTATTGAGCGAGTCGATCTGCTTCACGTAACCTTTCATAATCGTGCGCAGCGTGCCGACCTCCTTTTCATACTGTTTGATTTTCGCGAGGTTCCACGAACGCTCCTTCTTGAGACGCGTCATCAGCGAGTCGGCGCGTTCGCGTTCGAGGGTCAGCCCGGCCGAAATCGAGTCGTTCGAGATGCGCAGCCCGTCGTAGTCGGTCATCAGCCGCCCCAGGTCGTTCTGGATTGAGTCGCGGTCGGCCTGCAACAGTTCGTTGTCGAGCATCTGCTGGCGGTGGATGCTGAAGTAGAGCACCGAAAGCGCAGCCAGGATCACCGAGAGGATGATGATGACGATGCGGTAGCCGCGGATGGATTTGCCCGCATCGGGCTGCGGGGTGGTGTAGTCGTCGTCTTCGAATTCCGAAGGATCGTATCCCTGTTTGTTTTCCATAGTGATCCGTTTTTATTACAAAGATAGTACGAACCGGGGTGCAACGCAAATTTATTTGCTATGCCGGGAGCGCCTATCCAGGCAGGTGGTTATCTTTGGCAAAGATAGGAAAAAATATGAAAATCCAATGCGGGATAATGACATAACCTTATTGTTTTCGGTCTCGTCCGATGATGGTCTCGTAGTTTCCGGCGGGTTCGAACCCCATCAGCAGCGGTCGGGGGCGGGTGGTGTCGAAACGCTCGCCGATCAGGCTGCGCGCCGGGTCGTACCATCGGCATCGGATACCCGCCAGGTCCAGCAATAGATGGGAAAGGTCGTCCGCCGAGAACGGCCGGTCGAGCGCCCCGGCGACCTGTGCCGCTACATCGGGGCGGTTGCGGCGGTAGGTGTCGGACATCCAGATCATAAACGGGATTTCGAACTGGTATTTGCAGACCTCGGGGGTGAGCGGCAGGTCGTGCGAGCGGCAGAAGAAATCGCGGTAGTCGTAGACCTCTTCGCCGTGGTCGGAGAGGTAAACAGCGATGGCGTCGCGGTCGGTAAAACGTGCCAGGATCGCATCGACGACCTGGTCGTTGTAGCGGGTAGCGTTGTCGTAGTCCGCGACGACCTGGCGTTCCTGCTGCGTCAAATCCTCGCGGCGAATATCCCCGGGCGTGAAATACGCCTCCTCCTTGGGGTAGCGGTCGGAATAGCTGACGTGCTGTCCCATTAGGTGGAAGACGACCAGTTCGGGGGTGTCGTCACGGGAGGTGAGCCGGTCGTAGTCGTCGAGCAATTCCAGGTCGTAGGGATGGCGGTTCTCATTGTGGACCGTGAACAGGAGCGGTGTGCTGCGGGCATTGAAAAGCGCTTTCAGTCCGAGATCGTGGTAATCATAGTCGTTTCCGGCGGCCTGGTTGTCCAGGTGACAGGTGGTGTATCCGGCTTTTTTGAAGAGGGCCGGGAAAAGGGGGCTGTCTTTCCAGGACTGTCCGGAGCCGAGGCTTGCAGGCGAAAAGAGGTTTGACAGCACGGACGTGGTCAGATTCGCCGGGGAAACGACATCCCGGAAAACGAAGAGTTCGCCCCGCCGAAGCCGCTCTTCGAGCCGGGGGTTGGTCGGCAGCGGATAACCGTAAAGGCTCGAATGGTGCTTGCTGAACGACTCTTCGATAATGATGACGATGCAGGGCGAGCGGAAAGAGCAACTCTCTATTTCGACCGATTCGAGCGTGCGGAGCAGTTGCTCTGCGTTTTCGGCGGAGAACTCATGCCGAAACCAGAAGAGCGATGTGTGAAGCCGTTCGAAGGGGGTGAGGGTTGCGGTTTGGCACATCATCTCTCCCGGAAAATCGCCGGTCCGGGTGAGCGCATACTGAAAGTGCAGCCGGCTGACATAGAAGGCGCCGCTGCCGGCCAGCAGGAATAGGAGCGATATGCGTACCTTGCGGCTGTGCAGTTCGAACCGAATCTTCCGGTGTTCCGCCAGCAGATACCCTGCGGTCAGCAGGACGCATGCGGCGGCCGGAAGCAGGAATGCCGGAGTCGTACAGTAGGTTTTCAGAAATTCGAGGCTTTCGCGTCCGTCCGTTTCCCAGAGAAGCTGGATGACGGAGAACGAAAAGGGCGTTCCGAAACGGATCAGCAGAAAACTTTCAGCCAGCGAGAGGAGGCCGAGGTACGACAGGACAAACACGCGATAGATCGCTTCGGCGATCCGGACTGCGAGAATCTCCCCCCCCCTGTCGTGCTGTCGCAGGCATAGCGGCAGTACCAGCAGCCAGGCCCGGAAGAGGGACAGCAGGGTTCCGTAGAACAGGTTTCTTCCGGGCACGAACGACATTTCGTTCAGGAAGAAACGAATGATGTCCGGGACCAGCGGCAGGAGTGCCGTGAGGACCAGAAATGCCGGGTACTCGCCGAAAGGCCGCACGAGAAACGCGGCAATATGTTTTGCGAAACAGGAGGTTGCGGAGCGTTGCATGGAACAGTGACGTTTTTCTCCGCAAAGATAGGGGAAATTTCCCGTGTGCCCGATGAAAATCCGGCGTCTATTTCATCAGGCTCGACACCGGGTATTTAAGTCCCTTGTAGCCCGAAATGTAGGCGTTGATGCTGCCGATCTTGACCGGCGATTCGATGTAGAGGGGGATTTTGTTGTCGTCGTCCGAAATCCAGATCGTGAAGATCGTGCCGTCGGTGAACGAGTAGCCTTCGGTCGTCCCTAACTGGCACTCGAACTTGAGCGTGCGGAAACGCCCCATGTTGCGGATCTTCTTGTTTTCGCGCCCCAGGTAGCGGTAGTGCAGGTGGCGGATGGTGTCTTGCAGGACCATTTGAAGCGTCGCCGGCTCACCGACGCGGAAATTCTCCGCTTGGGCCGACCGCAGGTTGAAGAAGAGCGCGATGGGGTCCATGCTCTCGGCCGTCAGGGCCATCTGCTTCTCGCTGAAGGGGTTTTTGCGGCTCCGCCAGCGGGTGTGGATGGTCGAGTCGGGCCAGATGTAGGTGTAGTAACTCTGGAAGGTGTAGTCGCCTTCGCGGATGTCGCTCTCGAAGCGCACGGGGCGCAGCGACGCGGTGTCGATCCACACGGTGTAGACATCCTCCAGGTTGAAGAACCAGCGGTAGGTGGGCAGCGTGCGCCCTGCGCCTTCGACCTTGTAGTAGGACTTGCCGTCGGCCGTATCTTCCGAGGTCTTGACCTCCACGGTCCCGACCTCCGTATTGGGGAACATCTTGGCCTTGTAGCTCACGCGGTAGAAGAGCTGTTCGCCCGGATGGTAGAGCTGCGCGGCGAGGGGCGAGAGGACGCCGAGCAGGAATATGGTGAATAGAAACCGTTTCATCGGACAGGGTTTTAATGGGTTAACGTTTTTTCGGGACGGAATATTACGAAATGCGTGAAAAATCAATCTCTTCGCGGCCCGAGTAGCGTCGCCGCAGAGCTTCGAGACCCCGGTTCTGCGGGTGCGCCAACGCCGGGTCCGCGGCGAGTATTTCTGCGGCCGCCTCGCGCGAGACGGTGAGTATCTGCACGTCGGCCGTGGGGCTGGCGATCTTCAGATCAAATGCCATGCCGCTCTGCTGCGTGCCGTTGATGTCGCCCGCGCCGCGCAGTTTGAGGTCCAGTTCCGCCAGCCGGAAGCCGTCGTTCGTCTCGCACATGGCGTCGAGCCGCGCCCGCGACTCGCGCGAGAGTTTTTCGCCCGACATGAGGATGCAGTAGGACTGTTCGCCGCCGCGGCCCACGCGGCCCCGCAACTGGTGGAGCTGCGACAGTCCGAAGCGTTCGGCCGACTCGATCACCATGACCGTGGCGTTCGGCACGTCCACGCCCACCTCGATCACGGAGGTGGCGACCAGGATCTGCGCCTCGCCCTCCTTGAACTGGCGCATCGACTCCTCCTTGTCCGCGGGTTTCATCTTGCCGTGGCAGATCGCCGTGACGTACTGCGGCAGGGGGAAGTCGCGCGAAATGGCCTCGTAGCCGTCCGTGAGGTCCTTGTAGTCCATCGCCTCGGACTCCTTGATGAGCGGATAGACCACGTACACCTGCCGTCCTTTGGCGATCTCCTGTTTCATGAATCCGAACAGGCGCAGGCGCGCCGCGTCGGTGTAATGCACGGTCTTGATCGGCCGGCGTCCGGGGGGCAGCTCGTCGATCACCGAGACGTCCAGATCGCCGTACAGGGTCATGGCCAGCGTGCGGGGAATCGGTGTGGCGGTCATCACGAGGATATGGGGCGGCTGTTCGTTCTTGGTCCAGAGCCGGGCGCGCTGCTCCACGCCGAAGCGGTGCTGTTCGTCGATCACCACGAATCCGAGGTTGGCGAACTGCACCCGGTCTTCGATCAGGGCGTGCGTGCCGATGAGGATGTCCACCTCGCCCGACGCGATCCCTTCGAGCGCCAGCCGGCGCTCCTTGGCCTTCGACGATCCGGTCAGGACCGCCGTCTTCACGTCCATGCCTTCGAGCATGCGCGTGATCGTCGCGAAGTGCTGGCGGGCGAGAATTTCGGTCGGGGCCATCATGCAGGCCTGAAAGCCGTTGTCCACGGCCAGCAGCATCGACATCAGCGCCACGAGGGTCTTGCCGCTGCCCACGTCGCCCTGCAGCAGCCGGTTCATCTGGAATCCCGTCACGGTGTCCTGACGGATCTCCTTGACGACGCGCTTCTGCGCGCCGGTGAGCGGGAAGGGGAGCTTTTCGTTGTAGAAGGTGTTGAAGACCCCGCCGACTTTCATGAACAGAAAGCCGTTGTTCTTCGACAGACGTTCCGTGCGGCGCGACTGGACGTTGAGCTGGATGCCCAGCAGTTCGTCGAACTTGAGCCGGTACTGCGCCTGCCTGAGCAGTTCGGCCGACTGCGGGAAGTGGATGTTGTAGTAGGCGTCGCGCAGCGGGATCAGTCCGTAGCGGGCGCGCACCGCTTCGGGCATGCAGTCTGTGATGTGGTCCTTGACCAGCGCCCATGTGTTGCAGATGATCTGGTACATGCCTTTGGCGCCGAGCACGTTCGAGAGTTTCTCGGTCGAGGGGTAGATGCCCTGCATGCCGCTTTCGGCCTTGCGCGAGAGGGCCTGCTCCATGGTCTCCAGTTCGGGATGCGCCATCGACAGAAGGCCGCGGTAGAACGACGGACGTCCGAAGATGAGGTACTCGCGTCCGACTTCGACGCGTTTTTCGATCCATTTGATGCCCTGAAACCACACCAGTTCGGCCGATCCCGTCGGGTCCTGCACGTAGGCCGTGAAGCGTTTTTTACGCCCCGTACCGGCATAGGCCACCCCCGTTATGCGGGCGCGGAACTGCAGGAGCGTGGGCGCGCCCTCGGTGATTTCGGCGATGCGGTAGACTTTCGTGCGGTCGATGTAGCGGAACGGATAATGGCTCAGCATGTCGCCCAGCGTGCGGATGCCCAGCTCCTTGTCCAGAAGCCGGGCGCGGGCTTCGCCGACGCCGCCTACGTATTTTATATCGTTGTCCAGATACTCCACACGACAAATATAATGAAAGTCGGGCGACAAAACGAAAATTTATTTTCGGACAAGTCCGAAACGCATCCGATATTCCGAAAATATGCGAAAAAACGGATAATCCCCGCAGGTTTTCCGTTATTCCTTCCGCCGATTGTCTGTTGAAGCTGCTTCGGAGAGCAGCGCTTGGGTGTGGCGGATCAGTTCCGGTCCGCCGGGGGTGCCGTGCCCCGGCACGACGATCCGCGCGTCGGGGAACCGCACGAGCAGGCTGTCCAGCGTCGCGGGCCACGCTGCCGGAACGGCGTCCGAGAGGTTGCCTGCGTTCTGCGCCGCCATCTCCTTGACCATGCAGCCCGCGAAAAGCAGTTTTGCCGACGGAATCCAGACGGCGATGTTGTCTTCGCTGTGTCCGCCGCCGAAATAATAGCACCGAATCTCCGTGCCGTGCAGGTCGAGCCGCAGCGAGTCGCTGAAACCGATGTCGGGAACGGGCTTGCCCTCCCTTTGCGCGATGCTGCGGGTGAGGCGGTGGGCATAGGACTTCACGCCCAGCGTTTTGAGATAGCCCAGCCCGCCCATGCAGTCGCTGTGCCAGTGGTTGGGCACGAACGTCGTGACGCGGGCGCGGAGCGTTTCGGCCGCCCAGTCGGTCAGCGCCTTGGTCTGCGCATCGCCGACGGGGGTGTCGAGCAGGACGGCTTCGCCCTCGCGCACGATCAGAACGCCGTTCGACGGCACGGGACCGTAGCCCTCGATCTCATCGACGGCCGTGTAGAGGTAGATGCCTTCAGCAAGGCGTTGGACGGTTATGTCGTTTCCGATGTCGATGCGTCGGGGCGTGCAGGCCGCTGCCGTCGCCGCGAGCAGCAGTGCAAAGAGGAAAGGTCGGAGTGCGGACATGTTTTTGGACATGATGACAGGTTGTATTTCGGCAGCAAAGATACTATTCCCGGCGCTGTTTCGGCAGGGCGGGAATAAAAAGAGCGGTTTTGAACAGCGTGCGGTCTATTTTTTCTCTTCTAGCGTGACGTCTACGCCGGTGCGGGCGAAACCGCCCTCGTACCAGCCGTCGCCCTTTGCCGTGCGGTCGGCTTCGGTGAACGTCACCTCGACGCTCTTTTCGGCGAACTGGCCGCCGTTTTCCGGACCGTCCGTGTCCGTAAAGGTGAGCCATGCCGTTCTGGATGCCGATTCGTCCGCTATGTCGTAACTGCCGTCGGCCATAGTGCGCACCGCCTTGCTTGGGGCGCCGTTGCTTCGGACCTGAATTCCGGGGATCGGATTGCCGCTTTTGTCGGTTACCCTGCCTTGGGTGCGGGTGTCGGCGCGCGGTACCCCGTACATCTCCACCGGTTCCCTGTCGCAGGCGGATGCGAAGCCCAGCAATGACAGCAGGAGGTAGGAAAGACGTTTCCGGAGGGTGGTTTTCATGGCGCGCAGGATTGGGGATTCTTCGAAATATAGCGAATTATTCGCAGTTCGCAAAATTGTGTGTTATCTTTGTGGACGATATTTTCGCACGGACAGGCCGTGTCCCGGCGGTATTCGGAGCAATCCGGCGCTGCGACGGGACGGTGTGGTCCGCTGCGTTGCAAGCGTGAACGATTATGAATCTTTCGGAATACAGCCGCCGTCCGAGCGGCGAAGTGCGCATCGGGCGGGTCGTGATCGGCGGCGGGCATCCTGTCGCCGTACAGTCGATGACCAATACCGACACCAACGATACCGAAGCCTGCGCGGCCCAGATCGAGCGGATCGACCGTGCCGGAGGCGGGATCGTACGTCTCACGGCGCAGGGCCGCCGCGAGGGCGAGAACCTCGCAAACATTGTACGGAAAGTGCGTGAGGACGGTTTCGACACGGCGATTGTCGCCGACATCCACTTCGTGCCGGAGGTCGCCGCCATCGCCGCGAAATATGTCGACAAGGTGCGCATCAACCCCGGCAATTACCGTACGGATCACGGCGAGTTGGAGGCGCTGATCGCCCAATGCCGCGAGCGGGGCGTCGCACTGCGAATCGGCGTCAATCACGGGTCGCTCTCGAAGCGCGTCTTCGACCGCTGGGGCGATACGCCGCAGGGTATGGTCGTCTCGGCGATGGAGTTTCTGCGGGTCTGCAAGGCGCAGGGGTTCGATCAGGTCGTCGTGTCGATGAAGTCGAGCAACACGCGGGTCATGGTCGCTGCCTACCGTCTCTTGGTCGAAGCGATGGACGCCGAAGATATGCACTATCCGATTCATCTGGGCGTTACCGAGGCCGGAAACGGCATCGAGGGGCGCATCAAGAGCGCCGTGGGCATCGGGGCGCTGATGGCCGACGGCATCGGCGATACGATCCGCGTTTCGCTGACCGAAGCGCCCGAAAACGAAATCCCCGTCGCCGAACTGCTGGTGAAGCATTTCGCCCGGCGGCCGGGCAAATTCCCCGTACTCCATCCCGAACGCTATTCGCCGACCGAATACCGCCGCCGTACGAACGTTGCGGTGCCTGTCGTCCACACCGAGCCGCTGGAGGGTTTTTGCGTGATCGAAGCCGTGTCGGAGAATCCCACGGCCGAACTGCGGGCCGCGATCCTGAACCTCGACACGCCCCGGCCCGTCGTGGTCAAACGCCGTTACGGGGAGACTTCGCCGGAGACGCTGGCTGTCAAGGCCGCCGCCGATCTGGGCGTGCTGTTTCTCGACGGGCTGGCCGACGGCATCTGGATCGACGCGCCGGGCTTCGCAGAGGAGGAGATCCGCAATATCGAGCTGATGATCCTGCAGGCGGCGCGCGTGCGCTTCTCGCACACCGAATATATCGCCTGTCCGAGCTGCGGCCGCACGCTTTACGACATTGAGAAGACCCTCGCCGCCGTCAAGTCGCGCACGTCGCATCTGAAAAACCTCAAGATCGGCGTCATGGGTTGTATCGTGAACGGTCCCGGCGAGATGGCCGACGCCGATTATGGCTACGTGGGCGCCGCTCCGGGGCGCATCACGCTCTACAAGGGTCGCACGGTCGTTGAGCGCAACATACCGCAGGAGGAGGCGCTCGACCGGCTCGTCGAACTGATCCGGGACAACGGCGACTGGGTGGAGCCATGACCGTTCTGCCTTTGGCATACCTCCCCTCGGCCGAGTACTTCGCGCACCTGCTGCGCGGAGGGTGCGTCGTCGATCTGGGCGAACACTTCGTGAAGCGTTCGGAGCGCAACCGCGCCCGCATCCTCGCCACCGACGGCGTGATGGAGCTGACGGTGCATGTGCGCAATGCCAACCGGCCCCGCCAGCCGGTGCGCGACGTGCGGATCGACTATTCGAAACGCTGGCAGCACCAGCATTGGGGCGCGCTGGTCGCTTCGTACAAGGGATCGCCCTATTTCGATTTCTACGCCGAATATTTCGAGCCTTTCTACCGCCGGGAGTACGGATTTCTGGCCGATTACAACCGCGGATTGCTCGAACTGCTCTGTTCGCTGACGCATGTCCCGATGCCGGACTTTTCCGAGAGCTATGTCGATGCCGCCGCCGGGGACCTCGACCTGCGTCCCAAGCGCAAAAAAGAGGGTCCGGCGTTTATCGCCGAACCCTATGTGCAGGTCTTTTCCGACCGCATGCCTTTCCAGCCTAATTTGTCTGTTGCGGACCTGCTGTTCGCCGAGGGGCCGGCTGCCGCTTCGGTTTTAGCACGTTGCCGACTCTGAGCGTTACGCTGTCGCACTGCTCCCCGGCCACTGCTTTCACCTTCACGATACCCTGTATTTCCACCGAGTCGGAGCGGTACTGGCAGGCGGCGTATTGGGTCATCGCCACGGTGTCCGCGCCCACGAACAGCGTAGGCGCTCCGACCGACGAATAGACGCTGAACGCCTGCCGGTTGCGGTCGCGCAGGCTGCGCCGCTTGTCGACGATGTGCAGCGTCGGCTTCCGTTCGTTCCACAAAGCCCTGTATAAGTAGTATGCGTCCTTGCGCTCGCGGCGGTCGATCGTCACCAGTCCCTCGCCGTTGATGCCATAGGGACGGCGCGCCGAACCGTAATCGAACATGTTGTTGATCCACGTGCCCCAGAAGAGCGAATCGTTCTGCAGGTTCTTCACGTATTCCTCGTGGAAGCGCGTCTGGCGCTCTTCGGGCATCCAGTTCGAGCGAGGTGCGGCCTGCGCCGTGTAGCTCTTGTGGCCGATGAAGCCGCTGCCTCCGTAACATACGCCCGAACGGAGGTTGGACCAGTTCTTCTGCAGCTGGTTGCGCCATACGGCCACGTCGTCGGTCGAGCCTTTGCGCCAGCCGACGTCTTGCCGCCAGACGATCAGGTCGGTGATGAAGTTGATGCCGCCGTTCTGGTCGCTGCACGCCACCGTCGGACGCGAACGGTCCATTTCGTGGGCCGTGTCGTTGAGCCGGCGCAGGTAGGGCGTCACGTCGTCGCCGCGCATCCAGAGCCGTGAGAAGATACCCCACATCACCACCGAAGGGTGGTTGTAGTTCTGGGCGATGATCTCCTGCAGCTGCTGTATGCCGTTCTGCTCGAACTGCGGCGTGGCGTAATAGGCCACGTCTCCCAGAAACGAGGAGCGGTGCAGCGGAGAGTCGATCCAGACCAGCAGGCCCTGCTCGTCGCAGCGGTCGTAGAGATACTGCGCGTGGGGCATGACGGCCGAACGCAGGGCGTTGGCTCCCAGATCGCGGATCTGCTGCAGGTCGGCGTCGTAATCCTGCGCCAGAACCGCGCCGCCCGAAATGGCGTTGTCGTGGTAAAGCGTCACGCCGTGAACCGGAATGCGCTCGCCGTTGATCGTAAGGCCGCCCGCCGTGGTTACCTGAATGTTCCGGAATCCCGTGCGTACCGTCACGCTGTCCGTTACGGTCTCTTCGCCGATGCTGGCTGTTACCCGGTAGAGCGCCGGTGAGGAGGGGCTCCACAACTGCGGATTGGCGATCGAGAAGGGTATGACGACGGGTCTGCCGTCGAGACGGGTTTTCTGCCGTTTGGTGAAGACCTTCCGGCCGTTGGGGGCCGTGATGTCGAGCGTCAGCATGCAGGTGCTTTCGCCCGCCGAAGTGAGGTATATTTCCGCCTCGCCTTCGACCAGCGCGCTGGTGACCGAATTCTGGCGCACGAGTACGCCCTCCGAACCGAGGTGGAGCGGTGAAACGGCCGTCTTTCCGGTCAGGATCAGCTCCGCTTCACGGTAGATGCCGCCGTAAAGATTCATGTCAGTCGAAGCGGGGAGCACGTCGTCGCGGCTGTTGTTGCTCACCACGACCAGCAGCGCATTGTCCTCGCCGAAGCGTATCTTGTCGGTGATTTCGAAGGTGAAGGCCGTGGACCCGCCGCGGTGTGCGCCGACATGATAGCCGTTCACGAAGAGGTCGGCGACGTTCTGCACGCCGTAGAACTTCACGAACAACCGTTTCGATGCCCATTCGGCTGGTATATACATGTCGTTCTGATAGTTGGCGGTCGTTTCGAGGAAATGGCCGCCGGCTCCCGTGTCGGTGTTCCATGTGTGGGGCAGGGTTACGTGCCGGGCGTTGTCGCTGCTGTTCTCTGACTTGAAGAAGAAACGCCATCCTTCGTTGAGCGGAAATACCTCGCGGGCCTGCACCGAAGCGCAGGCGGCAAGGAGCAAGAGTGTTGCTATGTATCTTTTCATGGTTCCCGAATTTATTATGCGTCCGCATGCAAAGATAATACAACATCGGTTCAAAATCAAATTTTTGAGAGGTGCGCTCTCCGGCGGCGCCGGACGCGAGGCTGTTGTCGGACGGGTGCCGGTAAACGAATAATCGTCGTCTGCGCATCGCCCAGCCGTATCGTGGGGCGGATTTCGAAACGGCGATTGGCCGGACAGACGGTCCGGCCGGCGGCGGAGTCCGTGCCGGCGGCCGCAGTGTGCCGGAGAGACGGAAGAATATTGCGGAGATTCCGGATAAAAAAAGCGGCAGACCGCGCCTCTTCGGTCTGCCGCAAGCAGGAATGTTACTTGAAATGGGAGTTGTTGTTAACCAAAAAACTTTGGGATGTGCTGTTCCTGCTTTAGGGATTTGATTTCCCGCGCTCCCGGCACCGCCCCGAAGGACGGCGCCGGATTTCGCGGAAAAGGGGATTTACTTCTTGATGACGACCGTAATGGTAGTGTCCTTTTCTCCGAGCCAGTAGGTGATCTTGGCAGGGATCGTCACGGTTACGTCTTTCTGCATTACAGAACCGTCGTTTGTGTATTCCAGTTTATTATCGTTAATCGAGAGGGTCAGGTTACCGGTGTTGGTCATCTTGGCCGTATCGAATTCAATACCTGCAGTCGCTGCATTGCCGGTCGACATACTGAAGACTTGATCGGGACCATAAGATTTGCTCTTTGTCTCCTCGATCGTTCCGTCGGCATTGATCCAAGCCGTTCCGTTGATATCGACCAGCGAGATACCCTTCAGCAGGTTTACCTCCAATTTGCCGTTGGGAACATACTGAGCTTCCTGTGCGGCAGTCTGAGTGAAGGTCTTGATGGGATCGTCGGCATGAATCGTGAAATCTTTCGAAGCCACGGTTACCTTACCGTCAAGGAGCAATTTGGCCGTCATCACGATATCTTTCTCGGTTGTCGTGCCGTTCTCCCAAGTTACAGTCGGTTCGGTAGCCGTACCGCCAACCGCTGCATATACGCTACCTACAGGCGTATCGTCTGCAGACTTCTTGATATACTGCTTCTCGATCAGGTTGCTTAAAGGCGAGTAGTAGAAGTAGTCCTTAACGGCGCCGTTGAGTTTTACGCTCCACTTTTCACTGGTAGCATCGACTTCACCTTTGGTTCCGACGATACCGTCAGCGTTCACCCAAGTGTCGTTTGCAGTCAGAACATAGGTCGGCAGTTTCACGTTATAGGTCATCGTTACGGTAACCTTCTGGCCATACCATGTCGTCCATGTAGCGGTCTGTACGAATTTATCGCCGTTAGCGGTGATATCCGCTTTCTTCAGGTCGCCCGTCAGCGTCGAAGCGTTAGCGACCATCTTAGTTCCGTTAGCATCAGAGACAGACGTACCGGTCGGATTTGCCTCATTGAAGAGCTTGGTCTCCGGAGTAACCGTCGGAGGATTCGTTCCCGCGAATATTGCGGCTGCAAATTCCGTATCGCTTGCAAAGCCTGCATTGCCAGCAGCCTTCCATGCGTCGTATACGGTCTTCCATGCACCGGTAATGGCCTTGTCCTCATAGCCGATCTCAACTGCCGGATAGTCATACTTAACTTCTGCAGGAGCTGCGCCGAAGGCGATCGTGCCTTTCAGGACATAGTCTACATTCTGGTAGCTGTAGGTGTATTCGATATCATAAGTCTTGCCCCAAGCATACTTCTTGATCGGAACACTTACCTTGACACCTTGTGCGATATCGTTTGCGAAGGCCGCGAAGCTGAAATCAGCATCAGCAGAAGCATCCTGACCATCGACCTTGATCGACTTGGCGGGAGCTACGCCCATGATATCGGAAAGTTTAACACCGGCAGGAATCGAACCGGCTTCAACCGTCAGGGCGATTTCGCCGAAATTGTTCTCGTCGATAGCAGGCATTGCAGTGTCGCTACCACCATCGGCGCCGATACCGGTCGCTACGAAGTCATAGGTCCAATCTTTCGACAGCTTAGCGAACGCCAGCGTTGCACCGGTCTCGTTCACGGGTTTATAGATGACAGTTCCCGTAACAGCCTCGGCAGCCGCATTGTCGGCAAGTTTAGCTTTGATCGAGTAGCTGAACTCGACATTATTGCCTACCAGAGCGTTCGTACCGTCGGCCTTGAACTGAACCGACGCATAGGCAGAACCCCAAACCTTATTGTTTACATTGGTGATCGTATAATTTGCATCGGAAGCAGTAGGAGTGCTGGTTGTCGTATACTTGTCAGCAGCAATCGTAGCGCCGATCTTCGCCGAAGCGTCGGCCAGTGACATATAAGTCGTACCGCCGTCGAGCGAAACTTTCAGTTCGAGATCTTTCAGAATTTCGCGCTTGCTGTCCTCTTTCGTCGTATTCCAATTGATCTTGATATCGTCGTTTGCATATTTATTGCCTTCGGCATCGAACAATGCGAATTCGAGATCAATAGGAGTAGCCGGTTTCACTACACCTGCGAAATTCGAAACGACATCGTTGGAAACGTTCGTTCCCTCTATGACGGCGTTCACGGCCAGAGCGACGGCGACTGCTTTGTTAGCAGCGGCAGGATAGTTGGCAATCTGAGCCGATACGGCGAAAGTGCCGGCTTCGGCGTCGACAACCTCCACGCCCGTGATCGTTGCGGCGGGAGCGGCCGCGCGGGTTGTAACTTCCTCGGTAACGAGCGAAAGGGCGCCGGCCTCGTTGAGCGCAGCCATTTTGGCAGCCATCGCGGCGGGCGAAACGCGGAATTTCAGCACGACAGCATTGCCGGCTTCGTTACCGTCGAAAGCATAGGTCTCCATCTCGGTCGTACCGTCGGCAAATGCCGGAACATATACAAGCGACTGAATCTGAGCAACCAATGCTTCTACCTGACCTTCGAGAGCATCGATGCGGAGTTCGAGGGCGTCGATCTGGTCCTGCAATTTCTCTTCGAGAGCGTCGAGTTTCGATTTGAGTTTTTCGTCGATAAGACCGCCCTCAGCGAGAGCCGAAGTGATGATGCCGTTTACGCCGGTGAGGAACTCTGTGCATTCTGCGTTATAGGTGCCCTTAACTTCGGCGAGCGTCGTCTTGGCATCGATGGCCTCCTGCAGGCGCTGTTCGAGCAGAGCCAGCGTGCCGCCCTCTTTGGTCATCTCCTCTTTCCATGCTTCGAGCGCGTCGATCTCGCCTTCGGCAGCGTCTACGCGACCTTCGATGTCGGTCTTGAACTCGCCGTAAGCCTCAAGGAACGTTTCGTAAGTCTCCTTCAGCAGGTAGTCGTCGAGCATGGCTACCACGTCAGCCTTGGCGGCGTCGATGTAGCCCTTGATCGTCTGCTCTTCGGGGAAGCCGGCGCAGAGAGCCTCCAGCACCGAAATGGCCTGAGCATTTGCCTGAAGCGCCTCGTTGGTTGCCTGCGTGAAGGCATTGTAGTCCGACTTGTCTACCTTACCGGCGATTTGCTCCTTCATCGTCCCGATCTGCGCCTCGATGGCGTCGATCGCCTCGTTGCAGGCCGTGATCTTGGCGTCTAATGCGGCGATTTCACCTGCGAATTTGGCATCCAGCGCGGCAAGTTTCTGATCGATGATCGTTTTGGGGTAATAGTTGACCGCCAAATCATCGGCAACCTTCTTGATTTCGGCCTTGAGAGCGGTGTTGTAACCTTCGACCTTGCTGCTCAGAGCATTCAGGTCGCCCGTGAGTTTCTTGATGTCCGCATCGTGCGTGTCTTTCAGCGACTTGATCGAAGCTTCGAGTGCGCTCTTCGCTGCAGCCAGATCCGAAGCCTGTTTTTCCAAGGCACTCTTAAGTTCTGCGTCAGCAGCTTTATAAGCGGCTTCAAGTGAGCTAATCGACGAGTTGATGGCGGCAATCTGCTGCTCAACACTAGCGAGCTTGCCTGTTTCCAACTGGTCTAGGCGACCGTTCACTTTGTCGATGTCGTCGTCGTAGTCTTTACAACCGACACTCGCTAACATTGTTCCGGTTAAGAACAGTGCAAGAAATTTTCTGAATAAGTTTTTTTTCATAGTAATGAAGAATTGA
>ERZ779866.2711-NODE-2711-length-15407-cov-6.719190_pt1 | contig 15407 bp, 16 predicted proteins | sample MGYA00511248_ERZ779866 | MGnify/ENA primary metagenome ERZ779866 (study PRJEB29588, sample SAMEA2155758) | human gut metagenome | biome: human gut; feature: human-associated habitat; material: faeces | place: Denmark | collected 2008/2010 ... | reverse complement strand
GGGGGATGGAGACCAGTGGTATATGCCTGTCTACGCCACCCGGGACGTGACCATCGAGAAAAACGCCCGCATCTGCCAGTTCCGCATCGTGCAGAACCAGCCCAGGCTGACCTTCACCCGGGTGGAGCACCTGGACGGCCCCGACCGGGGCGGCTTCGGATCCACGGGAAAGTGAGGGCGGATCATGGCGAAGATCGTTTTGGCCTCCGGCTCTCCCCGGCGGCAGGAGCTGCTGCAGCGCATCGGCATCACGGACTTCGACATCCGGGTGCCTCAGACAGAGGAGACCTATCCCGCCGGCCTCTCCCCCCGGGAGACGGTGGAGTACATCTCCCGGGAGAAGTCCGACGCGGCCGCCGCCCTCTGTACACCTGACGAGATCGTCATCACCGCGGACACCATGGTGTTTCTGGACGACGCGCGTCTGGGCAAACCCGCCGATGAGGCAGACGCCCTGCGGATGCTGACGGAGCTTTCCGGGCGGCGGCACACGGTTTGTACCGGCGTTACCGTGCGGCAGGGGCAGCGGTCCCTGACCCGGGCCCAGTCCACGGACGTGTATTTCCGTCCGGCGTCCGAGTCGGAGCTGCGGGCCTATATCCGGGGTGGTGAGCCCATGGACAAGGCCGGAGCCTACGGCGTCCAGGGCCAGGGCGCCCTGCTGGTAGAGCGCATTGACGGAGACTTTTTCAACGTCATGGGTCTGCCGGTGCTGCTGCTGAGCCGGATGCTGGCAGAGTTTGGCGTAACGCTGCTGTGAAAAAGGGAACAAGCTATGAAACGATTTTTTCAGAAAAACGGCATTATGATGCTGGCCGCTGTGGTAGTGGTGGCGGTGGGATTATGTATCGCCAGCGCCGTCAGCAACCAGACGGGGTTTTTGCAGAACGCCGCCGGAGTGGTGACCTACCCCTTCCGGGCGGCGGGCTCCGCCGTGACCGGATGGTTCCAGAGTATTGGAGAACGGTTCCAGACGGTGGAGAGTCTGCGCAAGGAAAACGAGGACCTGCGCAAGGAAAATGCACAGCTGACGGAGGACCTGCGTCAGGCCAAGACCGACAGCGAGGAAAACCAGCGTCTGCGGGACCTGAACGGTCTGCGCCAGCAGCGTCGGGATTTTACCTTTGAGGCGGCCCACGTGATCGAGCGCAGCACCTCCAATTGGTCCCGGACCCTGACCCTGAACAAGGGCACCAGCCTGGGCGTGGAAAAGGGCGACTGCGTGGTGGATCAGTACGGCTATCTGGTGGGTGTTATCACCGACGCAGGGCTCAATTGGAGCACCGTTACCACCATTCTGGACACGGATTCCCAGCTGGGTGCCCTGGTGTTCCGCACGGGCGAGGTGACGGTGGCCATGGGCGATCTGGCGCTGATGAACCAGGGAAAGCTGAAGCTGTCGTATCTGGAGGGGGAATCCAGTCTCATCAACGGCGACATGATCGTCACCTCCGGCCTGGGCGGCTACTATCCCTCGGGGCTGGTCATCGGCTCTGTGGAGGAGATCAAAACCGATGACAACGGCCTGACCCGCTATGCCACCATCCTGCCCAAAACCGACATCACCCAGCTGGTGGAGGTTTTCGTCATCACGGATTTCACCATCGTTGACTGAGGGGTGACACCATGAACCAAGCCTTGAACCAACGGGATATGTTTTTCAAGTGGCTGTACTATGCCGAGGCCACCCTGCTGCTGGTTTTGGTGCAGTCCCTGGTGCTCAACCGCATCTGCGTGTGGGGCGTGCATCCCTTTCTGCCGCCGCTGATCGCTGCCATCACCGCCATGCTGGAGGGCCCCGGCGAAGGGGCCGCCTTTGCCGGAGTATTCGGCCTGCTGTGCGACCTGACCATGCCGGGGATCATCCCCTGCTTTTATACACTGGCCTTTCTGGCAGCGGCGCTGCTGGCGGCTGTGATCGCCAAGCGGTTTCTGAGCCAGGGCTTTCTGTGCGCCGTTCTGTGCGCAGGTCTGTCCCTGCTGGTGACCGATCTTCTGCACACGCTGCTGCTGACATTCCGCCAAGGGGTGGAGCTTACGGCCGCCCTGTCTCTGACGGGGCGGGAGGCCGCCGTGACTGTGGTGCTGTCGCCGCTGGTGTATCTGCTGCTGCGCAGCGTACACAACCGTATCCTGAAATAGGAGGAGTCCTATGAAGAAAAATGCATTCGACCCGGTCCGGGTCCGTATCTGGGCGCTGACGGGTCTGATGGGTCTGTGTCTGGTGGCCTTTGCCGGGGTCATGTACTATACCCAAATCCTTCACGGCGAGGAAAACCGGGCCAAGTCACTGGCCAGCAATGCCGCCAGTGAAACGGTGGAAGCGTCCCGGGGCATTATCACCGACCGCAACGGAAAGGTGCTGGTGTCCAACCGGCTGACCTATACGCTGATCTTTTCCGCCAAGGAATTTGACACGGATCAGGAGCTCAATGCCGCCATCCTGCGGCTGACGGACCTGTGCACGGAGAACGGCACCGCCTGGAACGATACGCTGCCTGTGAGCCGAACCGCTCCCTACAGCTATACGGACCCTGCCGACGGCGAGGGCTTTGCCCTGTTTTTGAAAAACAAGGACATTCCCTATTCCACGCTCTCCCAGGTGACGCCTACTTTGCAGCCGGACCGGTTTATGGCCAAGCTGCGGCAGCTGTTCAATATCGACGACAGCTATACCGAGGACCAGGCCCGGACCATCGCCGGGGTACGCTACGAGCTGTCCATCAAGAGTCTGACGGATGCCCAGTATGTCTTTGCCGACGATGTGTCCGTGGAGCTCATCAGCCAGACGGCGGACGGCCAGTACCGGGGCGTGTCCACCGGCACCTCCTCGGCCCGGGTGTACAACACCGAGTATGCCGCCCACGTTCTGGGCCGTCTGAGTCCTATTTACTATGAGGACTGGGTGGGCGATCCAAAGAATGGCATTACCGGCTACCGGGATATGGAGGGTTACTCCATGAACTCCCTGGTAGGCCGCGAGGGCGCGGAAAAGGCCTTTGAATCCTATCTCCACGGCACCAAGGGCACCCGCATCATCACCACCAATCAGGAGGGCAAGATCACCGGCGAGCTCTATACCAAGGAACCTCAGCCCGGCGGTACCGTGGCCCTGACCCTGGACATCGACCTGCAGGAGGACACGGAAAAATCCCTGGCCAAGACCATCCAGGCCATGACGCAAAAGGACGGCGTGGTCCGTGGCGGCGCAGCGGTGGTGGTGGGTGTTGGCAGCGGCGAGGTGCTGGCCATGGCCAGCTATCCCACCTATAACCTGTCCACCTTTGACCAGGATTACTCCAAGCTGGTCAGCGACACCGTGGGCACGCCCCTGCTGAACCGGGCCATCGGCGGTGCGTATGCACCGGGCTCCACCTTTAAGCCCTGCACAGCGGTAGCGGCTCTGGAGTCCGGTATCATCACCCCCTCCTCCACCATTGTGGACCGGGGCGTCTATGACTATTACAAGTCTCCCCAGCCCCGGTGCTGGATCTACAACGAATACGGCGGCACCCACGGACGGGTCAACGTGTCCCAGGCCATCACCGTTTCCTGCAACTACTTCTTCTATGAGGTGGGCCGCCTGACGGGGATCAAGACCCTGGCCAGCTATGCCAAGCAGTTCGGTCTGGGCGAATATACCGGCATCGAGATTGGCGGCCCCGGCAGCGCCGAGGCCAAGGGCTCCATGGCCACCCCGGAATTTGCCGAGGCCGAGCACCTGGAATGGACCGACGGCCAGACCCTCACCGCCGCCATCGGCCAGAGCTATGACCTGTTCACTCCCCTGCAGCTGGCCAACTATATCGCCACTCTGGTGGGCAACGGACAGCATTATGAGGCCCACCTGCTGAAAAACGTGAAATCCTACGACAACTCCTCGGTGATCTATGCCTATGATAAGGAGCCCCTGAACACGGTGCAGATGAGTGACAGCACCGTCCGGGCAGTGAAGGACGGCATGCACAATCTGACCACCGGCAGCCTGTCTTACTACTTTTCCAAGTGCGTGGTATCCGCCGGCGCCAAAACCGGTACTGCCGAGACGGGTATCAACAACACCAACAACGGTGTGTTTGTGTGCTTCGCCCCCTACGACGATCCTCAGATCGCTGTGGCCGTGGTCATTGAAAAGGGCGGTTCCGGCGCTGCCCTGGCTTCTACCGCCGTGGACATCGTCAACTCCTACTTTTCTCAGGAGGAGATCGGTGCCGTGATCATCGGCGAAAATACCCTGTTGAAATGAGGGAACCCTATGAGCAAGATTTTTGATTCCCGCGACCTGGAATACAAGTCCCCCTTTGGCGCCGCCGCGTGCGGCGCCGCTGTCCGTTTCGCGGTTCGTCCCGGGACTGAAAACGTTACCGGAGTATCTCTGCTGCTGCGCCGGGAATTCGGCGGCACAGAGCAGGCGCTGCCCTTGTCCCCATCCGGCGACGGCCGCTGGCAAGTCGTCTATACCGCCCCAGCGGAGCCGGACCTGGTATGGTATGCGTTTCAATTCACTTATTCGGACTGTGTTCGTCCATACGGTCCCCACGGTTTTGATGACTCCTCCCGCTGGCAGCTGACGGTGTACGATGACAGCCGCCCCACCCCCGCCTGGTTCGGCCGCGGCGTCACCTATCAGATCTTTCCGGACCGGTTTTGTCGTCTGTCTGTGCCAAACGCTGCCGGCATGGTGGGGGACCGTGTGGTCCATCAGAGCTGGGACGATACGCCGGTATGGCGGCCTGACGAAAACGGCATCGTCCGCAACAATGACTTTTTTGGCGGCAGTCTGGCGGGCATCACCTCCCAATTAGACTACCTACAGAGTATGGGAGTGGGTACGTTGTATCTGTGTCCCATTTTTGAATCCGACAGCAATCACCGATACGACACTGCCGACTACCGGCGTATTGATCCCATGCTGGGCACGGAGGAGGACTTCCGAACCCTGTGCCGGGAGGCCCGCTGCCGGGGCATCCGGGTGATGCTGGACGGCGTGTTCAACCACACCGGCAACAACAGCCGGTATTTCAACGCTCAAGGCTTTTATCCGGAGCTGGGCGCGGCCCAGAGCCGGGAGTCTCCCTATTATTCGTGGTATTCCTTCCACCCCTGGCCCGACGACTATGACGCCTGGTGGGGCATCAAGACCCTGCCTGCCGTGCAGGAATCCACCGACAGCTACCGCCGCTTCATCATCCGGGATCACGACTCCGTGGTGCGGCACTGGCTGCGGCAGGGCGCCTCCGGCTGGCGGCTGGATGTAGCCGACGAGCTGCCCGATGACTTTATCGCCGAGATCCGCGACGCCATGGAGCAGGAGAATCCCGATAGCTTCCTGCTGGGGGAGGTCTGGGAGGACGGCAGCAACAAGGTGGCCTACAGTCAGCGCCGCCGGTATCTGCTGGGCAGTGAGACTCACGGCCTGATGAACTACCCCTTCCGGACGGCCGCTCTGGATTGGCTCCGGGGCGGCGATGCCGCCTGCTTCCGGGATACCATGGAGACAATCCGTGAGCACTATCCTCGTCCGGCGTTTTACAGTGCCCTGAACATTCTGGGCACCCACGACACCCCGCGCATTCTGACTCTGTTGGGTGCGGAGCATGTGCCGGACACCAAGGATGCCCGTGCGGCCTACCGTCTCTCCCCGGAGGAGCGGCAAAAGGGCGAAGCCCGGCTGCGGGTGGGTGAAATGCTGCTGTACTGTTTTCCCGGCTCCCCTACCGTGTACTACGGCGATGAGGCCGGAATGGAGGGCTTCGAGGACCCCCTGAACCGAAAAACCTATCCCTGGGACCGGCAGGACCGGGCGCTGCTGGATTTCTTTCGCAGTCTGGGTCAGCTGCGGCGACATCGCCCCTCTTTACAGGACGGCGATCTGACCTATGTCTATGCTCAGGGCGGCGCACTGGTACTGCGGCGGCAATTGGGAGACGAAATCACTGTGGCGGCGCTGAATGCTGGGGAAACAGCCGTGGAGGTATCTCTCCCTTGGCCCCGGGATTTGGCCCGGGAGGCTCTGACCTTCCAGCAGTTCTTTGCCCCCGGCGGAAAGCTGCGTCTGCGTCTGCCGCCGGTGTCGGGTATGATTTTGATTTGAACTGTTACAGGGTGGATGTTTCACGTGAAACATCCACCTTTTTCATTATTTCTTCTGTTTCACGTGAAACATTTTTCTCAAGTTTTTTCTCGTTTTGCAAATTTTCTATTGAAACCGCTCGAAAATGTGATATACTAAATAAAAAGACTGACAGAAAGTGAGTGGGAAAAGTGGCGAAAATCGTAGCGATCGTGAACCAAAAAGGCGGCGTTGGAAAGACTACCACCTGCGTCAACCTGGCTGCGGCACTAAAATATCTGGGAAAGCGCGTGCTTTTGTGCGATTTTGATCCCCAGGCCAACGCCACTTCCGGCATGGGCGTGGACAAGTCCACCTCCAACGGCGTATATGATGTCCTCATCAACGGCGTGGACACCGCCAAAGCCATCGTCGCCACGCCTTACGGCGACGTGCTGCCCAGCAGCAAGGCCCTGGCCGGCGGCGGCGTGGAAATGATCGAACTGGCAGACCGGCAATTTCTGCTGCGCAACGCCCTGAACGGTGTACGGGAAAACTACGACTACATTTTCATCGATTGTCCCCCTTCCCTGGAGCTTCTGACCCTCAACGCCCTGTGCGCTGCAGATTCCCTGCTGGTGCCTTTGCAGGGAGAGTATTACGCCTTGGAGGGCCTCAGTGACCTGATGAACACCGTGCGTATTGTCCGCCGGAATATGAATCCACGTCTCCAGATTGAAGGCGTTCTGCTGACCATGTTCGACGGCCGAACCAACCTGGCTATCCAGGTGGCGCAAGAGGTGAAGCGATTCTTCCCCGGCAAGGTCTATGCCACAGTGATCCCCAGAAACATTCGCCTGTCCGAGGCACCCAGTCACGGAAAGCCCATTACCGCCTATGATCGGACCTGCCGCGGTGCGGAGGCATATCTGTCACTGGCCAACGAATTTCTCAAGAAAAATGTTTGATTCTGTGCGGAAAGGAGCGTTTTAGCAATGGCCAATAACCCAAAAGGGCTGGGCAAAGGCCTGGCCGCCCTACTGGGAGATGATGTCATCGATTCCCAGGAGGAGAAAAGCAGTTTATTTCTGCCAATTTCCCAGGTGGAAAGCTGCGCATCCCAACCCCGCAAGCAATTTGACCCCGAATCTCTGGCGGACTTGGCTGACTCCATCCGGGAGCACGGCATCATCCAGCCCCTGACGGTACGGAAGCTGCAATCCGGCTATTATCAGATCATCGCCGGAGAGCGCCGTTGGCGCGCAGCCCGGATGGCGGGCCTGACCCAGGTTCCCGCCATCATCATCGAGGCCGACGATCGAAAGGCCATGGAGCTGGCCATGATTGAAAACCTCCAGCGGGAGGACCTGAACCCTATTGAGGAGGCCGAGGGCTACCAGGTGCTCATGAGCCAGTACAACATGACCCAGGAGGAAACGGCCCAACGGGTGGGCAAATCCCGGTCCGCTGTGGCCAATGCCCTGCGTCTGCTGAACCTGTGTCCGCCGGTGCGGGCCATGGTGGAGGACGGACGTCTCACCAACGGTCACGCCCGGGCACTGCTGCCCCTGTCCCCTGCCCTACAGGAAATAGCCGCTGCCTCCATTCTGAAAAACGACCTGTCCGTCCGCCAGACGGAACTGCTGGTGAAGAAGCTCACCGCCGAAAAGAGGGAGAAGCCCTCCCCCACCGGCGTCACCGTAGACTATGCTCAGGAGGCCGCCCGCGATCTGGGAAATTCCCTGGGGCGCGGCTGTCGGATCGTCACCGGGCGGAAAAAGGGCCGCATCGAACTGGAGTATTACAGCGTGGACGACCTCAACGACCTGTTGGAGGCCCTCCATACCATCAAAAAGAAATAACTGTTTCACGTGAAACACGGAAAGGTGCATTACCATGCTTGATATCAAATTTGTCCGGGACAACCCGGAAGCCGTCAAGGAGAATATCCGCAAGAAATTTCAGAACGCCAAGCTCCCCCTGGTAGACGAGGTAATCGCTCTGGACGCCGAAAAGCGCGCCGCCATGAACGAGGCCAACGACCTGCGGGCCCAGCGCAACCAGCTGTCCAAGCGGGTAGGCATGCTGATGGGACAGGCCAAAAAGGACCCCAGCAAGCTGGCGGAAGCCGAGGAGGCCAAGGCCCAGGTGAAGGCCAACGCCGACCGGCTGGCCCAGTTGGAGGAGATGGAGGGCCGCCTGACCCAGCAGATCACCAAAATCATGATGGTGATCCCGCAGATGATTGATCCCTCCGTTCCCATCGGCCCGGACGACACCCACAATGTGGAGGTCCAGCGCTTTGGCGAGCCCAAAACCCCGGAATTCGACATTCCCTACCACACGGAGATCATGGAGCGCTTCGACGGCATTGATATGGACGCCGCCGGCCGGGTATCCGGCAACGGATTCTATTATCTCATGGGCGATATTGCACGGCTCCACGAGGCCGTGCTGGCCTATGGCCGGGACTTTATGATCGACAAGGGCTTCACCTACTGCATCCCCCCCTTCATGATCCACGGCAACGTGGTGGAGGGCGTCATGAGCCAGACCGACATGGATGCCATGATGTATAAGATCGAGGGCGAGGACCTCTACCTCATCGGTACCAGCGAGCACTCTATGATCGGCAAGTTTATTGACCAGATCCTCCCCACCGAATCCCTGCCCCAGACCCTGACCTCCTACTCTCCCTGCTTCCGCAAGGAGAAGGGCGCCCACGGCATCGAGGAGCGGGGCATCTATCGCATTCACCAATTTGAAAAGCAGGAAATGATCGTGGTATGCAAGCCTGAAGATTCCAAAAAATGGTATGATCAGCTGTGGCAGTACAGCGTCGAGCTGTTCCGCTCTCTGGATATTCCCGTGCGGCAGCTGGAGTGCTGCTCCGGCGATCTGGCAGACCTGAAGTGCAGGTCCTGTGATATTGAGGCCTGGTCCCCCCGGCAGCAGAAGTATTTCGAGGTATGCTCCTGCTCCAACCTGGGTGATGCCCAGGCCCGCCGCCTGAAGATCCGCTACAAGGATGAAAACGGCAGAATGCAGCTGTGCCACACCCTGAACAACACCTGTGTAGCCCCTCCCCGGATGCTCATCGCCTTCCTGGAAAACAACCTCCAGGCGGACGGCTCGGTAAAAATCCCAGAGGTGCTCTGGCCCTATATGGGCGGTACTCAGGTGCTGGTACCCAAGCACGAATAATTTCCCTTGACATGAAGCTCTTTCCCTTTCCTAGCCCAAAAATAATTTTGTCAGTAAAGAAGGGATTCCACGATGAAGAAATTTTGGAGAGAATTCAAGGAGTTCATCAATAAGGGCAATGTCCTGGGCCTGGCGGTGGGCGTTATCATTGGCGGCGCCTTTTCCACCATCACCACCTCTCTGACGAACGACATTATCATGCCCATCGTGTCCATCTTCCTGGGAGGCGTAGACTTTTCCACCATGAACCTCGCCCTGCCCACCTTCTTTCCCGTGGCAGATGAGGCCGTCCCCAACACCCTCAACTATGGCAATTTTATCTCGGCAGTCATCAACTTTCTCATCCTAGCCTTGGTCGTCTTTCTCATCGTCAAAGCAGTGAACAAAGCCATGTCTCTGACCAAAAAGAGGGAGGAAGAGACCCCTCCTCCTCCCCCGACTCCTTCCAACGAAGAAGTGTTGCTGACAGAAATTCGTGATCTGCTAAAGGCTAATTCTGACAAATCAGAGAAATAATTTCATTTTTCTCTCCGCTACTATTTTCAAGAAAGGAAAGCTGTGCCATGAAAAAGTCCTGCAAGCTCTTATGTGCCGCCGCAGCCATCGCCGCCCTGGTCCCCTATTCCCACACCAGAGACATCGCCACTGGGGAAGCCACGTTCCAGGCTCTGCTCTGGAAACTCCGCCGGATTCCAAATGAGAATGGCGACACCCATTATGAAATTTCCCTCGGCCTTCACCTCCCTGGACGCAGAGCACAAGAACAGGATCTCTATGACGATGATGCCCTGCTGCACAGCGGCAAAGCAAAGGAATGAAAAAACACCATGGAAACACGCGATCCCAATCAGAAGCAGGAGACCTCTTCCTCTTATACCCCTGCTTCCTTTGAGAAGCGGACGGCGGCCTGGATGGGAGTGGCTTACATGGTCATGGTGCTGTTCACCATCACCTTCGCCATTTTCACCGGGGGTAAGGAGCTGCCCGGTACCTTTCCCTTATTTCTTGTGCCAGCAGCAGTAGCCGTGGCGGTAATCGCCATTTACCGCCAGCGAAAGGGGACCGCCCTGGGCGGTCTGCCCGGCACAGTGATCATTGTGCTGCTGTGCGCCGCTGCCCTGCTCCTGGGGCTGTGGCTGGGCGTCCCAGCCCTGATCCACGCCCTGCAAAACGCCTATACCTAAGGAGCGCGCCATGATGAAAGAACTCATCCGCTCTGGTCTGGAGCAGCTGGGGCTGACCCCCTCAATACCCGCCCAAGCGCCGGAACAGTTGGCCCAATATGGCCAGGCCCTTATCGAAAAAAACCAGGTGATGAATCTCACCGCCATCACTGAGCCCCGGGATGTGGCCACCCTCCATATGCTGGACTGCGCCCCTTTGCTGGCGTGTGGCCAGTTTTCCGGAAGGACCCTTATTGACGTGGGAACTGGAGCGGGCTTTCCCGGCCTGGCGCTGAAAATTCTGGTTCCCTCCCTGGAGGTCACGCTGCTGGACAGCCTGCAAAAGCGGCTGGACTGGCTGGATGAGACAGCGGATAGCCTGGGGCTGGAGGGCGTGCACACCCTCCACGCCCGGGCGGAAGAGGCCGGCCGCGCCCCCGCACTCCGGGAAGCCTTTGACTTTGCCGCCGCACGGGCGGTGGCCGATCTGCGACTGCTGTGTGAGCTGTGCCTGCCCTTTGTCAAGGTTGGGGGGCGCTTCCTGGCCATGAAAAGTGTGGACTGCGGCCGGGAGCTGGACACCGCTCTTCCCGCCATCCAGGCACTGGGCGGCCAAGCGGCGGGCTGCTATGATTACACCATCCCCCACACCCAGGTGACCCACCGGGTGGTGGTGGTGGACAAGGTATCCCCCACTCCGTCCGCCTATCCCCGACGGTGGGCAAAGATTCAGAAGTCGCCCCTTTGACGGGAAAAGCCCGTTTTCATGCCAAGTGGCGCCGTCGGCAGAGGTTTTCCAGATTTTTTGGATAATCTGGCCAAAATTATATTGCTATCTTTGGTAATTCGTGATATCATTTTCATACTGGGAGGAAATGAGCCTATGGGTACCGTCATCATGGTCACGTCCGGCAAGGGAGGAACGGGGAAAACGTCCTTAACCGCCGGCGTGTCCTCCTGCCTGGCCGCCCTGGGTCGGCGGGTACTGTGCGTGGACTTGGACATTGGCCTGCGCAACTTGGACATTGCCCTGGGGCTGGACGACCGAGCGGTGATGGACTTCACCGACGTCATGGAGCTACGTTGTCCCCTGCTCACCGCCGCCACGGAGCACCCTCGCATCCACGGGCTCTACCTGCTCACCGCCCCGTTAGTCCTGCCTGAGCCGGACATCCAGAGTTTTCGCCAGCTGATGGCGGAAGCCCGGGAGTATTTTGACTATATCTTTATGGACTCTCCTGCCGGGTTGGGTGATGGGTTCCAACTGGCCATGGCCGCCGCGGACCGGGTCATTGTGGTGTCCGCCACCGACCCCGCCGCCCTCCGGGACGCCCAGCGGACGGTGGCGGAGCTGCTGCCCCAGGTCAGCGAAATCCATCTGGTCATGAACCGGGTGCAGCCCAAACTCATTCGCAAACTGCGCACCTCCATTGATGAGGCGATGGATACCGCCGGCCTGCCGCTGCTGGGCATCGTACCAGAGGACAAACAGGTGATGCTGGCCGCTGGGCAGGGCCTTCCTCTGGTCCTTTACGCCCACAAGGACGCCGCCAGAGCCTATTTGAATATCGCCAAGCGGCTGATGGGAGCCAAAGTCCCTTTGCTGCGCATCCATTGACCGTCCATCGGTCAGAAAGGAAGGATTCCCGTGAATATTGCCCTGATGAGCCATGACAACAAAAAGGAGCTGATGGTGCAGTTCTGCATTGCCTACTGCGGTATCCTCTCCAAACACACCGTCTGCGCCACCAACCGCACTGGCAAGCTGGTGGCGGAGGCCACCGGACTTCCAGTACAGCTGTTTTTGTCCCATGCCCACGGCGGTAGCCAGCAGATTGGGGCACGTATCTCCTACAATGAGATCGACATGGTTATTTTCTTCAATGATCCCCACTCCACGGAACTGGATGACGACCTGAGCTATATTGTCAAGCTGTGCGATCAGCACAATGTCCCCATTGCCACCAATGCGGCCAGTGCGGAAATGCTGATCCATGGCCTGGCCCGGGGCGACTTGGACTGGCGGGATATCGTCAATCCCAAAAAGGCCCCGCTGAAAGTCTGAACAGTCTTCAGCTTTCATCCGCGAAGAAGCTGGATGAGTACCGCCCACACCGCTGGACAGAGAGAGTACAAACGCGCGAAGATAGACACACAAAGGGAGCGTTCTAAACCGGGAATTGCAGGGCAATTCTCTTTGGAACGCGGCCCGGCCATGTGCCCAATTCGAGCGCGACAACTGCTGAGAGTACTCACAGCAAAGAGGACGGGAAAGACGCCGGTGGAGCGGGCCCGGAGACGGGTGCGGTTCCCTTCCCGCAGCAGAAGGTAAAGGGCGGAGCATATTATGTCCCGCTGAAAATGGGTGGCACCACGAAGTGTTGCGTCGGCAATGCTCTCGTCCCATGGAACCGATGAGGCTCATGGGGGGAGAGCATTTTTCATTTTGACGCCTTTGCCCGGTAGAATTCCCTCCAAAAATGGAATATATAGAGATTATATTACAAGGAGTTATGAAAATGGCAAGACAAAAACCCCGTACCCTGTCTGGCTTTATGGAACTGCTGCCAGAGAAACAGGTACAGTTTGACCGCATGATGGAGCTGCTGCGCCGCTCCTATTCCCTCTACGGTTTCACCCCACTGGACACTCCCATCATTGAAGCCAGCGAGGTGTTGCTGGCCAAAGCCGGAGGAGAGACAGAAAAGCAGATCTACCGCTTCACCAAGGGAGATACCGACCTGTCCCTCCGCTTTGACCTAACCGTCCCTCTGGCCAAATATGTGGCCCTTCACTATGCCGAGCTGTCCTTCCCCTTCCGCCGCTTCCAGATCGGCAAGGTCTACCGGGGAGAGCGGGCGCAGCGGGGCCGGTTTCGGGAGTTCTATCAGGCAGACATCGACGTGATCGGCGACGGCAGGCTGGACATTACAAACGAAGCGGAGATTCCCGCCATTATCTACAACACCTTCACCGCCCTTGGCCTGCGCCGCTTCCAGATCCGGGTCAACAACCGGAAAATTTTGAACGGCTTTTACGCCATGCTGGGCCTGACGAACAAGGCCCCCGACATCATGCGCACGGTGGACAAGCTGGACAAAATCGGTCCGGACAAGGTGAAGGAGCTGCTGCTGACGGAGGACATCGGCCTGACCGGAGAGGCGGCGGACGAGATCCTCAAGTTCATCGCCATCCAGGGGGACAACGGCCAGGTGCTGACCGCCCTGGAGGACTATCGGGGCCGAAACGAGCGATTCGACCAGGGGCTGGACGAGCTGACCACCGTGGTGAAATACCTGGCCGCTTTCGGGGTCCCGGAGGACCACTTCGCCGTGGACCTGACCATCGCCCGGGGCCTGGACTACTACACCGGCACTGTGTATGAGACAACTATGCTGGACCACCCGGAGATCGGTTCCATCTGTTCCGGCGGCCGATATGATAACCTTGCGGAATATTATACAGATAAACAACTCCCTGGCGTTGGAATTTCCATTGGCCTGACCAGATTGTTCTATGTACTCAGTGAACAGGGCATGCTGAATGGAGACATGAACACCGCCCCCACCGACGTACTCATCCTCCCTATGACCGACGACCTCTCCCCCGCCATCTCCTTTGCCTCCCGGCTGCGCCAGGCGGGGATCCGCACCCAGCTGTACACCGAACAGAAGAAGTTCAAGCAGAAAATGAGTTACGCCGACAAGCTGGGGGTACCCTATGTGGTGTTTCTCGGCGAGGATGAAGTCCGTCAGGGGGCCGTCTCCGTCAAGGACATGATCAGCGGGGAACAAAACACGCTTCCCCTGGACCAAGCCGTGGTCCATATGAAAAACGATTTGGCCGTTCGGGCTGCCCTGCTGCCTATCCGGGAGCCGGATCGGGACTGACCGCTTTCCCAAACCCGCCCGCGCAACCTGCCGGCCATCATGTTCCACAGGAGGGCCGATGTCATGACCAAGAGAAAATATGTCGTTCTCATTGTCATCCTCGTGCTCGCCCTCGCCCTGGCCGCCTTTTGCCTGTGGTATACCCGGCCCATGACCTTTGACCATCTTTCTCCGGAGGTGGACCTGCCAGCCTGTCAGGAGATCAGGGTTGATGCAACCTATCACAACGCTTCCCATGACCGGGACGAATATGAACTGACCATCTCCCCGGATGATCCTGCCTTTGACCAGCTGCTGTCCCTTCTGGAACACCAGACCTACCGCCGTTCCCTGCGGAACCTTCTGCCCCAGACCAGCCGGACCGTCTCCCTGCAGCCGGGGGATTTCCAGTGGCACATTATCCTGGAATACGAAGAGGCTGTGCTTTTTCCAGACGGGACCTGGGGAAAAGGAGCGCTTCTGCAATTCCATAGCTTCTATGATGGAACCCTCGACGTCTCCTTTGCCGGAAATCATTGGCAGGCCGTTGTACCAAAACAGGAGCAATGGTTGTCTGATCTCATGCAGCTCATTCTGGACGCATGAGTGTCTCCCGGTTTTACAAAACAATCCGTATTTTATAAAAATAACAATACTATTTGGAGTTGATTATTATGGTTCAATCCCGTACCCATACCTGCGGTGAGCTGCGCATGGAGCATGTGGGCCAGACCGTCACCCTGGCCGGCTTCCTGGAAAACGTCCGGGAAGTGGGGCAGAATTTTGCCTTTGTGGTCCTGCGGGACTTCTACGGCGTCACCCAGGTGGTCATCGAGACCGAGGAGATGATGGCCGCCGTCAAGGGACTCAACAAGGAGTCCACCATCCAGGTCACCGGCCTGGTACGGGAGCGGGACAGCAAAAATCCCAAGCTGCCCACCGGCGACATCGAGGTGGTACCCACCGAAATCAAAGTGCTGGGCCGCTGCCGCCACAACGAGCTGCCCTTCCCCATCAACCGCAGCCGGGAGGCGGATGAGGCCATCCGGCTGAAGTACCGCTACCTGGACCTGCGCAACCCGGAGGTAAAGAACAACATCATCCTCCGGTGCAGCGTGG
>ERZ779866.2706-NODE-2706-length-15430-cov-14.318439_pt1 | contig 15430 bp, 8 predicted proteins | sample MGYA00511248_ERZ779866 | MGnify/ENA primary metagenome ERZ779866 (study PRJEB29588, sample SAMEA2155758) | human gut metagenome | biome: human gut; feature: human-associated habitat; material: faeces | place: Denmark | collected 2008/2010 ... | reverse complement strand
TTGCAAGTTTATGATATTTTGTAAAATTGTAGGTTAAAGTACCGTACGCACCGCTGAGACTCAAGGACAACTGAGAGTCTGAAAGCGACAAAGTCCACAATTTCAATGAATTGTGGACTTTTTTTTGTATTCTGCAAGTGCCAATCCAAGGACATCAAATAGCCCACTTCGGACAAAGTTCCGTTACCAAATCGTTACAGAAAAATTACCGTCTGATTATTGTAACGATTTTCATGCTAACTCACTGATTTGTCCGCTGTTGTCTCAATTTTGTCTGCTCATAATTCAATTAATAATCTTTCCTTTGTGGCATTGTGTAACGATTGTAACAGAGGATATAAAAACAGATGCATTTATGAGCAAAAGTACATTCAAAATTCTCTTCTATCTGAGAAAGAACTACGTGAACAAAGAAGGTAAGGCGAGCATTATGATTCGTATCACCGTAAACGGGGAAATGTCACAATTCAGTTCAAAACTGGATGTGGAGCCTCGTCTTTGGGACACCAAACTGGGACGTTTGTCAGGGAACGGAGCGAAAGCAAGGCAGGTGAACAACATGCTTGATGACATACGCACCGCATTGAACAACCATTATCGCTATATAGAATCAAGGGATTCCTTTGTGACTGCCGAAAAGGTAAGAAACGCTTTTCTCGGATATGAGGTGAAGCAACAGACCTTACTGGAGCTTTTCAAACAACACAATGAGGATGCAGAAAAACTTTGCGGCATCAGTAAGGCTCCTGCTACTCTTGTGAAATATGACCGAACTTACAGGCGGTTGGAAGAGTTCATGAAAGTAAAATATAGAATATCAGATATAGCGCTTCGGGAAATAGACCATAAGTTTGTGACCGATTTTGAGTTCTATCTAAGAACAGTAAGCCGATGTAATGAGAATACGACAGGAAAGTTCATGCAGATATTCCGTAAAATTATTTTGATAGCCAAAAATAACGGATGGATAACAATTGACCCGTTTGCCAATTATCATATCCACATGAAAGCTGTGGACCGCGGTTATCTGACGGAAGAAGAATTGGAACGCATTCTGAAAAAGGATTTTCAGTCACAAAGGCTGGAACAGGTACGGGACATATTTATATTCTCGTGCTTTACGGGGCTTGCTTACATTGATGTTTATAACCTGAAAAAAGAAAATATTTGTACATCATTTGACGGTAGCAAATGGTTGAAGCTACATCGTCAGAAAACTGCCACTCCGGTAAACCTTCCACTTCTGAAAATTCCGCTGGCGATATTGGAAAAATACGAAGGAAAGTTAAAAAACAATCGTGTGTTACCTGTATTGAGCAATCAGAAAGCAAACTCTTACCTGAAAGAGATTGCTGATTTGTGTGGAATTAAAAAAAATATTACCTTTCACCTTGCAAGACACACATTTGCGACAACAACCACATTGTCTAAAGGTGTGCCGATTGAAACGGTATCAAAATTATTAGGACATACGAATATAAAGACTACCCAAATATACGCGCGTATAACTAATGAAAAGATACGTGAAGATATGAAGGTTTTAGCAAGTAAACTTACCGGTATAGAAGATGTTGCATTGAAGAGTAATGTAATATAGACTATTGGTTGTTCTTGTTTCAAACATTCCTGATTAACGGTAAGAACAAAAGATATGCTATGGTAAAGATTGGAAATTTTGAAATCGAATATGACCGCAATGCTCCGGAAAGGGTTGCCGTGAAAATAGAAACGGACAAGAACGGAGAAGTATGGCTTTCGAAATGTGACATCGCACGGGCATACGATGTGTTCGTACAGTCAGTGAATGCCGGACTGAAATCTCTGGCAAAAACAGGGGATTTTGACGAATACACGGATGTACGAGTGGAACATTTCATCTATAACGGAAAGAATTGCAGCACTGACCTTTACGGATTGAAGACTATCGTCGCACTGGGATTCCGCATGAAAGGACTGAAGTGCGAGGCATTCAGAAAATGGGCGGCACGGAGGCTGGCGGAGTCATTTGAGGCAAAAAAGAATATGGTCATTCTCTGTATGACCGGTGAAAAGAGAAAGGGTTTGAACTGAAACCGCCGGATATGATGGATATGCGTGTCGGGGCAGTCTTTTTTGCAGGAGGCTGTCCCGACGCGTGTTTATATAAGCTAAAAAATGTGAAACTGTAAAACATACTTATCTGTAAACCGATAATAATGTGTAACTTATCTCCATCTTAAACCTGTAATTAAAGATAGAAACGGTATGGTGGAGGAATTTGACCTGCTTGAAGAGGTGGAAGTGCAGTTCTGCGATGAGGAATGCACGGAGTCGGTATGGCACGGAGTGGAATACAGCGAAAGCTTGTTTTGCCGGGAGAAACCGAAGTCGGAACTGACGGTAGTCATCAAAGAGGAAGGCATGATGTACTTCCTGACTACTGACATGAAAGAGTTTGCCGGCCTGTGTCGGAAACACGGGTGGTACATCGTCTCGCACCAGCGGTTCAGCGAGGCGATGGAAATCGGCATGTGCCTGATGGAAGCCGGGAAACATGCGGGATGGTACTCGCTGGGCAGGTCGAAGGAATGGAATGCCATGATGAGGGATGTGCTGAACTTCACGTTTGAAAGGGAGAAGAAAATGGACTTCTATCCGTACGAAACGATGTTCAAGGGAGAAGTTCTTATAGACGGATGCAGGTGCCACTACCTGCATGACTATTACCCAACGAAAATTGAAAAGACGGACGAACACCAGAAACGGGTAAGCAACCTGATTTTCCGTTTCAAGGAAGGAGGGCACTGCGGCGATCTGGTCGCACGGATACTGGTACTGTGTCTGAAACATGCGGGGTTCAACGGCACGAAGGAAGACACGGTACTGATACCTATACCCGCATCGACGAGGGAAAGACAGCGGAAACGCTTTCCGGTAGTGTGCTATTACCTGTCGGAATGGCTGGGTATTAAGGACGGTTTCAAGGCTATCTGGATAGAGGAAGACCGCAAGCAGCTGAAAGGAAAGGGAAAGGATAAGGACATATTGCGGAACCTGCAATTCACACGGCGGTATATCAGAGGAAAGAATGTTGTCCTGCTGGATGATGTACTCACGACCGGGGAGAGCTTCAGACAACTGCAACGAAAGATGAAACAACTGGGGGCATTGTCGGTTATCGGAGTGTTTCTGGGGAAAACAGTATAGCTTGATTCTATTACATATTTAATGACTGACCGATTAGGCGGCTTCATCCGTGCTTCATGCCGGGCGGAGCCGCCTTTCTTGTGCCCGTATGTGAAGAAACAGGGCACTTGTGGAAAGAATTACAGGAAATTTCGGGAAAATCATTCCCTACTATGGAAATACTATGGATTGTGCCTGCACGGAGTTGCGCACCTTTGCAGCGTAACCAATACGGAATAATATGGAAATAGTAACAATGGACAACGAGGTCGTGAAAACGATGATGGAGAAGATAGACCGGATAGCGGACTATGTTTTCAAGAAAGACAACGTGCCGAAGGAAGAAGCGGAAATCCTGCTGACAAGCGAGGAGGCGGCGGACCTGCTGAAAATCAGCACGAGGACACTGCAACGGATGCGCAAGGACAAGACTATTCCCTACATGATGGCAAGAAGCAAGTGCCGGTACAGACTGACGGATCTGGAGGAATGCGTGAGACGGAAAATTGTCCGCTGCAATCCGAAGACACTGGAGGAGTTCAAGCATAACTACCTGATGACAAGAAAGGAGGCAGACGATGGAAGCGGTTGGTAAGGACCTGTTTGAGGAATGGATGCAACGCATCATGGGACGGATTGACCGGTTGGACGGTATCATATCGGTACTGATAAACAAGGATGCTTCCGGGGTGAAGTACTTGGACGGGGAACGGATGTATGACAACCAAGACCTGTGCGAGATGCTGCGTACCAGCAAGCGGTCACTCCAACGTTTCCGCAGCGAATACGGACTCAAAAGCCGGCGCATCAGCCGCAAGAGCTATTACAAGGAGTCGGACGTGTTGGAGTTCATCAGCCGGAACATGGAAGAAGTTGTACTGGACGGCGGGAAAGTGCTGAAGATAAAGGAAGGCACAGGGAAGAAATCACCGGGCAAGACTAAAGAGAAGAAAGGAGGCAGGCGCACGGCAAGTCGCTTATGATAGGGAATTTTCAAGACGAAAAGAAAAAATGCCTGTATGGGTGGTTGCCGGCAGGCTTGTTCAATAACCAATAAAAAATCAATCAATGGAACAGAAAAAGAAAAAGGAAGAGGACGTGCTGGTTGTCCGCGACGAGAAGACGGGCGAAATCAGCGTGGTTGCCGGACTTGACGGCAAAGGTTATCCCAAGAGGATACCGCCGAAAGCGGAACACTCGCAGGAGTTTTTGCGCTTTGACCGCCACGGAGATGCGATAGACAATTTCTTCAGGAACTTCTACCGCCAGTGCAAGGAACCGACGCGCTTCGGTTTCTACAGGGTGGCAGCGGACATGGTGGAAGCACTGCTTCCGGTTATCAAGGACCTGCTGAGAGACCCTGCGGCAAACGCAGAACTGCTCGCTCCGCACAAGGTGGATACATCGGCGTACCAGCAAGCTGAGGAACAGCAGGCTGCGGAAGAGGCGAAAAAAGAAAATGCCGAAACGGAGACTGAGGAACAACAGGCTGAGGAAGAGGTGAAAAAGGAAAATGCCGAGACGGAGACTGAGGAACAACAGGCTGCGGAAGAGGTGAAAAAGGAAAATGCCGAGACGGAGGCTGAGGAACAACAGGCTACGGAAGAGGTGAAAAGAGAAAATGCCGAAACGGAGGCTGTGGAACAGCAGGCTGCGGAGGAAGCGAAAAGAGAAAATACGGAAGAAGACAATGTGGAACAACAAACAAATGAGAAAATGGAAGAAATGAAACAGGAAAATCAGGAACAGCAACCGCAGGCAACGGAAACGCAGGCGGTACAGGGACAGGAACCGGCACAGGACGGGCAACCGCAGGCGAAGACGCAAAGACCGAACCTGATAGCGGACGGCGACGTGGACTGGAAAGAACTGGAACGGTTCGGGGTGAAAAGGGAAAACCTGTCTGAAAAGGACATGAAAGCCCTGATGAATTACGGCAAGACGAATCTGGTGACGGTGAACCCGACCTTCGGCGGTGATAGCTACGAGCTGCAAGTCCGCCTCTCGTTCCAGAAGACGGAAGACGGGGCATTGAAGCTCACTCCCCACTTCGTTCGCCACGAGCCGAGGCTTGACATTCCCCATAACGGCTATACTTTCACAGATGAAGACAAGAAGAAACTGAAGCAGACAGGCAATCTGGGCAGGCTGGTGGATGTGGCGGATACGAAAACCGGGGAGATGCGTCCGTCGTACATCAGCATCGACCGCCTGACGAATGAAATCGTGGACATTCCGGCAAGCAAGGTACGCATCCCGGACAGAATCGGACTGACGGAACTGTTAAAACCGGAACAGGACATCCTGCGTGCAGGACTGGCACTGCCCAAGGAGGTAACGCTGAAGAACGGGCGCAAGTTTGAAGCCGTGTTGCAAGTGAGTGCGGAGAAACGCGACGTGGAGTTTGTGCCGGAATATCTGTGGCAGGGGCAATCGCAGAGACGTGGAAACGGACAGGAGAAGAAACAGCAGAGCCCGGAAGCCCCGGATGCTCCCGGACAGCAGCAGAAGGAAGCCGGGAGTCAGGAGAACGGACAACGACGCAACCGCTCGTGGACGAACGAGGACGGCAGCATCCGCCCGATAGGGAAATGGAAGGACGACATATTTACCGAACAGCAGAAGGCAGACTATGTGGCGGGCAAGACCGTGGTGCTCGCCAATGCGAAGGATGACCAAGGACAGCCCTGCACGAAATATCTGAAGTTCAACCGCGAGAAAGGCAGACCGCTGACCTATTCGGAAAACCCCGACCTCGCGCAGACCGTCGCCCCGTCGAATGAGAGCCGCACGCAGCTCGCCGTGAACAACGAGGGCAAGACCAACGAGGCGACCAAGCACCTGAAGGAGCCGCTTACGCAGGGACAGACCGCCCCTAAGGACGACGCCCAACAGAAGCAGCAGACGAAGAAATCCAAAGGCATGAAGGTTTCCTGAGTGCCGCCACTGAATCCATAAAAAATTAAAAGAGAATAAACAACGGAATGAAACGGGGCTTCATGCGCCATGCCCTGCATATCCCACGGACACCGGCGTACCCCGTTCCATTCCACAAGAAACAATAGTATCAACGACTAAAACAGGAAATATATGATTACCATACTGGCAGAAAAACCGAGCGTGGCGCGTGAGATAGCACGCATCACCGGAGCGACAAGAAAAGAGGAAGGATATTATACGGGAAACGGCTACCATGTGACATGGGCATTGGGGCATCTGGTGCAACCCGCCCTGCCTGACGGGTACGGCTTCAAGGGCTTCCGCAGGGACAGCCTGCCCGTGATACCGGAAGAGTTCATGCTGATTCCCCGACAGGTAAAGACGGACAAGGGCTACAAGGCGGACGCGGCAGCGGTGAAGCAGATAAAGGTGATAACGAAGCTGTGGCAGGAAAGCGAGGGCATCATCGTGGCAACGGACTGCGCACGCGAAGGGGAACTGATATTCAGATACCTGTATGCCTATACGGGCTGTACGCTGCCTTTCCGCCGACTGTGGATAAGCTCGCTTACGGACACTGCCATCCGCAAGGGATTGAAGGAACTGAAGGACGGGCATGAATATGACGACCTGTATCTGGCGGCAAAGGCACGCAGCGAGGCGGACTGGCTGGTGGGCATCAACGGCACGCAGGCGCTGACCGTCGCCGCCGGGCGGGGAACGTATTCCGTGGGACGCGTACAGACACCCACGCTGGCAATGGTCTGCAAGCGGTACCGGGAAAACAGACGCTTCACGCCGGAGCCGGTACACCAGCTGCATTTTTCCGTGCCATCGGCAAATGTGGGTACGGTGGTGAAATTCGCTTCCGTGAAGAAATGGCAGGACAAGAACGAGGCAGCTATACTATATAATAAGGTAAAGGCGAAGATGTGCGCCACCGTGACCAAGGTCGAAAAGAAGCAGAAGGTGGAGAACCCTCCGCTGCTGTACGACCTGACCACACTGCAAAAGGAAGCGAACACGAAGCACGGCTTTACGGCAGAACAGACGCTGGAACTGGTGCAGAAACTCTATGAGGCGAAGCTCGTCACCTATCCGAGAACATCGAGCCGCCATATTCCGGAAGATGTGTTTGCCGAAGTGCCCCTGCTGCTTGAGCGGCTGGCAAGCCACTCCACACTTTCGGATAAAATCGTGAACTTGGACGGACTGAACCGCCGGAGCGTGGATGCCTCGAAAGTAACCGACCACCATGCCCTGCTGGTAACGCCGAACCGACCGCTTGCCCTCTATAAGAACGAGCAGATTATCTACGACATGATTGCCGGACGTATGGTAGAGGCATTTTCGGAGGAATGTGTGAAGGATACGGCTACCGTAGTAGCGGAGGTGGTGCCGGACGCAGGCGAAAGATGCGAGGGCCTGACGTTTGAGGCGAAAGGCTGCATCGTGCGCAAGGCAGGCTGGCGCGGTGTGTACGGAGAGTATGGTGAGGACAACGGGAATACGGCATTGCCGGACTGGACGGAAGGTGACACACTGGTGATGGCGGGCTGCACCATGAGTTCGGGCATGACCCGGCCGAAACCGCTGCATACGGAAAGTTCGCTGCTGGCGGCGATGGAAACCGCCGGACGCGAGGATGTGGAGGATGAGGAGGTGCGCCAAGCCCTGAAGGACTGCGGCATCGGCACACCCGCCACCCGTGCCGCCATCATCGAAACGCTGCTCAGAAGGGAGTACATGGTGCGCGTGAAGAAGTCGCTGGTACCAACGGAGAAAGGGCTCGCCCTGTATTCCATTGTAAAAGACATGGACATCGCCGATGTGGAAATGACCGGACAGTGGGAAGCTGAGCTGGCTGAGATTGAGAAAGGAAAGACACCGCATGAGGTTTTTATGAGGGACATAGAAAGCTATACCCGAAAGATTACCACGGACTTGCTTGCGTGTGACCGTATTTTCGGGCACAAGGCTTCGGGCTGCACCTGCCCCAAGTGCGGCAAGGGCACGATGCAGTTCTACGGCAAGGTGGTGCGCTGCGACAATCCGGACTGCGCCTTGCCGGTGTTCCGCCAGATAGCCGGCAAGACACTTACCGACGGGGAGATGACCGATTTGCTGGCAAAAGGAAAGACGGAAGTCCTTAGCGGCTTCAAGAGCAGGCAGGGCAAGCCGTTCAGCGCGGCGGTCGCCTTCGACGCGGACTTCAACACGAACTTCATCTTTCCCGAAGCCAAAGGCGCAAGAAAAGGCACGAACATGAAAGGAAAACGAAAATAATGCGTAACTTCGCCACTGGTTCATGTCATAATCTGTTTCAATCCGTTGATACTCTTTATTCACATGGATTTAGTGGCGGCACCCGGAGGGATACCGGGTGCCTTTTTATTTCCTTTCCAAAATCATTCATCCACTAAATCCATCAGAAAATGAAACAGAACAAGAGAACCGCTCCGGCGGAACTGTCCTACTACGGACTGTACCTGCTGGACTACCTGAGAAAATACCATCCCGACAAAGTAATTGATACCGAGTTTATAACCGGAAGGGAGGAAGCCGCCGCCGAAACCTTCGAGAAGGCAAGGCTGGAGGGAAGCTCCATGGAAGCCGCACAGGAGGAAGCCATGCGCGTCCTGCTCGAAGGACTCCACTTCTCCTCCTACGCCCTGCTGTACGAGGTGGTGGAGAACGAGTTCGCCGACGAGGTGGCGGCATCCGACCGCGAGGCGTTCTGCCGGAAACTCTTCCCCTATCTGAAAAACCTGCTCGGCGGTTACGACACGCCGGACGACACCTTCGCCCTGTCGCCCGACCACGACCTGCTCTACACGGAGCTGACCGGAACCGTCATGCTTTATCTGGAGTCCTATGGCATTCAATAGGAAACAGAAGCTGAGGGACAACATCGAGGCGATACGGACGGCATTCACGCTCGACCGGGAAGGGCGCACGCCCACCGAAAGGGAGCGCGTGCTGCTGGGGCGGTACTGCGGCTTCGGGGGACTGAAGTGCATACTGAACCCGGCACGGGAGCTGACGGATGCCGTACACTGGGCGAAATCCGACCTCGAACTGTTCGCCCCTACGGTGGAGCTGCACCGTATCATTCGGGAAAACAGCCGGGACGACATGGAGTACAAGCGTTATACGGATTCGCTGAAAGCCTCGGTGCTGACGGCGTTCTACACCCCGCAAACCATAACGGACACCATAGCGGAGGTACTGCACGACCGCAAGGTACGCCCAAGGCTGGTACTGGAGCCGTCGGCGGGCATGGGCGCGTTCATCAGCCCGGTGCTGTCGAACAACCTGCAGGCGGAGGTGATGGCATTCGAGAAAGACCTGCTGACGGGCAAGATGCTCGGACACCTGTACCCGCAGCAGAAGATACGCACGGAGGGCTTCGAGAAGATAGAGAAGCCTTTCCTGAACCGTTTTGACCTTGCCATCTCCAACATACCCTTCGGGGACATCGCCGTATTCGATGCGGAATACGAGAAAAAGTCGGTCATGCACCGGATAGCGGCGAAGAAAGTGCATACGTATTTCTTCCTGAAAGGACTGGACGCGGTGCGCGACGGCGGTGTCGTGGCATTCATCACCTCGCAGAGCGTACTGAATACGGAAGGCAACGGAGGCACGCGCTACCTGATGATGAAGCAGGCGGACCTGTTGTCCGCCATACGTCTGCCGAACAACCTGTTCACGGAAAACGCCAACACGGAAGTGGGTTGTGACCTGATAATCCTACAAAAGAACATCAACAAAATGGATTTGTCCGAAGAGGACATGCGGTTTACCCGGACAGTCAGAAGCAACCATACCGGAGTCGTTACCAATGAATATTTCCTTGACCACCCGGAATGCATCATCCATACCGAAGCGAAAAAGGATACCGACCCCTACGGCAAGCCCGCCATGATATACACGCACAGCGGCGGTGTGGAAGGTATTGCGATGGATTTGTATAAAATGCTGTCGGAAGACCTGTCGGTACGGCTGGACTTGGAACGCTACAACGGCATCAAGGGCGAAAGACAGGAAGCACGGCAAGAGATGCGGCAGAACATTGCCGTACAGACCGAGGGTATTGAGACGAAAAGAGAAAATATCCATTCGGCTGCGGGTGAACCGGCGAAGGCGAAAAGAGAAAACTCCGCTTCGGTTGCGGAAGAACGGACGGAGGTGAAAAAAGAAAGCGGATTGCCGGATGCAGGTGCAGCGGACCGGACAAAAAGGGAAGCAAACAGTGTGCAGCCGAAAGTGCAAGCCATGACCGGCATGTCGCAAGAAGCGCAAAGCAGACAGCCGGAAGCCCCGGTTATGGATTTGTACGACCTGTTCGGCTACACGCAGGAGGAAAGGCGGCTGGCGGAACGCGGACTGAAGCCGGAGCGGAAGAAGGGCAGCAAGTCCAAGCTGAAGAAACCGGTACAGGCATCGCTGTTCGTGCTACCGGAAGACGGTACGGGAATGGAAGCGGACAAAGGAAAGACGGAGGCAGGTGCCGCCATTACCCCGGAAGAGGCAAAGGAAATGGAGGAAATCATCCGTGGTACAGCAGAGGTGGAAGTTACTCCGGTGGAAACGACCGCACCGAAAACAGAGGACACGGCACCGCTACAAGAGGACGGCGACCCGGAGGACGCCGTTTACCGCAGCCTCGACTGGGAAACGAACCCGCCCATCAACGGATTCTATGAAATGATGATGGACCTTACGCCGGAGCGACGGGCGGAACTGCGCCGGCTCGGAAAGGCGAAGATGGAAGCCAATGCCGCCAGACAAGCGGCCGGAACAACGGAGGCGAAAAGAGAAAAAGTCCATGCGGATAAACCGGCAGAACCGCAAGGTACTGCTGCTACGGTGGTCTATCCGATAGAAAACGGATTCGAGGCGGAACGCGACAGGCGGATAGCGGAAGTGGAGAAAGCCCTACGCGCGGAGGAAGCCGCCCTGACACCGGAAGAGAGGCAACGCAAGCGGGAGGAGGAAATGATGCCCCGCCCGTACAGCCGACCGCTGGAGCCGCACCTGAAGGACGGCTCGCTGGCATGGGTACACACGCAGGGCGTGCGCTATCAGGTGGGCGTGCTGAAGGACGTGACCCGCTACGGGGCAACCTTCCATCCGCTGGACATGGAGGGTATGCAGAAGGAGAAGGCGCAGCTGTACATCTCGATGCGCGACACCTACGAGCGGCTCTACGCACAGGAGGCGGAACGGCAGGAGGCAAACGACATGCTCCGCCGCCACCTGAACACCTACTATGACGAGTTCACGATGCGCTACGGCTGTCTGAACGCCAAGCAGAACGTGAAGCTGCTGATGATGGACGCCTCCGGGCGCAACATGCTGGCACTGGAACGCAGCGAGGGCGGCACGATGGTGAAGGCGGACATATTCGACCATCCCGTTTCCTTTTCGCAGGAAACGACCGTCATGGCGGAATCACCGGAAGAAGCCCTGTCCGCCTCGCTCAACCGCTACGGCGGGGTGAACCTGCCGTATATGGAATCCCTGTGCGACATGGCACGGACGGACATGCTGGAAGCGTTGAAAGGCAGGGTGTACTACAATCCGCTGGCAGAGGGTTACGAGATAGCCGACCGCTTCATTGCCGGTAACGTGGTAGTGAAAGCGAGGGAGATGGAGGAATGGGTAAAGGGACACGAGGGAGACGAGATGATGCCGCAGGCACGGGAGGCTTTGGAGGCTTTGCGCGAGAACATCCCCGAACAAATCCCGTTTGAAGACCTTGACTTCAACTTCGGGGAGCGGTGGATACCCACGGGGGTGTATGCCGCCTATATGAGCCGCCTGTTCGATACGGATGTGAAGATAGGCTACTCGGAGAGCCTCGACGAGTATTCGGTGGCGTGCAGCCACAGGACGATGAAAATCACCGACGAGTTTCTGGTCAAGGGATATTACCGCCACTATGACGGGATGCACCTGCTGAAACACGCCCTGCACAACACCTGCCCGGACATGATGAAGAAAGTCGGCGAGGACGAGAACGGTAACGACATAAAGGCACGCGACAGCGAGGGCATACAGCTCGCCAACGCCAAGATTGACGAAATCCGAAACGGATTCACGGAATGGCTGGAGGAACAGTCGCCGGAGTTCAAGAAACGGTTGACGGACATGTACAACAACAAGTTCAACTGCTTCGTGCGTCCGAAATATGACGGCTCGCACCAGACCTTTCCCGGACTCGACCTGAAAGGGCTGGGAATCACCGACCTGTACCCCAGCCAGAAGGACTGCATCTGGATGCTGAAACAGAACGGCGGCGGGATAGCTGACCACGAGGTCGGAACCGGCAAGACGCTTATAATGTGCGTGTCAGCACACGAGATGAAGCGTCTGGGGCTGGTACACAAGCCGATGATAATCGGGCTGAAAGCCAACGTGCGCGAGATAGCGGAGACCTACCGCAAGGCATACCCGAATGCCCGCGTGCTGTACGCATCGGAGAAGGACTTCGAGGCGGCAAACCGCGTGCGCTTCTTCAACGACATACGGAACAACGACTGGGACTGCGTCATCATGAGCCACGACCAGTTCGGGAAGATTCCGCAGTCGCCGGAACTGCAACAGCGGATATTGCAGGCGGAGCTGGACACGGTGGAGGAAAATCTGGAGGTGCTCCGTTCGCAGGGCAAGGATGTGTCACGCGCCATGCTGAGGGGATTGGAGAAGCGCAAGTTCAACCTGACGGCCAAGCTGGAGAAGGTGGAGCACGCGATAAAGTCAAAGACGGACGACGTGGCGGACTTCAGGCAGATGGGTATCGACCACCTCTTCGTGGACGAGTCGCACCAGTTCAAGAACTTGACATTCAACACCCGGCACGACCGCGTGGCGGGGCTGGGCAACTCGGAGGGCAGCCAGAAGGCACTGAACCTACTGTTCGCCATCCGCACCATTCAGGAGCGGACGGGAAAGGACTTGGGGGCGACGTTCCTGTCGGGCACGACCATCAGCAACTCGCTGACGGAGCTGTACCTGCTGTTCAAGTACCTCCGCCCGAAGGAGCTGGAAAGGCAGGACATCCGATGCTTCGACGCATGGGCGGCGATATTCGCCAAGAAGACGACGGACTTCGAGTTCAACGTGACGAACAACATCGTGCAGAAGGAACGCTTCCGCTACTTCATCAAAGTGCCGGAGCTGGCGGCGTTCTATAACGAGATAACCGACTACCGCACGGCGGAGGACGTGGGCGTGGACAGGCCGGACAAGAACGAGGTGCTGCACAACATACCGCCCACCCCCGACCAGGAGTATTTCATCAAACAGCTGATGGAATTTGCCAAGACGGGTGACGCCACACTGCTGGGCAGGCTGCCTCTGTCGGAAACGGAAGAAAAGGCGAAGATGCTCATCGCCACGGACTACGCGCGGAAGATGGCACTGGACATGCGCATGATAGACCCGGAATATGAAGACCACCCGGACAACAAGGCAAGCCACTGTGCGAGGACGATTGCGGAATATTACCGGAAGTATGACGCGCAGCTCGGCACGCAGTTCGTATTCTCCGACTTAGGTACCTACCAGCCGGGCGGGTGGAGCGTATATACCGAAATCAAGCGCAAACTGGTGGAGGACTACGGCATACCCGCCCATGAAATCCGCTTCATTCAGGAGTGCAAGAGCGAGAAGTCAAGGAAAGCGGTGATAGAAGCGATGAACGAGGGATATGTGCGCGTGCTGTTCGGCTCGACCTCGATGCTCGGCACGGGCGTGAACGCCCAGCGCAGGGCGGTGGCAATCCACCACCTCGATACGCCGTGGCGACCGTCCGACCTCGCCCAGCGCGACGGTCGGGCGGTTAGAAAGGGCAACGAGATAGCGAAGCTGTACGCTGACAACAAGGTGGACGTAATCATCTACGCGGTGGAGAAGTCGCTGGACTCGTACAAGTTCAACCTGCTGCACTGCAAGCAGACGTTCATCTCGCAGCTCAAAAGCGGTGCGATGGGTGCAAGAACCATAGACGAGGGGGCGATGGACGAGAAGTCGGGCATGAACTTCTCGGAGTACATGGCTATCCTGTCAGGGAACACCGACCTGCTGGACAAGGCGAAGCTGGAGAAACGCATCGCCTCGCTGGAGGGAGAGCGCAAGTCGTTCAACAAGGGCAAGCGCGAGTCGGAACTGAAACTGGAGTGCAAGACCGGGGAACTGAGGAACAACCAAGCCACCATAGCCGCCATGACAGAGGACTGGGAGAAATTCACCGCCATAGTACAGACAGACAAGGAGGGCAACCGGCTGAACCTGCTGAAGATTGACGGTCTGGATTCCACCGACGAAAAGGAAATCGGCAAGCGGTTGCAGGAGATTGCGAAGAATGCCGCGACCGGAGGGCAGTACAAGCGCATCGGAGAACTGTACGGCTTCCCCATCGAGGTGGTCAGCGAGCCGACACTAAGGGACGGGCTGGAGTTCACCGACAACCGTTTCGTGGTGGCGGGCAATTACAGGTACAACTACAACAACGGGCATCTGGCGATGGCTGACACGCACGCCGCCGCCACGAACTTCCTGAACGCTCTGGAGAAGATACCGGGCATCATCGACCAGTATAAAAAGAAAAACGAGGTGCTGGAACAGGAAATTCCGCAGCTCCAAGCGATAACGGGCAAGGTATGGAAGAAGGAGGACGAGCTGAAACAGCTGAAGTCCGAGCTTGCCGCCCTTGACCGCAAGATACAACTGGAACTTGCACCTCCCACACCGGAAACCGCCGAAAACAAGCAAGAAGATGAGAATGCCATCCAAGTGAACAGCCATCTGCCGGAAATTTCCAAAGACAGGAAAATAGGCGGTTTCAAAATGTAAGGAAGCCCGTGTATCTAAAACTGAAAAACCGACAAAGACATTGTTTATGTGCCTTTGCCGGTTTTTTGTCTAAATTAGTATTCTATAACGCATAAAATACTTGTATCCATGTATGTAATATGCTGTTATTTTTGTACTTTTGCTTTTGGAGGGTATTGTTCTCCCTAAATCAAAAGTATTATGGACGCATATCGACCCAAGCAGCGCATCACGCTCTCTTTCGCCAAGCGGAACGGGCGCAACTGCATAGCAGCCGCCTATGGTGGCGATGACACATTGCGACAAAATTTGTCGCGCGAACCCGGTGCAATCATGACAGGCGATACCGCCTATCTGCCAGCAGAGAATTTCGTGCTTGCCGAGTTCTTCGACCGCTATGTGAAAATGGCATTTATAGACTATTCCGCTATCAAGGAAACCGCACCCCGTAAAGAGGAAGACAAACGGCCGCCACTGCCGGAAG
>ERZ779866.2703-NODE-2703-length-15456-cov-3.589053_pt1 | contig 15456 bp, 18 predicted proteins | sample MGYA00511248_ERZ779866 | MGnify/ENA primary metagenome ERZ779866 (study PRJEB29588, sample SAMEA2155758) | human gut metagenome | biome: human gut; feature: human-associated habitat; material: faeces | place: Denmark | collected 2008/2010 ... | reverse complement strand
ACAATCTTTAGGTATTATGGAATAAATCAAGTCCAACTTTTTGTCCGCACCCCCAAAACTCAAGTACTAAAAACGATCCTTACAGCTATCTGTCAGCTAATCAAATTAACGAACTAAAGCGCGGTAAAGAAGCTTTAGAAAAGATGTCCACCATCTCTCAAGAAACGAATGGAACACTTAATGATTATGCTTACCTGCAAAATAATGATTTTAAGCTTAACCATAATGTAGAAAGTATCACCAATCCCTTTGTCATAAAACAAGGCAGCGTTATTCCCGCGGTTTTGCTTACGGGAATTAATTCAGATCTGCCGGGGCAAGTAAGCGCACAAGTTACCAATGATGTTCTGGATAGTCCTTTTGGCAACAGTATATTAATTCCTAAAGGCTCAAAGCTAATCGGACAATACGGTTCAGGACCGGGGTTCGGTCAAACTAGGATCATGATGGGATTTAACCGTCTCATTTTTCCTGACGGCAAAAGCCTAAATTTAGAAGCCATGCCCGGAACAGGTTCTGACGGATATTCAGGATTTAAAGCTGATGTCAACAACCATTGGCTGAAGCTTATTTCATATTCGGTATTTTTAGGCGGCATCACTACCGCCGTAACCCTAAGTACCGATGCAGCATACGACTCTGAAGGAAAAATCACGCCCCAAGCAGCTTTATCCCAATCCATGGGAGAAATTTTGGGTCGAACCATGAGTCAGGTCATTGAAAGAAATTTAAGTCTCTCTCCCACTCTTACAGTAAAACCCGGCTTTCGCTTCAACGTGGCAGTAACCAAGGACATTGAATTTTCAGGAGAATATACAGCATATGATTACTATAATTAAATTTCTTAAAATCTTCTGCTTTTTGATTTTAACTTTATCATCCGCTTCTTTTGCAACATTTCCGGTTTTTGACGCATCTGCTTTACGTGAAAGCATTTCACAAAAAATTGCGGCTATAGAACAATGGGCTACGGATAACGCGCATCAAATCCAACAGCTTCAGGAACTTGTCAACACTTATGAACTTGAAGCAAAGAATTCAGTAATGCCGATGTTAAGTGCATGGCAGGATTTACAGTCTTTACATGAAGATTCTTTATCTTTACTTCACGCAAGCGCCTCGGTGTGGCAGGAATTTGGCGATGCCAACCGTTATCTTGCTTCTTTTAAAAGATCGGATGCATGGAATAACTGCATACAATCTGGGCATTGCAACTTTAAAAAGACTCTGCGCCTTATTGATAATACGGCAATTGATTTTGCGACCAAATCTTATCAAAACGCTGAACTGATGCAGGAAAAACTAAAAAACCAAATAAATGAAGTCCAAAAGTTAAATCTTGAAGCACGCTCTTCTACCGGAAGAGCTGCCTCTCTTGATGCCTTGTCTAAAATCAACTCTTCAATTTCAAGTTCTCTAGTAGATTTGAATCTACAGACTTCAACCTTGGTAAAACTTTTAAGCCATGATTTGGCCGCTAAAAATAACGAAGATCTTGCACAAAAAAGTTCATATGAAAACTTTATGCAAACTGACGGGTACATAAAATCTCCGCATATTAACCTTTCCATTAACGATTTACTTAATAACTGATTATGAAATATAAAAAAATATTTAGAAACTTTTTATTCTTATTTTTTTCGTGCTGTATATTTTTTAGTTTTTCAGTCTTTGCCGCACATTATGAAGGGACCTCGCGTAACTTCCATGAATCTTTAATAAAGCAGCAAACTTTAGAAGCTAGAGATCTTGGGAATATGTATCTAAACCCGTCAGGAGTTTTAAATCTCTCGGTTAACCGAGTTTTAGCTAAGATAAAACAAATTACCGTTCCGCTGCAAAATGCTGCTACCCGTTTATTTTGGATTTTGTGCGCAATCTCTGCCGTTCTTTCAGGAATACGTCTTATTTTTCAGGACGGAACCCTACAAAGCTTTTTTGGCGAGTTAGTTAAAATGCTCCTTATCATCGGCGTATTTGAATTCCTGCTGCAAAACGGCTCTGATATCGGCGCGGATATTATCGACTCCATGATAAAACTATCACAAAGCTCTGAACTGGGAATATCGGAATGTGCAGATAAAACTTTTAAAATCGCCAAACTGCTTATTAAAAATGCCAGTACTCACGGTCCGATTATGGAAATAACCATTATCCTTGAAGTAGTGCTCATATTTGTGGTTTTATCCCTTATCATCGTTAAATTTGCCGTTATGTACGTAAGCGCTTATTTTATATGCGTAACAGGTATTTTCGTTTTAGGTTTTGGAGCTCTTTCTTTTACCAGAGACTTATCGATAAATTACCTTAAAATGCTTTTTTCTATCGGTCTGCAGCTTATGTGCATCATCTTAATTTGTAACACCGGTTTTTCAATTTTTGATGATTTTATAAACGATTTAACCAATTCCCGCACCGTTACGTTTATGGATACTGCCGTTTTAATTTTTACCTCCCTATTTATATACGGATTATCCACGGGGACACCGCAAATTGTCGGACAATTAATCATGGGCGCTAATATTTCAGGAGACTCATTATTAAAACCTGTCGCCGTCAGTTCTCATATAATAATGAGTACAAAGTCAACCCTCTCCCGTTCATTATCCCGATCTATAAAAGGCAAGAAAAAAAGCTGAAAGTATGTTTACACCAATTAAAATCGATGTGCTGTTTTAATTGGTGCAATCTTCCATACAAGATATAAATGAGCGTATAATAAACACAATCCGTAAAACTTATGAGGATTGTTATGTTTTCCCTTAATAAATTAAACCGTATCGGCGTTTTTATGGCGACAGGCTATATTTGTGCCGGTACCGCAATTGCCGTTATCGGCGGCATTCCTTTATGGACAGAGTACTTTGACAGTACTTTCCTACTTGTTTCCGCTGTTATTATCTGTACCGTGATAGTCGCCGGAGCCTGCGGAATTCTTCTAATGCGCTACCTAATCAAAAAGGTCGGGGCAAAAGCAGTCTTTGAACAGGATATCCTGGTTTATATGATTGGCATGCTTCTTATGGCTTTAACTTTAAATAAAGCCATGTTCATGGTAGGTCTCATAATCGTATCAGGGGTAATGCCGATATTTTTTTACGAGAACTTTAACCGTCAGCTTCTTCCGGTAAAAAAAGGCGGAATAAGTGTTATCTATCTGGCCGGCTGGGCTTTAGGTCCGATTGTCTGCGCACTTAGCATCGGTCTTTTGTCAGAGTACGGATTAATTGTACCGCGTATTATCTTTGCACACTTTATCGTAATCGGTTTCTGGGTATGGGTAAAACGCCTCGACATTCATGAGAATTATGCTGATGCACCGAATTGGCTGCTTGCAAAAGATGAAAAACCAGACCAAACATCATCCGTAACTGCTACGGAAAATGATAACAAAACCGAATAAACGTAAGCACAAATAAAAACAAACATTAAGGATAAACAATAATGCAGATGTTTTTAGCCATGCGAATATTGATATGAACAAAATAACCGCTTTTCTTTGTCTGCTTTTTATAGGATTTTTGCCAAGCATTTCCTACGCAGACGACGCCCTTTTCACCAGACTTACTTTTTACGGCATCCGCTATGAAATGATCATTTTTGCGGTAATGCTGGTCGGTGTAGCAGTTTTCTACAATAAAACACGCCAAGTCGCCATTTTCGGTTTGGTTGCATTGTGCTTTTACAAATATGAATTTACCGATAATTTTTCGGTTATAACCAAACTTTTCGGTTATGTAAACGCTGACGGAGAATTCGTTAAAGGTTCTTGGAATACTTATTTAAACCTCCTTTTAATGTTGCCGGGCTTTGCTATTCTTGCCGATATTTTTGAAAGATCCAATTTTCCGGCCATTCTCCCTCGATACTTACCGTCAAATCAATGGACAGGTGCCGTACTTTTGTGTTTCGTGTTCATATTAAGTACCTTCCTTGATAATATCGCTGCCGCTCTTATCGGATGCTCAATGGCAGCTGCAGTTTTCGGTGGAAAAATCCACATTGGTTTTGCAGCCGCAATCTGCGCCGCTTCAAATGCAGGCGGCGCCGGATCCGTCGTAGGCGACACGACTACGACCATTATCTGGATTTACGGAAAAGATCCTTTGGTAATTGCACAAGCATTCCTTCCGGCAATTGTAGCTACGCTTATTGTCGCTTTCTTTGCCTCAAGACAACAATATAAATACGCCCCTTCTATCGGTGCAGTTAATGACAGCATTAAAATCAACAAACGGGCATTAACATCCGTTTTCCTTATTCTGATTTTTGCCATTGTTTTTAACTATGCACTTGAACTTCCGGGATTAGGAATTTGGCTTGCTATTTTAATCAGCGCATTTTTAACAAAAGTACGCTTTTCGGTAGTTGTAAGCGCTTATGACAGCACTGTTTTCTTGGTTGCCTTAGTATTCTGCGCAGAGTTAGTTCCGATTGAATCGGTTCCTGATGCTTCAATATTGTCAACTTTGGCAATCGGATTCGTATCAGCAGTATTTAATAATATACCGTTAACACAGCTCTGCTTAATTAAAGGCGGTTATGACTGGCCGTTAATCTCTTATGCCGTAGGTTTCGGCGGTTCGATGATTTGGTTCGGCTCTTCCGCCGGTGTTGCCGTCTGCGGTGTCTTTAATAAGGCTCGCAGCTTTATGAACTGGTTGCGTTACGGTTGGCATATTCCGTTTGCCTTTATTATCGGCTTCGGCGTTTATTTGTTAGTATTAGGATGGGATCCGATGAAAGGAAACCCTCCCGATCAAATGCCTGAACCTGTAAGCTTCTCAGAAAGCATCGGTAATACACCTATACATCATAATGATTAACTAAAAATAAAGCATTAAGCGTCGGCACTAATTGCCGACGTTTTTTTTAACAAAAAAAATAAAATCCAACTTACAAAAATAAAAAAATAAGCGCAAAATACATCTGAAAAAAGTGAGAATACTAGTATGTCAAAACAAGAATTATTTCGCCGTTATATTGTCTTTTTCTTAGCTCTTACAATTGGAGCTTGCGGTGTAACTTTAGTTACAAGATCTCATCTTGGTGTAAATTCCGTTGCCTGCTTAAGTTATGTTTCTTCAATTTACTTACCAGTTACTATGGGAACGGTAGTAATCATTTTTAATTTATCGATGCTTATACTCCAATTCTTTTTATATAAAAGGGTTGAACTTAAATATCATTTAATGAATTTATTGCTGCAAATTCCGGCTTTTTTCTTTTTCGGGGTTCTTGTTGATATCTTTATGTTTCTAACTAAAAATTTTAATCCTGACTTTTATCTTGTCGAATTTGCCGCATTAATTTTCGGTTCGATTTTAATTGCCTTTAACATCGCACTCCAGGCAACCGCTAACGTCACCATGCTAAGCTGTGACGCTTTTGTTAAAGTACTGGCTGAAAAAATTAACAAAAAATTAGGATCTGTAAAACTTATTTATGACGTGATTTTAGTAGCATCTGCTGCCTGCATTGCGCTTATATTTTCTCACGGAACGGAAATACAAGGAATAAGAGAAGGAACTGTAATAGGCGCAATCATTATCGGACCGCTGGTTCAGTTGATGTTTCCGCGTTGCGCCTTTTTTAAAAGATGGATTTTACAATCCGCTTAATTTAACGAATATCAAGCGGAGCCTGGGACTTAACCAAAGCATCAAGTTCTTTTAAATCAGTAAGGAACGGCTCAAGTTTATCCAAAGGCAATGCGCTTGGTCCATCACACAGCGCTTTATCCGGATCAGGATGAGTTTCAAGAAAAATACCTGCAAGCCCTATGGCAACACCGGCTTTTGCCAAATCAAAGGCCTGAGCTCTTCTTCCCCCTGAGGCTTGAGCATTGGCTTCTCGACACTGCAGCGAATGAGTTACGTCAAAAATCACAGGTGCATTGCCTGACACTTTTTTCATCACTCCGAATCCAAGCATATCGACTACCAAATTGTCATAGCCAAACTGTGAACCGCGCTCGCACAAAATCACATTGTCATTTCCGGTCTCATGAAATTTTTCAATAATATTGGCAACTTGCGCAGGAGCCATAAATTGCGGCTTTTTAACATTTACCGGTTTTTTAGTTTTTCCTAAAGCAAACACCAAATCACTCTGCCTTGCTAAAAAGGCCGGAAGCTGCAGAACATCAACGTGCTCGGCAACCTGAGCGCATTGATAAGGCTCATGAACATCAGTAATGATATTGACATTAAATTCGCGCTTTAAATCATCGAAAATTTTCATTCCGGCTTCAAGTCCCGGACCGCGATAGGAACGCAAAGAAGAACGATTGGCTTTATCAAAACTGGCTTTAAAAATGTACGGAAGCTGTAATTTATTAGTTACTTCCATAAATTTTTCACAAACGCGCATCGCCAAATCACGCGACTCAAGAACATTTATGCCGCCGAAAACCGTTAAAGGTAAATCGTTTGCAATAGTGATATCGTTAACTTTTACCTGCTTGGCCGCCATGATTTTCTCCTTCTATTTTCGAAAAATTCCGTACGTTACGCGCTCATTTCCACCTAAATCCTTAAGGGTCATGACTTCACTAAAACCATTTTCCGTCAAAATGTCACGTACGCGCTTACCTTGATTATACCCATGCTCTAAAAGTAAAGCACCGTCATTGTTTAAAAATTGCCGTGATTCTCGTACGATGAGTCTGATATCGTCAAGCCCGTCTTGGCCTGATGTTAAAGCTCCTATAGGTTCAAAACTTAAAGCTTTTAAATGTTCATCGTTTTCTTCAATATAAGGTGGATTAGAAACGATCAGATCAAATTTTGCATCTTTTAATCCGGAAAACCAAAAACTTTTAATGAAAATAACATCAAGATTAAAAAGTGCGGCATTTTCCTTTGCCACGTTAAGAGCCCCGTCAGAAATATCCACCGCAAAAGCTTTGATTTCCGGGCGCTCGTGTTTTATCGCCAGTATAATCGCGCCACTGCCTGTACCTAAATCCAAAACGGAAGAAGCTTGCTTAAATTTAAGCGCAGTTTCAACTATAAGCTCGGTATCAGGACGAGGGATAAGGACATCTTTATTAACTTTAAACGGTAATCCCCAAAATTCCTTATAACCCACAATATAAGCTATAGGTTCACCTGCCATGCGTCTTGAAATTAGATTTCTGTAGCGAACAACAAATCTATCTTTTATTTCATCATTATCATGCGTTATTAAATAACTGCGGGGGCAATTAAGTACCTGCATCAAGAGCAAATCGGCATCTAAGCGTGCCGATTCGCATCCTGAAGAAATAAGGCGTTTTCTGCCCTCCTGCAAAAGGGCTTTTAACTGCATTACAGTCCGCCCTGTTTTGCCATTTCGGATAATTGTTCAGCCTGATATTCTTCAATCACCGGTTTTAAAATAAGATCAAGATCGCCCTCTAAGACTTCACTTAAACGATAAAGGGTCAGATTGATGCGATGATCGGTAACACGGCTTTGAGGGAAGTTATAAGTACGGATACGATCAGATCTGTCACCTGAACTTAATATACTGTGACGTGCTTCTGTTTGTTCGGCAAGACGCTTATCTTCTTCCATTTTAGCCAAGCGTGATAACAACACTTCCATTGCTCTCTCACGATTACGATGCTGAGAACGTTCATCTTGGCACTCAACCACAATACCGGTAGGAATATGTGTAATACGAATTGCAGAATCAGTCTTATTAATGTGCTGACCGCCGGCTCCGGATGCGCGGAAAGTATCAATACGTAAATCGGCAGGATTTCCGGCAAAACCATAACCGTACAGGCAGAAGTATGAACGCGGCCCTGAGCTTCAGTAGCAGGAACGCGCTGTACACGGTGACCTCCTGACTCGAACTTCATATAACCGTATGCGCCTTCACCTGACAACTTAGCAATAATTTCCTTATAGCCACCGACTTCACCTTCGCTTTGTGAAACCACTTCAAGCTGCCAGCCCTTTGACTCACAATATTTTGCATACATACGATAAAGTTCACCGGCAAACAAAGCTGCTTCATCACCACCGGTACCGGCGCGAATTTCAAGGAAGCAGTTGCAGTCATCGCGATCGTCATGCGGCAACAGCAAAAGCTGCAGCTCATGCTCAAGTACTGCTGCTTTTTCCTTAGTAGGCTCAAGCTCTTCTTGAGCCATTGCCTTCATATCTTCATCGTCACCTTCAAGCATAACCTGCATCTCTTCAAGATCATCAGACGCACGCTTATACTCCTGAAAGGTGTTTACCATAACCTGTAAACGTGAATACTCTCGATTCAATTCACGAAACTTTTCCTGATCGGCAATAATTTCAGGCTGACTTAATAACTGTTCTACTTCCTGATGGCGCTCGCACAAAGATTCGAGCTTACGAATAATACTTTCTTGCATTTTTCAAATGATTATAAAAAGAAGCGGCATCACTACCGCTAGGGAACACGCTATATAACAACGGAGCAATATTCTAACATATACGACAACTTTTCCTGCAAAGGAAGAGCCGGATAATCATAGAGTTTTTAAAATATCCCTTCCGAATTTAGCTAAACCTTCCTTTACAGTAACGGCAAAATCCATCATAACAGGATCAATTGCGGGTTCTTTTTGCAGTTTTTTACACAATTCTTCGTAATAAAGCTTCTGCTTTTTATTAAGTTTAACCGAAGAACGCTTACCGAACCAATAATATCCCTGCAGCGGCAACACCAGCAAAAACAGCACGCAGCATAAAGTTACCGGCCAATTGCTTTTTAACGTATAAAAGAACTCAACGCCTTTAAGACCTCCGCCCATTATAAAATTCCAGACAATTAAAAACATAATAAAAGGCGGCAGCAAATATTTTCCAAGACGCATAATATATTTAACCCGTCCTTCAGTAAAAATGGAGCCTAAAATAGGATCTTCAGGCCATATTTCCATATATTTAATTCCGTCTTTAAACGTCTTTATAAAGCTCACTTATTAAAACTCCTGCTATGCCTGCTGCAAATGCTTTTGATAATTAAGTTTTGCCGCCTTTTCCCAAACGCGAGAGCGCCATCTTAAAAACATACTGATACCGCGTACCCACTCATCTGCCGCAAAACCTATCCACACGCCCAAAAGACCAAGACCGCAATGCAGCCCAAGAAAACAGCCTAAAGGAACACTTATACCCCACATCGAAATTACTGCCATGATAAGCGGAAACTTGGTATCTCCTACAGCACGAAGCGAATTGATAATAATTATATTTAAAATTCTTCCGGGCTCTTGGATCACCGTTAAAAGAAAGATCGGCGTTGCCAAAGCTAAAACCTCAAGGCTGTCGGTAAATTGAGAAATAATGAATTTACCGGTTCCAAGAGGGATTGAGAAAGTTATCAATATCGTTGCGCACATACCGATTTTTACTGAACGCATTAACTGCTTATAAGCTAAGTCAAGCTGCAAAGCCCCCGCATAGTGCGCTATCAGAATCTCCGTTCCCATAGCAATTGAAATCGAAAACAGCATCATGATAAGCACCATCTGAAAATATATACCGTGAGTTGCAAGAGGAATCGCTCCCATTGATGCCACCACTGCCGTCATAAACATATATTGACTGTGCCAGGATAAATTCTCTCCGGCACCGGGAAGACCTATGTTTAAAATAGCGGCAAAAATCTTCTTTTTAAAAGCAAAGAGAAAACGCGGGATAATTCTGATTTTTGTACGTCTTAAAATTAACGGTATATAGACAAGACATGCAATTACGCGTCCGATTACCGTACTTACGGCTACTCCCTCCACGCCTAAAACCGGCATATTAAACCAGCCGAACAAAAACATTGAGTTTCCAAGCATAGTAATTAAATTAATAAGCAAAGAAACATACATGGCATCTCGGGTACACTCAAAAGCTCGGAGGATAGCAGCTGAAACCAAACACAAGGCCTGAGGCAAAAAACACAAAGACAAAATTGCCAGATAGCTTTGTGAACTCTGACTGATCTCCTCAGGAACATTCATTATTCTGACAATCAAAGGCGCAAAGAAAAACACTCCTAAAGATACTACTGTTCCTGTAATAAGATTTATGCCATAACCTGTATGCACTAACCTGCGAACAAGTTTCTTATTACCTGCTCCTAATGCCTGTGCGCATACTACGCACACTCCTATATTGATGAAATTAAAAATAATAAGCGCCAGATCAAACACCTGATTTCCGACGGTGAGCTCAGCTACCGCATCAACCGATACCGCACCTACCATCATCATATTGATGATTAATGTTGCGAAATTTAGAGCTAAATCAATAAAAATCGGCCATGTGATAGCTAAAAGAGAACGTTTTCCCTCCTGAAGGTCAAGTCTGTTTATTCCCTGATTGATTTCTTCATCCGAAATATAGTTCTTAAATTCGTTTTCTTTATCTTTTTTTAATTTAAACATAAGTACAAAACACTCTATTACGATAGCGTGCGCATTATACAAAAAAGAAATTAACTAGATATCAGCAAGAAAGTCCTTGCTGCGTTAAGAGGCAGATTATTAATTTTCTACAAAAGGACGGCGTCTTGCGGCATAATCAATGCTCTTGCCTTTTTTCCATAATGACAGATGAGTATTTTCATAAATATCAGGATAACTCTCGTCAGGACGGGTTTTAAAAAAGCGCAAGAACCACATATATTGTTCACGATGAATTAACAATTCTTTTTCTATATGCTGATTCATCATAGACAAATCACGATCCAAATCATTTGACGGAAAATCTGCAAAAGGCTCGGAAAAATGGACCTCAAAATTCGCGGTCTTCAAATTATAGACGGAAAAAAGCTGCATCGTGACTGCATCGGTAACTTTAGCAAGTTTCGGCAAAGTAGAAACCGTAGCTTTCGGAACACCTAAAAAATTAATGAAGCGACTTGAGTCCCTGCCTAAATCCTCATCAGGCAAAAAGAAACAGGATCTACCGTTTTTAAGTTCACGAATAAGCGTACGTAAACCGCTTGAACGCTCATACACCGCTCCGCCAAAGCTCAAGCGCTGCTGATTTAAGAACCAATCATACACAGGATTGCGCTGAGCATGCACCATCGTGCACATATTGATCCCGCAAAAAGACAAATATAAACCGCATCTGTCAATTGCAAAGCAATGCGGAGCAACGAAAATAATCGGTTTATTTAACGACAGCGCTTTCTTTAAATTTTCTTCACCAACAAGCTTCCAGCGTTTTTTTAGCAAAAAACGCGGCAAAACAGACGGCTCTGCATAAGCCAAAGTAACAGAAAACCCGACGGCAAGTGATTTCCTATATAACGCACGACATTCTTTTGCCGATAAATCAGGAAACGCCGTACGCATATTTGCATATGCTACGCGACGGGGAGTTAAAGGCAAAAAAGAAACGAGAAAAGCTATGACAACCGCAACAAAATCACGAATACGATTAGGAATAAAAGCTACGACGCACAGCAAAGCAAGAGACAGCCATGAAAAAAGATATTGAATTTTAATAAGATCTTTTACAATGCTTTTGTCAAAAGCTCTGTTTTTATTTTCCTCTGGTATTCTCATTTCTTATCTGTAAATAACACCCAAACTTCCGTATTTTCCACAAAAAGACAGGAAAAGACATCAAAATATATCCCTGCCTTACAGCAAGGACATATAAAAATTAATTTATAGGATCTTAGCCAAAAAGTCCTGAGTACGCGGCTCTTTTGGATTAGTAAACAGATCTTCAGGCTTTCCTTCTTCCAAAATTTTACCGCCGTCAACAAACAACACGCGGTCGGCAACCTGACGGGCAAATCCCATTTCATGAGTTACAACCATCATGGTCATACCGCTTTCAGCCAAGGTCTTCATTACTTCCAGAACTTCATTGACCATCTCAGGATCAAGAGCAGAAGTCGGCTCATCAAAAAGCATGATCTTAGGATGCATTGCAAGAGCTCTTGCAATAGCTACACGCTGCTGCTGACCACCGGATAATTCACGAGGGTAAGCTGATGCTTTATCTGCAAGACCGACCTTTGTCAAAAGCTCCATTGCAACCTTTTCAGCGTCTTCTTTTGACATATGACGAACTTTTATAGGTGCTAAAGTAATATTTTGCAGCACAGTCATGTGACCAAAAAGATTAAAGTGCTGAAAAACCATACCTACTTCAGCACGAATAGTATTGATATCCACATCAGGAGTAATTGTCTGTCCGTCAATGGCAATAGTTCCTGATGTAGGAACCTCAAGGTAGTTTACACAGCGGAGCAAAGTACTTTTACCAGATCCTGACGGACCGATAACTACCACCACTTCACTTTTTTTAACCTCAAGATCAATACCTTTTAAAATCTCGGTATTGCCATAACTTTTATGTAAATCTTTAATAACGATCATTATTTAAATCTCTTCTCTAAGAAGGCGACGAAACGGGTAATGGACAAGGTCATAATAAGATAAATAATCGCAACGGCCGTCCATATTTCCAATGAACCGTAAGTTGATGCGATAATCAACTGACCTTTACGGGTTAACTCTTCAAAACCGATAACCGATACCAAGGATGAATCTTTAAGCATGGCGATAAATTCATTGCCAAGCTGAGGAATGATACGACGGAAGGCCTGAGGAATAACGATATGAATCATTGTTTGTCCCCAGCTCATGCCTAAAGAACGACCTGCTTCCATCTGTCCTTTATCAATAGATTGAATGCCGGCACGGAAAATTTCTGCGACGTACGCACCAGAGTTAATTGAACACGCAGCGACCGCAGCAACAAAAGGTTCAACTCTTACTCCCAAAATAATCGGAAGTGCAAAGTAAATAATGAAGATTTGAACCAACAGCGGAGTTCCGCGGATAAAATCAACGTAAATCTTTGACGGTATACGGAAGTACCAATAACGGGATAACTCTGCGATACCTACGAACAAACCTATGAGAGTACCAAGAGCAACGGCAACGGCTGTAATTTCGATAGTGACCATTGCGCCGATGCCTAAAAGAGGCAAAGAATCAATAATCAGCGATATATCAAAAGGAAACGGCATGTTAAGCAATACCAAAAAATATTAAGCAAAGCGCATTTTTAATTAATAAAAATGCGCTGATTTTTAAACACTACTCAGAAACGCTAAACCATTTTTGATGGATTTTAGCCATTTCTCCGGATTCTTTAATTTTCTTAAGACCTTCATTTAAAGTCTTGAGCAATTCACTGTTTCCTTTACGAACAGCAATACCGTAATCTTCAGCGGTAATTTTCTCGCTCATCTCAATTACGCCCTTAGAGGCTGACTTAGTCAAGAAATAAAGATTAACGGGACGATCATTAACGACGCCGGCACAACCTTTGGCTTTTAATTCCATAAAGGCTTCAGGCTCGGTATTAAATGCACCGACATTACCAGAAATCTCCTGGGCTTTTAATGCTCCGGTAGTTCCGATCTGTGCACATAAACGCTCATTCTTTAAATCATTAATTGTTTTGAATTTATCTTTATTCTCTTCAAGAATTAAGATTGAAAGACCTGACTTATAGTAAGGCTCGGTAAAATCAACACGCTTGGCACGCTCTTCAGTAATGGTCATGGCAGCGATAACAACATCTATTTGAGAAGTCATCAAAGCGGGGATCAAACCGTCAAAAGCCATATTCTGAACCTGAACTTCATACCCCATGGCTTTACCCACTGCATTTATGATATCAATGTCATATCCCTGAGGCTTTACATTGTCATCCATAAATTCAAACGGGGCATAAGTAGCTTCAGTACCTACTCTTAAGACTTCGGCCTGTGCCTGTGCGGCACAAAAAGTAACGGCTGCGGCAGCACATAAAGTTTTTACTGCTGTCGAAAATTTAACTGCCATAATTAGCGCTCCAAGCTAAAAAACTTAAACTGATCTTAATATTTTACTACAGGTTAGATGATTCAAAAAACATCTAATATTTAGGATAGTGACATCAACGGGATAAAAATTTAACTTTTAGTAAAAAACGAGACAAAATTTATCAATTTTTTTATTTTTTTTCCTTAATAAGATAAATTATCAATAAGTTAAAAACATATTAAATCAAAATAAAATGATAAAACGAAACACTATTCAATGTTCCCTGGTATTAAACGCGGTCAATAAACTTGAAAATCATGCCACGGCCGACGAAGTTTATGCAAGCATCATAAATGACTATCCGAATATAAGCCGTGCTACGGTGTACCGTAATCTTGACAAACTGGCTAAAACCGGGCAAATCAAAAAAATTGAGGTTCCGGGGGAAGCTGAACGTTTTGATCATTTAATTCATAATCATTATCACATCAAATGTCTGCACTGCGGTCATATTTTCGATGTTGACATGCCCTATCAGGAACACATTGAAGATCAAATAAAAAATAAACATGGCTTCTTATTTTTAAGCCATGAAATTATTTTTACGGGAATTTGTCCTGATTGCTTAAAAGAAGCAGAGAAGCCGCAAGACAACCATCAGCAGACTAATGACGAATAATTAATTTGTTTTCTGGCTTGATTTTTTGAGAAAGAGCGAACTTTCAGTAAAAATTCAAAAAATCGTTCAATATTTGATTATGATAAAAACATATCTAAATTAAACGGTTTAAAGGAGATTTACCGTGACCATTAAAAACATTATTTTTGATTTCGGCGGAGTCCTTCTTGACTGGGATCCTCGATATTTATACCGTAAAGTCTTTAAAACCGAAGAAGAAATAGAAAACTTTCTCCAAAATATTTGTACAACTGAATGGAATGCACAAATGGATGCCGGTAAGCCTTTTGCCGAAGGCGTTAAAGAGTTAATTGCAATCCATCCTGAATATGCAAAAGAAATTCAAATGTATAAAGATCGCTGGCCTGAAATGATAAGCGGTCAAATTGACGAAGGCGTCAGTATTTTAAAGCAAGTTGAAGCATCTCATCAGTTTAAATTATTCGGTTTGACCAATTGGTCTTCGGAAACATTCCCTTTTGCTTACAATAATTATAAATTCTTGGAAATTTTTGAGGGAATTGTAGTCTCCGGTGAAGAAAAAATGAAAAAACCTGAAAAAAGGATTTTCCATTTACTGCTTGAACGTTATCACCTAACTCCTGAAGAGTGCATTTTTATTGATGACAATCAAAACAACATTGATATGGCAAATAAACTTGGCATCCACGGGATTTTATGTCAGGATTTTGCCAAAGTTAAGGAAGAAATATCAAACCTTACAGGTCTTAAACTTAAGTAAAAGCAACGTGTTAAGTTATTAGTTCATTACCTATTACTGTAAACTATAATCTCGGGAGATTTTTATGTCTCCCTTTTTTGTTTAAAGCAAAAAAGAAAATTGCTAAAGATTAATGAAAAATTCTGACAGGAATTAATAAGGAAGACAAAATTAAGTGCACGTGCAAAAATGAAAAAAGCACCTTATGGTGCCTTTTTATAATTTGGAGCGGGCAACGAGGTTCGAACTCGC
>ERZ779866.2702-NODE-2702-length-15456-cov-5.776183_pt1 | contig 15456 bp, 15 predicted proteins | sample MGYA00511248_ERZ779866 | MGnify/ENA primary metagenome ERZ779866 (study PRJEB29588, sample SAMEA2155758) | human gut metagenome | biome: human gut; feature: human-associated habitat; material: faeces | place: Denmark | collected 2008/2010 ... | reverse complement strand
AGGCAGGTGATGTGCTCGAAGTCGCGCAGGTTGGCAAAGCCGTCCAAGCAGCCCTGGTCGCAGCCCACGCAATACACGATGCTGTCCGTCTTGCCCTCGCGCGCCTTGTTGCAGAACTCGGGGTCGGCGAGCTGGGCTCGGCCCATAACCACGAGGTCGACCTTGTCCTCCTCGAGGATCTTCTCGGCGATCTGCGGGGTGTTGATACGTCCGACGCCGATGGTGGGCATGCCGGTCTCGCGGCGGATGCGTGCCGCGTTGTCGATGTTGAAGCCCGGTGCCAGGTCGATGGGCGGAACCTCGAGGGCATTCGCGGCGGTGACGATATTGCCGCGGGAGACGTCGAGCACGTCGACGCCGGCTTCGCGCGCCATCTCGCAGAACGCGATCGTGTCCTCAACGCTCATGCCGCCCTCGAGGCAGTCGTCATGAGCGTCGATGCGCATGAACAGGGGCATATCCTCAGGGATGTTCTCGCGGATCGCGCGGATGCAGGCGAGTGGGAACTTGGCGCGATTCTCCAGGCTGCCTCCCCATTCGTCGCCACGGTGGTTGAGGCCCGCGGAGAGGAAGGAGTGCGGGAGGTAATTGTGGGCGCAATGGAATTCGATGCAGTCATAGCCCGCCTCCACGCAGCGCGCCGCGGCGGCGCCGTAGCAGTCGATGACCTCGTGGATTTGCTCGACGGTGATGCCGGGGATGGTGAAGCCGTGGACGGTCATCTCATTGGGGACGAGGATCTGGGCCGCCGGATCCATGGCGACGGCGATGGATCCCTGCCAGAGCTGGACGCCGACGCGCCCGCCCTCGGCGTGGATGGCGTCGGTGAGGCGCTTGTGGCCCTCGATGAAGCGGTCCTCGGCCAGCGACAGGAAGCAGTTGGGGGAGCTGGGTGCGTGGACCGCGGTGACCTCGACGATTGAGAGCCCCACACCGCCCGCCGCGCGGACGCGGTGGTACTCGACCAGCTTGTCGGTCACGGCGCGTTCGTCGCACATGCGGGTGCCCATGGCGGGCATCACGATGCGGTTGCGCATGGTGAGGGATCGGATGGAGAAGGGTTCGAAGAGCTTGGGGAACATGGGGCCTCCTGTCGACGCTCATTTGTGCGGCAGGAGACTACGATAGCGTATCTACTCGGCGTCCGTGAGCTTCTTCACCAATGCCCCAAGTTCGGCGACGCGCTGTTCGAGCTCGGCGATGCGGCGAGCGTTGTCGGCGATGCCCTCGCGGTTCATGATCGAGGCCTCCTCGACGGGGTCGGGCATGGTCTCACGGTGGTGGGTCGCGTCAAAGGACTCGGCGAGGACGCGGCATCCGTTGCGCCTGACCACGCGCCCCGGGATGCCCACCACGGTGCTGTCGCTCGGCACGTCTTTGACCACGACCGAGTTGCCGCCGATGCGAACGTTGTCCCCGATGGTGATGTTGCCCAGTACCTTGGCACCGGTTCCGACGGTGACGTTGTCGCCCAGGGTGGGGTGGCGCTTGCCGCACTCGTTTCCCGTGCCGCCGAGTGTCACGCCTTGGTACAGCACGCAATCATCGCCGATGACGGTGGTCTCCCCGATGACGACTCCCATGGCGTGGTCGATGAACAGGCGACGCCCGATCTGCGCGGCGGGATGAATCTCGACGCCGGTGAAAAACCGGGTGATTTGCGAGAGAACGCGTGCGATCCCGTGCATGCCATGGTTCCACAGCCAGTGCTCTGGCGTGTGCATCCATTTGGCGTGCAGTCCCGGATAGGACAGGAAGATCACGAGTGAACTTTGGGCCGCTGGGTCGTTTGCTTTGACGGCGGCGATGTCCTCGCGGACGGTGGCGATGGCTCCCATGTCCCTCCTTTGGTGCGTGCACGCGGTTGCGGTGCGACTCCCATAGTGCGTGAGCTGCAAGTGTACGCGCCCGTTTCGCTAATGTCGAGAGAATCGGTAGGATTAACATCGGCGGGCGTGCTCGCCCCGCGTGCCCCGACACGCCCCCGCGTGCCCCGTGTGCCCCGCGCTCGCCCGCGTCGAGAGGTTTTGGAAAGACTGCGGACATTACCTCGTCTTTACGCCTGCTCGGTATCATGGTGACACTTGCGTTTGCAGCATGATTAGAAAGGCATCCCATGCAGGAGGCATTTTTCGGCTTCATCAGCCAGTTCGGCTACCTTGCGGTCGCCGCGCTCATCCTTTTCGAGAACGTGTTCCCGCCCATCCCCAGCGAGCTTATCCTGCCGCTGTCGGGCTTTCTCGCCACGCAGACCGAGATGACGCTCCCCGGCGTCATCATCGCTGCGACGGTCGGCTCGGTTGTTGGCGCGTATTTCCTCTACGGCATCGGCCGTCTGCTCTCCCAGGAGCGTCTTGAGGGGTTCTTCGACACCAAGCCCATGCGCATGCTGGGCTTCCATTCCGACGATGTGGCCAAGGCTATCGGCTGGTTCGACCGCAAGGGCCAGATCACGGTGCTCATCTGCCGCTGCATCCCCGTGGTGCGCAGCCTCATCTCCATCCCCGCCGGCACTGCCAAGATGAACATGGTGCGCTTCGCCCTCTACACGTTGGTGGGCTCGCTCGTGTGGAATGCCATCCTGTGCACGCTTGGCTTTTGGGCCGGCGGTGCCTGGGAGCAGATCACCGCTCAGGCCGAGTGGGTGTCCGACGTGGTGAAGGTCGTCATCATCGTCGTCGCCGTGGGCGTTGTGGCATGGTGGGTCAAGTTCCGCATCCTGCCGGCGCGTGCCGAGCAGAAGCGCCGCGAGGCCGAGGGCAAGTAGCGCCTCTGTCGCGCCGGGGCGCATCGGCGCGCGAACCGTTTCCTGCCGATTAATTCTGCCGCCACTCCATCGCGACGGAGTACAATCAAGCGAACATGCCAATGCCGGGCCATGTGCCCGGCATTCTTGTAGTATGCAGAGGCCTTCCGTCGGACGGGCCTTTATGTTGAGAGGGCGCCTTCGGCGAGGGTGCCCGCATCGAGTGAGGAGTTCACCATGACCGTTGAGAAGAAGGACCTGGACTGGGGAAACCTCGATTTCAGCTATCGCAAGACCGACTATAGCTATGTGTCCAACTACAAGGATGGCGCATGGGATGAGGGTGCCCTGACCACCGATCACAGCATCACGCTGTCGGAGTGCGCGGGCATCTTCCATTATTGCCAGGAGGTCTTCGAGGGGCTCAAGGCCTATACCACCGCCGATGGGTCCATCGTGTGCTTCCGTCCCGACATGAACGCCCAGCGCATGGCCGATTCCGCCGAGCGCCTGGTCATGCCCGCCTTCCCGCAGGACCGCTTCGTCGAGGCGGTCAAGCAGGTCGTTGAGGCCAACGCCGCGTGGGTGCCCCCGTTCGGTTCCGGCGCGACGCTCTACGTCCGTCCGCTCATGATCGCCACGGGCGACGTCATCGGCGTGAAGCCTGCCGACGAGTACCAGTTCCGTATCCTCGTGACGCCCGTGGGCCCGTACTTCAAGGGTGGCGACACCACCGTCAAGCTGTGCGTTTCCAAGTACGATCGCGCTGCCCCGCATGGTACCGGCAACATCAAGGCCGGCCTCAACTACGCCATGAGCCTCAAGGCGGGCATGGAGGCGCATGCCGCGGGTTATGCCGAGAACCTGTATCTCGACTCCGAGTCCCGCACCTATGTCGAGGAGACCGGCGGTGCCAACGTGCTGTTCGTCGCCAAGGACGGCACGCTTGTGGTGCCCAAGTCTCATACGGACTCGATCCTGCCTTCCATCACGCGCCGTTCGCTCGTGCAGGTGGCCCAGGACCTGGAGATCGCCGTCGACGAGCGTCCGGTTACCTGGGATGAGGTTGCTTCCGGCGCCTTTGTCGAGTGCGGCCTGTGCGGTACTGCGGCCGTCATCTCGCCGGTGGGCGAGATCCACGATGACGATACGGTCGTCGTCTTCCCGGACGGTCACGAGTCCTCCGGCCCCGTCATGAAGCGTCTGCGCGAGACCTTGACCGGTATTCAGGGCGGTCAGATCGAGGATGCGCACGGCTGGGTCTGCAAGATCTGCTAAGGGGATTCTGCATCCTGTTGTCTATTGGTAGTTTTTGGATGCGCTCACCCCCGTAAGCGGGGTGAGCGCTTTTTCATGCTGCGCAACAATCCACCTTAGCCTTGGGCTGCGAAAATGGACAAATCGATGTGTCTGCCGTTGGTAGAATCGCGACAGCGATGGATCATCGGCATCAAGGGGTCGTGTCGATTTTGTCAAAGGGAGTAAGTATGGAGCGAGAGCTGTATTTGGTTCGCCATGGCCGTACGATGTTTAACGAAAAGGGCATCATACAGGGGTGGTGTGATTCGCCATTAACGGAGATCGGCAAAAACCAGGCGCAACACGTGGGCTCATATTTCAAGGCGCAGGGAGTTGAGTTTGACGCTGCGTACGCTTCGCCTACAGGTCGCACGCGTGAAACCATAGAATGCATCACCAGCATGCCTTACACGTGCGATGCGGGATTGCGCGAGTTGTTTTTTGGAACGTTCGAAGGTGAGCACGAGACCGTGTTGGTGAAGCCGTTCACGGATGAGATGTTCGTGCCTTTTGGCGGCGAATCTCTATCGCAATTGATGGAGCGGATGAACGATACGCTATTCAAAATAATGGCGCGCGAAGGGCATGGGTGCGTGCTCGTGGTGTCTCACGGCACGGCAAGTGAGATGTTTCTCAGAAAATGGGAGGCGTTCAAATCGTGCGACTTTACTGGAATGCCCGGTAACTGCTCTGTCATGCGATTCACATTCGATGGAACCAGTTTCTCACTCAAAGATGTCCTCACGCAAGATGACCTGGTATTCTTCTCCTGCGACTGAAGCCATCTCATGGGGCCTCTGCGTCTTAATGTGTGCCTACGCTCGGACAGCCGTTCCTTCCCAGGTTCCGGGAAGGTGGATGGGTAACATTACCGTTTATCCCGAAATAACCGCCGCTCATCCCTGCAAGTTGAGCTTATGTCTCCTGTTTCGAGATAAAAAATGGGCCCATTATTATCCATTTGTATATCTATGGATGTACATACCTATTCAAGATATGCACATCCAACATCTGGCTCTTTTCATAATATGTCTACGTACATTTAGGATTAACCTGGGTAAATGCTCGAAAAACGACCATCTTATTCGAATCAAACGTCTAGGATTTTCTGTCCAGGTATATTATTGTTCAATTTGTATATATATGTATAAATACAAATAGTGAAGGGGACAGAAGATGCAGCAGATGACCAACTCCGTACCTCTGTACACCCAGGCGTCCAACTATATGCGGGAGAAGATTTACAACCGCGAGTGGGCAGTGGATGAACAGATTCCCACTGAGCATGTACTCATGAGCATGCTCGGCATGAGTCGAGGTACGGTGAAGCGCGCGATCAAGACCTTAGTCGACGAGGGCTTGCTTGTGCAGATCCGGGGAAAGGGGACGTTCGTTACGCGGCCGAACATAACCCACCCGTCTGGCAACTGCCTTCTCTCATTTGCCGAGTCCCTGCATTCGCAGGGAATCGAATTTGAGACGCAGGTGCTGGGGCAAGAGGTCATCGCTGCCGATGAGTTCTTAGCGGGAAAACTGCAGGTTCCAGTTAACGCTCCCGTCCTTTTCCTCCGGCGTGCACGCACCGTCGATGGCGAACCGATTATGTATATCGAAAATCGGGTGAGCTTGATGGCAGCGCCGGGGCTGGACTCGTTCGACTTCGAACGGGCGACGTTGTTCGCATCTGTGGAGCGGTGCGCGGGCAAGCGTATCGGGTATTCGCAGGCGCGTTACGCGGCGAAGATCGCGGGTGAAAAACGCGGTGCGATCTTGCGGGTTGGGGAAGAAGCTCCGGTGCTTCATTTGGAGCAGCAGGTGTTTCTGTCCGACAACGTCCCGGTCGAGTGGGGTAATGTCTGGCTGCGTGCAAACAGATACGTTGTTGGAACCATCCTACAACGTGTTTAGAAGGTGCACGAAATCCGAAAGGAAACTCAGTATGCCACTCGTCGACATGAACGCGCTGGTGGACATTGCCCGGAAGAACGATGTCATGCTTCCGGCATTCAATACCACCAACATGGAGATGACCCTCGCCATCATGGATGCCTTTGAGGCGACCGGTATGCCGGGCGTCATCCAGATCGCCCCTACCAATGTCAAGCTCACGGGCTATGACTTTATTTCCGAGGTCGCCCACCGCGCTATCCGCGATTACACGGTTCCCATGGCCCTCCACCTCGATCACGGCAAGACGCTCGACGACGTGCGGCAGGCTGTAAATGCAGGGTTTACCTCGGTGATGATCGATGGCGCGTCCCTGCCGTTTGAGGAGAATATCCGTTTCTCCCGCCGTGCTGTCGATTTTTGTCATGCCTCCGGTGTTCCCGTCGAGGCAGAGCTTGGTGCCATCGCAGGTAAAGAGGACGATCATGTGAGCGAGGCCGACTGTAAGACCAATCCTGACGAGGTTGCAGAATACGTCGAACGAACTGGTTGCGATCTTCTCGCGGTTTCGATTGGAAATGTCCACGGGCTTGAGGAAAAGCCAAAAATCGATTTCGACCACCTTGCTGAGTTGTCCAAGGTCTGTCCGTGCCCCATGGTCCTCCATGGTGGATCGGGAATCCCCCATGAGACGATTGCTGCGATGAAGCAGTACGGCATGGTGAAGATCAACATCGCGAGCGATCTTCGTCAAGCGTACATTCGCGCCGTTTCCGATGCTCACGACGCTAACCCTAACGAGGCGAACCTCGCGAAGGTGCTCTTGAGCGCCCGTGCGGCGGTCACTGAGGTTGCGAAGAAGACTCAGCTGGCGATTAACGGTTTGGCCGCGTAACCCGGCCTTTGATGGTGAATTCGATTGCAGATTAAGGAGATTTCCATGGCAAAGAAGGTTCTGTTTGTGTGCGCTACGGGCGTCGCGACGTCTACCGTGGTCGAAGAGAAGGTCATCGAATATTGCAAGGAGCAGGGGATCGACTTCGATTACGACCAGCGCAACACGGCGAGCATCCAGCAGATCGGCAATGATTTCGATCTGATTGTCGCAACCACCCAGGTCCCGTATGAGGTTGATGCGCCGGTCATCAACGCACTTCCCATCCTGATGGGTTTTGGTGATAAGGAAGTTCTCGAGCAGATCGCCGACGTCCTGCGTTCGTAGGCATGTAACCTCCCCATGTGCCGCGTGTCGTATCGCGCGCCGTGCGGCACCATTCGCACATTCAAATAGCTTCCCAAGATCGGACTGAAGTTCGAAAGGGGGCGTCTATTTAAAAAAGGCCGTATGTTTGGAAAAACGAACAGAAAGAAGGGATTATCATGGAAGGAACCGCCCAGTCACTGTATGACATCGTTCAGTATGTGCTCGGCATGGGCGCCACGGTCATGCTGCCGTGCGTCATCTTCATCATCGCTCTCATTTTCCGCATCAAGCCTGCCAAAGCTTTTCGTGCGGCTCTGACCGCCGGCATCGGCTTTGTGGGAGTGTTTGCGATTTTCAGCCTCATGGGCGAGGCGATCGGGCCCGCCGCGCAAGCGATGGTTGAGCGTACAGGCCTCAACATGCCTGCGGTCGACTTGGGGTGGGCTCCTCTGTCCGCCATTACCTGGGGATCGTCCATCGCACCGTTCTGCATCATCCTGACGCTTGTCATCAACTTGGTCATGCTTGCTTTCAAGTGGACTAAGACGATCGATATCGATATCTGGAATTACTGGCATTTCGCCTTTGCCGGCGCGCTAGTTTATATTGCGACGGGCAATTTCGTGCTCGGCCTCGTTGCCTCTGCCGTTGCCACTGTTGTGATCATCAAAATTGCGGACTGGTGCGCTCCGCTCGCGCAGAAGTACTGCAACCTCCCCGGTATCTCTCTGCCCACCCTGTCCAGTGCGACGTTCTTCCCCATCGGCCTGCTCGGCAACTGGATCATTGACCACATCCCCGGGCTTAATAAGCTTCATGCTGACCCTGCGACCATCCAGAAGCGTCTTGGTCTCTTTGGTGAGCCCATGATGATCGGCTTTTTCCTCGGTATCCTGCTCGGCCTTCTCGCTGGTTACGACTTCAAGGGCGTCGTCGGCCTCGCGATCAACCTCGCCGCCGTCATGTACATCCTGCCTCGCATGACCCGCATTCTCATGGACGGTCTGATCCCCGTGTCCGACGGCGTCAAGGAGTTCATGGCCAAGCGCTTCCCCGATCGCAGTGATTTCTACATCGGTCTTGATATCGCCGTTGCCATCGGAAACCCCGCGATCATCTCCACCGGCCTTATTCTGACCCCGATCGCAGTACTGCTCGCCTTTATAGTTCCGGGCAACCGCACGCTTCCCGTTGCCGATCTCGCCAACATGGCAGTGTTCTGCTCCATGATCGTCGTCGCTTGTAATCAGAATATCGTTCGTGCGGTCATCATCGGCATTCCCTGTCTTATCGGTGATCTGCTGATCTGTTCCTCCATCGCCGAGCTCGTGACTCAGCTCGCCACGGGCGTTGGTTATGATATCTCCTCCACCGGCGGACTTGTCACGGCCTTCCTCGACGGCGGCAACCCCTTCCGCTTCCTGCTGTACCAGGTCTTTAATGGCAGCATGATTGCAATCGGCATTGCCGTCGCGGTAGTCGTTCTTGTCGCTTTCACCTACAAGGTCACCAAGAAGCAGGCATATTTGCAGGAGGATGTAGATACCGAATAGCTGAGGTCACCGAGTAATGGTAAACGGGGCCGCCGATGTTGGCGGCCCCCTAGTTGAAGATAGAGGAGGGGAAAGAACATGGATTACGCCATCGGCATTGATGTCGGCACAACGAACAGCAAGGTCGTGCTTTGCGAGCTTCCATCCTGCGATGTGATTCATCTCGAGAAGTTCAAGTCCCCCAAACTTGAAGATGGAATATGCGTCGACTTTGACGTGGCAAGTTTGCTTGTCGAACTCGAGCGCTCCCTTTTCGCATGTGCCCATGTGGCTACCGATGGGGATATTCGATTCGTGTCTATCGCCAGTGTGGGCGAATCGGGCGTTCTGGTATATCCCGACGATTCTTATGATGTGTCATCGATTGCGTGGTTCGATACCCGCGGCGAGAAATATGCGGAGGCGATGCACGAGGACGGTTTTGCCAGCCGGGCTTATGGCGTGACGGGTATTCCCGCGCACGCCAACTATGGGCTGTTCAAGCTCCTGTGGATGCGAGACCATGGCTCCAGGATCACGGGGGCTACCTGGCTGCCTCTCGGTGACTTTGTTGCCTGGTGGCTTTGCGGAGTTCGAGCTCAGGACGAGTCCCTTGCATCTCGAACGTTCGTGCTGGATTTAGTTTCCGGCCAAACGGCATCTGAGATTCTTGGCCGGTACGGTTTGGATGCGAGCTTGTTCCCCGAGATGATCGAGAGCGGAGTTTCGCGCGGCTCGGTGCGCTCAAGCATTGCAGCGTCTACGGGTCTTCCCGCGACATGCCAGATATGTGTTGCTGGACACGATCACATGGCGGGATCAATCGCGTGCGGGGTGGATCCGTCTCGCGAGCTGCTCAATTCAACGGGAACATCCGAGGGCATCTTGACCCTTAATGCAGCCCCCGTTCTCAGCGAGGCCTCCTTTGCCAACCGTTTGTCCAATGGGCGCTATGTGACGGATGGGTTGTTCTCCTACTATGCCTCGCTGCCTACTGCGGGCTTTGCCCTTGAATGGATCTCCAAGCTCATGGGTATTGACGAGGACACGTTCTTCGACGTGCTCCCTGCAGAAATGCACAAAAAATACCTTGACGGAGAGTTCGATGGCAGAGAGCTCGTTTTCGTGCCTCACCTTCGTGGGTCCGGTCCGCCGAACAGGAGCGTCAAGGCCCGTGGTGCGCTATACGGTATCCGCGATGCCACGACGAGGGATGACGTGTTTTTTGGCGCAAATCTCGGCCTCGCCTTTGAGCTGCGCAATCTGTATCTCCATATGATCGGCGATGGTGGCCGTGAGATCGCCAAGGTGATCGGGCCCTCAATCAAATCCCCCCTGTGGATGCAGCTCAAGGCGGATGTTCTTGGAATCGAAGTTCAGGCATGTCGGGTGAGGGAGTCCGTTGCCCGAGGTGCCGTGATGCTGGCCGCCCGCAAGGCGGGTTGGAACGTGGAGGCAACATTCGACTGCACGGTCTACACATGCAACGCCGAGCGGAATGCTTACTACAATGAGCTGTTCGATACGGTGTTCATGCCCTTCTCCAACGCGCTCATTGCGTACGAGGGGCGTTGAGGCACAGAGGCGCGGATGTACGAGGATTGACGGATCTGGATGACGCGGGGCACATCCCCGGAAAGGAGTCCGCAGTGGCGGCTTTGCATTTTGATAAGAGCTTGATCGTGTTGTTGGAAGACGATGGGCTCGATACGTTTAACGTTGAAGAGCGTCTTGCCGGCATGTTGTATGGGGGCGGTTGGGTGAAGCCCTCCTACAAGGCGGCTCTGCATGCACGCGAGGAGGAGTTTCCCACGGGCCTGGACGCCGTGAGCTTGGGCGCAGGATTCAACGTTGCGGTACCGCATTGCGATCCTGAACATGTGGAACATGGGGCGATATGCGTTGGCATCCTGAGGAACCCCGTGAGCTGGCGCCGTATGGACGATCCTTCCAAGAGCTGTGATGTGAGCCTTGTCGTGATGCTCGCGCTCGACGAAGCCCACGCCCATCTGGAGATGCTGCAAAAGGTCATGAGCCTGGTGCAGGACGACGCCTCTATGGAAAAGATCGTTTGCGCGAAATCCACCGACGAGGCGTACGAGCTTCTCAAGTCCAAGCTGTATTAGCAGATTCCGAGCGAGCGAACGTCATCTTTGAATGAACGCTCGTAAATGCGCGACCCACCGGAAGGTGGGTCGCGCATTTTTTGCTAATCTGGAGAAGGCAAGTAAGGCGCCAAACTCAACGCGTTGATTGGAAGGAGGCCTCATGGAGGCTTACAAGCAGGAGTTCATCGAGTTCATGGTCGAGTCCGACGTCCTCAAGTTCGGCGACTTCACCCTCAAGAGCGGCCGCAAGTCCCCGTTCTTCATGAATGCCGGCGCCTATGTGACGGGCGAGCAGCTCATGCGCCTGGGCGAGTACTATGCCCGCGCCATTCACGATAACTTCGGCCTGGATTTCGACGTCGTGTTCGGCCCAGCGTACAAGGGCATCCCGCTGTCCGTGGTCACTGCCATCGCCATGCACAAGCTGTATGGCAAGGAGGTCCGTTACTGCTCCGACCGCAAGGAGGTAAAGGATCACGGCGCCGACAAGGGCGGCATGCTGGGCTACGAGCTCAAGGACGGCGACCGCGTGGTGATGGTCGAGGACGTGACCACGTCCGGAAAGTCCATCGATGAGACGTACCCCAAGCTCATGAATGCCGCCAACGTCGAGGTCAAGGGTCTGATCGTCTCCCTCAACCGCATGGAGGTCGGCAAGGGCGGCGTCACCACCGCGCAGAAGGAAATCGAGGCCAAGTACGGGTTCCCCGTGGCGAGCATTGTGTCCATGGCCGAGGTGACCGAGCACCTGTACAACCGCGAGGTGGCCGGCCGTGTGGTGATCGATGACGAGCTCAAGGCCGCCATCGATGCATACTATGAGCAGTACGGTGCGCGTGAGTAGCGTTTGCATCCGAGCGATTTGATGAGGCGGGCGTCGGCGGTTTGCCGGCGCCCGCTTTTTGTGCCGGCCGTTCACCGAGACGCTGCCGTCTACCTGGAATCCTTCGCGTATCATCAGGCCAACGTTCGCCTCGGTGGCGTGTGCCGTACGGGGTTGCATTCCGCTGTTGGGAGGAAAAGACATGAAGAAGAGGTTTTGGACGATCCCGTTGATGGTGCTCGCCGTGGCCTGTACCGTGTTCCTGGGAGGTTGCGGCGGTCCTTCGGTCGAGGAGCTCATCCGCGAGGATCTCGAGACGGCGTTTTCCGAGGTCTCTCCGGATAACGAGGAACTGCTCACCGCCATGGCGGACAGTTCGGATGGCGGGTTCGAGACGCTCGGCATCGATACCCAGGAGTTCGCGAAGGCCTATCTCGACGGGTTTACCCACGAGATCAAGGAGGTCGCGGTCGACGAGGAGGCCGGCACCGCCGATGCCACGGTTGTGCTCAAGATGAAGTCCCTAACCGCGATCATGTCCGAGTTCACCGGCAAGTTCCAGGAGTATCTGACCACGATCGATCCTCAGACCGTGGAGAGCGAGGAGGCCCTGTACAAGGAGGCGGGCGCCATGCTCATGGAGGCTGTGAAGAACGCCGAGCCAGAGGAGAGCGAGTGCGTGTTCACGTACGAGAAGGACGATGAGAACACTTGGTCCGCCACCGATAGTGCGGAGCAGCAGATTCTTGATGCCATGATGTAGCTTGTGACCTGACATACCTGCGGAAATGAGCGCATGGGGGCGCGTGGGGCTTCGACTCTGCGCGCCCGTTTGCTGTGGCCCCTTGTTTTTCATCGTTCCGCTTTTGACGAAGGAGCTTTTTGCGGCGCCCGCCCCGCCTTGAAATCAATTCATCGACTTTTGGTAATTAGTTTGCCGATTTGCCGAGGAGCGACCCATCCGGTGCTTAAGCGAACTGGGATTTTAAGCACCATCTTGCGCGATGTTCCCCATGTATTCGAATTCCAATTACCAAAAGTCGACTGAGTGAAATGCACGGCATTCGCATACTGAATAATACGAGCCATAAGCGGTTGGAAGATGCATATTCCCCCATCGGTGCTCCTTGGAACCGCGCACGGGAGGGGCCGAAGAGCGTACGGCGGGAGGGCCGCTACAAAACGATGTCGAGCAGCTCCTCGGGAGTGTCGATCACGTAATCGGCGCCGGCGCCCTCGAGCTCCGCGCGGCCGCGAAAGCCCCACGCCACGCCGCATGAGCGCATGCCCGCGTTGTGTCCACAGGCGATATCGACATTGGAGTCTCCCACGTACAGGGCGGTCTTCGGATCTGCGTTGAGCTGTTCGAGGACGTGCGCGGTGATTGCCGGGTCGGGCTTGGGCGGAAAGGCGTCGATGCGTCCCTGCGCTAGCGTCACGCGGTCGCCAAAGTAGCGCTCGACAAGCGGGACCGTTGCCGCGTGGTCTTTATTGGAGAGAATGGCGCAGGTCACGCCACGCTTGCGAAGTTCGTCTAAAAGCTCGAGGATGCCGGGGTAGGGGGCCGTGTGGTCCTCCTTGTGCTCGGCGTAGAAGGCGCGGAAGTCGGCGAGTGCCTGCTCAAAGACGCGGCCGTTCCCCATGAATTCGGCGGGAATAAGGCGCTCGATGAGCTTGATCTGCCCGTTGCCGACTTTGTAGCGGAATTGGTCCGCCGTGTAGGTGGGCCATCCGCGGGATTCGCATACATGGTTGCCGGCGATGGTGAGGTCCTCAAGGGTATTGAGCAACGTGCCGTCAAGGTCGAATATCACGTGGGTGTAGGTCATGGACAGCCCCTTCGAAAAAGCCCGGCCACATACGTGACCGGGCCTGTCTATCATGGCTGGGGCAGAGGGATTCGAACCCCCGTAACTGGTACCAAAAACCAGGGTCCTGCCGCTGGACGATGCCCCAAATGGGTGTGGGCGCGCAAGCGCGCCGCTCTAGTGTAGCGTACCTAGTCGCTCAGTGCATCACACAGGCCGTCGAGAAGGCGAACGGCCAGAGTTTGCGCATCACTTGAAGTGAACGTGCCGTAGCCGGTGATGCCCGTGAGCTCGATGCGGAGCTTGATCGGGCGGGTGGCCGCCGCGGCGACCGCCGTCTTGATGCGCAGCGAGAGGTTGTTGCACTCGGCCAGGGTGATCGTGGCGCGCGGCTCGGCGTCGTCGGGCAGCGCATCGGAGGCGATCTCGACCGTCAGGTCCACATCCTCGGGCGCAACGTCGTCGTACAGCACGATGCCGCTGCCATCGGTCGTGGCGGTTGCGATATTCCACACGCGCGAGGCGACGTTGCGGGCGATTGCGTCCTCACCGCCGATGGCGATGCTCCAGCTTTCGAGCACGCTCGCGGCGCGGGCGAACCCCATGCGGGCCTCGGCCTCGACATCGATTACAGAGGGCTTGCCCTCCCACACATGGTGCAGGCGGTTCACGTAGTTGAAGGTGTCCTGGAACGCCATGCCATCGGCGAACAGCCCCACGTTCTCCTGGAACTGCTGCAAAGCGGCCTCGGTATGCGGGCCGAAGTAGCCGTCGTCCACGCCGCAGGCAAAGCCGAGCGTGTTGAGGGCGCGCTGCAGGGCGCGGACATCGGCGCCGTGGAAATTGGGCAGGCGCAGGTACAGCGTGCGATCGCCGAGTTTATAAGACTCGTCCACCAGCGCGCTCCAGCACGTGCCATCCACATCCTCACCCGCATCCAGTCCCTGCTGGGCGCGAAACGCGCGAACGGCCGCAGCTGTGGTTGCGCCGAACTCCTTCGCCGTCATCTCGACGGCGTCGATCATATATCCAAGCGAGGAAAGGCGCGTCTGCACGTCCTCGACGGCAGGCCCTTGCATTCCCTGCGAAATGGGTTCCATGAGATCCCCTTACAACCTGGCGCACGCTGCGGACTTGCAGGCCGCACGGCGCGTCTTCATGCGCGCGGAAGAACGAGTGCCTTCGCGCGGCATACATCATACAGTCTACCAAGAGTGCCGACGGCTCCGCATAAAGTACAGCAGGGTCTTTCGTTTTGTTGCGGTGAATGGTTCTGCACAAAAAACGACCGCACCGATGAGGGGAGCGCGGTCGTTGAGGGGGCTGCGATTCAGATGCGCGCCATGCGCGGCGGCGATCCTTACAGGTTGGCCTCGATGTCGGCCTTGAGCTTGGGCTTGGGAACGGCGCCCACGGAGCGCATGGCTTCGGCGCCGCCCTTCAGCAGGACGACGGTGGGGATGGACATGACGCCGAAGCGCATGGCCAGGTCCTGGTTCTCGTCGACATTGCACTTGACGACGGTGACCTTGCCTTCGAGCTCGCCGGCCAGCTCATCCACAACGGGGGAGAGCATGCGGCACGGGCCGCACCACGGGGCCCAGAAATCGACGAGGACGGGCAGCTCGCCTGCGAGCATGGAGTCGAAGTTGGTGGCATTCACCTCGGTGACGTTGGACATGGATTCCTCCTATATACGCGTTCCCGTCGGCGCCTGCCGACGGAGGTCTTTTGAATCGAGGACGTTATACCCATGCCTGCGCGCCCGTTACACCGGGAGTAGAATGATTCGGTGTGATTCTTTTCGCCTGGCTCGCGGGCCGGGGTGCGATCGTAGGGGCGGGTGTTCGACGGATGGCCATCACCACACAGGAGCGCAAGGAGGCGCTGGCGGCTGCAGCCGAGCAGGAGCTCAAGGGACTCGAAGCGCGCGGGGTCCGCATGGCGGGCAACGCGTTTTCGCCGGTCGTGCTTGTCAAAGGCGAGCTCAACGATGCCGAGCGTTCGGGCGATCCGCTGCTTTCGGGCGCGGACGGCACGGCCCTGCGT
>ERZ779866.2700-NODE-2700-length-15461-cov-2.386992_pt1 | contig 15461 bp, 16 predicted proteins | sample MGYA00511248_ERZ779866 | MGnify/ENA primary metagenome ERZ779866 (study PRJEB29588, sample SAMEA2155758) | human gut metagenome | biome: human gut; feature: human-associated habitat; material: faeces | place: Denmark | collected 2008/2010 ... | reverse complement strand
ATATTATATATTAAAATGCCTCATCATACCATCTTATAAAAGAGAAAGCCAGCCGACAAATGCCGGCCGGCCTTCCCTACAATAAGGTATTAAATTGCGATGGTGTGAACTAATTAAGAACTCGCTTTCGTGGTCACCGTGCCAACAACCTCAACAGGTCTGACAATGGTAGCCGCAGGAGTTACTTCCGTGAAGTGAGTGATGTCGTCCCACTTGCCAGTAGCACCAGCAGGGGTTCCCAGGTATACATAAGCAACACCTCTCCACGTCGCAACGTTGATATCGAAACGCTGACGTCCATCGTAGATGACACCTGCAGGTCTCTTCTGCCATACAACGTCAAGAGTAAGTGCAATACGTTCGGTAATTTCAAGACCGTGGTTTTCAGCATTGTATGCTTTATCTACAATGAAGAAACCCTGGCCTGCTTTACACTGAGGAATGTCAAGGAAATAAGGAGAAACGTCAAGTTCCGCCCTCTTATATGCGGGGTTAATCTGCATGCTTTCACCTTGTTTGAACATGTCCATGGAAAGTGCAGTTTCGATAGCCGCTTTAAGATGAGGGTCGTTACCGGTGACAATTCTCTTTGCACCACTAACACCTGCATACTTGCCATTGTCATCTTTCAAATTTTCCATGTAAGTGATAACCTGATTGATAACATCACCAAGTTTAGCAATACGGGCCGGGTCGCTACCAAGGATATCAACATCTGCATAGAAACAGTTAGACTGCAACGATGCGGTGATGTCTGCCGCGGTCATGTTGTCACGTTTAACAAGAGTGTGTTTGCTTGTGAACAAAGGGTTCTTCACTCCGTCGAGCGTACCATCAACAGTATCTGCAGAAGTAAGTTTGAGTTTGGATTTACCTTCAGCAGTCGTGCCCCAGATAACTTCCTCACCAAACGCTGCAGACAAAGCAGCTACACCGTACTCAACGATGTCACCTTGCCAACGTTTAATAAATCTGCTCGCATCATCTTTCGCACGTCCAAGTTCCTGGTCCTCAAGCGTTTGCTGAGTAATGATAAAGGAACCTTGGAACGTTCTCGTACGATACGTCGCTGCGAAACCTTCGGCCGTGTTGAAGATAGGTCCAATCGCATAGTCGTTGGTTTCAGCAAAAGCATGGTCAAAACCAATGCTCGAAACATAGGTGCGCTGGAACCGGTCAAGGGTACCTCTGTTATAAATCATGTCAAGGGGATTGGATTTTTCCCAAGCCTCTTGCTGTCTGATAATCATTTCGTTAAGAGGCTCACGGAGAATATTGTACTCCGAACGAAGTTTCAAAGCCTCATCAATATTGATAATTACACCCATTCGTCTGTGCCTCCTTAGGTTCTATCGCTGCCATCAAGGGCGGGGACTACATCGTCCCAGTTCGTAATTTTGAAAAGTGCTACATGTTTCCATGTGGTCGTGTCAGCCGTCGGAGCAGCAGTTACAGTACCTTTAACCGTTGGGTTGTATCTGTAATCTCTGTCCTCAACGGGAACATGTCCGTAACCAAGAGTCTGGTCAGACTGAGCCACAATGTGGGTAGCCGTCTTAGCGGTAACCTGCGCAGCGGTCGCTTTAACCATGGAACCGCGTTTAGCAACCGTACCATTTGCATTATACGTCGTGTTGGTCACCACTACAAAGTCGCCTCTCTTGCAATCATTGACAACGTCAATGTCAAGATATACTTCACGCTGCAGGTAACCAGTAACAAATCCTGCCATAATTGTCCTCCATTAAATGTCAATAGTTTTTTTATTAAGTTCCTCGTCACTCATGCCGGGATTAAATAGTTTCCACACTTTCTTTTCATCAGCGGTGAGAGGTCTTTTGTTTACCACAGGTGGAGGTGTACCGCCAGGTTCTTGCAAATGTGATGTCTCACCTTTTGCAACAGACTTACGTGCATTTACAATTAACTCTTCACCATGCAAAGATATGTAAGACCGTTTCAACGAACCAGTCTTTTTCCAATCTTCTACAACGTCCTTTGGCAATTGGTCAAGGGAGGTATAAGTCGTTCCTGTAAGAGCAGAGAGTTCGGAAAGCTCTTTCTTTGCAAATTCTTCAACTTGCTTTTGTTTGAACATTTCCAACTCTTTCATGCGTGGGTCTTCATTCAACCTTTTCTGTACTAACTCATCTACAACTGGGGCAACATCTTCGGGATTTAACCCTTTATCTTCAAGCAGCTTCTTTTCCTTTGCTTTTTGCATCTCTTCGTAAGACTGATACCCGAGTTCAGCTGCGATTGCATCTCGTTCCTGTTTACGAATTTTCTCCGTTTCCTGTTTCAGCCGATGTGCAAAGGATTTCGTCTGGTCAACAGATTGAGGATCGTTGCCCTCGGTAGGTGGAGTTCCCTGAGGTTGTTGCTGGTCATTCGCAGGTGGTGTAGTCTGCTGGTCGTCTTTAAAGAGTGCCTCTAACTCTTCCAAAGAAAAACCGATGTTTGCACCGTCTGGCATATTATTGCTCCTTTGATAGTTTTGTGCGAGTGTCGGATATCAGCCGTTTTGCAGCTCGTTTTCAATTCTATATTATAATGAAATCTCTAAGAATGTTACAATAGATCAGCTTATTTCAATTACAGAAGTACGTTTCTCTTCTTGCACACTCTTGACCTCTGGTTTTACAATAGGTTGTGCATCAACCGAAGGGACGTGTTCTATAAAAGGTTCTTCTTTCGGAGGTTGTTTACGCCACTCTTCAAGTAATTCTGACACTGTTTCTGCAATTGACAATTTCATCTTTGCGGCTTTGGCACCAGATATTGTACCGAAAAATAAACTTGTAAACAAGATTACAACGTTAAGTATCAAAGTGAGGAATGCGCTGCTGAGGTCACCTTCTACAAAGTTTACAGTCACTGACGCTGCTAACAGGGTAGATAACAATGAGGTGAATACTTTCCTAATTGCACCACTAAGGTGTTGGTGTTCAGCATTGTGTAAGTTGATTTTCATGCTATCGCTACCACTTACATTTAGTACGGACAATACCTCTCTCGCACGTTTAATACCAGACTTCGGATACTTGTGATGCTTGACTTTGTAGATTAACAATTTGTGGTCATGACCTCTGTAAGGTTCATTTGTGATTTCTTCAATAGTTCTGCCTGTTTCATCTACAACATCATCTAACCACGCTTGAACGTAATCTTTGTTGTACTGACGAATATAGGATTGAACCTCTGTTTGTTTCAATCCTTTTCGTGCAAAATAATATCTTCTGTGTACACTATACTTCTCATTTGTAATATCTGTTAACATTGACCTATCATACTCTGCACGATGTCTACTTTCCCAAACAATAAAATTAAGTACAAGAGCCACCATTGCAATGAGTGTTATATTCTTTACTGATGGATTGATGTCAACATTTGTTACAAATGACAAATATGCCATGATACCAAGAGCTGCGAGGAACAGCAGTGCTGTTCCCCACGTCATTATCTTGGTTATTAACTTTTGAGTACTGAAATTAGTTATTTTCTTGTTCACCGGAGTTGTCCTCCTCTTCATCTTCATACACGCCTGACGCATAACAAATGGCTTTAAAAATCATACCAAATATTACAAACAGAAGTATGAAAGTTGCGGCACCTTTAAATGCAATAAGTCCATCTACAATTGCTGTGATAAACAAATAGAATAATGCAAGGGCAAGTAAGACCGCGATAGCATTATAGGCATACAATATCAGTTTGGCTTTTCTCCACTTTGCCTCAGTTAATTTATCATCACTCGCACCGACAGCATAATCATGTTCACAAGAAAATACTTCTTTCTTTAACTTATCAATTTGATTGTTGAGAATATACTTTTTAATTACGATGAATGTGATAAGAATTGAACCTATACTTGCAAATGACCATTTAAATGCACTGCTGTGCGAGTCAAACAATTCGATACAAGTTATTACAATAGGTGCTATCATCACAAGAGCCATATAGACAAGGTCTTGCCACAAAGGCATTTTTAATTTCCTTGATTTAACTTTCTTAGCCATAAGTCACCTCACAGTTTGACTTCTTCGGTAACTGCCTCGCCTACAATTTCCTTGATTTTGTCTTGGTCCTCTTCGGACAGTTTCTTGGTGTGAGAGAATTGACTGAGTACTTTGAGTATCATTTGGTTCTCTTCGTGAATTTTCTGCAGGTACTCTTTCTGGTTATCTTCCATCTGTGCAAGTCCCTCTTTGATTGGTTTCTCAATCTTTTCACTCACGTCAAGTTTAATCTTAGAGGGGAGTACCGCATTCTTAAACGATTGTTCAATGTACTCTTTGGAAACGTCCAGTTGTTTCTGAAACTCTTCTTTGTCATTCTTTGCTCTTGTTGCCGCACGTTTAATTGATTTAACACAATAAATCACGTTTGCAATAATAGTTGCAAGAGATACTCCACAAAGAGACATTGACAATATCTGCATAATCTGTTCGCCAAATTGGTCTAACATTTATACCTCCTTTTCGTCTTCCAACGAACTAACCTTAATTTTAAGTTGTTCTACTTCTTTGTTGATGTCAGTTATTACAATTGTTTTGTCTGACAATTTGGCAATTGCATTTTCAAGATTACGAAGTCTGTTACCAAAATCGTCAAGTCTATTTGTTATCGACATTAACATCTGTATAATCTGTTCATGTTGCAAAGGTGTCATTCTCCCTTCACCGCCTCGTTGTACTCAGTAGCCTTAGGTTCTTTGTTACCTACAATAATTGCTGCCGCTTTGTTAAACGACTCAATGTGGTCTTCCTCGTCCTCAATAACATTGTCTACCAATTTAGCAAGTACCTGTGCCTTTGCCGGCTCATTGTTAAACAATTTAATAAGTGCTTGTTTTGCATACTGATACTGATTTATAGTATCTGACTCTGCCATTAACATTGCATTCAATATGCCGTTAACAGCCGTTAATTTGCAACCACCATTCATAGCTGCATTTACTTGTTCGTCAATAGGCCATTTGATGTCCATTTTAGTTACCTCCATTTATTTTAATACGACGTTTCAAAATGAATTGATACGCCATCATTGCATTATATTGTGCATTCAACAATGCACGGTTCTCTTCATTGAGTTCGAGATACTTTTTATTGTGTATGAACTCATTTAGTTTTGTTGTTTTAGTTTCAAGTTCTGTATACTCCGTAATCATTCGGTCTACGAAATCTGACATTTTAGTTCTCCATTTAAAATTATTTTGTATCGGCAAGATTGTTAGTCTTGCCGATACTTGGTTCTTACACCCCTTCTAACCAGGGGGGGTAGGTGTCAATTTTGTATTTAAAGGTGTATTTAGTAATTTGTCATCGCCTTCATCTGGAACATCATTCACCGTTGGATTAGACAATGTATATCCAGACAAATCACTTATGAAGGTTGGTGACAGAGTGTTAATGCAATGGAAAAATAGTATTACAATGATTGAGTTCATTGTAATTGCCGAAGTCACTGCAATAAACGTTAATCAAATCCAAACCACTATCAAATGTGAAACTGTTGTACAAACAAAATTTCAACAGCGATATCAACACAATATTACATTAGTACAAAGTGATTTTGTATATGGAAACATACAATATATTTCCACTAATCAAAATCCTATTAACAATATAAACGCACTACTTAATGATATTTATACTACCTTTGGTCCCGGCCGTGTGGCAGTTAATATTGTAAATACTGACGATGAGGAATTTACAATGTTCCACAGTATGATTGTTACATCCAGTAGTGCTCAAACTGGTAATGGTTGTAGAATTACTATTGGCAACAATGGTGTAATACAACATAGTATGGTAACAAGAGCTATTACATTCCCTACCGCAACAGTGGACTGGAATGACCAGGTTAAACCTATTTATCCTTAAGCATTCATAAAATAACTGATAGGCTCAGTCCAACCTAAGAAATTTGTAATCGATACATCGGTTGTTACAACGTCAAATGTTGCACCAGGTGCATCTGTAACGTTCAATCCATACAATGTTAATGTTGGAGTAGTTAAAGAAACCCTAACCCTATTGATTATACATTTCTTACCACTAATTAACCAAGCACCTGATGCTTCCAATTCACCAAGACTCATACTTCTAATTTGTCTTACTAACTCAGTAGGGTCACCGCTGGGAAAACCACTAGACGTGCTAAAATATGAGAATGCTATCGAACCTGCAATACCACTCATCTGTACATGTTTTCTATAACCCAATGCATGTGAATAGTGAATATCCTGTTTGCCTATTACTTTAACAGAAAATGGTTGAGTGTCTGACGACCCAACAGCTGTAACTTCTAATAAAGCGAATATATATTTATGTTTATTAGTACTACTCTCTGTGTAGTCAATCATAGAATAAAATCTATCACCTATTGCAGGTTGAGCATTGAGTAATGTAGCTGGAATTCCAACATTTGTTAAAACGGTATTGTTGTTAATAGGTATTATAGTGGTTATTATTTGTTTTGCCCAGGTATTTCCCTTTAATATCCCCTGAGTGGAAGGAGTGGTTTCAAATGCTTTAACTACTAAACAGTTAACCGTACCTGCATTTACACCAGATACACTACCTATTACAATATACGTACTATTATCAATGGTATTCAGCCAATGTGCAAATATGGTATCACCACTTTTCACACCGACTTCTTTCGGAAACACTGTGTTTTCTGCAACCATGAATGATGCGGCCGCCACAGGTTTCAGCGCAATAGAAAATGTCGAAGTACAATAATGATTAAAGGCTACATCTTCACTCACACCTGCAGGCCCTTGAGCACCGGTATCACCTTTGTCACCTTTAGGTCCTTGAGGCCCAGTCGCACCGGTATTACCTTTGTCACCTTTTGCACCATGTGATACAAATAACTGCCAGTTGATTGTATTCGTAGGTAATACGCCTGTAGAACTTGCTACAATACAGACATAAGCATTACCATTGTAATTTACAAGGTCATTGCGTACATACGTTGCACTATTTGAATAAGTACCTTTTGCATTGATGTTTGCTACTGCGGTAGGTCCCGTAGGTCCCTGAGGTCCCATCTCACCTTGAATACCTTGAGGTCCTTGTGCACCTCTCTCACCTTGAGGTCCTTGAGGGCCTTCAGGTCCTTGAGGTCCAGTCGCCCCTGTATCACCTTTATCGCCTTTATCACCCTTAACACCTTTCCAATTTGCACGATAACCGATTGCTACGTTACCAGAAGATGTTGCAGTCAATACTGCAAATGCAAGAGCGTTGGTATCAACAATGATATCACCAATCTGTAACCCACCAATAGGTTGTGTTGCAAGAGATGAATAAGGAACGGTGGTACTTGCAGTGGTTAAAGATTTACTCGTACGATAAACACCAAGACCTCTAATGCCTTGGTCACCTTTGTCGCCTTTTGCACCAGTGTCACCTTTCGGTCCTACGGGTCCAGCGGCACCTTGTGCACCAGTGGGACCTTGAGGACCAGTATCACCTTTTGCACCGGTAGCACCAGTTTCGCCTTTAAGTCCTTGATGACCCTCAGGACCAATCGGTCCTTGAACACCCTGAACACCTTGAGGTCCAGTGTCACCTTTCTCACCTTTATCACCTTTAACACCTTGGTCACCTTTAGGCCCCTGAGCACCTTGAGGTCCAACGGGCCCTTGTACACCTTGAGGACCTTGAGCACCTTCAACAGCAAACTGCATCCATGCATTAGGATTTGTATCAGGTTGTAACCCTACGTTGGCTGCAACCATACTTACGTATGCTTTACCATCGTAGTTTACAAAGTCATTTAGAGCATACGTAGTGGCGACGTTCCAATTACCTTTAATATTAAGTTCTGCAAGACCGGTGTCACCTTTATCGCCTTTCGGACCGGTGGGACCTTGCAAACCTTGCGGACCTTGGGGACCTTGAATACCCTGCAAACCTTGTGTACCGGTATCACCTTTCTCACCTTTGGGACCTGCAGGACCGGTTAAACCTTGTACACCCTGAGGACCCTCGGGACCACGAGAACCTGTTGCACCTGTATCACCTTTGTCGCCCTTCTCACCTTTCTCGCCCGCGGGTCCTTGAATGCCTTGAGGTCCTTGTGGACCGACGGGACCGGCCTCACCTGTAGCACCTTTTTCACCAGGGTCACCTTTTGCACCCGCTGGACCGGCAGGTCCTACGAGACCTTCGGGACCTTGTTCACCCTGGTCACCTTTTTCACCTTGTTCCCCTTGAGGACCAACGGGACCAATGTCACCTTGATTTCCTTTCGGACCGGCAACACCTTGAATACCTTGGATACCCTGAATACCTTGCGGACCTTGAGGACCAACGGGACCCACGGGACCCGCAGGACCTGTAGGACCTTGTGCACCTTGTGTTGCAAAGAGTACCCAGAAACTTTCATCGGTTCCGGGAGTGACACCTTTGTTGTTATCGACCTTAGAAATATAACCATTACCGGAGTAAACAACAGTATCGTTCATAGAATAAACTGTTACATTATTCCAGGTACCTTTAGGATTTATATTTGCTACACCAGCCTCACCTTGTTCACCCTTAGGACCTCTTTCACCGGCAGGACCTTGTGCACCTTGAGGACCTCTGAGTGTACCGATATAAACCACTCTAACATTGTCAACAAATACACTCTCAACGTAACCGTAGTTACCATTACTACTAACATTCTGTGACATTACAAAGTCACCAACGTGAGCTTCACGAGGACCTGTTAAACTGGACTTCGGAATATCCGCGGTGGAAGTTAAGGTGTTAGAAGTCGTTAACCAAATGTTACCATCTTCACCATTTGTTCCATCAACACCATTTGCACCATCTGTACCAGGTACACCTTGGGGTCCTTGTTTACCTTGAGGGCCTGTGGGACCCGCTGGACCTGTTGTCCCAATATCACCTTTTGGACCTGCAAGGTCAAATGCAGGGGTCATACCTGTCACAACCTGGTCATTCGACATTTTATATTGTATCTGAAATACTTGACCTTCATGATACACGGTTTCACCATTCATGACGTAATCCTTATCAAGCATTACAAAATCACGACTGGTAACCTCATCAAGAGGTTTAGTACTCCAAGTACGAAGTTGGATTAAAAGACTTGTTAATGAGTCTTGTACAATATACCCGAGATATTGAGGTATACCTACTTTCTGCAACGAACTAACTTTACCGTCTTGTGTAACGGTAAAGTCTTCATTGTCGAAACTTGCAATACCTGGATTAGTTGTGTTGGCAATAGGTACTCGTGTCACATTGCCAGAGTCGTCTGTTACAATTTTCTCAACTAAATCTGCCATGTTTCCTCCTAATTATTTGTAAGCACCCGTAATTTACTCGGTGCTTGAATAATTTCATCATAGTCAAATGCTACAATTGGTGCATCATAGTTTATATCTTTTACAAGGTCAGGTCTACAAAGTTTGACCTGCTCATACAAAGTACGATTGTCGGTAGGCGGTGTCTTGTCAGGGAACACTGATTTGTACAATGAGGTTAAGTAGTCACTCATCAGTGTGCCACCTTTGATACTTATCTCATATGTATAATCTTGTTCCACCCATTCTGCGGTTTGTACAGGTAGGAAGTGTTTTGTAAACGTGAATGAATAAGGTTCATACTTTTTATCGGTCACATTATAAGTATAATAATTTTTACCTTCGTCTACAAAAAGACGTACTGCCGAGTTAGTGGTACCATCTGGAAGTGTTCCTGCAGACAGTTGTTCATTAGTTACAAATACCGGTTCGCGTTGTGTTGCCTCAAAATATTTATAACCACTTATATCTAACCAATAATTCATCTCGTATCTGCCGTCTTGTCTATATGTGTTAGATGCAATTTTGATTAACAAATATGGATTGTTGATTAAATAAACTCGTACCTCACCAACAGATTTAGGAAACACTCCCCATAATCTATAAGGTACACCATTGTCGTCTACAATTTCACGTTGATAGACAAATTCCTCACCACGTCTAACTACTAAGGTTTTGCCCAATGCTTCCATTAGAACTACCTCCTTGCTCAGGTGTCACAACTCTTTGATTAGCTGCACGATTACGTTCATTCGTTCTCTCTACATTCGTCGCATGAGTTGCACCATTGCCATCAGGTCCACTATTAGGTCTTGCCCCACCGTGACCTGTTCCACCACCTTGTGATGCCTGTTGTACTTGCATTATCTGTGAAAGTACGTCGGGGTTCTGCTTAATCGTTTCCTCAATCTCCGGAGGTAAGTGTTGTGCATTATCTCTAATACCTGCAAGAACGGTTTTGGCAAGTGGATACTGTTGCTGATCCATCATGTTCCAGAACAACTCAAGTGTACGTGAGTCTTGAGGATTACCAAATGCACCCTGTATAAACTGACTCTGTATCTCTTGCCACATCGCTACACGGTTAGTTGCAAGAGTACCCGCCGCATCTTCACTAAACGAGAAATTATCACGATAGTAAACGTCACCGTACTTATCTTTTGCAAGAAACATGTATTTATTCCACTCTTCCTCTTCCTCTTTGCCATTAGGTAACACCTTAACAAATTTACGAGGTTCATCACTGAACGCTAATAAATACTTCAATACAAGGTCATATACGCCTGCGAATGCTGCATTCTTCATTATACGTAAACTCTCAATGCGTCCTGCACTCTGCATCGCGGCAATTTCTTTTGCCTTACCGGAAGTTGCAGTTGTATCGCGTTTACCTTGAAACGAGTCGCTTACACCAGATGCTGCTTTTGCTGCATCATAATACAACGCTGCCGCAGTAACCTCTTGTGATAAATCAGCCTGTATTTGTTTGGTCTGAACCATCTGTGCTTGCTCATAAGTATCAACGTTTACTTGCTTAATACCAGCATTAACGTCGTCAATCTTAACACGTTTAGGCTTAGTAACAACCGCACCACTCACGAGAGATTTGTCTAACATCTTGCTATACAATTTGTTAGTTGCATCTTGGTTATCTAACAACACAGACACTTCACTGACACCATAAATACTGTCAAGTGAACTGATTGCAGGTCTTGGTATAAACGGCAATTGTTGTATCTGATAAAACGGTATCTCGGTACCTGCAGTTAAGAAAGGTTTCTTAACGTACATATCCTTTTGTTCTTCATCATCAGTTTCACCGACGTCATATGGATTATAAATTATGTCAAGGTCTTGTTCAAGTATATCAATGTCTGACACCTTGTACTTAAACGACTTGCTACCACACTCAGGACAAACTTCTTCACGCGGTACAACTGTTCCACATTTTGTACAAGTTCTAACACGTCTAACGAGCCAATCCTCGTCGTTACAAATGACCTGTCTACTATGATACGCCCAAGAGAACCGTGCAACACGACGATGCTCATTCAAATAATAACAAGTGACCACGGTAATAGTACTATTGTCACTCGTCGGATTGTTTAAGTCACCAGGCTTACTGTTATCTGCTGCAATAGGTGTTATAATTCGACCGTACACGTCATATATACGTGCAAGAGACATCTGCTGTAACTCAAAAATGTATTCAAGTTTACGCCAATCCATTACACCTGGTTGAGGTACAATTTGGTCTGAGGTGCACACGTCAATCTTAACCTCACCAGAAGTATCATGACCACCTGCAAGATTATCCCACCAGACCTTGTACCAGCAACAACCATCTATATATGTTGCACGTTCGGATTTATCGTTTACAAATTTTGAGAATATATTATCAACATTGTAACGGAGAAAACCTTCGGTCACGTCAACCAAAGGTAAATCGCTCTTATATTTCGGTTTCATTTTAGGCATCGGAATACTGTTGTCAATCTTACTCTCAATAAACTCATAAACAATACGTCGAAGTTGTTTAACTTTCTCATCACTCTCGGTACCATCGTCTTTCAATGCATTCAGTGTACCAGAGTATGCTTTCCTCCAACGTTTAATGTTCTTTGTACTCGCAAGAGGATTGTTCTGTTTACAAGCATCAGCAATACTGTATAATGCTACAAACTTGTTTAACAGTTCTTCCTCCTCTGTTGTATTTACGTAGGCTGGCAGAGTTTGCGCCCACTGTAAATACAAATCAATTCTATTAGGCCCCAACGTCCTCGTCCTCCCATTCTTCGGGTGCTCCATACATTGCTATGTATTCTGCTTGCCCAATCTCGTCGAGTTTATTGAAGTCTTCCCACATATCAGGTTTCCACGGTCTGTATACAAGATGACGTCTACGGTTAGGCATAGGCAATTCACCTGTTATGAGTTTAATAATCCTACCCACACCTTGCGATTGACTATCCACCATGTCGTCTTTTGTACCATATGGAAATGTACTGTGTTGTCGAATAAACTTCTCTCGACCTGTTAATGTATCACCATTTTGTTTATCCCATTCTATATCTTGTTCTTCTTCCTTTGTGAAATCAAGTGGTAAATATACGCACCGTGTTCCCACAAAGTTTGAAGTCGCCTGGGCTCTCGCAAATTTACCACCTTTCGGTTCTATTGCTACGACCGGGGGCATGCCTTTCTCAATTGACAAGACGTCTATGATTGCTGAACCATTCGCCTTGTCCTCAATAACCATCTCATCAATGTCTGGAAATTCTTGTGAAATATTACGTATACACTCAACGGTGTCTCGGAAACCCATTCGTTTATTGACGAGTTTCCACAAATACACGTTCTTTCCTTTAAGTCCCCATAACTCAATTGCTACAAAGTCACTGGTCTCGGTGTTCTTGAAAGTCGCGTCTATTGACAATTGCAGATACTCTAATGACTTACGCAGGTCCAAGGTTCTGTGATAAGTTTGCCACCATTCCTCTTTGTACAAATTACCTTTGGCTGCACTTGGTCTACCTTGATACAATGCATTCCAAGTACGCTGACCATCAGAATTTATAACAAGTCGCTTCTTATTGCGCATCCACTTATTAGTGTTCGCAATCTTCTGTGGTAACAAGGTCTCATCGTCGCCGAGGTGAGCACCCATAAGTGACTCGCCAAGCTGTCTGCCCAGTGGATCTGGGCCAATCTTTGCAGCCTCTTCATCATACTCAGCGGGTAGGTTTATTACTTTATAAATCCACTCGCCCCAGTTTTCTTGTATCCAGCCGACAACGTCACCCTCGACCCAGCGAGTCTGTATTACAATAAGTTTGCCACCTGGGTGGATACGAGACTGAACAGACGGACCCATTTCGTCATGTATCTTTGCAATAACCGTCTCACTGTCCGCCTGCTCTTTATTCTTAATCGGATCGTCAATTATGAATAACTCTGCACCATAACCAGTAATACCTGCCTTTAGACCAGCTGCACGACAGGTTCCACCCTTCTCGGTCTCCCACAATGCTACACCTTGGGCACCTGAGTTAGGATTAACTCGGAATATGTCAGGTGCAAATGTGGTGAACTTGTCACGGTTGCGTCTGCTGAACTGTTCTGCAAATGTCGACTCATAACCTGCAATAATCACGCCGTCTGTGGGGTGATTACCAAGGAACCACGATGGCAGTGTCTCGGTTACAGTGTATGATTTTCCGTGCTGTGGAGGGACACTCAGAAGAAGTATGTCCATAACGTCATTATCACACTTGTGCTCAAGGAAGGTCTGTATCTCATCACACAAATACTTATGGAAATGTGTCATGTAAAATCCTTCGTTGACGTATTCACAATATGCAGAGTATGACTTCCGGAGCTTACGTCTGAGTATCTCTCCTTCAAGTGTGTTAGGTATCATCTTGTTCTTCCTTTTTACAATGTGGTCAAGCACCAGGCGTGCGGTCACATTACTTACTCTCTACATATGCTCTGTGTTTATCAGTGTATGAGAGTGTGTACCCACGTTTCTCAACCTCAGGTCTACAAATCTCTGGGTCATGATGAAACGGACATGCCGCACCGTGACACTCCCATACAGGTGAGCCATCAGGTGCAGGTCCTGGGCACAGGTACTCAGGATAATCTTCTCGCATGTGTTACCTCCTACAAATGTATCACAAATGTGCTAGTTACAATAACCGTCAGCCAGACACGGAGTCTGCTGAACGGTGAGCGGGTATACAAATTACTTGCCTCCCTTGCCAGGCTTAGACGACGATGTCTTCACAACGACGCCGTCAGACGTGCAAGTGCTGTGAGTAATAGTTGCCATAGGTTACCTCCTTAATTATTTATCTTAGTATAAAAGTGTTTAACTGCCGCAAGTATGCTGCCCGTTTTGTCAAATGTATTTGCATCACTCGTAAACGTCAACTCGTCGGTATCGTACCACATCGCCTCATCGGTATCGACAATCTTCCACACTGCCACGGAACCTGTATAATCGCTCCATGCCCATGCACCAAGCGCATCGTTGGCAAAATACATGCCATACACGTCCTTGTTACCTATCTTGCCGATGGGTGTAGTGTTCTTGCCGCTATCAAACGTGGTATAGCTCGAGCCCTCTGTGCCACTCGACGGCGACCACGTTCCACTCAAATACGAATCATCAGGCAGGTCTACAAAGACCGTAGTTATGACAAGGTTACGCATGACGGTGATGGTGGCTGGACTGGCGTCAATGTTGTTACCACCCTCGACGGTGAAGTGACTGAACTGCTTGCCTGAGGGTGGCGATGTAGCGGTTATGGTCACGGTGGAGCCTTCCTCGTAGGACGCGATAGTCTTGGCCGGATCGTCGTCTAAGTAGCCACCTGTTATTGTCACAGTGTAACGTGGTGTGGGCGGTGTGACGGTGCCGGTGGGGACGTCTGCGCTGAGTATGAACTGCTTGCCGGTCTTGCGATCTGTGAGTACGTCAGGCATCTTGTTCCTCCTCGTGGGTTACAAGAGGTGATGTGTCGCCGGAGGCGGGTGAGCTCGGAGCGGAGAGCTGTCGGTCCGCAGACGCGATCTGCTCCTTGGCCTCACGAGCGGCGAGTATCATCTCTAACTCCTCGTCTGTTAATTCTTCATACGGGTTGTTTATCTGGTGGTCAATCTTGCTCTCGTCGACCGGTTTGGCACCGACCGTGTCACGGAATGCTACAAAGTTGGCAGCATTGATGCGTGCCATGTGTGCTTGACAGGCCATTATCATCTCCAACTCGGTTGGAGCGGTATGTGTCGGGTCCTGTAGATTGGTCAAATCGTCCATCAGTTTGTCGTACGTGTAACGTTCTACAAGAGACTCGTAGGTCTCGTCACCGTTCTTGTCGTAGCGAGGGATTGGTTTAGAGGCCGGTCGGTTGAGTACAAGGTGGCCGATGGAACGCCAGGCCTGACGCTGGTACGCAGGGTCGGCGAATAGGTTTTCGGTTTCTTTACGTTGGCGTAGATATTGGCGCAACGTCGGTTTATCAGTTTGCATGTCTGTACCTCGGTGGATTTTCTGCGCGCATTTTACAAAGGGAGATGTGGGCGCGGGACGCGAATGAGTGCATTTAATATGGTTCAAGGTGCAGAG
>ERZ779866.2697-NODE-2697-length-15473-cov-6.068816_pt1 | contig 15473 bp, 12 predicted proteins | sample MGYA00511248_ERZ779866 | MGnify/ENA primary metagenome ERZ779866 (study PRJEB29588, sample SAMEA2155758) | human gut metagenome | biome: human gut; feature: human-associated habitat; material: faeces | place: Denmark | collected 2008/2010 ... | reverse complement strand
TGTCCCGGATCAGTTTCAACTCCGCTTCTGTGTGCTGGTTGGGGTGGCTATGGGGCCGCCGGGACTGGCAAGCCAGGGAGTGGCACTGTTCCATCCCAGCGAGCCTTCCAGAAGTAGATATACGACCGGCTTTTGTTATACTTCCGGCTGGCCCGGCTGACACCGTATTTCTCCGCATACTTCATCAGGGATTGCCGATATGCCATGTCTTGTGTTATACTCTTGCTCATGAAGGATATGGTCTCCTCTCCTACAGTTGGTGTGTGGTAACTCAGCTATAACCGATGAGGCCTTATCCTTCATCCCTTTTCTTCTGTCCTAGATGTATTGTAATCCTACACTGCCTCGAACCAGCTCTTTGAGCTGCCCCTTGATAACTTCTTCATTTAGCTGTACAATCTTCTCAGACATGGTTTGCTGTCTCCTTTCAGAATGGCGTGTCGCGACTTCATTCTACCAGAGACCTGCAAACCATGTCTTCTTTTGTCCTCTTTTCAATTTTGCGAAACTTATTCTACCTTATCAAATCCATGTACAAAACGCTTGATTTGCCAAGAATTTTCTTGACATTTTTATCATATTCAACTACAATAAGTGCAAAATCAGTTAAGGAAGTATAGAAAAAATGAATTATTCAACAAGAATTACTCGCCCTCTCCTCTATCAAGAAGTTGTGAATGCACTATATAATATTATTGATGAACAACAGATCCAGCCTGGGGCACAGCTTCCGTCTGAACGTGAGTTGATTGAGCGCCTGGGTGTCAGTCGCAATGTATTGCGGGAGGCATTTCATGTATTGGAACAGCGAGGAATTATTTTATCAAAACAAGGGCGAGGGCGGTTTCTTCGTTCCGTTCCAAAAGTACAAGAACAAGGCGATAAATATAGGCAACTGTCTAAAAATTTAGAACGCTATTCGCTACGTGAGGCATATGAAGTTCGGCAGGTTTTAGAAGAAAAAGCAATGGAATTGATTGTTCGGAACGCAACGGATGAAGATTTTGCTGAACTTGAGAAAGAATATCAAAAAATGGTCAAAAAGTTCCATGAAACAAATTCTACAATTGGAGAATTCGATATACATCGCTTATATGCAAAAATAACAGGTAGTCTGTTTATGGAGCAGACATTGGATATTGTGCTAAATACGATCTTAGAAATGATGCATAGTACATCGCATGATGTTTTGGATATGCATAATATTGAACAGGAAACTAAAGAGCATAGGGAAATTCTTGATGCTTTAGAAAAAAGGGATGTGAACAAGGCGAAGGAAAAAATGTTTAAACACATTCAAGCATCCATTGATTATTTAAAATAGTAAGTCAGGAAATACGTACTTCAAAAAGGAGGAGACGAAATCCTCTTGTTGGGTGACCAAATGACCAAATAGCTTAGCAACTGTAAAATCAGGTGCGCAGATATATTACATGGCATATATAAAACCATATTTATCATTATGAGATTATAATGGGAGTATAACTATGAGGAAGCAGCATATGAAAATAAAAGTGATTATTCCAAATTCGGGAATGGATCGTGCAACATTAAATTCACGGCAAAAAATGTTATCTAAACACACGCCTCCAGAGGTAGAAATTTCGGTAGACTGTATTTCAGACGGCCCAAAATCTATTGAATCTGTAACAGATGAAGTTTTGGCGGGACCATATCTAATCCAGGCCGCACAAAAAGCGGAAGCTGATGGATATGATGCCATTATTGTGTATTGCTTTAGTGATGTTGCTGTAGACGCTTTGCGTGAAATTACCTCGATCCCTGTAATTGGCCCTGGTGAAATATCACTGCTCATGGCGCATATGATTTCTAATCGATTTACTGTTATAACGACAACGCAAAAAAATGTTGCCAGGACCTTACATCGGTTAGATAAAGATCCGATCTGTCGTTTAAAAATGGCTAATGTTCGGGCTCTGGATCTTCCAGTTATCCAGCTAAGAGAAGATAAAGAGGTAACCATCCAGCGGTTACGAACGCTTTGTCGTTTTGCCATTGAGCAAGACAAATCTGACACAATAATTTTAGGATGCCTTGGTTTGGCGGGATACGGGGACGAACTGAAAAAAGAATTTTCAGTTCGTATTCTTGACCCTGCTTTTCTATCTGTTGTTTGGGCTGAGATGCTTGTTTGCATGAGTGTTTGTACTATTTAAATATTAGATCTAATGATATGATATGATTTTTTCATAAATTATATGCAATTAATATTCCGAATATTTATCTTGACTTTTTGTAATTTGAAGGATAGAATACAATTATCAAGTGGGTGACCAAGCACCCAAGAGAACCAATATAATGAGGTGAGTAGCCATGCTATCCGAAGTCAAAAAAGAAAACATGACGGAGACAATCTCCTATATGACAAAACATTTCCCCTATCGACTGGCCGGAAGCCAATGTGAAGCCGACGCATCTCGTTATATCACAGCACGAATGAAAGAGTATGGGTTAGAGGTAGAAAATCAAGAATTCTATACATATAACAGCACACCTATGTATTCTAAAGTCAGTGTATTAGATCCGGAGAAAGAGATTGATAGTCTCCCATGTGCTCATATTCGAGCTACAAAACCAGAAGGCGAAGAGTTTGAATTAGTTTATGTAGGAGATGGCTCAGATCGCTCATATGAGGGTCTGAATGTAACCGGGAAAATGGTGTTAGTGGAAGTTTCCTATGCACCGCCTGTTCCGGAGAAAGCGCGTATAGCCTATGAACACGGCGCAACCGGAATTATGTGTATGAACTGGGGAAATGATGAGCGGGTGATCTGTCACCGAGGGTTAAAAGGCGTATGGGGAAATCCAACAGAGCAGAATTTCTCCTGTATTCCTGACTTAGTAGGTGTTGGAATTACACGCACAGACGGACTTTGGCTAAAACAGCTTTGCTTGGAAGGCAAGACTGTCCGGTTAAAAGTGACTGCTATTGCAGACCGTACTTGGAGCAAAGTCCATCAGCCAACCGGCATTCTGCGCGGAAACGGAACGAGCCAAGATTTTTTGCTGGTATGTTCACATTTAGATGCCTGGTGTCCTGGTGTGACCTGCAACGCCACCGGAAATGCAACTACACTTGAAGTTTGCCGAATTTTGAGCGAACACCGTGCTGAGTTAAATCGAGACATCTATTTTGTATTTTGGAACGGACATGAGATTGCGGAAGCGGCAGGCTCCACGTGGTTCGTCGATCACTATTGGGATAAGATTAACAAGTACTGTGTCGGTTATATGCATATTGATTCTACAGGAGTTAGAGAAACTGAACTCTTTGAAATAAAGGCTTCTGAGGAGTTGTTGAAATTTGCATCGGATAATGCCAAGAAAGTCTTGCCGGATTTAGAACTGCGCGCTATGGCTTTGAAGAAAATCGGAGACCAAAGCTTTATGGGGATTGGTGTTCCTTCAATCACTCAGCGTAAATCTTTTACGAAAGAATATATGGAAAAAGCTCACGGCGCCACATTGGGTTGGTGGAATCATACAAAAGAAGATGGTATTGATAAATGTGATTCTATTGCACTGGTAGAAGATACAAAAGTCACCTTACAGGTGTTGTATGATCTGGCTACTGTGAAAATTCTTCCATACGATTTCTCTCGAAAAATGTTGGAATTTCAAGAGAAAGTAGAGAAATTGTCCGAGCGATTTTCAAACCATTTTGATTTTACAGATTTGCAAGCCAATCTCAAGGAGGCAAATCAGCGAATTTTGCGGGTTCAAAGTTTGAAAGAGAATGGATTAGAAGGGAAAGAAGAGGAGTTTAATTGCTTTGTTAAGTTTGTATCGCGAGAAGTTACCAATATCACAATGACTTGTGCTGATAAATATTCGCAAGATAGCTATGGTTATACAAAATTATCGTATCCGGTTCCCCTTCTGGCGGACCTGGAGCGGCTGGTGGTATTAGAGCCAAGTAGCTTGGAGTATGGAATGATCCATACGCAGCTCATCAGAAATAAAAATCGAATTTGCGATGCCCTATATACGATTAGTCAGGTTGCGGCATTGTATGAAAATCTGCTACAGAGTTGATATTCTACCTATATTTAGGAAAATCCTGTTATGTTAGATTTATAGGAGGTGAGTCATGATCCGCACAGAATGCGTTGATTTGCTGCGTCAAATGGTAGGAATTCCAAGCGAGTCCCAAAAGGAGAAACAATTGGCGATTTTTATCCAGCAGTATTTAAAAGATGAGCTTGGGATGGAAACTCGATTACAACACATCTCCGGAGAGAGCTATAACATAGTAGGCCGGTGGAGGACAGAAACTGCAAACCGTCGAAAGCTCATGCTGGGAGGACACATAGATACCGTTTCTCCTGGAACTCAGTGGCCCACAGATCCATACAAACTTACGCAAAGAGGAGATGAGCTCCATGGGCTTGGTGCAGCCGATATGAAAGGAGGGCTTGCCGCACAATTAACAGTGCTCAAACGAATACGGGATCAACATATTAAGTTGAATGCAGAGATTGAATTTGTAGGACTGGCGGATGAAGAGCGATACTCAATCGGTGCACATGCTTATGTAGATTTCATGAGGAAGAATAAAGAAAAATCGCAGGACACATTTTTTATTATGGGGGAGCCTCACTATTCCAATGTGGTGATTGGGGCAGCGGGGAAGGCATTACTCTCTCTCAATATTAAGGGGCGGGAGGGGCACGCTTCCCATCCTGAAAGCGGAATTAACGCCATTGACTGTATGGCAGAATTGCTTGCTGAGCTACAGAAAACGTACTGGCCTAAGTACAGGGCAGGGAAATGTGGATCGTTGTGCAGCCTTAGGATTGAAAGTGCTTATGGGGGGTATTCTCTGACCATCCCAGACCAATGTACATGTTGGATGAATAAGCAACTGCTTCCCTGTGAGCGCATCGAAGATTTTATCCTCGATGTGGAACAAATCTACAGCGCAAAGGTTGGCCGCGGTAAATTGGAAATTCATCGGGAGATTCCCAATTATCCAGCCTATCTGCTCCCGGACAACCAATCAGATGTTGAAAAACTGCGCCTTTTTTTAAAAAATCGGTTTCACAGAGAGCCGCAGTTTAAAATTAACCAAAGCGTAAGCGACGGAAATATCTTGTACCATGAATTGCAAATCCCAACCGTACTGTTTGGGCCAGATGGTGTCGATTTTCATACAGAAAGGGAATATGTTACAATAAGCAGCTTAGATGCCTATATGGAAGAGCTATATGATTATCTTCGCACGGAGTACACACAGTAAACGTCAAGAATTCAGGAAATATTTCACATTTTACTTGCGGACAATCTGCAGAGTATAATACGGGAGGGGAGCAAATACTGCTTAGATTTTAGATTCTCGCACCGAAAAATGGTCGCCGAAAGCATTTCAAATTCCAAACACAAAATAGGAGGAGGGTACACAATGAAAAAACTTTGGACTGCACTCTTAGCACTGGCGATGATCTTCCAGCTAACCGCTTGTCAGGGCAGTACAGGATCTGCAGAAAGTCCCGAACAGGGCGACCAGACGTCTTCTAATAAGGTTGTAATGACTGTTACAGCGGAGATCATCACCCTTGATCCCCAGGTAAATGCTGGTGGTACTGCGGCCAATACAGTACGTCAGAATATCTTCGAGGCGTTGGCGAGAATTGACGGGGAAGGAAATCTTCAGCCCGTGCTGGCCACCGATTGGAGCGTTGATGAGAGCAATACGGTCTGGACATTCCATCTTCGGGAGGGCGTTAAATTTCACGATGGCGAGACACTTACCGCAAATGATGTAAAAGCAACATTTGACCGGTTCAAAACAAATCCCGAAAGCACCCGTGCCTATTACTATGAAAATCTGATTGAAGTCAATGTCATTGATGATTATACGGTCGAAATGGTAACCGCTGAGCCCCAGTCAAATTTTATTCATATTATTGCTTATGACGGCAGCTATATTATGAGCGCGAAATCTCTGGAGCGTTCCAATGAAGAGATTGCGAAGAATCCGGTCGGTACTGGCCCGTATAAGTTTAAGGAGAGCACAGCGAACGAATCTGTCACGTTGGAGCGATTCGATGACTACTGGGGTGAGCTGCCGGACATTACGGAATTGGAGTTTATCACCGTAACTGAGGTGGCAACACGAGTCAATATGCTCCGCGGCGGCGAGGCGGATCTCATCACAGGTATTACCGATGAGGACCTAGAGTATTTTGAGAATAATTCGGACTATGAAATCATGTATGGAAGCAGCAATCGAGTCGGTCATTTGGCCATGAACAGCCGTCGCCCTGGGCTGGATAATATTCTGGTTCGTCAGGCGATTGAATATGCCATTGACAAAGAAGCCATCGTCACAGGCATTCTGGGGGACCGCGGTAGTGTTGCACACTCCGTAATTGCCCCTTTAACCTTTGGTTATGCGGATACTGAGCTATATAGCTATGACCCTGAGCGGGCCAAAGAGCTTTTGAAGGAAGCCGGATATGAAGAGGGGGAGCTTTCACTGGTGATTCAGTCTCCCGATGGGCGCTACTATAAGGACAAAGAGTGTTGCATGGCGATTGCCCAGATGCTGAAAGAAGTCGGCATTAACGCGAGTGTGGAAGTAAACGATTGGGCCACATTTGTAGAGAAAGTAAAGGCTCCTGCCGAGAGTAATACGGTAGATATGTGGTGGATGGGTTGGGAATCCGGTACTGGTGAAGCTAGCCAGGTTCTGAACGTTGTGTTTGCGAAAGAAAATTTCCCGCCCACAGGTTGGAACACCATGTTCTTTGAAAACGAAGAATATGATATGCTGAAGAACAACGTTCTGAAGACAATGGACGAGAGTGAGCAACTGGAGATGTATTCCAGGATGCAGGAGTTGATCATGGAGGATGCGGTGTGGGTGCCAATTACCGTTTATAATGAGTGTGCCGTCTACAACTCTAAACTTAGTGATATTGAGATTACCTACACAGATGTAGTGCGCTTTACCAATGTAAAAATAAGCTGAACAACGATATCGGCACTAAAAAAGGGACGGCCGCCAGGTACGCTGGGACTGGCCGCCCCTTTTTACAAATCGTGTATTTCAAGATAAAAGGTTGATGATTATGAAATATGTGCTGAAAAGGCTTTTATCGACAATCATTGTTCTATTTGTCATGAGCGTGGTTATTTTTCTCATCATCCATTGGATTCCAGGTGATCCCGCTGAAATTTATGCTGGCACTGGAGCTTCTGCCTCTACAGTCGAGATGGTCCGGAAAAACATGGGCTTGGACAGGCCGCTGCCAGTCCAATATTTTGACTGGCTTCTAGGAGTGTTTCAGGGAGATTTTGGGACATCTCTTTCGACAGGCGAACCTATTTTGCAGACACTGACGACGAAATTTATAAACACCCTACAATTATCTCTATGTGGTGCAGTATTTGCAATCACTGTGGGAATTTTCTTGGGGATATTGTCCGCACTGCTTCACAACACAATTATTGACGTGCTCTCTATGCTGATTGCAATTGTCGGAATCTCTATGCCGGTGTATTGGGTTGGAATGCTTTTGGTTATGGTATTTTCCATTCAGCTCGGAATTTTCCCTGTAACCGGAAACGAAACTTGGTCCGCTTATGTTCTTCCCAGTATTTGTATCGGACTAAATTCACTTGCTGTTATTACTCGCATGACACGTTCTAGTATGTTAGAGGTTTTAAATGAAGACTATATTGTTACCGCAGTAGCCAAGGGATTGAAAAAAACGTCCATATATTTGGTCCATGCGTTAAAAAATGCAATGATTCCGATCATTACGACAATTGGTATGCAGTTTGGTTATTTGATGGGAGGGTCGGTTTTAACCGAGACTGTATTCGTTTATCCAGGGTTAGGAAGATATCTGGTGGATGCAATTCAGTCTCGTGACTATCCGGCGATTCAGGCATCTCTGCTTGTACTGGTGGCCGTCTTTATTCTTGTAAACTTTTTAGTTGACTTGGCTTATTTTGTTCTAAATCCAAAACTTCGAAGTGAAGGGTAAGAAAGGAATTGCTATGAAAACGCTACGAAGACTTTTTAGCAACAAATTAGCAGTATTGGGCAGCATTTTTATCTTGCTCTTTTTGATATGTGCTATATTTGCCCCATGGATTGCAACCTATGATTACAGTGTGCAAGATCTTATGAACACCAAAGCACCGCCGGACGGTAATCACCTATTTGGAACCGATGCGTTGGGACGTGATATTTTCAGTGGTGTGGTATATGGATCCCGTACCTCTTTATTGATCGGCTTTTGTGTTCTTGTCCTGGGTGGCGGTATAGGTATTATCATCGGTATTTTGGCCGGCTATTTTGGTGGTTGGATTGAGACAATTTTGATGCGAATCATTGATAGTCTAATGGCTTTTCCCGCAATTTTATTGGCCCTTATTTTTGTTTCTGTTCTGGGGTCTGGACTTAAAAGCGCTATCATTGCTGTAAGTCTGGCACAAATTCCACGGTTTGCTCGAATTGTACGAAGTTCTGTCATTCAGATTAAAAGCAATGAGTATGTAGCCGCAGCAGAGGTATTAGGACAAAGTCAAGGGAAAATTTTATTCCTGCATATTCTTCCAAACGGGATTGCACCAATTATTATTCAAGCTTCTTTGTCGTTTGGGCAGTCATTGCTGATTGTTTCTGGACTTGGCTTTTTAGGAGTTGGAGCAGACCCGTTGAGTGCTGAGTGGGGCGCAATGCTAAGTGATGCACGAACCTATTTGATGACAGCGCCACATCTTGCAACCTATCCCGGCCTTGCTATTGCAATCACCGTGCTGGGATTTAATTTGCTTGGAGATGGTCTGCGCGACGCTTTGGACATTAAGAATTATTAAGGTGGTCGTTTTATGTCGAAATTAAACGATAAGACGCGGAATAGAGACTGCTCGCAAAGCGCAGAAGATTTTCTCCTTGAAGTAAAGGATTTAAGGACTTATTTTATCAATAAGGCGGGCGTCGGAAAAGCGGTCGATGGTGTAAGCTTTACGTTGAAGCAGGGCGAAATTTTGGGCCTAATTGGTGAGTCGGGAAGCGGAAAGAGTGTGGCGGTAAAATCAATTCTACAGATCGTTCCGAAACCTGGACAAATTGTTGGCGGAAAAATATATTTTAAAGGGAAAGACCTTCTGGGCTCTAAAAATGCGATTCAACAAGTTCGCGGAAAAGATATTACAATGATTTTCCAAGAGCCCATGACATCCTTGAATCCGTCTTTAACCATTGGCCGGCAACTAGTAGAAGGTGTGATGCTTCATTTAAAAGTCAGCCGAAGCGAAGCGGAAAAAATTGCATGTAAATATCTCGACTTGGTAAAGATTTCAGATCCAGAAGAAATTCTAAAACGCTATCCCCACCATTTGAGCGGCGGAATGAGGCAGCGTGTGATGATTGCCATGGCGCTGGAGACAAATTCTTCTCTTCTGATTGCAGATGAGCCGACCACTGCATTGGATGTGACCATTCAACAGCAGATTTTAGCGCTAATTCGAGAATTAAGAGATCGCCTTAACATGGGAGTTATTTTTATCACCCATGACATGGGGGTTATTAACGAGATTTCGGACAATACTGCAGTCATGTACTGTGGGCGAATACAAGAATATGCCGCTACCCGAGAAATTATGAAAAATCCTATGCATCCATATACAAAAGCACTAATTCAGGCAATCCCAAGGATTGACGTGGAACAGGAGACCTTGAATACCATCCCTGGATCCGTGCCGAGCTTATTAAATTTACCGTCAGGGTGCAGTTTCAGCAATCGCTGTCAATATGCCTGTGAGCAATGTCAGAAGGAGTGTCCTGACCTCTATGATGTCGGCGATGGCCATATGGTGCGTTGCTGGAGATACCAAAATTATTCCGCCGAGAGGGGGAATGTAGGATGAAGGAGATTCTTCGTGTTGAGCATCTGAAGAAATACTTTGAAAAGGAAAGTGGTTTTGTTAAGAAGACGAAAACGATACATAAAGCGGTAAACGATGTCTCATTTCACATTCAGGAAGGAGAAACACTGGGACTGGTTGGGGAAAGTGGATGCGGAAAATCTACAACTGGTCGTATGATTGTAGATCTGCTCAAACCAACCAGCGGAAAAATTTATTACCAGGGTGAGGATGTTTCTCGTATTACCGTCAACAAAGCCAGCCGCTTGGAAATGAAGCGAAATATTCAAATGATCTTTCAGGACGCCTATGCCTCTCTAGATCCGCGGCGTACGGCAGAAGAAGCGATTTCTGAAGCGTTAGACATTCATAAGCTGTATTTATCTGCCCAGCAACGCGAGGCATATATTCAAAAAATATTTTCTGATTCGGGACTTTCTGCAGAACAGAGGAAACGGTATCCACATGAGTTCAGCGGTGGACAACGCCAGAGAATTGGCATTGCGCGCGCGATTTGTCTGCAGCCTAAGCTAATCATTTGTGATGAACCGGTCTCGGCTCTGGATGTTTCTGTACAAGCGCAGATTATCAACAATCTGGAACGGATACAAGATCGCTATGGAATGTCCTATTTATTTATTTCCCATGATTTAAGTGTGGTGAAACATATCTCAGATCGCATTATCGTGATGTATCTAGGATATATTGTGGAAGAAGCAGGAAAAAAAGATTTGTTTGAACAGCCGCTCCATCCGTACACACAGATGCTGATTCGTGCTACGCCAAGTATTGATCCAGATGTGGATCGGGCAAAAAAATTGACCGTTTCATACGGTGCCAAAAACAGCATTGACACTTCACTGATTGATGTGTGTTGTCCATTCGCAAATCGGTGCCCGCAGGCAAGCGAACAATGTTGGAAGCAAGTTCCAGACATCAATGAACTTGCAGATGGCCGCAAGGTAAGATGTCACCTGTATTAACTTTTTGAAGAGGGGATCGAATGATATGAAACCAGTATATCTTGAAAAGTATCCGCATCTGTTTACACCCCTGGTTGTAGGAAAAAAACGGGTAACATTTAAAAATCGTTTCTGCGTTGGTCCAATGGGTTCCGGGCCCACTGGCGGCGGGGCCGATTCGGACGGACGAATTAATAATTACGGGATTGATTTTTATACGAACTTTGCAAGAGGTGATTTCGCTTCGGTTTGCTTGCCGATGGAGATTCCCGCGGGAGCAAGTCATCCTGGAAGCTTTGATCTCAACGAAGAACATCTTACCTTCATGAATTTTCAACTTCTGCAGCGCTCCATGCATGCGTACAATGCCCTTACATTTGCAGAAATTGAAAATGCCGGTCCAGCGATTGTCTCGTCTAAGTATACACCGCTAGGACCGATTGATTTTATTTACAATGGGAGACAAGTCCGTGCGATGACAGAGGATGACATGCAGCACTATATTGAAATGTATGCCAACTTCGCACGTCTCGCACGGCGGGCAAATTTTGATGGACTCTTGCTGCATTTTGGAAATGGTTGGATGATTCATCATTTCCTGTCTCCTGTTTTGAACTTACGGACCGATAAGTACGGCGGATCACTGGAAAATCGCTGCAGATTCCCTATGCAGATTCTCAAGGCGATTCGCGAGGCAGTGGGGGACGATCTGATTATTGATGTAAGAATGAATGCTTGGGATGGCTTGAGCAAGCCGATCAACGGCTCTTGGGGTATTACGCCCGAAGATGCAGCCCAGCAGATCCTTTTGTTCCAAGAGTACATTGATATGGCGCATGTATATTCTGGAAACCGTATTGAAGCTACTGCACGTGCTAGGTGCGGGAGCACACATTTTTCGCCGTATGGCGACAAAACGGAGTATAGTCGGATCGTAAAAAACACCCCGGGAATTAAAATTCCAATTGGTACTTTAGGCGCAATCAATACTGCAGCACTCGCAGAAGAAATTATTGCGGAAGGAAAAGCAGATTATATTATCATGGGACGCCAGGCATTAGCCGATAACGATTTTGTTCGAAAGATCAGAGAGGACCGGGAGGACGATATTCGTCCTTGCCTGCGGTGCTGCTACTGTATGGATCACGGAAGAAGAAATTCATTGACTAGTAAAAAAAATGAGCTTACAATGGCAGCAGAAACAACCTTTGATCGAGGTTGTGTTGTCAATCCGTTAGCCTGCCAAGGTGCCTCGAAAAAGCGTTTTCCGCCAGCAGAACGTGTAAAGCGCATTTTTGTCATTGGCGGAGGAATTTCAGGAATGCAGGCTGCCTTGAGCGCAGCTGACCGCGGCCATAAGGTGGTTCTATTTGAAAAAACCGGCCAACTTGGCGGACAAACCCTATTATCAGATGTCATGTGGTTTAAGCAGGATATGAAGCATTACCATGAGTATATGGCACGTCAGGTCAGGAAGCACCCAAACATTGATATTCGAATGAATACAAGAGCCACGAGAGAACTTGTCCTGGAAGAAGATCCTGATGCAGTCATTGTGGCTGTAGGGGCACAGCAAATTGTACCTCGCATTCCTGGAGTGGAGAAGGCAATCATGTCCTTCGATGTCTTTGGACATGAAGAAGTACTTGGCAAAAATGTAGTGATTATTGGCGGCGGCCTGGTAGGCTGTGAATTGTCAATCCATTTAGCGGGATTAGGCCGCACAGTCAAAGTTGTTGAAATGGGAGAGTTTATGGCGGCAAACGCTGAACTGACAGAACGAATGGCAATTTTAGTTGAAATGGAGAAATGCAATGTCGAATCCTGGACCAACGCAACTTGTACAGAAATTTTCGACACGGGAATCATGATCTCTACTTCAGAGGGGCAGAGTCTTTTAAGCGCAGATAGTGTCATCGTATGTGTAGGGACAAAACCTCTTTTGGAAGAGCGTGATCAATTTATTGCAACTGCATTTGATGTCATTAATGTAGGTGACTGTGTGAGAGCGTCAAATATAGCAAATGCCACCGAGACTGGGTGGAATGCGGGGGCAATTCTCTAACAAAGGGAGGATCTCTATGGGTATGACAACCAAAGAAGCCATTGATCGTATGTCAATCCACATGGCAAATCTCTATTATTTTTTGACAAAAGAGATGATAGATGAATATGGGGATGGAGCAAAAGAGGTGATTCAACGTGCCGTTCTCAATTTTGGACAATATCGCGGGAGAGAAATTGCCAAGCGAGTTTTAGCCGATGGAGGAGAACTCAATATTGAAAATCTAGATCTCTACTATGACATCCCTCTGGCAGAGGGTTGGCAGCCAGAACGCCGATATGAGGGGAGTGAAAAATATAGTGTGACCCCCGTTTGCAGCCAAGCTGAGGTGTGGAAACAATGGGATTGGCAGGAAATCGGACATTTGTATTGTTATATTGATACCGCTATCCGACAGGGGTACAGTAGTTTAAGCGATGGCCGCAAGGTTGTATTTAAACCGATCAAAAACACTTTGCTCGGGGATGACTGTTGCAGTTCCCTGACCGTATATGAGGAGTAGGAATATGAATGTTTTAGTAGTAGGCGGCGTAGCCGCCGGGACCAAGGTAGCAGCCAAGCTGAAGCGGGAGCAGCCGGACTGGCAGGTGAAGATCTTCACCAAGGGGCCGGACATCTCCTATGCGGGCTGCGGTTTACCCTACTATGTGGGCCACGTGATTGAGGAGCGGAGCGAACTGGTGGTAAACACCCCGGAGGCATTCACCGGCCTCACCGGCGCCCAGGTGCGCACTGGTGTGGAGGTCATCGGCCTGGACCGCTCTGGCAAGACGGTCACCGCCAAAGACCTGGGCACCGGCAGGACCTTCACCGAGCACTACGACAAGCTAGTGTTGGCAGTGGGCGCACACTCCTTCGTCCCCCAGTGCGAGGGGGTGGACCTGGAGAACGTGTTCTTCCTGCGCACCCCTGACGATGCTGTGGCTCTGAGGGAGAAGGTGGACTCTGGAGAGATCAAGCGCGCCGTCATCGTGGGCGGCGGCTTCATCGGCCTGGAGGCAGCGGAAAATCTGGCCGCCCAGGGGGTGAAGGTGTCTGTCATCGACTTCGCTCCCCATGTGCTGTCTGAGCTGCTGGACCCGGAGTGCTGCGCCTATGTGGAGGCCAAGATGGCCGACGCGGGGGTCATGCCCTTCACCGGTGTGGCCCTGGAGGGCATCACCGGAAACGGCAAGGTGGAGAAGGTGCTCACCAGCCGCCGCCCCATGAAGGCTGATGCGGTACTGCTGGCCATGGGCAACCGCCCCAACACCGAGTTTTTGGCGGACTCCGGCTTGGAGATGTTTAAGGGCACCCTGCTGGTGGACGGAGATATGCGCACCAACGACCCGGACATCTACGCCGTGGGCGACTGCGCCCTGGTGACCAACCGGGTCACTGGTCAGCGCCAGTGGTCCGCTATGGGCTCCACCGCCAACATCACCGGCCGTTTGGCTGCTACACGTATTGCCGGCGAGACAGGTCCCTCCTACCCCGGTGTGCTGGGTACCGGCGTGGCCAAGCTGCCCGGCGTGAGCATGGGCCGCACCGGCCTCACCGAAGCAGCCGCAAAAAAGGCCGGTTTCAATGTGGAGACCATTGTGGTGGCGGCAGACGACAAGGCCCACTACTACCCCGGCTCGGAGAAGATGATGATGAAGCTCATCTGCGATAGAGACACTCACAAGCTGCTGGGGATGCAGACCCTGGGAAATGGGGCGGTAGACAAGATGACTGACATCGCCGTCACCGCCATCTCCATGGGAGCCGCCCTAGAGGAACTGCAGAGTTGTGACTTTGCCTACGCCCCCCCCTTCTCCACCGCTATTCACCCCTTTGCTGTGGCGGTAAACGCCCTGCTGAACAAGCTGTCCGGAAAGCTGGAATCTTTCACTCCCGCCCAGTATGCCGCGGGAGAGGCAGAGGATTACACCATGCTGGATGTGTCCATCCAGCCCGCCTTCCAGGACGTGCCCCACATCCAGCTCAACCAGGTGAACGGTCCACTGGAAGGTTACCCCCTGGATGAGAAGCTGCTGTTGGTGTGCTCCACCGGCAAGCGCACCTACCTGCTCCAGAACCGCCTGAAACATTTCGGCTATACCAACACCCGTATTCTGGAGGGCGGTGTGCTGTTCAACACCCAGCTCCAGGGCCGTTAATCACAGACAGAACAATAAGAGGAGAACAGACAGTATGAAAATTACAGATGCCGAGAAGAAAGCATTGAAAGGCCGGGGCTACATTATGACCCGGGACGGAGAGCATTTTATCGCCCGTCTCATCACCGTGGACGGCGTGCTCACCAGCAAACAGTTCACTGTGGCCTCCGAGGCCGCCGAGAAATTCGGCAACGGTCAACTGGCCATGACCTCCCGCCTGACCATCGAGGTTCAGGGACTCACCTACGACACCATCGAGCCTTTCAACGAGTACATCTCCAAAGCCGGTCTGTACACCGGCGGCACTGGTTCCCGGGTACGGCCCATTGTGGCCTGTAAGGGCACCGTGTGCATCCACGGACTGATCGACACCCAAGGGCTGGCTCGGGAGCTCCACGAGAA